>OHYQ01000092.1_pt1 | contig 32995 bp, 30 predicted proteins | sample 1580281 | NCBI WGS metagenome assembly OHYQ01 (sample SAMEA3882525, study PRJEB24775) | human gut metagenome | biome: human-associated habitat; feature: intestine environment; material: feces | place: Netherlands | collected 2009/2010
GGGTGTTTTACAAGATTTGCTTACACGATAAAATGCTCTAAGATCAGCACTGTCGCGCAGCAGACGAGCGAGACGGGGAGAAGTCCCAGTCCGCACCAGGCGGCGACGATGCCGATGACCATGGCCGCCGCGCCCGCGATGGGCGACTGCGTGGCGTTCATGATGGCGGGGAACGTCATCACCGCGAGCGTGACGTAGGGCACGTAGAAGAGAAACGAGCGCAGGAAGGGATTCTGGATCGGCTTGCGGATCAGCGTGAGCGGCAGGACGCGGATGAGATAGGTCGTGGCCGCCATGACGAAAAGATATAAATACGTTTTCATGCGACGAGATCATCCTCCTTGTGCGGGAACAGAATGGCGGCGGCAGCAGAGATCACGATGGTCAAGACCAGGATGCGCATGCCCTCGGACAGCTCGCGCGTGAACGGCAAAACGCTTGCAAGAAGCGAGCAGAGAAAGCTCACACCGATGCAGCCGAGCACGATGCGGTTCTGCTTGCCGACGGGGATGATGATGGCGAGAAACATGCCGAACAGCATCACGGAGCAACCGCTGACGGCCCAGACGGGCATGAGATTCCCCATCAGCACGCCGAGCACGGTGCCGATGCTCCAGCCCGGCATGGCCGCGCACATGGTGCCGAAGTAATACCACACCTCAAGATACCCAGGCTGCGCGATGGCGAGGCCGAAGATCTCATCCGTCAGGTCATAGGCGATGAGGAGCCGCCAGGGAAGCGGCGTATCGGGCGAGAGACGCTGGCTGAGCGCACAGCTCATCAGAAGATAGCGCGCGTTGACGACCAGCATCATCAGCGCCATGGCCCAGAGGCCGGAGTCGGCGGCGATGATGGTGATGCCGCCGTATTCACCCGACGAGGCGTTGTTCAAAAAGCTCAGCAAAAAACCCTGAAAAATGCTCAGGTGCGCGTTGTGCGCGCTGATGCCGATGCCGAAGCTGACAGCAAAATAACCAAGCCCAATGGGGATGCCGTCGCGCAGTCCCCGCAGGAAATGTTTTTTCGACATAATTCTGATGTTCCTTTACTTCCAATCATCCGTGCGCAAGGCGCGTAAGTGCCATTATACGACTGAAAACGGCAGAAGTAAAGAGAAATTGCATAGCGAGCGTTGAAAAATTGACGATGAAATTAGGGAAAAGTGCTAAGGAAGAGAAAAGCACGGAGAGGATCAAAAATTTCTCTTGCAATTTGACACAAAGCGTGGTAATATCCTATATGGCTTTTTTAGAAAAGTACATTTGGATCAGAAAGAGGTGAACACGAGCAATGAAGGAAGGAATCCATCCCAATTATCAGCAGACTACTATTACTTGCGCCTGCGGTAATGTGATTGAGACAGGTTCCACCAAGCAGAATATCAAGGTGGAAGTGTGCTCTAAGTGTCACCCCTTCTTCACTGGTAAGCAGAAGCTGGTCGATACCGGCGGCCGCGTTGCCAAGTTCAACAAGAAGTTCGGCCTGAACTAATTCAATCACAAAAGCAGCTCTGCTACGGCAGAGCTGCTTTTTTCTGCTTTTTTGGAACGCTCAGTTTTGCCCGTCGGGATATTCGACGATGAAGGGGAGCGGCTCAAGGGCCTGATCAAGATAATTTGTCTCCTCATAATAGTCGCTGCCGCCTGCAATGGTTTGCACCTGAAGAAGACGGACGCGCAGAACGGCACCGTCGGACAGTTCGACGATCATCTCGCAGATGAGTGGAGAGTCGGTGATTCTGATGCAGAGGTCAAGCGCATTCTCATCAATGGGATAGCGGATGAAGTACGAGGTACCAAGGTCTCGTGCTGCAGTTGCCTCAGCGGTATCACTGAGGTCGTTGACAGGGTAGGCCTCTTCCACAGATGAAACAGGAACAGCTTCGAGAGGTACAGTTGAGATCAGCTTGCCGTTGCGCGTGTATTCAAGCCGCATGGTGCGGATGTCGCGGTCGTCGTAGACGCCAAGGGTAAAGCTGCCGAATCGGTAATCCACACCCTTTTCAAAGGAAAGTTGATAGGTGAGCGGCGAACCGGAGTCTCGGCGCATATAGGAAAATGGTGGATTAAAACTGTAGAGGACAGGGGAATTCTGAGTTTTAAGGTTGTAGATCGTATCAAGCTCTTCTGACTGTGTTTCGCCGTGGGTCTTGAAATTGACACTGACGCTGAGCTCATCGCTCAGCGGTACGGTCACTTCGCCGTGCAGATAGCCGAAGCTGTCCTGTTTAAGATCGGCGGTGCGGGTCGGCGGACTGTCGCTCGTGTAGGATGAGCTGCTGCGGTCAGTCACAAGGAGAGAGACAGCCGTATTTTCGCCGATCGTCTTCGGCAGAAGAGAAAAGGCAAGCGTGCACTCCTGCTTTTTGAGGTTGACGCTTTTGACCTCGTAGCTGTATTGCGAGATCAGGCTCGACTCGCGCTCCAGAATGTCCGAGACGTTGCTGCTGATGCCTGCGATCTGGTTCGAGAGGTTGTTCTGCACGTTGTAGAGCTGGCTGCGAAGGTCATTTACTTGCGTGCTGAGCGTGTTGATGCGGTTGTTGTAATGCACGCCGACGGCGATGAGCGCGGCGAGCGCCACGGCCGCACCGCCGATGATCTTCTTGTGCTGTATGCAGAAATCGCGGAAGCTCAGCTTTTCCGTGGGAGCTTTTTCGGCGTTGCTTTGAACCGGCGATTCGGCGGCATCCTGCTCGGGTTTGGCATGCTCCAGACTGAGCAGCTCGTCGACGGAAACGGAGTAGAGCTTAGAGAGTTCGATGAGCTTGCTAAGCTCCGGCTGCGTGGCGCCGCTCTCCCATTTGGAGACGGCTTGGCGCGAGACACCGAGCTTCTCCGCCAGCTCCTCCTGCGACATGCCGCTCGCGCGGCGCAGTTCGTAGAGCTTTTCATATAGTTCCATGAAAGGTTCCTCCTTGGGGAAATGTTGCTGCGTTCGACGCCGTGCACTGCGCCTTTGCAGGAAAAGCATAGCAGGAAAACGGGAGAAAACACCACCAACCGGGCGTTTCTTTTTGTCAACCTGAGGTTGCGTCCACCCTATTTTCACATGAAAGGGGCGGAAATGTCAATGAAAAGCGTTTTTGCCTTTTCTTTTGGCGGAAAATACACTATAATAAAAATGATTTGTACAGCGCCGATTTCGGCGCGATAAGGAGAATCTATGGAAGAATTGAAAGAGAACAACGCGCCGCGCGACAGGGCGATTTTAGTCGGCCTTTCGTCGCCGCGGCTCGATCGAAAAGAGAATGCCGACGAGGAGAGCCTTGAAGAGCTCGGTGCGCTCGTCGAAACGGCGGGCGGCGTCAGCGTCGGCGTGGTTTTACAAACGCTGCCGTCGCCGAACCCGCACACATTCATCGGCGAGGGCAAGGTGGACGAGATCCGCGAGCTGGTAAAGTCGCAGGAGGCGACAATGGTCATCTTCGACAATGACCTCTCGCCCTCGCAGATGCGCGTTCTGTGCGAAGAATTCGGCGTGCAGGTGCTCGACCGCAGCGGCCTCATTCTCGATATCTTCGCCCAGCGGGCGAAGACAAAAGAGGGGCGGCTTCAGGTCGAGCTCGCGCAGTATCAATACCTGCTGCCGCGCCTGATCGGTATGTGGACGCATCTGGAGCGCCAGGCGGGCACGTCGGGCAAGGGACCCATCGGCTCGAAGGGCCCCGGCGAAACGCAGCTTGAGACCGACCGCCGCCACATCCGCCGCAAGATCCAGAAGCTGCAGGCCGAACTCGAGGACGTGCGCAAGATCCGCCGCACGCAGCGCCGCCGCCGCGAGAAAAACGCTCTGCCAGTCGTGGCCCTCGTCGGCTATACGAACGCCGGAAAATCCACACTGCTCAACTGCCTGACGGGGTCGGACATCCCGGCCAACGACCGCCTGTTCGACACGCTTGACACCACGACCCGCCGCTGGCGCATCGACGCCGCGCAGGAGGTGCTGCTCTCGGATACGGTCGGCTTCATCCGCAAGCTGCCGACGCACCTGGTCGAGGCGTTCAAGGCCACGCTCGAGGAGCTGACGTATGCCGACGTGCTCCTGCACGTGATCGACCTCTCGAACCCCGAGTGGGAGGCGCAGGCGGAGGTCGTCGACCGGCTCATCGACCAGCTCGGCGCGGCGCACACGCCGTGCATCCGCGTGTTCAATAAGTGCGATGCCTATCTCGGCATCCTGCCGCACGGGGAAAACATCGTGTGCATCTCGGCCCGCAGCGGTGAGGGCGCGGCGGAGCTGACCGAGTGCGTGCGCACCATCCTCGGCCGGGCCGACCACCATGTGACGCTGCTGCTGCCGTATGCGCAGGGCGCGCTGCTCGAAACGCTGCACCGCGACTGTGCCGTGCTGCACACCGACTACCGCGACGACGGCATCGCGCTCGAGGTCATCATCCACCCGGAGCAGTGGACGCGGTTCGAGCCGTTCGTCATCGCGGGCGAGGAGGGGTAATATGGACAGCTACCGCATTCCCACGAAATCGGGCGCGTCGGAGTACGTGGACAAACGCTCGCGCTTTCTGGGCCTCGTGCGGCCGGTCGGCTCCGAGGACGAGGCGCGTACAATCATCGCCGCGTGCAAAAAGCAGTATCACGACGCGCGGCACAACTGCTGGTGCTACCTGCTGCGCGACGGCACCGAACGCTACTCCGACGACGGCGAGCCGCAGGGCACGGCCGGCATCCCGATGCTGGAGGTGTTCCGCCGCGCGGGTGTGACGAACGTTGTCTGCGTCGTCACGCGCTACTTCGGCGGCGTGCTGCTCGGCACGGGCGGCCTGCTGCGGGCGTATACCGCCGCCGCGGCCGATGCCCTCGCCGACGCCGGCATCTCGGAGGTGCGCCGCTGGCTCGCCTGCGAGGTCAGCACGCCCTACGCGCTCTATGAGCCGGTGCGCGCGGCCGTCGCCGCGCTCGGCGGCGTCGTGCAGGAGACGCGGTATGCCGCCGCCGTGACGGTCTGCGCCCTGCTGCCGGAGGAAGCCGGCGAGGCCTTTGCCGCGCAGGTGCGCGACCTGACCGCCGGCCGCTGCGCCGTGCGCCCCATCGGCGAGACGGAGCGCGCCGTCCCCCTCGCCGGCGCGGGCTTGTGAGCGCGTGTGCACAGTACCTGTGCGCGCCGCACGCCGGAGTATAGGCGTATATAAGTATCGCAAAGCCCTCCCAAATCGGGAGGGCTTTCGTGCCGCTGCGCACCTTTTGCCTTCCCACTTGCGGCGCGAATGATCGACGGTTTTGAAATATTTGAGCCGCGGGGAAGCCCGAGGGGACAAGGCCCGCCTCGGATGAAATCCTGCATCGCGGCAGCCACGCCGCGACGGATGAGGTGCGCGTCGAACGCACACGGAATCCCAGCCAAAATATTGCATAAACATTCTGCTTGACGAATATCTATCCGCATCCATTTTCCGCGGATCTTTACCGCGCTTGCAGGCCAAAAACGATCGTGAAAAAATTGGCACTCGATTTGGAAACTTTTTTTCTGCATTTTTTCAAAAAAAAGAGGGAAATGCACGGCAATGTCGTATCAGAGTATTGCAGCCGGAAATGGCGCAAGGCGCTCCGGCCGCAACCATGGATTTTATGTGGAAACGGAGGGATCCCTGTGCCCCGCCCAAGAGAAAAACGCGAGGCCGCCGAGGCGCTTCTCATCGGCCCGCACGGCCTGCTGAGCACGCAGTCCACCGGCCGCCCGACGCCCGAGCCGCCGTGTGAGATGCGCACGTGCTTCCAGCGCGACGTCGACCGCATCACGCACTCGAAATCGTTCCGCCGCCTGAAACACAAGACGCAGGTGTTCCTGCGCCCGGAGGGCGACCATTACCGCACGCGCCTGACGCACACGCTCGAGGTCGCGCGGCTCGCGCGCACGATCGCCCGCGCGCTCGAACTCAACGAAGATCTCACCGAGGCCATCAGCCTTGGGCACGACCTCGGCCACACGCCGTTCGGCCACGCGGGAGAGCGCGCGCTCAACGCGATCTATACCGGCGTCGGCTTCCGGCACTATGAGCAGAGCCTGCGCGTCGTCGACCGCATCGAGCGCGACGGCCGCGGCCTGAACCTCTGCAACGAGACGCGCATCGGCATCCTCAACCACACGACCGGGCAGCCGCGCGGCACGCTCGAGGCCGACGTCGTGCGCCTGGCCGACCGCGTGGCCTACATCAATCACGACCTCGACGACGCCATGCGCGGCGGCATCGTGCAGCCGGAGGACGTGCCCGCCATCGTGCGCGAGCGCGTGGGCGAGCGCAACAGCGTGCGCATCAACTCCATCCTCACGGACATCATCGCCCACAGCGGCGACGGCGAGCTGCGCATGTCGCCCGATATGCGCGAGGCCGTGGACGTGTTCACGACCTTCATGTACGAGGGCGTGTACTACAACCCCATCGCCAAGGGTGAGGAGCGCAAGGTGCAGAATATCCTCGGGAGCATCTGGGAATATTATGTCAACCACATTGACGAGCTCCCGGTGGTCTATCAGTCCATCGCGGACGACGAAGGGCCGCAGCGCGCGGTGTGCGACTATGTGTCCGGCATGACCGACAGCTATGCGCTGGAGGTGTATTCGGAACTGTTCATCCCCGCCGCCTGGACCATTAAATAAGGAAGTACATACAACGGAAACCACAGAAAGAAGGTGACGCACGTGGCCTTTCCGGAATCCTTTCTGCAGGAGCTCGCCGAGCGCAACGACATTGTCGATGTTGTGAGCGGCTACGTGCGCCTGACGAAAAAGAGCGGGTCGAACCTCTTCGGGCTCTGCCCGTTTCACAGCGAAAAAACGCCGTCGTTTTCCGTCTCGCCGGATAAGCAGATCTACCACTGCTTCGGCTGCGGAAAGGGCGGCAGCGTCATCAGCTTCATCATGGAGATCGAGAACCTCTCGTTCCCGGAGGCGGTGGCGTTTCTGGCCAACCGCGCGGGCATGCAGCTGCCCGAGCAGTCGAACGACCCCGGCGCGAAAAAGCGCCAGCGCCTGCTCGCGCTCAACCGGGACGCTGCGCGCTTTTTCCACGCGCAGCTCAAGACCCCGGCCGGCCAGCCGGCGCGGGACTATCTCGCCCGCCGGCAGCTCACGGCGCAGACCGTGACGCGCTTCGGCCTGGGCTTCGCGCCCGACACGTGGGACAGCCTCGTGCGCGCGATGAAGGCGCTCGGCTACTCCGAGCAGGAGCTGTTTGACGGCGGGCTCGTGCGCCACGGCCGCTCCGGCGGCGTGTACGACACGTTCCGCAACCGGCTCATGTTCCCGGTCATCGACGTGCGCGGCAACGTCATCGGCTTCTCCGGGCGCATTCTCGGCGATGGAGAACCCAAGTACATGAACAGCCCGGAAACCATCGTTTTCAGCAAGAGCCACAATTTGTTCGCGCTCAATTTGGCTAAAAAGTCGAAATGCGGGTATATCATACTGGCAGAGGGCAACATCGACGTGGCGAGCCTGCATCAGGCGGGGTTTGACAGCGCGGTCGCCTCGCTCGGCACGTCGCTCACGCCGGAGCAGGCGCGGCTTCTCTCGCGCTACACGAGCGAGATCGTCATCGCCTACGACAACGACGGCGCGGGGCAAAAGGCGTCGCAGCGCGCGATCGGCATCCTCGAAAAGCTCGAGGTGCGCGTGCGCGTCCTGCAGATGCAGGGGGCGAAAGACCCCGACGAATATATCAAGACCTTCGGCGCGGACGCATTCCGAAACCTGCTCGAACAGTCGGAAAACCACATCGACTACCGGCTCGGCGCGGTGCAGCGAAAATACGACCTCCAGGTCGACGAGCAGCGCGTGGCCTTCGTCAAGGAGGCGGCGGGCGTGGTGGCCGAGCTGCCCGGCAGCGTCGAGCGCGAGGTGTACGCCATGCGCGTCGCGGAGACGGCGGGCATGCCCGCCGCAGTCGTGACCGACGAGGTGCAGCGCCAGCGCAAGCGGCGGCTCGGCCGCGCGCGCAAGGAGCGCGAGCGCGACCTGCTGCGCCCCGCGACGGCGATGCAGCCGCCCGGGCGGAGCATCCGCTTCGACGATCCCCGCTCGGCGGCCGCCGAACAGGGCATCATTAAATTATTGTATCTCGACCCCGGCCTGTTCCGGGATCGGACGAATGTGCCGGACGCGGCGCAGTTTTCCTCGCCGGAGCTGCGGCACATTTACACCGCCCTGCTCGCCCACGGCGGCACGGGCACGGTGCAGATCGCGGCGCTCTCGGGCGAGCTGAGCCCGGACGAGCTGGCCCTGCTGACCGGCATCATCCAGCAGCCGGCGGAGCTTGCCAACGGCGCGCGCGCGCTCGACGACTACATAAGCATCCTACAGACCCAGGCCACCGCCGGCGCAGCGTCATCGGAGGCGGACCTGCTGGCCTTTGCAAAGCAACTCAAAGAACATAAAGGGTATGGTGGTAAAGATGGAACAGAAAGAACTTAACAACCTCTCGGCTGAAGAACTCGACGCCATGGCCGACGCGCTGCTCGCAGCCGACGACGCCAAGCAGGCGGAAACCAAAGCCGCTCCCGCCGCGGACGAGCCCGCGGAGGACAAGCCCGTAGCCGAAAAGCCGGAATCGGAAAAGACCACGGAAGAAAAGCTCAACGAGCTCGTGGAAAAGGGCAAAAAGGCGGGCAAACTCTCGAGCAAGGACCTCATGGTGCTCGAGGACATGAACCTCTCGAGCGAGGAGACGGAAAAGTTCTATGACCAGCTCGAGAGCCTGAACATCGACGTGCTCAGCGACGACGCGCTGCCCCCGGTGGACGAGGACGCGCTGCCTGAGCTCGAGGAGCTCCAGGAGATCGAGGAAGTCACCGAGGAAGAGATGAACGAGACCGAGGCCATGGCCGACACGTTCTCGACCGACGACCCGGTGCGCATGTACCTCAAGGAGATCGGCAAAGTGCCGCTGCTCACCCCGGAGGAGGAGCAGGAGCTGGCCAAGCGCATGGCCGAGGGCGACGCGGAGGCCAAGCACCGCATGGAGGAGGCAAACCTGCGTCTGGTCGTGTCGATCGCCAAGCGCTATGTCGGCCGCGGCATGCTGTTTCTCGACCTCATCCAGGAAGGCAACCTCGGCCTGATCAAGGCCGTCGAAAAGTTCGACTACACGAAGGGCTACAAGTTCTCCACCTACGCCACGTGGTGGATCCGGCAGGCCATCACCCGCGCCATCGCCGACCAGGCGCGCACCATCCGCATCCCCGTGCACATGGTCGAGACGATCAACAAGGTCATCCGCGTCTCCCGTCAGCTCCTGCAGGAGCTCGGCCACGACCCGAGCGCCGAGGAGATCGCGGCGGAGATGAACATGCCGGTCGACAAGGTGCGCGACATTCTCAAGATCGCGCAGGAGCCGGTCTCGCTCGAGACGCCGATCGGCGAGGAGGAGGACTCCCACCTCGGCGACTTTATCCCCGATGAGGACGCGTCCGAGCCGAGCGAGGCGGCGAGCTTCTCGCTGCTCAAGGAGCAGCTCATGGAGGTGCTCGACACGCTCACCCCGCGCGAGAAGAAGGTGCTCGAGCTGCGCTTCGGCATCGTCGACGGCCGCACCCGCACGCTCGAGGAGGTCGGCAAGGAGTTCAACGTCACGCGCGAGCGCATCCGCCAGATCGAGGCGAAGGCCCTGCGCAAGCTCCGCCACCCCAGCCGCAGCAAGAAGCTGCGCGATTTCCTGAACTGAGTCCGGATAGGACAGCGCCCGCCGCGCCCGGATTTTTGCTGTGCGTCCAGACCTTCCTGCAGGGAAAGCGATCCGGCCTGCCCAAAAATCTCAGCGCCGCCGACGGTGCGTTGATGCCGTCCCGCGCCCGGTTTTGCCGCCGCAAAACCGCCCATTCCCCCGCCCCGAAACGGCCGGAAAAATAATTATGAACAATCTATCAATAATATAGGAAAAGGCCTTGACTTTCCGACCGGCCGGGTGTAAATTAGCACTCGAAGGTCAGGAGTGCCAACAGTCGGCAGCTCCGAGTGCCAGCGGAGGAGATCATGGACATCAGCAGCCGCAAAAAGAAAATACTTGCCGCGGTCATCGAGGAATACATCCGCACGGCGGAGCCGGTCGGCTCAAAGGCCATCGCCGCGAGCGCGGACCTCGGCTGTTCCTCGGCCACGATCCGCAACGAGCTGGCGGAGCTGGTCGCCATGGGCTATCTCGAGCAGCCGCACACGTCGGCGGGCCGCGTGCCCACCCCGCTCGGCTACCGGATGTACGTCAACGAGCTCATGGAGCACAAGGACCTCACCGCCGAAGAGACGCAGGCCATCACGCAGAGCCTGACGGGCCGCCACCAGCGCGGCGAGCTCATGACGGACGCGAGCCGTCTCGCCTCGCAGCTGACGAACTACCCCGCCGTGACGCTCACGACGAGCGCCGGCGTGACGATCCGCCGCTTCGACCTCATTTATCTCGACGCGAACAGCTTCATCATCGTGCTGCTCCTGAGCGACGACACGGTGAAAAACAAGCTCGTGCACCTGCCGGTCTCGGCCGAGCAGAGCATGATCCAGAAGCTGGCCACCGTCTTCAACGCCCACTTCACCGGCATCCACGAGAGCGACATCACCCCGGTGCTGATCCGCTCGGCGGAGCGCGCCGCGCAGGACAACCTCGGCATCACGGCCGTGATCGCGGCCTTCGCCATTGAGGTGCTCACGGGCGCGGGCGCCGCGCAGACGTACCTCGTCGGCGAGTCGCAGCTGCTGCACCAGCCGGAGTTCCGCGACCCTGACAAGGCGCACCGCCTCATGAGCTACCTGTCCGACGGCAGCAACCTGCTCGACATCCCGATGGAGCAGCTCGGTGGCGACAATGAGGTGCGCGTGCTCATCGGCCCGGAAAATGTGGCCGAGGAGCTGCGCGACAGCAGCGTCGTGCTCGCAACGTATGACGCGGGCGAAAATATGCGCGGTCTGATCGGTGTGGTCGGCCCGACGCGCATGGACTATTCCAAGGTCGCCGCGAAGCTCAGCTTCATTGCGGCCGGCCTTTCCAAGCTGCTCGGCGGCGGCACGCTTCCGCCCCCCGGGCTGGACAACAAGCTGATCATTAAGGGAGACGATACAGATGAGCACGAAAACGAACGACCCGAAGCAGACGGCGCCGGAAACGGCTCCAGCCGCTGAAGACGTAAAGGCCGACACGGCCGCCAAGACCGAAGAGGCCGAAGAGGCCCCGGTCAAGAAGGCTGAAAAGAAGGCCGACAAGAAGGAAGCCAAAAAAGAAAAAGAACCCAAAGAAAAGAAAGAGACGAAAAAAGAGATCGAAGCCGATCTCGCGGCGGAGAAGGACAAGTACCTCCGCCTGCTCGCTGAATATGACAACTACCGCCGCCGCAGCACCCGCGAGCGCGAAGCGATCTACGCGGACGTCCGCTGCGACACGCTCAAAAAGTTCCTGCCGGTGTACGACAGTCTGTCCCGCGCTCTGGCGCAGACCCCGGCAGACGATCCCGCCCGCAAGGGCCTTGAGGGGATCATGAACCAGTACAACACCGCGCTCAATCAGCTCGGTGTGACGGCGATCGAAGCCGTCGGCCAACCATTTGACGCCAACCGCCACAACGCCGTCATGCACATCGAGGATGATGCTTACGGCGAGGGCGTTGTCGTGGAGGAGTTTGAAAAGGGCTTTTGCATCGGCGACCGCGTGCTGCGGTATTCCGTCGTGAAAGTCGCAAACTGATCCCATATAAATTCGTATACACAATCTGCTTTCAATACAGGAGGAAATCATTATGAGTAAAATTATCGGTATCGACCTTGGCACTACCAATAGCTGCGTCTCCGTCATGGAGGGCGGCGAAGCGACCGTTATCCCCAACGCGGAAGGTCATCGCACCACCCCGTCCGTCGTCGCGTTCTCCAAGACCGGCGAGCGTATGGTCGGCCAGGTGGCAAAGCGTCAGGCCGTCACGAACCCGGACCGCACGATCAGCTCGATCAAGCGCGAGATGGGCTCGGATTATAAAGTAGAGATCGACGGCAAGAAGTACACCCCGCAGGAAATCAGCGCCATGATCCTGCAGAAGCTGAAGGCTGATGCAGAAGCTTACCTTGGCGAGCCCGTGACCGAAGCCGTCATCACCGTGCCGGCCTACTTCACCGACGCGCAGCGCCAGGCGACGAAGGACGCCGGCAAGATCGCCGGCCTCGACGTCAAGCGTATCATCAACGAGCCGACGGCGGCCGCGCTGGCCTACGGCCTCGATAAGGAGACCGACCAGAAGATCATGGTCTACGACCTCGGCGGCGGCACGTTCGACGTCTCCGTGCTGGAGATCGGCGACGGCGTCATCGAAGTGCTGGCCACGGCCGGCAACAACCGCCTCGGCGGCGATGACTTTGACCAGTGCATCACCAACTACCTCGTGCAGGAGTTCAAGAAGAGCGAAGGCATCGACCTCTCGGGCGACCGCGTGGCCATGCAGCGCCTGAAGGAAGCTGCCGAGAAGGCGAAGATCGAGCTGTCCGGCGTGACGAGCACGAACATCAACCTGCCGTACATCACGGCGGACGCGACCGGTCCGAAGCACCTGGACGTGACGCTCACGCGCGCCAAGTTCAATGAGCTGACCGCCCACCTCGTCGAAAAGACCGCAGGCCCGGTGCGCCAGGCCATGAGCGACGCCGGCATCAGCGCGTCCGACCTGACGAAGGTCCTGCTCGTCGGCGGCTCCAGCCGTGTCCCGGCCGTGCAGGAAATGGTCAAGAAGCTCACCGGCAAGGAAGGCTTCAAGGGCATCAACCCCGATGAGTGCGTGGCTGACGGCGCTGCCATCCAGGGCGGCGTGCTCGGCGGCGACGTCGCGGGCGTGGTCCTGCTCGACGTGACCCCGCTGTCCCTCGGCATCGAGACCCTCGGCGGCGTGTTCACGAAGCTCATTGAGCGCAACACCACCATCCCGACCAAGAAGAGCCAGGTGTTCTCCACTGCGGCCGACAACCAGACCTCCGTTGAGGTCAACGTCCTGCAGGGCGAGCGTGAGATGGCCGCTTACAACAAGAGCCTCGGCCGCTTCCAGCTCGACGGCATCGCCCCGGCCCGCCGCGGCGTGCCGCAGATCGAGGTCACGTTCGACATCGACGCCAACGGCATCGTGAACGTCTCCGCCAAGGACCTCGGCACCGGCAAGGAGCAGCACATCACCATCACCTCCTCGACCAACATGTCCAAGGAGGACGTGGAGAAGGCCGTCCGTGAGGCGGAGCAGTACGCCGCCGAGGACGCCAAGCGCAAGGAAGAGATCGACACCCGCAACCAGGGCGACCAGATGGTCTACCAGACCGAGCGCACGCTCGAGGAGCTGGGCGACAAGGTCGACGCGGCCGAGAAGGCCGAGGTCGAGAGCAAGCTCAACGAGCTCAAGGAAACTCTCAAGGGCAGCGACACCGCAGCCATCAAGGCCGCGACCGAGGCGCTGACGCAGGTGTTCTACAAGCTCAGCGAGAAGATGTACCAGCAGGCCAACCCGCAGGGCGGCCAGCCGGGCGCAAACCCGGGCTGTGACCCGAACTGCCAGAGCGGCGACTGCTCCAAGGGCGGCGACAACGGCCAGCAGTACTACGACGCGGACTACACCGTCGTCGACGACGACAAGAAGTAAACACCCCGCCCCCGTCACGGGCAAAGCAAAGCGGGCGCGCCGAACAAGCGCGCCCGCATTTGGAGCTTTCTGACCCCCGCGCGGGGGGAATCCATAGACAGTTGAGGTTCATGTATGGCTGAAAAACGAGATTATTATGAAGTGCTCGGTGTTGAAAAAAGCGCATCCGAGGACGAGATCAAAAAAGCCTACCGCAAGCTGGCTAAGGCCAACCACCCGGACCTGCATCCAGGCGATAAGGAATGCGAGGAGCGCTTCAAGGAGATCAACGAGGCCTACGAGGTGCTGTCCGATCCCGACAAGCGCGCGAAGTATGACCAGTTCGGCCATGCGGCGTTCGACCCGTCCGCCGGCGGCCCCGGCGGCGCCGGTTTCGGCGGCTTCGGCGGCTTTGGCGACATTTTCGGCGGCGGCTTCGGGGATATCTTCGGCGATATCTTCGGCGGCGGCTTCGGCGGCGGGCAGACCCAGCGCAGCGGCCCGCGCCGGGGCGAAAACCTGCGCGTGCGCCTGAACATCACCTTTGAAGAGGCGGCGTTCGGCTGCGAGAAGGAGATCAACGTCGGCCGCGTCGAGCAGTGCCCGGACTGCAAGGGCACCGGCTGCGCCCCCGGCACGACGCCGGAGGTCTGCCCGGACTGCAAGGGCACCGGCAGCGTGCGCACCACGCAGCGCACCCCGTTCGGCGTGGTGCAGACCAGCGGCGCGTGCAAGAAGTGCGGCGGCCGCGGCAAGATCATCCACCAGCCGTGTCCGCGCTGCGGCAGCCGCGGCGCCGTGCGCAAGAATCAGACCATCAAGGTCAAGATCCCGGCCGGCATCGACGACGGGCAGACGCTGAATCTGCGCGGCAAGGGCAACGCCGGGCTGGACGGCGGGCCGGCAGGCGATCTGCTCATCACGGTCTTTGTCAAGCCGCACCCGCTCTTCGAGCGCGACGGCAACTCCGTGCTCATGGAGATGCCGGTGTCGTTCGCGCAGGCCGCGCTCGGCGCTGAGATCGAGGTGCCGACCATCGACGGCCGCGTCAAGCTCACCATCCCCGAGGGGACGCAGCCGGGCAGTGTGTTCCGTCTGCGCGGCAAGGGCATCCCGTACCTGCAGAGCAAGGGCGGCGGCCGCGGCGACCAGTTCGTCACGATCACGGTCACGGTTCCGAAGAACATGACGGCCGAGCAGAAGGAGCGCCTGCGCGCCTATGCCGACGCGATGAACGAATCGGTCAGCGAGGGACGCAGCGGCATCTTCGGCAGCAAGAAAAAACGCTGAGTAAATAACATAGAAAGCCGGCCGCAGTGCACACTGCGGCCGGTTTTTTGCGCACCACTGGGGCAATGCGGCGGGCAAATACGGGCTTTGCGCGCCGCGGGATTTCTGCTATAATGGGCGCAGACTTTTTTCGGGAGGTGCAGCCATGGACACGCACAGACTTTCCCAGACGGTGCAGCCGCTGCTCGGCTGGTTTCAGGCGCACGCGCGCGCGCTGCCCTGGCGCGCCGACCGCGAACCGTACCACGTGTGGCTCTCGGAGATCATGCTGCAGCAGACGCGCGTCGAGGCCGTGCGCGGGTACTACGCGCGCTTTCTCGCGGCCGCGCCGGACGTGTTCGCGCTCGCGGCGCTGCCGGAAGCGCAGCTGCTCAAGCTCTGGGAGGGGCTGGGGTACTATAACCGCGCGCGCAAGGCGCAGGCCTGCGCGCAGGAGGTCGCGGCGCGCGGCGGCGTCTGGCCCGACACGGTGGAGGGTCTGCTGGCCCTGCCGGGCATCGGCCCATACACGGCCGGGGCGATCGCCTCGATCTGCTTTGAGCGGCCGGCCGCCGCCGTGGACGGCAATGTGCTGCGCGTGTGCGCGCGCGTGCTCGACGACGCGACGCCCATCGACTCCGCCGCGCACAAGGCCGCGCTCACCGCAGCGCTGAGCGCGTGCTACCCCGCCGGGCACTGCGGCGACTTCACGCAGGCGCTCATGGAGCTCGGCGCGACCGTCTGCGGCCCGAACCGCGCGCCGCAGTGCGAGGTCTGCCCCATCGCAGCGCTGTGTCTCGCCCGTGCGCACGGCACGGCGGCTGCCCTGCCGGTCAAGGCGCCGAAGCGCGCCAAGCGCGCCGAGGACTACACCGTGTTCTGCCTGCGCTGCGGCGACCGGCTCGCCGTCGAGCGGCGGCCGGAGCACGGCCTGCTCGCCGGGCTCTGGGAGCTGCCGAACACGCCGGGCCTGCTCGACGAGCGGCAGGCGGGCGAATACGCCAGCGGGCAGGGCCTCGGCGATGTGCGGCTGCGCAGCGCGCGCGACGGCAGGCACATCTTCACGCACATCGTCTGGACGATGCGCTGCTACACGCTCGAGTGCTCGGCCATGCCGCCGCGCTACCATTGGGCCACGCCGGACGAGCTGCGCGAGGAGATCTCGCTGCCGACGGCGTTCCGGCAGTTTGTGGACGCAGAATAACAAAAAGCCGCCCCTGTCATGTTCGACAGGGGCGGCTTTGCATTTGCTCGCCGCTCAGCGCCAGAAGTCGTCGTTCCGGTCGCGGTACTGCGGCGGCAGGGGGTACTGCATGCGGCGGAAATAGTCAAACACCGTCTCGCGCGTGACGCGGCGGTCGTCGCGTGACGAGCGGTTCACGCGCCGGATGCCGAACACGTACAGCGCGATCAGATACGCATAAAACAGCAGCGTGAAGCGGCTGTCGCCCTCCTGCGCGAAGGCCAGAAAGTCGTAGCACCCGTGCAGCAGTATCGGCACGACGACGCTCAGCGCAAGGTAGGCCTTCCTGTCCTCATCGCGCCCCCAGTAGTCGGAGAGCTTGGCATAGCCGTAGAAATAACCCATAAACACGCCGAAGATCGCGTGGCCGGGCACGGCCGTGACCGCGCGCACGAGGCCGGTGGCGAAGCCATAGCTGTAGACATACTTCACGTTCTCGAACGCGGCGAAACCGAGCGCGACCATGACGGCGTAGACAATGGCGTCAAACTGATAGTCGAACGCCGGGCTGCGCCACGTCGTGCGCAGGAAGAGGAACTTGCACGTCTCCTCCGTCAGGCCCGCGACGACGAACGCCTCGAGAAAATAGCCGAGGCAGACATTGCGCACGTTCAGCCGCTCGATGACGGCGCTGAGGATGAGCTCGACCACGATGGCCGGCAGGCACGAGAGCGCGCCGTAGCCGAGGAGCTTGGCGAGCAGGGCCGGCGGCTCTTTGTCCGTGCGGTCCTTTCGGTAGATATACACCACCAGCACAACGGCCGGCAGCAGCGCAATGAACATCAAAGGATCGATCATGGGGAAAACCTCCGATCAGGAATATGCGGGAGTAGGATTCTACATTGCCGTTCGGCAATGCCTCCCCTGTGTAAGGGGAGGTGGCAAAATCACCGATTTTGACGGAGGGGTTGTAAATACAAAGTCTGTGCAAGGCCGGATTTATCAACCCCTCAGTCAGTCTGACGGCTGCCAGTTCCCTTTACACGAGGGAGTCAAGGGGCACAATACCAGCGAAAAAAGCACCCACGCGCCGGTCAGAACAGCAGCCAGATCAGCAGCGGGATCGTCACGGCGGACAGGATCGTATTGAGAAAAATGCACTTGGACGCGAACGCATCCGACCGGTCATACTGCAGGCACAGCGCCGTGACGACCATGGCCGACGGGCACGCCGCGAGCAGCACCGGAATGCCGAGCAGCGCGCCGCTGACAAACGGCCGCAGCACCAACCACGTCAGCAGTGGGCACACGAGCAGCCGCACCGCCGACACCACGTAGACCCGCCAGTCGGCGAGCGCGGCGCGCACGGAGATCGCGCCGAGCGACGTGCCGATGATGAGCATCGACAGCGGGATCGTCGCGCCCGCGAGCGTGGAGATCGTGTCGGCAATGACGGCGGGCACATGGATGCGCGAGAGCAGCAGCACGACCGACAGCAGCGTCGCAATGACGGGCATATTGAGCACCTTGCGCCAGTCGAAGCGCGCGCCCGCGCTGCCAGAGAGCTGCGCCGCGCCGATGGAATAGAGCGCGAGGTTGAACGGGATGTTCGCCAGCGAGGCGAAAAAGACCATCTCGTCGCCAAAGATCGCCGCGACGACCGGCAGGCCCACAAAGCCCACGTTGCCAAACGCCGTCACGAGCCGCGTCGCACCCACGTCCTCGCCGCGTGTGCGCAGCAGCCGCGGCAGAAACCACGCCGCGGCGATCTGCAAAACGGTCGCAGCCGTCAGCACGAGGACGTAATCGACAATGTCGCGGCCGGTGAAATCCGGCACGCTCAGCACGGAATTGAGGATCGTCGCCGTGAGCAGGACGTTCATCACCAGCGGCGTCACGCGCTTATTAAACTCCGGCCCTGTGATGCCGATGCGCGCACAAAGGTAGCCAAGGAGCATGATGAGAACCAGCATGGCCATCTTGGCAAAAACAACGGACAGATTCATATTTGGTTTTCTCTCTCTTCTCAGATTCTCTCGTCGGGCGGCGCATGGTGCTGCCTACCCAGTGTAGAATAGTATATGCCAGACATCGTGTCTTGTAAAGCGGAATTCTCAACGGGTACTTGCCAAATGCCGCCCGGCCTGTTACACTGGCAGGAAAGGGGGTGTGCGCATGAAGAAAACCGTCATCACCATTATCCGCATCATCGTCATCGTCGCCATTCTGGGTCTGCTGACCTACGGCGGCTTCGTGGGGATGAACCGCGTGTCCGGCACTGGGGACTACACCATCGACCAGTACGCCGCGACCGACGACGGCGGTCTGCTGACCGTGACGAAGGGCGGCACGGCGCTGCACGTCAAGTGCTCGGCCGACCAGCTTGCCGTCGTTGAGACGCAGCCGGACGGCACGTTCCACCTGTCGTTCTCCTACAGCCAGATCACGAACAAAGGCACGCTCAAAGACATCACGCCCGCCGGGTAACAACCGGCCGGGCGCGATCCTTAACAATTCTGAATTTTACGCGCACGCTTGCAAAATGCCCGCCGGAGCGCGTATAGTAAAGGCAGTAATTAACAGATTTTCGGAACCGAATGGTCTCCCGGAGGTGACTTCGTATGCAGACAACCGACCCCCGCCGCACCCCGCGGCCCGACAGCGATGCACGCACGCCGAAGCCGGACGCGGCCGCCCGGCCGCGCCCGGCCAGACGCCGCGCGCCGCAGCGCCGCGGCCCGAGCCAGTCAACGCTGGTGTTCGCGGCCGTGCTGGTCGTGATCGTGCTGGTGGCCGTGCTGGTGCTCGTGCTCGTGAGCCGGCATGACCGCGTGCCCAAAAACGATCCCGCCGCGCAGGCCACGCCCACCGCGCAGGTCACGGAGCAGGACACCGTGCTCGCGGAGGCGAAGCACCTCGCCGCGCAGTATGACTATGACAAGGCCATCGCCGCCGTGACGGGCTTTGCCGGGTGGGAGAGCGTGCCGGAGCTGCAGCAGGCCAAGGCCGATTTTGAGGCGCAGAAGGCGCAGGCCGTGCGCTACGCCGACCCCACGACCATTCCGCACATCTTTTTCCACACGCTCATCGCGGACACTGCCCGCGCCTTTGACGGCGACCCCGAGCAGGGCGGCTACAACCAGTTCATGGCCACGATCAAGGAGTTCAACGCCGTGCTGCAGAGCCTGTATGAGCGGGGCTTCGTGCTCGTGGACATCCACGACGTCGCCGGGCCGCAGCAGCAGGCCGACGGCTCGACGAAATACGTCGCGGGCGACATCTACCTCCCCGCCGGGAAAAAGCCCATCGTCCTATCGCAGGACGACGTGTGCTACTACGAATATATGACCGACAGCGACAGCGACGGCAAGCCCGACAAAGGCGGCGACGGCTTTGCCTCGCGCCTGCTGGTGAAAGACGGCAAGCTCACGTGCGAATACGTGGACGCCGACGGCCAGACGCTCTACGGCAGCTACGACCTCGTGCCGCTGCTGGATGATTTCCTGGACCAGCACCCGGACTTTTCCTATCGCGGCGCGCGCGCGACCATCGCCGTGACCGGGTATCAGGGCGCGTTCGGCTACCGCATCAGCAATGATTATAAGGAAAAGCTCGGCGACGAGGCCTTTGCGCAGGCGTGCACGGACGCGCGCGCCGTGGCCGACGCCCTGCGCGCCGAGGGCTACACGATCGCCAGCCACAGCTACGGCCACCTGACCTACGGCGACATTTCGCCCGAGCGTCTGGCCAGCGACGCGCAGAAGTGGAACGATCAGATTGCGGCCGTCATCGGCGAGACCGACGTGCTGCTCTACCCCTTCGGCAGCGACATTGCCGGCGTGGAGGCCTACAAGGGCGCGAAGTTTGACACGCTCTACGGCCTGGGCTTCCGCTATTTCTGCAACGTGGACTCGGCCGAGCACTGGGTGCAGATCCACGACGGGTATGTCCGTCAGGGCCGGCGCAACATCGACGGCTACCGGATGTACTACCAGTCGAATCTGCTCGACGACCTGTTCGATACCAAGACCGTCTGGGACGATGCCCGCCCGACGCCCGTGCCGAAGATCTGACCGGCAGCGCCGCAAACTCCAGCCAAAACACGACAAAATCCCCTGACCAAACGGTCAGGGGATTTTGTTTGGGATGGGAAAAATAAAGGGGGGAATTTATCGACCAATCAGTCCTTGCGCTCGTCGCCCCAGAAGAACAGGGCCACGGTGCCCGGGCCGGTATGGCTGCCGATGGTGGTGCCGACGCTGTAGATCTCGACTTTCCCGTTGAGCTTCGGGAACTTCTTTTCGATCTCGTCGGCCACGGCGCGCGCGTCGTCATAGCACGCCGACTGCGAGATGTAGCACTTGCCGGAGTAGTCGAGGCCGCCCTGCGCGTGCTCTTCCATGCGGGCAACGATCTCTTTCATGACGCGCTTCTTGCCGCGGATCTTGGAGCGCGGGATGAGCCGGCCGAGGTTATCCATGTTCAGCAGCGGGCAGATATCCAGCAGGCCGCCGAACACGCCGGCCACCTTCGAGATGCGGCCGCCCTTGACATAGAACGTCAGGTCCGTGGAGAAGAACCAGTGGTGCAGCTCCAGCTTGTGCGCCTCGGCCCAGTCGCGCACGCCGTCGATGGGCATGCCCTCGTCGCGCAGGTCCGCCAGGCGGTCCATCAGCAGGCCGTAGCCCGAGGACGCGCCGAGCGAGTCAACGATGTAGATCTTCCGGTCGGGATAGCGCTCGCGGACGATGCGCGCGGCGTTTTCCGCCGAGTTCGACACGCCGGACAGGCCCGAGGACAGGCAGACATGCAGAATGTCCTTGCCCTGCTCGAGAAACGGGGTGAAATAGTCCACGAACTCCGAGATGTTCACCTGAGAGGTGCGCGTCTCGGCACCGTTTGCCATGGCGGCGTAAAACTTGTCAAACGGCATCGTCTCGCCCAGATCGTCCGGGTAATCCACGCCGTCGAGCGCATAGTGGAAGCAGATATACGAAATGTCACGCTGCTGGAAATGCTCCTTGGTCAGGTCGGCGGTGGAGCAGCAGCTCAGTACGAAATCGGCCATTTTGTCGGTCTCCTTTGCATCCTTTGATTTGCCCGTCGGGCGGGCAGGTGTGATTCCTTCTCAACATGAATATGGAGGTATCATACCTGCCGTGCCGGCATTGCGCAACCTACAAAATGGAACCGGGGCGTAGAACACGGCCCTGCCCTGCTCTACGCCCCGAAAGACGCACTCTACAAATCATAGAATGTCTGCAATATCAATGCTTTGCGCGGATGTTGAAACTGAAATACACGACGGCCTCCGCCGGGATGAGGATGAGGAAAAGCTGCCAGAAATTCATCCCGAAGCGCAGCAGCACGAGGTAGCCCACGGCGAACACGCTCGCCACAAGGCCGAGCACGACATAAAGGTTTCCCCGTCCGTTAAAAAACACGCTGTTGAGCACAAGATACGTAATGAGCGCCGCCGGCACGAAGCAGGGAAACACGACCCACTCCACCTTGCCCAGCCACAGCCACAGCACCACAAACACCAGCACCGCCAGCGTGACGATGCCCGTGAGAGCGACCTGAATGATGGAGGCGTGGCTGCGGTCGCGCACGTCGGCGGGGTCGGGTGCCGGCTGCCAGGCATCGTGCTCGTCGAGCAGATAATCGACCGTAACGCCGAAGATCTCGCTCATGCGCTTGAGCACGGCCGCGTCGGGAATGGCCTCGCCGCGCTCCCACTTGGAGATCGACTTGTCCGAATAATTCAGTTGTTCGCCGAGCTCGGCCTGCGTCATGCCCGCGGCCGTGCGCAGGCGGATCAGGTTGCTGGCGAAGATGAGTTTCAGTTCATCCATGACGGCGACCTCACGATGGTTTTATCCTGTCTATTTTACGCACTTGCGCGCGCGTTGTCAACCGTCACGTGCGCCAGACGATCTCCTCGGCCGTGCGCGCGGCGGTCTGCTCGTCGGTGAGCAGGCGCACGAGCTCGAGCGCGAACGCCATCGCTGCGCCGAGGGCGCGACCGGTCGTGATCGGCCCGTCGGTAACGACGTCGGCATCGACCATGTGCGCGCCGGTGCACCGGTTCTCAAAGCCGGGGTAGCACGTGGCGCGCCGTCCGGCGAGCAGGCCGTACTGCGCGAGCACGCTCGGCGCGGCGCAGATGGCGGCCGCGCGGCCGCCGTGCTCGAGCGTGCGGCGCACGAGCGCCTCCACGGCCGGGCTCTTGGCCAGATTCGTCGTGCCCGGCATGCCGCCCGGGAGCACGACAAGCTCCGGCGGCGCTGCCAGCAGCTCCGGCAGCGTGCGGTCGCACGTGATGGGCACGCCGTGCGCGCCGACGACGGTGTGTGCGTCCTGAATGGACACCGTGTATGCCTCCAGGCCGGCGCGGCGGAGGATGTCGAGCGTGACGAGACCCTCGCACTCCTCAAACCCCTCGGCAAACAGCAGATAGCATTTTGACATGATGATGTTCCCCTTTCCTTCAAACAGCCGCTTACATAAGCGGCGCGACAAGCTTCAGCAGCGCGGCCGCGATGCGCGTGTGCAGCGGGATGCGCGCGAGGTCGCCGTGCGTGACGATCTGCGACTGGGCGCGTGTGGCATCAAAATCCGCCACGATGTCCTTGATACACGGACAGTCATAGAGATACACCGCGTCCTCAAAGTGCAGGTACAGACTGCGGTAATCGAGGTTGATCGTGCCGACGACGGCCTTGCGGTCGTCGCTGACGAACACCTTCGCGTGCACGAAGCCGGGCGTATACTCATAGATCTTCACCCCGGCGTCGAGCAGCTCGCGGTAGTGCCCCTTGGCGAGGGCGAAGGCGAACTTCTTGTCCGGCACGTGCGGCAAAATGAGCTCCACGTCCACGCCGCGCTTGGCCGCGAACGTGAGCGCCATGACCATCGTCTCGTCGAGGATGAGGTACGGCGTGAAGATGCGCACATAGCGCTCGGCGTGGTTGAGGATGTCGAGATATACGCACTCGCCCACACGCTCGTCGTCGAGCGGGCTGTCGGCATACGGCAGGACGTAGCCGCCCGCGCCCGGCAGCGGGCGCAGGGGCACATTGAGATAGCAGCCGTAGGAATCGGTGTCCGGCTCGCGCTCGTCCATGCCCCACATCTGCAGGAACATGAGCGTGAGCGAGCGCACGGCCTCGCCCTCGAGACGCACGGCCGTGTCCTTCCACACGCCGTAGACGCTCACGAGATTGGCATATTCATCGGCGAGGTTCACGCCGCCGGTGAAGCCGACGCGCCCGTCGATGACGGCGATCTTGCGGTGGTCGCGGTTGTTATAATACGTGCTCACGAGCGGGCGCAGCGGCGCGAACATCTTGCAGCGGATGCCGAGCGCCTCCATGCGCTTGGGGTAACCGTACGGCAGGCGGTAGAACGTGCACGTGCCGTCATAGAGCACGCGCACCTCGACGCCGGCGCGCACCCGCTCCTCCAGGATCTTCAGGATGCGGCCCCAGACGTCGCCCTCCTCGATGATGAAATATTCAAGGAAAATGAAGTGCTCGGCCGACTGCAGCGCCTCGATGAGCGCGCCGATCTTGTCCTGCCCCATGGGGTAGTAGGTGACGGCAGTGTTTTCATACACGGGGTAGTCGCCGGAGCGCAGCGTGTACTCGGCGAGGTTGTGCACCTCTGGCAGCTCGGTGCGCAGGCGGGCCATGAGCTCGGTCTGGCGCGGGACGTACTGCACGGTGCTGAGGATGCTCTCCTGCACGCGGCGGTTGGCATAGCGGTGGCCGATGTCGAGCTGCACGAACAGGTACAGCAGCACGCCGAACGCCGGCAGTGCCATGACGAGGATGATCCAGGTGATCTTCGTCGTCGCGCTGCCGGACTTGTTGACGAGGTAGATGATGACCGCAACGCTCATCACGCGCAAAACGATCGTCAGCGCGGGGTAATAGCGGCCGAGATAGTGCGCGCCGAGCACCATGATGGCGATCTGCAGCACGAGCAGCAGCGTGATGACCATCGTGCGGCCGAACACGATGTCCAGCAGCCGGCGCTTGCCGCGGCGCAGCAGGCGGATCTCATTGTCGTCCTCAAACCAGTCTTTGCGCACGCGCGCACCTCCTTTCGTGTTGTTATCTTTCTATCATATCCGAAATCCCGGAAACGGTCAAGGGACATTCCGGTCGATTTTCCTGCGGCGCGCCCCAGGAAAACAACAGCGGCGTCACGGAAACAGCTCCGTGACGCCGCCGCGTCGGTGCGCGCACTTAACGCTTGCGCTTGTTTTTCTGATACAGGGCCCACAGGCCGTTGAGCAGCAGGTTCTTGTCGTACGTGATCTCGCGCCGGCAGTACGGGATGATGCAGCCGCCGAGGCCGCCGGTCGCAATGACGGCGGCGGGCTCGCCGAGCTCGGCCTCCATGCGCTCGATCATACCGTCGAGCATGGCCGCCGTGCCGTAGACGCTGCCGGAGCGCATGGCCTCGACCGTGTCGGTGCTGATGCACTTTTTCGGCGCGTCGAGCGAGATGTGCGGCAGCTGCGACGTGCCGTTTGCGAGCGCCTCGAGCGAGATGCCCACGCCGGGGATGATCGCCCCGCCGAGCACGCGCGCCTCGCGGTCGATGACGGTCATGGTCGTGGCCGTGCCCATGTCGATGATGATCAGCGGCGGGTCGTGGATGGCCAGCGCGGCGGCCGCGCCGACGACGAGGTCGCTGCCCATGGTGGCGGGATTGTCGAGCGCGATGTTCAGCCCCGTTTTCATGCCGGGGCCGACGACGAGCGGGCGGATGCCCGTGATCATGCGCACGGCGGCGATGAGCGCGCCGTTGATCGGCGGCACGACGGACGACAAAATCGCGCCGTCGATGTCCTCCGGCGCGATGCCGGAAAACTCGATCACCTGCCGCAGCGAGATGGCGTACTCGTGCGCGGTCTTGTCGCGGTCGGTCTCCAGACGGGCAATGTTGCGGATGCCGGACTCGTCGAGAAAACCGATCACAATATTCGTATTGCCAACGTCCAGAGCCAGCAGCATATCAGTCCACCGGGCCTTTCTTGCCGGCCGCAATCAGCCGGGTGATGGTCGGGCTCAGGACGAGGTTCACGCCCAGCTCGAGCAGGAAGTTCACGCCCACGAGACCCGTAACGACATACGTTGCCACAGCCGTGCCGCCGGCCCATGCCTGCAGCTGCGGCTGATAAAACAGCACCATGGCGAGCACGAACAGCCCGGTGTTGACGACCGGGGCGGCCGCGGCCGCGACGATGACGCCCGCGAGCGGGTGCTTTTTGCCGATGGCGCGATAGAGCAGACCGGCCACATAACCTGCCGCCGTGCCCTTGATGAGGCAGACGAGCACGGTCATGACCGGGCGCGCGGAAAACATGATGTAGCCGCCCTGATCGGCGCCGGTGACGACGGCGATCGTGACGACGACGCCAAACACGAAGCCGAGCCACGCGCCGGCGCTGACGCCGTAAACGGCTGCGCCGACCACGATCGGGATCAGCACGAGCGACACGGCGAACGGGCCGACCTTGATGAAGCTGCCGAGCAGCTGCAGCACGACGACGATGGCGGTGAAGAGTGCAAGCCCAGCCAGACGCCGGGTCTTACCATTGCTGTTGTTCATTTTTTATACCTCCTAAGCTGCTGTTCCCGCTCCGGGCGGGATATAGCGCAGGAGTATCTTACCCAATCCGGCGCAAAAAATCAAGAGCGGACGTGCAAAGTTTGCACGTCCGCCCATGACAAAATTTTATGACGGGATCACTTCAGCGCATCCACGGTCGCCAGATACAGGGCATCCGACCCGTCGGACGGCATGCTGAAGCCGGTGCGCGGCGAGAAGCTGAAGCCGTTGAGCGTCGGACCGTCCTGCAGGCAGGAGCGCTTGAACTGCTGGCTGAAGAGGCGGCGGCAGTAGCTGCGCAGCCACTTTTTGAGCGTCGCATGGTCAAACTCGTCGCCGTAGGCGATGTCGGCCAGGCGCAGCACCTTCTCGGGCGCGAAGCCGTGATCGACCAGGTAGTACAGGAAGAAGTCCTGGAGGTTGTACGGGCCGACGGAGTCCTCGCTCTTCTGGGCGATCTCGCCGTTGCGCGTCGGGGGCAGCAGCTCGGGGCTGACCGGCGTGTCGAGCACGTCGAGCAGGGCCTTGGCGAGCATCTGGTCGTCCGTCGTCTCGGCGACGTAGCGCACGACCATCTGCACCATGGTCTTGGTCGAGCCGGCGTTGACGTCGTACATGGAGATGTGGTCGCCGTTGTAGGTGCACCAGCCGTCGGCAAACTCGCTCATGTCCTCCGTGCCGACATGGATGCCACCGTCGGCAAAGCCGTTGGCCACGTCCATGAGGATCTGGGTGCGCTCGCGCGCCTGCGAGTTTTCGTATACGACGTTGCGGTTTTCGGGGTCGTGGCCGATGTCCTTGAAGTGCTGCATGACGCTCTCGCCGATGTCGATGACGCGCACGGTCGCGCCGAGCTGCTCGGACACGATGATGGCGTTGGACTTCGTGCGGTCGGTCGTGCCGAAGCACGGCATGGTCACGGCGGTGACGTAGTCGGCCGGCAGGCCCATCATCTTCACGGCCTCGGCGCAGATGATGACGGCGAGCGTGGAGTCCACGCCGCCGGAAATGCCGACGACCGGGTGCTTGAGATTGGCATACTGCATACGGCGCACGAGGCTGGCGGCCTGCATGTGCAGCAGGCGCTTGGCCGCGGCGTGGTAATCGGCCGGGTCGTCCGGGCGGTAGGGGTACTTGCCGAACGGGCGGGTGAGTACGGTCTCCTCGACGCCCTCGCCCCACTCGGTGACGACGTAGGACGCAGCATCGCCGGTGAAGGTCGCGTCCTTGCGGCGCGCGGCGATGAGCAGCTGCACGTCCAGCTCCGTCACGACGTCGGAGCAGCCGTCCTCGGCGCTCTCGAGCACCTTGCCGTCCTCGGCGACGAGGCACAGACCGGAATACGTCGCGTCGGTGCTCGACTCGCCGAAGCCGGGAGCCGCCAGCACGACGCCGGCGTGCAGCCGCGCGCTCTCGGCGCGCGCGGCGGTGGTCACGCGGCAGGCGGAGTCCGTCGCCATCGGGAAGCCCGCCATCTCGACGAGCACGGTCGCACCGGCGAGCGCATGGCGCACGGCCGGGGACACCGGGGCGGACACGTCCGCGCCGACGAGCACGGCGACGTTCAGCTCGCTGACCGCGCTGTGCTGGAACAGCTGCTGCGGGTGGAAATCGACCGGGCCGAGGGAGCCGATCTGAATGTCGTCGAGCAGCGCGCCGGGCAGGGCAAAGTGCCTGTCGCCCGGGCAGCTAGCCGGCACGACGCCGAGCAGCTCGCCGTTGCACACGGCAGCCGCCGCGTCATACACCTTCGCGCCCTGCGCGACCGGCAGACCGACGAACACGAGCATATCCTTGCCCTCGGACGCCTGGACGACCTTTTCGAGCGCGGCCGCCGCGCCTGCGAGCAGGGTGTTCTGATAGAACAGATCGCCGCAGGTAGCGCCCGTGAGCGTCAGCTCCGGGAACACGAGCACCTTCACGCCGAGGCGTGCGTGCTCGTCCATGGCGCGGATGACGGCATCCGCATTGAACATCGGATCTGCTACCCGGATCTCGGGAGCAGCCGCTGCAACCTTGATAAATCCGTGTTTCATGTTGATTCTTCCTTTTCTCTAATTCTGATTTGCTTTTTCAAATGTAAAGAGCGCCGCGTCGTAAAACTTCAGCACCGCGCCGCGCACGGGCACGTATTCCTTTTCCGACGCCGTGACGGTGACGGTCTCGTCGCCCGCCTCGGCGTGCGCGGTCTCGTCGAGCACGGGCAGGACATTTTCATTGAGCTCCTGCGCAAGCTCGTCGAGGTGCTGGGCGTAGTACTCGCTGTCGTGCGGCGGGGTGTAGCCCGGCACGGGATTTGCGCCCCGCGTGAGGCAAAACACGATCATCAGCACCGACAGCAGCAGCACGAAGCCGCCGCCCACGGGCCCGAGCCAGCGGGCGATCTGCGCGCCGGGCTCTTCCTTCACGGTCGGGTCCGGCGGCGGAACGATCTTCGGCATGGCTTAAAACCGGATGCGCGCGGCGATGTAGTCCTCGAGCTGCTCCATGGGGATGCGCTCCTGCTGCATGGAGTCGCGGTCGCGCACGGTCACGCAGCCGTCCTCTGCGGACTCAAAGTCGAACGTCACGCAGTACGGCGTGCCGATCTCGTCCTGGCGGCGGTAGCGCTTGCCGATCGAGCCTGCCTCGTCATAGTCGCACATGAAGCGCTTTTGCAGCTTGTGGTAGAGCTCGGTCGCGGGCTCGGAGAGCTTTTTCGACAGCGGCAGCACCGCGCACTTGAACGGCGCGAGCGCCGGGTGGAAGTGCATGACGACGCGGGTGTCGTTCTTGGCCGCGTCCACGACCTCCTCGTCATACGCCTCGCACAGGAAGGCGAGCGTCACGCGGTCCGCGCCGAGCGACGGCTCGATGACATAAGGGATGTAGTGCTCGTTTTTCTCCTGGTCAAAATAGTCCATGTCCTGACCGGAGAACTTCTGGTGCTGGGTCAGGTCGTAATTCGTGCGGTTGGCGACGCCCCAGAGCTCGCCCCAGCCGAACGGGAACAGATACTCAAAGTCGGTCGTGGCCTTGGAGTAGAAGCTCAGCTCCTCCTTCTCGTGGTCGCGCAGGCGGAGGTTCTCATCGTGCATATTCAGGCCCTTGAGCCACTCGTGGCAGAAGCTGCGCCAGTAGTCGAACCACGCAAGGTCCGTGTCCGGCTCGCAGAAGAACTCGAGCTCCATCTGCTCAAACTCGCGGATGCGGAAGATGAAGTTGCCCGGCGTGATCTCGTTGCGGAAGCTCTTGCCGATCTGGCAGACGCCGAACGGGATCTTGCGGCGCGTGGTGCGCTGGATATTCTTGAAGTTGACGAAAATGCCCTGCGCGGTCTCGGGGCGCAGATACACCTCGGCGGCCGTGTCCTCGGTCACGCCCTGGTGGGTCTTGAACATGAGGTTGAATTTGCGGATATCGGTAAAGTCGCTCTTGCCGCAGCCCGGGCAGGGGATCTTCTGCTCGCGGATGAAGGCGACCATCTCGTCGTTGGTCATGGCCTCGACGTTCACGTCGGGCATGGGGTTCTCGGCCAGCCAGCCCTCGATGAGCTTGTCGGCGCGGTGGCGCATCTTGCAGGACTTGCAGTCGATGAGCGGGTCATTGAACGTCGTCACGTGGCCGGAAGCCACCCAGACCTGCGGGTTCATGAGGATGGCGGAGTCGAGCCCGACATTGTAGGGGTTTTCCTGCACGAACTTCTGCCACCAGGCGCGCTTGACGTTGTTTTTCAGCTCCACGCCGAGCGGGCCGTAGTCCCAGGAGTTGGCGAGGCCGCCGTAGATCTCGGAGCCGGGGTACACAAAGCCGCGGTTCTTGCACAGGGCGACGATCTTGTCCATGGTTTTTTCGGTGTTTTTCATTGTTTTTCCTCCCTGCTCCGCCAATGGCGATGGCGGAAGCCAAATGATCTCCGCCGATGGCTTCGGCGGGACGCGCCCGGCCGGGAACGACCCGATCGGACAATTTTATATTATAGCACCGCGCCCCCCGTCCTGCAAGGAATGACACAACGTTAACACGGGGTGCACGCCTGTCTGCAATTTGGGTTGCGTTCTTTCAAAATCCATGTTAAACTACTTTTACCCCCAGCCGTCAGCCGGGGGTACTCATAAAGGTAAAGGAGAGATTTCCGATGTCCATTTCCGTTGGCGCCGTCGGCACTGCTTCGACCGTCGTGACGCCTGAAAATACCGCGGCCGCGGTCGGCTCCGGCGCGCTGCCGGTGTTCGCCACGCCGTATATGATCGCCCTGATGGAAAACGCCGCCTGCAACGCCATTGCCGACGGTCTGGAAGAAGGCCAGAGCAGCGTCGGCACGAAGCTCGACGTGTCGCACGACGCGGCGACGCCCGTCGGCATGCACGTCACGGCCAAGGCCGAGCTCGTTGAGGTCGACCGCCGCCGCCTCGTGTTCCGCGTCACGGCGGAGGACGACGCCGGCCCGATCGGTCAGGGCACGCACGAGCGCTTTCTCATCATGGCGGACAAGTTCCTCGCCAAGGCGGAGGCCAAGAAGGGCTGAGGCCCGGCCAACGCCAAAACGACCGGCGATGCGGTCATGGAAAAAGATTCACAAAATGTCCCTTTCTTTTTGCCGCAAAACCGGTTACACTGTAGTCAACAGATCCGGGGCGACCCGGAGTGGAAAACCTGAAAGGAGTGGCGTTTTATGAAGTTCACGTTCATCGAAAAGAAAATGGCCCCGTCCGGTTCCCTGCGCGCGTATGCGGAGAAGAAGGTCAGCAAGATCGATCGGCTCTTCCGCACGGAAAGCGAGGCAAACGTCACCTTCAGCACGGAGCGCGGCCGCTTCACGGCCGAGATCACGATCAAGAACAACGGCACGTTCTTCCGCGCCCACGAGACGACGAGCGACATGTACGCCTCCGTCGACTCCGCCGTGGCGACGATCGAGCGCCAGATCCGCAAGAACAAGACCCGCCTGGCCAAAAAGCTGCGCGAGGGCGCGTTTGAGCGCGAGGTGCAGCCGGAGTACGTCCCCGCGGACGACACGGTCGAGGCCGGTGCGTTCGAGGTCGTGCGCCGCAAGCGCTTCCCCATCAAGCCCATGAGCGTCGAGGAAGCGATCTTGCAGATGGACCTGCTCGAGCACACGTTCTTCGTCTTTCGTGATGTCGCAGCCGATGGCGCCGTGTCGGTCGTTTACCGGCGCAAAAACGGCGGCTACGGCCTCATCTCCGACGATACGGAGTAAGCCCCCCATCGCCCCCGCCCGGGGCGGACAAGCCAAAAGAATGTGAAATAGGCACGCCCCGCGCCGAATGGCGCGGGGCGTGTTTTGCTATGTCTGCCGGAAACTGCGCTTGGGCGGCACGATCGGGCAGCGAGGGGAGCCCGAGGGGGCAAGGCCCGCCTCGGATGAGATCATGCGTGTGCGCTTGTCGCTGACAAGCGCGCACGCCCTGCGCCGAATGGCACGGGGTGAGTTGGCTTAGTATGGATTTATGCAAGCTGCTTCCGATGCACTAGGCGGCATATGAGTGCACACAGCCAAAGCCCTACCGCGAAGCAAAAGCTCAGCGCACCGAGCGTGTACGCGGCAGAAAACAGGGAGATTGAACCTTCATGTGCTGCGCCAATGTCTACAATAATCTCGCACACGACCCACAGGCCGGTACTAATACCCGCAGCCAGCCAGAATTCGCGCCTACGCGCAAACAGGCAGCGCGCACCTACACCCGCCGCGATCAGCAGCAGATACAGGACGATTCGCCCCATCATGCCAGCCGAAACGAACGTCCACAGCATTTCCAGAAGTGTAAATGGTTTTATAAAGCCCACCTCCTATCCTACGCAATAGCAGTATATGGACTATTCAGGTGAAATAGGTATGCTGATAGTAAATTTCCTGCGATACTGAACCGTTAAAATTTGCTTCTGGATAACAGTCCGCAATATAGCGATAGTACCGATCTGTCCCGATGGAATCGGATCTTTCATATTTGTACTGCTTATAGGACAATGATTTAGATGTTGGGTTTCCTGCGTTCGCTGCACTAAGGACGCGCTGGGAGAGGTTAGACATCAAATCTGCAAACGAACTGGGGAGTCCGTAACAACTCGCTAAGATGGTGCAAAATGCTGTTATTGTAAAACTAACAATGCTCTTGGACAACGCTACATCAGCATTACTTGTTGGTCCCAAGTATTTGACATAGCTCGCTACTGATCCCATTGCTGTACGGGAATAATATGTATTTAACATACGTTGTGTTGCTGCTCCGTAATTAACACCATTGACCCAAACAGTACCGTCTGCTTGTTTTACAATTTGATCGTGCAACTTTCCTTCCGTAACATCAACCACAACTGATCCATCAATAGATTGGGTAACTTGATATATATCAGTGGTATCATCTGTTATTTGATAGCTATATGAGATGACATCATTTACATCAATTTTGCTAATACTGAGTTTTTCGTCCTGAATGCCTAGAAAGGATAGTCTCTTCAAATCATTATCCACAGTTGACACAAGCTGTGAAGTACATGTATCAAGAAGCTCATATTCTTCTAGAATTCGTTCACTGGTACTTTTGGTCTGTTCAATATTGAATGCAAGTATGTTTGAAGGGGTAATTCCAATGATTAATGCAATAGTACAAAAAACACTAATGAATCTTTTCATGTTTTCCTCCTTTGTCCATTCACTACTTTTTGTAGTTGTTTACTTACATTTTTGACAACACACGAACTAAAACATCTGATTCAGTTATACCATCATAGGCCTCACCTCATGTTCAATATTACCAAATGCTTCATTGTTTTGGAAGTGAATTTTTAAAATTTGTAAAAAACATATAATATTTACAGGATGTTTGTGCAATTTTCACCATATTGCATTTAGAAATGTACACACGAGACACGCCTTTGCACCTATTCCACCCCCCGTTGCGAAAGCGGCGGGCCTTTGCTATAATGGGGCCAAATCATGCACAAAGGAGCACCGCTTATGCAATGGATCGAAGTGTCCGTCCCCACCCGCAGCGACGAGATCGACGACGTCTGCGCGCAGCTGGCCGAGCTGGGTGCGGGCGGCATGGTCGTAGAGGATGAGACGGATTTTCAGCAGTTTTTGGAGCAGAACCATCAGTACTGGGACTATGTGGACGACGCGCTCGAGGCGCAGTTTCGCGGCGTGTCGCGCATCAAGTTCTACCTTGCCGACGATGACGATGGCCGCGCGCAGCTGGCCGCCATCCGCGCCGGTATCGGCCGTGAGCTGACGACCACGACCGTGCGCGACAGCGACTGGGAAAATAACTGGCGGCAGTACTATCAGCCGATCGAGACAGGCGAACGGCTCGTCGTCGTGCCCGAGTGGCTCGACGCG
>OHYQ01000095.1_pt1 | contig 32195 bp, 31 predicted proteins | sample 1580281 | NCBI WGS metagenome assembly OHYQ01 (sample SAMEA3882525, study PRJEB24775) | human gut metagenome | biome: human-associated habitat; feature: intestine environment; material: feces | place: Netherlands | collected 2009/2010
CTCCCGCTTGGGGGAGCGCACCGGCAGCCGGGCCTGACAGCCCTCCTGCCGGGCTAGGCAGAAGCCCCCGGCGGGGCAGTCCCCGCACAGAGGCGCTCCCGACGGCAGGCACACCGTGGCCCCCAGATCCATCAGCGCCTGATTGTAGGCGCCGGGCCGCTCCTGAGACATGGCCGCCGCCATCCAGCTGCGGAAGATCTTGCGGTTTTTGGCATCCAGTACATCCAGACGGCTGCCGGTGATCCGTGCCGCCAGACGCAGCACGTTGCCGTCCACCGCCGGAACGGCCTGTCCGAAGGCGATGGAGAGGATAGCCCCCGCCGTATAGTCTCCGATGCCCGGAAGGGCCGTCAGCTCCCGATATGTCTCCGGGAAGCGGCCGCCGTACTGCTCCGTGAGGATGCGGGCCGCCTTTTGCAGATTTCTGGCCCGGCTGTAATAGCCCAACCCCTCCCACAGCTTCATGAGCCGCTCCGTGTCGGCCTGGGCCAGGGCCTCCACCGTGGGGAAGGCCTCCATGAACCGCTGAAAATACGGCAGCACCGCCGCCACACGGGTCTGCTGGAGCATGATCTCCGACACCCATGTTCGGTAGGGGGATACCTCCTCCCGCCACGGCAGGATGCGCCGGTGGATATCATACCATGCCAGCAGCGGTTGGGCCAGCTGCTTTAGTATCTGTTCTTCCATATCGCTCCTATCATCCGTCCGATGCCCCTCATCGGCTGAACCGTGCAGCGTAGCCGCAGCGGCGGCACAGCTCCTCCGACGGCTGCCGCCGGGAAAAGCCCGCCGCCATGGCTGTGGCCCGTGGGGAGGCCAGTATCTCCGCCAGCTCCTGCCGGTGCAGGTTTCCCAGCGCCAGCCGCCCCTCGCTGTCCAGACAGCAGGGAACCACCGTGCCGTCGCACAGCACGGCGATCTGACTCCGCAGGCCGTGGCAGAACTCCGTGCCGCTGTCCGGAGCCGCCGGATCCGGCCAGTCAAACCGCTCCCCCGGCTCCAGAAACAGCCCCTCCCCCAGCCGCCGGTTGCCCAGACGGTCCGTAGGCAGGGCCGTTACGTCCCGGCCCAGCTTTTCCGAGAGAAAGGACAGGATCTCTCCGTTGCGCCGGTCCAGTCCGCCGCCGTTCCACAGCCGCAGGGCGCACAGGACGCCCCGGCTGCTGAGCCGCTGCGCCGCCTGCCAGACACCCTCCAGATACGGGGCTGCGGCATCCTGCCGTCCGTTTCCCTCGAAGCTGTGGAGGGAGACACTGAGCTTGTGCAGGGCCGGGGAACCCTCCAGTGTGGGCAGCTGCCGGGGAAGCAGCGTGCCGTTGGTCACAAGGCACACCCGAAAGCCCAGCTCCCCGGCGATATCCAGCAGCTCCGCCAACCGGGGATGCAGCAGCGGCTCCCCCATGACGTGGAGCATGAGATACGTCCCGTAGGGCCGCAGCCGGGTCGCCAGCTGCCGGAATTCCTCCGGCGTCATGAACCGCCGGGGCCGCTGGGTGCCGGGGCAGAAGGCGCACCGGAGATTGCACACGTTGGTGATCTCCAGATACATCCGCTTGAACATCCCAGCCCTCCCCTGCCGCCCGCAGCGGCCTGTTGCTCCCTGCATTATAGCAAAATCTCCGTTCCGGCGCAAGGGGAACCGGTTTCGTCCTGCCGACGGCAAAAACCGCCGGCCTTCCGCATTGACAGACCTGCCCCCGGCGGGGTACAATAACGATATATCGGTCATGCCATCAAGGGTATGGACCCCTGATATTGATTTGATCGGAAAGGAGCTGCCTGCCATGCCACAGATCCTCCTTTGCTGCGTTCTGGCGCTGCTGCTGGCGGCGCTGGGGCTGCTGCTGCGCTCCCTGCGCCGCAGGTCCCGCCCCTCCGGCGGCAATGAGGCCCTGAAGGTGCTGCTGGGCTGCTTTTTCACCTGCGGCATTCTGCTGCATCTGCCCATGTACGCCGCTGCTTACGCCGGAGAGCATCTGTCGTGGCTGAAGGCGCTGCTGGGAGCCGTACACCACACCCTGCGGATGTTCGTGCTGGACGGTGAGCTGGATCCCATCCACGAGTTCGCCATGAGCCGGCCGGCGGTGTGGAGCGACCTCTATTTCGGCGCTGCCATTGTGGTGTATCTGGTGAGCCCGCTGCTGACCTTCAGTGTGGTGCTGTCCTTCTTCAAGAATCTGTCCGCTCTATGGCGCTATGCCTTCCGCCGCTGCACGGAGCTGTATGTCTTTTCCGAGCTCAACGAGGACTCCCTGTATCTGGCGGGCAGCATCAAGGCGGCCCATCCCAAGGGGCTCGTTGTCTTTACGGACGTCTACGAAAACGAGAGCGAGGAGTTCGGGGAGCAGATGGCTGCCGCCCACCGGCTGGGGGCCGCCTGCTTCAAGGCAGACATCGCCCTGCTGCGGCTGCGGCGCTCTGACCGCTCCCGCCCGGTCTACTTCTTCCTGCTGGGCCGGGACAAGGCAGAGAACATCCATCAGGCGGTGCTGCTGACCCGCCGGTGGGGGACCCGCTCCAATATGCACCTCTATCTCTTCGCCACCGGTGCCGAGAGTGAGCTGCTGTTCCAGTCCGCGGATCCCCACGGGATGCGGATCCGCCGGGTCAACGAGGTGCGCTCCCTGGTGCAGCTGCTGCTGTATCAGCAGGGGGAGAAGCTCTTCGAGACGGCGGCTCCTCTGCCGGAGGGCAGGCATCAGATCTCGGCGCTGCTGCTGGGCTTGGGCCAGTACGGCACGGAGATGCTGAAGGCGCTGGCGTGGTTTGGCCAGATGGACGGCTACGATCTGCGGCTCACCGCCGTGGACGCCCGGCCTAACGCACGGGAGCTGTTCACCTATCGCTGCCCGGAACTGATGGACCGGCACCACAACGGACAGCGCATCCCCGGCGAGGCCCAGTACGATATCCGCATACACGCCGGGATGCGGCTGGAGAGCCGGGAATTTCTGGAGCTGGTGCAGACGCTGCCGCAGCTGACGTATGTGTTTGTGGCGCTGGGCAGCGACACCCGGAACATCGAGGCGGCGGTGCGGCTGCGGGAGCTGTGCCAGCGCCGGGGTCTCCACCCCTATATTCTGGCGGTGGTGCAGGACCCCTTCAAGACGGTGGCTCTCACCTCCGTCACCGACTACCGGGGTACCCCATACGACCTTCATTTTCTGGGCGCACGGGATATGCTGTACTCCGAGAGCAACATCCTCCACTCCCGGCTGGAAGCGGAGGCGCTGACCCGGCACCTGAAATGGGGAGACGAGGACGTGTTCTGGCGCTATGAGTTCAACTATCGATCCTCCATCGCCTCGGTCATCCACCATCGGCTGAAGCTGCGGCTGGGTGTACCCGGTGCAGATAAGCCTCCGGCGGAGCGGACGGAGGAGGAAAAGCAGCTGCTGCGTGTCATCGAACACCGCCGCTGGAATGCCTATATGCGGACCGAGGGCTACTGTTACAGCGGCTCCACGGACCCGGCCAGCCGCAACGATCTGGGGAAGCTCCACAACTGTCTGATACCCTTTGACGAGCTATCCGAAAAGGAGAAGGTCAAGGACGACGATTAAGGCTGAAAAGCACAGCGCTCCACCGTCATTTATGACGGTGGAGCGCTGTTATGTTTGGAGGAAGCGATTACTCTGCCGCTCCGACAGGGGCGGTGGCTGCAGCGGCAGACTCCTGCGGTGCGGGGGTCAGCACCTTCACAAAGCAGCGGCGACGCTTGTGCTGCTCCAGCGGGAAGTCCTGCCACTGGGTCTGGACCTTCTCGTTGGTCTCCAGCATGGGGCCGGTCTCCGCCTGCTTTACGCCGATCTTGAAGCAGCCGTGCATGACCTTGCTGATGATGACGGCGTTGACGCCCTTTTTCTGGAGGTCGGGACGCACGGCGATCAGCAGCAGATCGATGGTGTCGTTGCGGTGGAAGGCCTTCAGCACATCCACCCAGCCGGTGGGGAACAGGCGGCCGTCGTGCTTTTTCAGGGCGGCGGCGATGCTGGGGGCCGCCACGCCGAAGGCCACCAGATCGTCATTTTCGTCCATGACGAAACAGGTGAGCTCAGGCCTGATGAGGGGGGCGAACTTCCCGGCGTACTTGCGGATCTGGTCGTCCGACAGCTCCACGGTGCCGTACAGGGGGGCGTAGGCCACGTTCACCAGCTCGAATACCTTCCGGATCAGGGGCGGGTACTCCAGACGGCTGCGCACCTGATGGATGTGCAGGTGCTGCCGCTTCAGAACATAGGCGGCGATCTTCTCCCAGCGCTGGATGATCCGCTGGTCCGTGGGGACGGAGATGAGATTCTCGGTCCAATCCACGTCCTTGCCGTAGCCCAGAGCCGTCAGGTGGTCAATATAGTAGGGATGGTTATAAGAAGCAGCTGGTGCGGTCAAAGCCCTCCACCAGCATCCCCTCCCGGTCCATGTCGGTGAAGCCCAGAGGGCCGTGGATCTCCGTGCAGCCCAGCTGACGGGCCCAGTCTTCCACCGTCTGGAACAGGGCGGCGGATACCTCCCGGTCGTCGATGAAGTCCACCTGCGTGAAACGCAGGCGGTGGGTGCCCCACTTGTCGTTGGACTTACGGCTGAGGATGGCACCGATGCGGCCCACCAGCGTGCCGTCATCCCGGCTGGCCAGCCAGCAACGGGCCTCGCAGTAGCTGAAGGCGGGGTTTTTCTCACGGTCCCAGTCTGCCAGATCGTCGCTGTATGTACCGGGGATGTACTGGGGAACGTCTCTATATAAGTCGATGGGGAAGTTCACGAACTGGCGCAGCTGTGCCTTGGTCGTGACCTCGGTGATATGGATCATGGTTCTTTCCTCCTGAGTGATACGCAGAACATACACAATAAGTTTAGACCCTTTCTCCGCAAAATGCAAGCCCTGTGTTGACTTTCTCATGAAAGGGGGCAAAATGCCCTTTGGGGAAAAGGTGACGCTGACCCTTGCCAGAAAGGGAAAAATGCGATAAAATATTCCTGTTGCCCACGAAAAAGTTCTGTGGGCCTGCAAGGAACGATACCGGGAGCTATCCCGGCAGGAGGCATATATGACCAAGAAGAAAACCTATGACAACGACAGTATCTCCAGTCTGAAGGGGGCGGACCGGGTCCGCAAGCGGCCCGGCGTCATCTTCGGTTCCGACGGGCTGGAGGGCTGCGAGCACGCCATGTTCGAGATCCTCTCCAACGCCATTGACGAGGCACGTGCAGGCTATGGCCGGCTCATCACCGTGACACGCTTTGCCGATCTCTCCATTCAGGTGGAGGATCAGGGCCGTGGCTGTCCCGTGGACTGGAACGAGAAGGAGGGGCGCTACAACTGGGAGCTGGTGTTCTGCGAGCTGTACGCCGGAGGCAAGTACGACAACGAAAACAGCGACAACTACGAGTACTCGCTGGGGCTCAACGGTCTGGGCTCCTGCGCCACCCAGTATGCCAGCCGCTATATGGATGTCACTGTCTGCCGGGACGGCAAGGAGTACCGCCTGCACTTTGAACGGGGCGAGATCGCCGGGGAGATGCGGGTGACGGAGCTCAAGCGCCGCCATACCGGCTCCACCATCCGCTGGCTGCCGGATCTGGAGGTGTTCACCGACATCGACATCCCGGCGGACTACTACCGGGAGGTGCTGCGGCGGCAGGCCGTGGTCAACGCCGGGGTCACCTTCCGCCTGCGGTGCGAGGTAGCGCCGGGAAAGTTCGAGACGGAGGACTTCCTTTATGAGCACGGCATCCGGGACTATCTGGCGGAGCTGGCAGGGGAGGACCCCCTGACGGAGCCGGTGTGCTGGGAAACGGAGCGCCGGGGCCGTGACCGGGCGGACAAGCCGGAGTACAAGGTGAAGCTGAACATCGCATGGTGCTTTTCCAACCAGGTCCACCTCATCGAGCACTACCACAACTCCAGCTTTCTGGAGTACGGCGGCAGCCCCGATAAGGCCACCCGCCTGGCCTTCGTCTACGCCATTGACAAGTATCTCAAGGAGAACAATAAATACACCAAGGGGGAGAGCAAGATCACCTTCCCCGATGTGCAGGACTGTCTGGTGCTGGTGAGCAGCAACTTCTCTACCCAGACCAGCTACGAAAACCAGACCAAGAAGGCCATCACCAACAAGTTCGTGCAGGACGCCATGTCGGAGTTCCTGCGGGAGCAGCTGCAGGTGTACTTCATCGAGAACCGGGAGGCGGCGGAGAGGATCGCCAATCAGGTGCTGGTGAACAAGCGCAGCCGGGAGACGGCGGAGCGCACCCGTCTCAACACCCGGAAGAAGCTGACGGAGAAAATCGACATCGCCAACCGGGTGCAGAAATTCGTGGACTGCCGCACCAAGGATGTGTCCCGGCGGGAAATTTATATCGTGGAGGGCGACTCGGCTCTGGGCGCCTGCAAGCAATCCCGTGACGCAGAGTTTCAGGGGCTGATGCCTGTCCGGGGCAAGATCCTCAACTGCCTGAAGGCGGACTATCCCCGCATCTTCAAGAGCGACGTCATCACGGATCTGATGAAGGTGCTGGGCTGCGGCGTGGAGGTGCAGGGAAAGGCCGCCAAGGAGCTGAATCAGTTCGATTTGAACAACCTCCGCTGGAGCAAGGTGGTCATCTGCACCGATGGCGACGTGGACGGCTTCCAGATCCGTACCCTGATCCTCACCATGCTCTACCGGCTCTGCCCCACCCTCATCAAGGAGGGCTACGTCTACATTGCCGAGACGCCGCTGTTTGAGATCACCTGCAAGGAAAAGACATGGTTTGCCTACTCCGAAAAGGAGAAGGTGGAGGTGGTGCGCCAGCTGGAGGGCAAGAAGTACAAGGTGGATCGCTCCAAGGGACTGGGCGAGAACGACCCGGAGATGATGTGGCTGACCACCATGAATCCGGAGACCCGGAGGCTGGTGAAGGTACTGCCGGACGACGCCGAGGAGACGGCCCGTGTCTTTGACCTGCTGCTGGGGGACAACCTCTCCGGCCGGAAGGACTATATCGCTGAAAACGGCTGTCGCTATCTGGATATGATCGACGTGAGCTGAGGGGAAATGGACAGATTTGATAAAGATATTTCATTTTTGGAAAGTGTTGACCGCGACCCGATACTAAAAGAGCTGTGCCGCCAATATTCCATAGACAGCTTTGATGAAAAGTTTCGGGTAATAACCTTCCCAATAAGCGATTTAATTAAAAGGAACTATGAGGCAGGTTACTTTCTAAGCAATTACCCGTATGTGTTGTCACTGTATGGCGTGCGCGACGAGCAGATGGATAATTTGAGTACGGAAGAACTCCCATATTTAGCGACCCTTGCCTGTCTGACATGGCATTTTCGGCGCGACTACTTTTGCCAGGGAACGCTTACTTACCGCAGCATTGCGGAGGGGACCTTACTTCGACTGTTTTGCCATTTAAGGGAACTGTATAAAAAGAACCCAACGGTCTCCACTTTGGAAAAACTCCATCGGACAAAGTGCAGTTCGCTTCCGTGTCAGCCAGGCATTTACCGAGTGCTGGCCCCGGAAAAGCTACCCATTTCCTTTATTGAGGGCTCCGACAATTTGCGTGCAAAAGGTTATCCGGCGGCAATTTTGGAACAAAAATACGGCCAATGCACAGACAAAACCGTTTTGTACATCGGCAAGGCTAACGGACGCGGCGGCCTGCGGCAGCGGGTGCTGCAATATGTAAAATACGGCTGGGGCACCGCTGTCAACCACAAGGGTGGGCGCGCCATTTGGCAGGTGAAGGACTATCCGCTCCTGCTGTTAGAGTACGAAGTCTGCGAAAATTGCGAGCAGAGGGAGCATGAGCTGTTGGCCGCTTATAAGAAGGAAAACGGCACCTATCCCTTGGCAAATTGGCGGGGGTAGGGAAGTGCATTTATCTGAAAATGAGGAGGATTCGTTGTGTCTCTGCTGCATTTCACGGATATTCTGAAAAAAGCCGGGTTAGACCCGGCCAAGGTGAAGCTGATTCGCCACTCTTTAGGCGATAAGGATTTTTCTAAATGTTATTACTCTGAGCCGCAGATGGTATGGGAGTACACCCGCATTCAAAAGCCCGGCTTCAGCAAGGGGTACGACTACTGGTGCGTGTTCGTCAGCGGGGAGCGCACCACCGCCCGGCTGTTTGCCTGCTACAAGGTGAACGGCTCTGTGTCGGCCACACCGGATTTGGAGCCGGCAGGCTTCCCCCTTGAGGGGCGCTTTGAAGGAAAGTACGATTACTTTGACCTGGAGCCCGTTGACAATCTCAAGGAATACGAGCATCGCCTGGTGATTAAGTGGGGCAAGGCCGCACTGTCGTGGCACCAAAAGGGCACCACGGAGAAGGATGTTTGGGCTATTGACTCCCCGGTCAAAAAGCCGTTTATCGGCTATGACAAGGTTGTGCTTACTTATGCCGAGCTGAAGGAAGTTGTGGAAAATAAAGTTATTTACGAACTGTGGCAGGCAGCCCTGTCTGCGGTGAATGCAGTATATCTGATTGTAGATACCAAGAGCGGGCAGCAGTATGTGGGCTCTGCCTATGGCAAGGACGGTCTTTTGGGCCGCTGGCGTATTTATGTGGATTCGCTGCACGGACACAATAAGCTGATGAAAGAGCTTATATGCGACCATCCCGACCGCTATCAGTATTTTCAGTTTTCTATCCTACAGATTCTCCCGAAAACACTGACGGATGACGAGGTCATCCATACCGAGAGCCTTTGGAAAGAAAAGCTACAGTCGATTCGGTTTGGGATGAACGATAACTAAGGTGCGTAGGGGCGGACGACCCTGTCCGCCCGGCCTCGGCAGCGCAGCGTTTTCTAGGGCAGGGCCCATGTGCCCTGCCGCGTGCGGTACGCCGCAAATTAAAATCGATCGTTTTTTGGCGGGGTCATCTTTCTCCCGCCAGTTTGAATACGAAAGGAATCATCTTTCATGGCAAAGAAGAAAACAGAAGAGAAAACCGTCCATCGTCCCGCCGATCCCAATGTCATGGGGCTGCGGGGGACGGTGGTGGAGCAGCCCATCACCCGCACACTGGACGAGAACTATATGCCCTACGCCATGAGCGTCATCGTCTCCCGGGCCATTCCGGAGATCGACGGCTTCAAGCCCTCCCACCGGAAGCTGCTGTACACCATGTACAAGATGGGGCTGCTCACCGGCGGGCGCACCAAGTCCGCCAACATCGTGGGCCAGACCATGCGCCTCAACCCCCACGGCGACCAAGCCATTTACGAGACCATGGTGCGTCTGGCCAAGGGAAACGAGTCGCTGCTGCACCCCTTTGTGGACAGCAAGGGCAACTTCGGCAAGGTCTATTCCCGTGACATGGCCTATGCCGCCAGCCGCTACACCGAGGCAAAGCTGGCCCCCATCTGTGCCGAGCTGTTCCGGGATCTGGACTGTGACGCCGTGGACTTCGTGGACAACTACGACAACACCACCAAGGAGCCTACCCTGTTGCCCACCACCTATCCCAACGTGCTGGTGTCGGCCAATCAGGGCATCGCCGTGGGTATGGCCTCCCAGATCTGCGGCTTCAATCTGGCGGAGGTGTGCGACACCACCATCGCCCTGCTGAAAAATCCCGACCACGACATCGCCTCCACCCTGCTGGCGCCGGATTTTCCCACCGGCGGGCAGCTGGTGTGTGACCCGGCGGAGCTGGCGGAAATTTACCGCACCGGCCGGGGCGGCGTCAAGGTTCGGGCCCGCTGGCGCTATGACAAGAAGGAGAATCTCATCGAGATCTTCGAGATCCCCTACTCCACCTCCATCGAGGTGATCCTGGACAAGGTGGCGGAGCTGGTGAAAGCCGGCAAGGTCAAGGAGATCAGCGATATGCGGGACGAGTCGGACCTCAGCGGCCTGAAGCTCACCATCGACCTCAAGCGGGGGGTGGACCCGGAGAAGCTGATGCAGAAGCTGTATAAGCTGACGCCTTTGCAGGACACCTTCAGCTGCAACTTCAACATCCTCATCGCCGGGATGCCCCGTGTGCTGGGAGTCAAGGCCCTGCTGGAGGAGTGGATCGCATGGCGCACGGAGTGTGTGCGGCGGCGGGTGTACTTCATCCTCTCCCGCAAGAAGGAGAAGCTGCATCTGCTGCTGGGCCTGAAGCGCATCCTGCTGGACATCGACAAGGCCATCGCTATCATCCGGGAGACGGAGGAGGAGGCCGAGGTCATCCCCAACCTGATGATCGGCTTCGGCATCGACGAGAAGCAGGCGGAATACGTGGCGGAGATCAAGCTCCGCAACATCAACAAGGAGTATATCCTCAAGCGGGTGCAGGAGACGGAGAGCTTGCAGGGAGAGATCCAGGATCTGGAGGACACCCTGCAAAAGCCCGCCCGCATCCGCAGGATCATGGTGGAGGAGCTGACGCAGGTACGCAAGAAGTACGCCCAGCCCCGGAAAACCGAGATCATTTACAGCCACGAGGTGGAGGAGTATCGGGAGGAGGAGCAGGTGGAGGATTATCCCGTCACCGTGTTCCTGTCCCGTGAGGGATATTTCAAGAAGATCACGCCCCAGTCCCTGCGGATGAGCGGCGAGCAGAAGTACAAGGAGGGCGACGGCCCCGGCCAGCAGGCGGAGGCCACCAATGCCGCCGAGGTCATGTTCTTCACCGACCGGTGTCAGGTCTACAAGACCCGCCTCAGCGAGTTCGGGGACAGCAAGGCCTCGGTGCTGGGAGACTATCTGCCGGCGAAGCTGGGCATGGACGAGGGCGAGAGCGTGGTATATATGGTGCTGCCGGGGGATTACAGCGGGCATCTGCTGTTTTTCTTTGAAAACGGCAAGATCGCCCGTGTGGAGATGAAGGCCTACGCCACCGTCTCCAACCGCCGCAAGCTCACCGGGGCCTACTCCGACAAGAGCAGGCTGGTGGCCATTCTGCCGCTGGCAGAGGATCGGGAGCTGGTGCTGCTGTCCACGGAGCCAAGGGCGCTGATCTTCCACACGTCCCTGCTGCTGCCCAAGGCCACCCGCTCCACGCAGGGCGTGGCGGTCATGACCCTGAAGCCCAAATACCAGCTTCAACGAGTCTGCACGCCGGAGGAGTCCGGTATCGTGAATCTCCCCCGCTATCGGGCCCGCAGCATCCCCGGTACCGGCGCTCTCCTGCGGCCGGAGGACCGGGGCGAGGAGCAGCTGACCCTGCTGTAAGAAAAAAGGAGGAGCCTATGAAACGGAACGTCCTGACGCAGTATCTCATCATCACGGCGTCCTGCGCCCTGTATGCCGTGGGGTTCAACTGGATGTTTGACCCCAACCACATCAGCGTGGGCGGCTTCACCGGTCTGGGGCAGATCATCAACTACCTGCTGCCGGGCCTGCCCATCGGCACCATCGTCATCATCCTCAACGTGCCGCTGTTCGTGCTGGGCTGGCGGTTCATCGGCAAGGATTTCCTGTTCTCCTCCGTCTATGCCACGGCCGTCAGCTCCCTGATGATCGACGGTCTGGCGGCGGTGCATACCTTCAAGCCTATGGAGCCCATTCTGGCCTGTCTGTACGGCGGCGTCATCATCGGCGTCTCCTGCGGCATCATGCTGCGGGAGGGGGCCACCACCGGCGGCACGGAGCTGGCGGCCCGGCTGCTGAAGCTGAAGCTGGAGAGCCTCAGCATCGGTACTCTGTGTCTTGCCATCGACATTCTGGTGACGGTGACGTACGCCCTGATCTTCCGGGATCTGACCCGTGCGCTGTACGGCATGATCTCCCTGTCTCTGATCTCCGTGTCCATCGACAAGGTGGTCTACGGCCCCAATGCCGCCAAGGTGGCCTATATCATCAGCGACTGCCATGAGGAGCTGACCCGCCGCCTGCTGGAGCTGGACCGTGGTGTGACGCTTTTGCAGGGTAAGGGGGCTTACAGCGGCAGGGACAAGCAGGTGATCCTGTGCGCCTGCGCCCGGACACAGATCATCCCCGTGAAGCGGGCGGTGCAGGAGATCGACCCAGACGCCTTTGTCATCGTCTGCGACGCCCACGAGATACTGGGCGAGGGCTTCGGCGTATATGCGCCGGGCGGACTGTAAGGTGCGGCCATGAGAAAACGTGTATGGGCGCTGGCGGCGGCCCTGCTGATGCTGCCCCTTACCGGCTGCGGCTCCCTGCTGAACCGGGATTACAGCGTCACCGAGCCCCACAGCTCCAGCTATTACGAGAGCGAGGACCGATCCGTCCTCCGGGCGGAGAGCTATCAGGATCTGGTGAATGCCCTGCTGGTGCTGATCAGCGGCGAGGCCAAGGAGGGAACCATCTGGCTCTACCCCGACGACAGCGGGCTTTCCGCCCCGCAGGCGGCGGAGCGGGCGTGTCTGGAGGTGCAGAAGGAGACGCCGCTGGGAGCCTACGTCGTGGAGTACCTGACCTATACGGTGGACGAGACACCTCGGAACTATGACGCCATCCAGCTGACCGTCGGCTATCGCCGCACGGCGGCTCAGGTGGCGGGCATTGTGCATATCACCAGCACCTCCGCTCTGGGGGATCTGCTGCGGGAGGCCGCACGGAACCACGCTGCGGAGCTGGTGGTGCAGGTGGGCTACTTCGACCATCAGGCGGAGGAGGTCCGCACACAGGTGAGGCAGATACAGGCCGAGGTGGAGCCGGAAAGCAAGGAGCCGTGGACGGTGAATTTCTACCCGGATTCGGGGAACGCCGGCATCATTGAGGTGCTGCTGAGTGGCGCAGGGAGCGCAGAGGGTGCAGAACAAAATACAAAAAATACAAATTAGCGCTTGACAAATCCGAAAAACGCAGGTATAATCAATCTTGCGTTTGCGGGCGTAGCTCATCTGGTAGAGCGCGACCTTGCCAAGGTCGAGGTAGCGAGTTCGAGCCTCGTCGCCCGCTCCAAAAACACCACCCAAAGGGTGGTGTTTTTTTCGCTGATTTGGCCCTCACCGCCGTGTCAGGAAGACACAAAATAACCGCCCAAAACCACTCCGCCGGAGGGCCACCGCTGCATCGACAATTTCCGCTCTTTTTGGAGGGTTTTTGTGTTGACATAACGACGTGGAAAAGTCTGTGGAAACTGTGCAAAACCCAGTAGATAAGCCATTTGCGGAGGTTGCAGGCTGTTATTTTATGCGTAAACCTGGAAACTTATTTCGGGAAAAGAGACTTTTTGTCGAGGAGAGCCGAGTCCCGCCCTGAGAACCTGCGGGCCATGCGGCGGCTGAATGCAGACAGCGGGACGGCCTGCATCCGGGGTGAAATTTTCTATAAAAAGGGGATTCCATCCCGCAGGCAGATTTGCTATAATAGGGGCGACAACAGGCGTTTTGCGAAAGGAGCGAACGGAATGATACGAGTTGCTGTCATCGGCTGCGGCAAGATCGCCCAGGTGCGCCATCTACCGGAATATGCCACCAACCCCAACGCACAGCTGGTGGCCTACTATGACAAGAACAGCCAGCGGGCGCACGAGGTGGCCGCCCAATACGGCGGAAAGGTCTACGACTCCTACTTCGATCTGCTGAAGGACCCGGAGATCGACGCCGTGTCCGTGTGTGTGGAGAACCGCAGCCATGCGGAGATGACCACGGCGGCTCTCTACGCCGGGAAGCACGTGCTGTGTGAGAAGCCCATGGCCGTAACGCTGGCGGAGTGCGAGTCCATGGTGGCGGCGGCGGAGTTCAACAACCGGCATCTGATGATCGGTCACAATATGCGCTTCGATCCGGTGCATCGCCGGGCCAAGGAGCTGCTGGAGCAGGGGGTCATCGGTGACGTCATCACCTTCCGTACGGGGCTTGGAACCTCCGGGCCGGAGGGCTGGTCCATGGAGGGCAACTGGTTCTTCGACAAGAAAAAGGCCGTTATGGGCGCTCTGTCGGATCTGGGCATCCACAAGATCGATCTGATGCAGTATCTGACGGGGCAGACGGTCATCGAAACCACCGCCAAGATCCTGACCCTCAACAAGCACGACCGGGAGGATCACCTCATCGGCGTGGACGACAACGCCCTGTGCATCCTGCGGATGAACGGCGGCTCTGCCGGCACCATGGCCGCCAGTTGGACGGTATACGGTCAGGAGAGCAACTCCACCTGCCTGTTCGGCACCCGTGGCGTCATGCGGCTCTACAACAGCCTCACCGCCCCCATCGAGGTGCGGGATCTGAACAACACCATCACCGCCTATCAGTTCGAGCACCAGACCCGCTCCGGCGTCATCGACGAGTTCATCGACGCACTGGAGCACGACCGGGAGCCGGAGGTCTCCGGGCGGGAGGCACTGACCACCATGCGGACCATTTTCGGCTGCATCAAGTCCTCGGAGACGGGGCGCACCGTCAGTGTCAACAGCTCTTTCGTGACCCATTTGCAGGACGGCTATCGCCGGAATAAGTAAGCTGTCGAAAAAACAGACCAACGGGAGCGGCTGACCGCTCCCGTTTTCGGAGAGGAGCGTTTTCATGTATCGCATCGGTATTGATCTGGGCGGCACCAACATCGCCGTAGGCGTGGTGAACGACCACTATGAGATCGTGGCCCGCCGCAGCGTCCCCACCGGGGCGGAGCGCCCGGCGGAGGAGGTCATCCGGGACATGGGCGACGCCGTGGAGGAGGCTCTGCGGCAGGCGGGGCTCACGGCGGTGGACTGCGCCTCTATGGGCGTTGGCTCCCCCGGTGCCTGCGACCCCCAGACGGGGGTGGTGAAGCGGGCCTATAACCTCAACTGGTTCGACGTACCGGTGTGCCGGATGCTGCACCAGCGGTTCGGCATCCCCGTTCGGCTGGGCAACGATGCCAACTGCGCCGCTCTGGCGGAGGTGGTGGCCGGGGCCGCCGTGGGCTGTCAGGATATGGTGCTCATTACGCTGGGAACCGGCGTGGGCAGCGGCATCATCTCCCGTGGAAAAATTCTCTCCGGCCTGCGGGGCGGCGCCGGGGAAGCGGGGCATATGCTGCTGGTGCTGGACGGTGAGCCCTGCACCTGCGGCCGCCGGGGCTGCTGGGAGGCCTACGCCTCCGCTACGGCCCTGATCCGCCAGACCCGTCAGGCGGCGCTGGCGCATCCGGAGTCACTGCTGGCTCAGGTGGAGGAGATCACCGGTCGCACCGCCTTTGATGCCGCCCACCGCTGCGGAGGTGGTGGCCCGGTACGCCGTGTACGTGGCGGCGGGGCTGACAGACTTCGTGAACATTCTGGCCCCGGAGATGATCCTGCTGGGGGGCGGCATCAGCCGTCAGGGGGAGGCTCTGCTGGCCCCTATCCGGGAGTATGTGGCCACCCACTGTTTCGGTCAGCGGGAAGGGGCCATCCCTACCATCGCCGCTGCGAAGCTGGGCAACGAGGCGGGCATCATCGGCGCCGCCGCCCTGTGAGGGCTTGCGGTTTCAGCACAAGGAGAGGAGGTATTTCCATCGGAAATACCTCCTCTCTTTGTATTGTGGGGAAAAGCAGGCTGTCGGCGGCAAAAGCCCGATACTCCCCCTCAGCAAAACGCACGGCCCCGGAGATCTCTCCGGGGCCGTTTACCGTATGTGATTTACTCCCCTCGCCGGAGGGTGCAGTGCTGCACCTCGTCCATGGTGGGGATAGACGGAGCGGCGCCGGGCCGTGACACGGCAATGGCCGCCGCACGGGACGCCAGATCCAGACACTCCTCCTCCGGACGCCCCGCCGCCATACAGGCCACGAAGTAACCGGTGAAGGTATCTCCGGCGGCGGTGGTGTCCACCGTTCCCACCTGATGTTCAGGATGCCCTCCTCGTCGTCGCAGCCCGCCAGAGCGGCTCCCTCGATCTCGTTGAAGATCAGCAGCCATGCCTCGCCCAGCGGCAGCCGGGAGATGGACTCGTCGATGGGCGAGGGATTGAACACGATCCGCAGCCCCCGCCGGGCGGCCTGCGTCATGAGATGATCCAGACCGTTGATCTCATTTTGCAGGATGAGATAGTCCCCTGCCTGAAAGCGCGCCAGCACCCGGTCGATCTCCTCGTGGGTGATCTCCTGATTGCAGCCGCCGAAGAGCAGGATGCAGTTCTGCCCGGAGGGGTCCACCTGAATGACGGCATGGCCGCTGGGGCCGTCGCCTACGGTCACAAAGTCCGTGTCCACCCCGCTCTCCCGCAGGATATCCGTCAGGACGGTGCCGTCTCCGCCGATCTTTCCGGCGTGGCTGACCGTTCCCCCGGCCCGTGCGGCGGCGATGGACTGGTTCAGCCCCTTGCCGCCACAGTGGACGGTGCGGCTGGTGGAGCTCAGGGTCTCTCCCGCCTGCACGAAGTGAGGCACCTGATATACAAGATCCAGATTCAGCGATCCATAGCTGAGAATGTGCGCCATACGCCCCTCCTTACGCCGCCTTTTTCCGGTTGCTCAGTGCCTTCCGCAGCAGCGGCCAGCACAGGGACAGCACCGCCAGCAGCAGGAAGAAGATGCAGATGGGCCGGGTGAAGAAGATGGAGGCGCTGCCCTGACTCAGCAGCAGGGACCGGCGCAGATTGCTCTCTGCCAGCGGCCCCAGAATCAGCGCCAGCACGATGGGCGCAATGGGGATCTCCAGCTTCAGGAAGAAGTAGCCGATCACGGCAATCAACAGCATAGCGCCCACGTCGAACATATTGTTCCGCAGGGCATAGGAGCCGAGGATGCCCTTCTTGTTGTAGGTCTGGTCAGCGTTCCAGATGGTCATGGACGCCGGACAAATACCATAGGGCTTCTTGGCGGTTTCTTTCACTTTCATGATGTTCTTCCTTTCCCGTTTTGAATTGGTGACGATTTCTTCAAGCCTGCACCGCAGGCGGGTATACAAAATTTTTAATTTTTAATTTTTTATGCGGTAAGAAAAAACGATATCCCTCGGGTCAGATCATCAGGTTGTCCCAATAGCGGTTGGGTACGGCTGGCGGCCCGGCGGCCGCCCATGATGGGGAAGGGATATCGTTTTGCTTATGCGTTCATTTTCGCCAGAATTTTCTGGCAGGCGCCCTGAATGTGGTCCTCAATGATGTCGTGGGCCCGGGTGAAGTTTCCGGCCTTCAGGGCTGCCAGCAGCCGCTCATGGTCGTCGGAGGCTACCTGCTGCTGGGAGCGGGTGTGGCTGGTAAGAAGGTAGTTGGCCACGATGAACTGGCCCTGAATGCGGTCATAGACCTCACTGAGACAGCGGTTCCCGGCCTGTTCCACCAGTATCCGGTGGAAATCCAGATCGGTGCGCCGGGTCTGGACGATGTTGGACGTCTTGTTGGAGGCTACACACTCCCCCGCCAGACGCTCCAGCGTCTCGAAGTCCATGGGCAGGAGCTTGTTCTGGATATCCGTCAGCGCCTGATGCTCCAGCAGCAACCGCATCTCGATGATATCGCAGACCTCCTTCTCACTGAAGGTGGGCACGGAGAAGTGTCCCTTGCTGGAAAAGACCACCATGCCTTGGGTATGCATCCGTTTCAGGGCCTGCTGGATGGGGGTCCGACTGACGCCGTAGCGCTCCGCCAGCTCGTCCAGATTCAGCGCCTGTCCCGGCTTCCAGTTGCCCTGCAGGATCTCCTCCAGGAATGCTTCGTGGATGGTCACATCCAGATTCTTTTTCAGTGCCATGTGCTTCACCGTCTGTCCTTGCTGTGTTCTTCTTTCTGTTTACACTCTTATGATAATCCGACTTTCGACCAATTGCAATACACGAAACCTCCAATTTAATTTTTAATTTTTTATAAAAAACGTAAAATTTCCGTCAATTTCTTCAGATGCTTCCATGTTGGCAAGCCATCGCCGCCGGAAAGCCCACCGGCAGAGCGGTACTTTTCCTGTGACCCGCCCCGCATCGGGGGCATAGGATAAGGGCGGAGAGACATTCTCCGATCCGGGCGCAATGCCCAATGGCAAGGGAGGACGGATATGATGATACAGCTCCTGCACGCCGCCTTCGTGTACCAGTCCCCGGACGGGGAGGTGGAGGCGCTGCGGGATGTCTCCTTCGATGTGCAGGAGGGGGAATTTTGCAGCATCGTGGGTCCCTCCGGCTGCGGAAAATCCACCCTGCTGTCGGCGCTGGCGGGGCTGGAGCCTCTCACCGGCGGCCGGGTGGAGCTGAAGGGAGAACCGGTGTGCGGCCCCTCCCGGAAGGTGGGGTTCATGCCCCAGCGGGACCAGCTGTTCGAGTGGCGCAGCATCTGGAGCAATGTGACGCTGGGCCTGACGGTACGGGGCGAGAATACGCCGCAGCGGCAGGCCCATGTCCGGGAGCTGCTGGAGCGCTACGGGCTGGCGGACTTCGCTCAGAAGCGGCCCTCCCAGCTCTCCGGCGGGATGCGCCAGCGGTGCGCCCTGATCCGGACGCTGGCGGCTCAGCCCAAGGTGCTGCTGCTGGATGAGCCCTTTTCGGCGCTGGACTATCAGACAAGGCTGGCCGTATCGGCGGATATCTACCGCATCATACGGCAGGAGGGCAAGACGGCGCTGCTGGTGACCCACGATATCTCCGAGGCCATCAGCCTGTCGGACCGGGTGGTGGTGCTGAGTCACCGCCCGGCGGTGGTGAAGAGCATCCACCGGCTGACCCAGCTGCAGGGGGTGCCGCCCTTGCAGCGGCGGGATCACCCGGCCTTCGCCGGGTATTTCAAGTCCATCTGGAAGGAGCTGGAAGTGCATGAAGGATAGCGCTCCTTCGCCCCGGCGGCTGCAATATCTGCGGGACTACCGCCGGAGAAAGCGGTCGATCCGGCTGTGGCAGGTGTGCCTGCTGGCGGGTCTGTTCGCCCTGTGGGAGCTTACCACCCGGCTGGGCCTCAGCGACGGCTTCCTCACCAGCAGCCCCAGCCGCATGGCCGGTACCCTGCAAAGCTTGTGGCACAGCGGGGACCTGTGGCGGCACATCGGCACCTCATGTCTGGAGACGGTGGTGGGCTTCACCGCCGGAACGCTGCTGGGAACCGCCATCGCCGTGGCTATGTGGTGGTGGGAGAAGCTGGCCCGTGTGCTGGACCCCTATCTGGTGGTGCTGAACGCCCTGCCGAAAACGGCGCTGGGGCCGATCTTTATCGTGTGGATGGGGGCCGGGATGGGGGCCATCATCGTCATGACGCTGGCCATCTCCCTGATCGTCACCATTCTGACCATGTATCAGGGTTTTATGACCACAGACCCGGAGAAGCTGCGGCTCATGCGCTCTCTGGGGGCCAGGCGGAGCCAGATGCTGTGGCTGCTGGTGTTTCCCGCCAACTGCCCTACCCTCTTCAACACCCTGAAGGTAAATGTGGGTCTGTCGTGGGTGGGCGTCATTATGGGCGAGTTTCTCGTTTCCCGTGCAGGGCTGGGCTATCTCATCGTCTACGGGTCGCAGGTGTTCAACATGGATCTGGTGATGACCAGCGTGCTGATCCTGGCGCTGGCGGCGGTGGTGATGTACCAGCTGGTGCTGCGGGTGGAGAAAATATTGAATCGAACTTGGGGGGTACAGTCATGAAGAAGGTATTTGCCTGCCTGCTGGCGGTGTGTATGGTGCTTCCGGCGATGGCAGGCTGTTCCCAACCGCAGGAGACCACTGTGGTGCGGCTCAGCGAAGTCACCCACTCCGTATTCTATGCGCCGCAGTATGTGGCCATCAGTCAGGGGTTCTTCGCTGATGAGGGCCTGACGGTAGAGCTGAGCAACGGCGGCGGCGCCGACAAGGTCATGACCGCCGTGGTGTCCGGTCAGGCGGACATAGGGCTGGCGGGGCCGGAGGCCAGCATCTACGTGGCCCCTTCCGCTGGGAGAACCTGCGGGGCAGCACCATCATCGGCGGCCGGGCCGGGGGCGTGCCGGAGATGACGCTGGAGTACGTCCTGCGCCAGCACGGACTGACCCCCGGTGAGGACGTGACCGTGGACACCTCGGTGCAGTTCAACATGATGGCCGGTGCCTTCACCGGCGGCGGTGGGGATTATGTGACGCAGTTCGAGCCCACCGCCACGGAGGTGGAGCAGGCGGGCAAGGGATACATTCTCTGCTCCATCGGTCAGGAGAGCGGCGAGATCCCCTACACCGCCTATTTCGCCAACCGCAGCTACCTGACGGCCAACGCCGGCACGGTGCAGCGCTTCACCAACGCCATCGCCCGTGCTCAGCGCTGGGTGGCGGAGCATACGGACCGGGAGGTGGCGGAGGCCATCTGCGGACAGTTCCCGGATACGGATTTGGCGGTTCTGGAACGGGTCTGCGCCCGGCACCGGGAGATCGATGCATGGAACCTGACACCGGTGATGGAGCAGGCGGCGCTGGAGCGGCTGGAGACGGTGATGACCACCGCCGGACAACTGAAGCAGGAGGAATGGGTGGACTTCGACCGTCTGGTGGATAACTCCTTCGCCCAAAAGGCAAGCTAAGGGCAGCAGTTGCCCCTCGCCGGAGAAGCATGAGGGCTGCCCACCGGCAGCCCTCATGCTATCGCAGCAGGCGCTCCCGGCAGTAAAAAGAGCCGTCACGCTATGCGTGACGGCTCTTTTCAGTCGATGGGGAGACCTTACTCCGCCTGGGGGGCAGCGGCCTTCTCGGCGGCAGCCTTTTCAGCGGCGGCCTTGGCGGCAGCAGCCTTCTTCTCGGCAGCGGCCTTCTGCGCAGCCTTGAACTTCTCCTTCTCCTCGGGAGTGGGGATGGGCTCAATGGCGTTGCGGGGGCAGGCCTTGGCGCACATGGTGCAGCCCTTGCACTTGGTATAGTCGATGACGGCCACGTTGTTTACCACGTGGATAGCGTCGAACTTACAGGTGCGCTGGCACATACCGCAGCCGATGCAGGAGTTGGCGCAGACCTTGGTGACGGCGGGACCCTTATCCTTGTTGGAGCAGTTGACGAACACCTTCTTGGAATAGGGGACCTCCACAATGAGCTTCCGGGGACAGGCCTCACGGCAGGCGCCGCAGTTGGTACACTTCTCCTTATCCACCACGGCAGCGCCGTTGGGACCGATGTGGAGCGCATCAAACTTGCAGGCGGCCACGCAGGAGCCGAAGCCCAGACAGCCGTACTTGCAGGCCAGAGCGTCGCCGCCGCAGACCTTGGTGGCGGCCAGACAGTCCTGCACGCCCCGGTACTCGAAGTTCTTCACGGCGTTGGTGCCGCCGTTGCAGAGCACGTGAGCCACCATCTTCTCGCCGGAGGGAGCCTCCATGCCCATGATGGCAGCGATTTTGGCAGCGCCCTCGGCGCCTGCGGGAGCGCAGGCGGTGACGGGAGCCTTGCCGGCCAGAATGGCCTCGGCGCAGCCGGCGCAGCCGGGATAGCCGCAGCCGCCGCAGTTAGCGCCGGCCAGACAGGCCTGGATCTCCGGCAGGCGGGGGTCTACCTCCACCTCAAAGACCTTGGCGGCGACTGCCAGGATCAGGCCAAACACAATGGCCAGAGCGCCCAGAACCACGACCGCCCAGATGATCGTTGTAAAATCCATGATTTTCTACCTCCTTACCAGACCTGCAGGCCGCTGAAGCCCATGAAGGCCAGCGCCATCAGACCGGCGGTGACCAGTGCGATGGGGAAGCCCTCGAAGGCCTTGGGACACTCGCTGGAGACATCCAGCTGCTCACGGACAGCCGCAAACAGGAAGATAGCCAGCAGGAAGCCCAGACCGCCGGTGATGCCATAGATCACGGAAGCGACGAAGTTGTAGCTGTTCTGAGTGTTCAGCAGAGCCACGCCCAGAACGGCGCAGTTGGTAGTGATCAGGGGCAGGTACACGCCCAGAGCGGCGTACAGGGTGGGAATGTTCTTCTTCAGGAACATCTCCACGAACTGCACCAGACCGGCGATGACCAGAATGAAGGCCACGGTCTGCATGAAGCCAAGACCCAGATTGTCCAGCAGCTTATTGACGGGGTAGCACAGGGCGGAGGCCAGACCCATCACGAAGGTCACGGCTGCGCCCATACCGACAGCGGTGTCGATCTTCTTGGACACGCCCATAAAGGGGCAGATGCCCAAAAACTGGGAGAAAATAAAGTTATTGGTCAGGATAGCGCCAAGGGCGATGGCCAACAGTTCAGTCACTTTCATAGCTTACTTGGCCTCCTTTTCCTTTTTTGCGTTGCTCTTGGCCATGGCCCACTGCATCAGAGCAATGAGGGCGCCCAGCGTCAGGAAGCCGCCCACGGGCATGGTCAGGATCTTGATGCCGAACTCCTCGGGGAAGATGGTGATGCCGGGGGCGCTGCCCAGTCCGCCGCCGCCCAGCAGGCCGCCGCCGAACTTACCGCTGCCCAGCAGCTCACGCACCACGCACATGCAGATCAGCACCAGCGTGTAGCCGATACCCTGGCAGATGCCGTCCACGGCGGAGGCACCCACGGGGTTCTTGGAGGCAAACGCCTCGGCACGGCCCAGGATGATGCAGTTCACCACGATCAGGGGGATGAACACACCCAGAGAGGAGGACAGCGCCGGCACAAAGGCCTTCAGCAGCAGATCCACGCAGGTCACGAAGCCGGCGATGACCACGATGAAGCAGGCGATACGCACCTCATTGGGGATGATCTTGCGCAGCATGGAAATAAAGACATTGGACAGCGTCAGGATGATGAGCACCGACACGCCCATGCCCAGACCGTTGAAGAACGAGGTGGTGATGGCCATGGTGGAGCACATACCCAGCAGCTGTACCAGAACGGGGTTCTGAGTGATCAGACCCTCTTTGAATTGCTTACCGAAATTCATATCTCAGCTCCTCCTCTCTTAACCCAGAGCGGCCACAGCGGCCAGCGCTGCGTTGGCGCCCTTGGTCACGCCCTTGGTGGAAACGGTGGCGCCGGAGATGGCGGTGACGGTTTTGCCCACCTTCAGAGTGCCTGCGCCGCTCATGCCAACGAACTGGTCCAGAACGGGTACACCGTCGTCATTAGGCTTATTGCCGCACACCTTGGTGCCGATACCGGAGGTCTCGGAGTGATTCACCACGGAGATACCGGTGATCTTCTGCTCGGCATCCACGCCGATGACCATCTCGATGAGGCCCTGAGAGCCGCTGGCCGTCAGCTTCACAGCGTAGCCGGCAGGCTGGCCGTCGAAGGTGACCGTGTACATCTCCTCCAGCGTACCGCCCATTTCCTTGGCGGCGTCCATGACCTCCTGAGGAATGGAGGTGATCTCGTCGTACGTACTGCCGGCCTCGGTGACGGCCTCCAGAGCCGTCTGAGTAGCGGCGGCGTTCATGGCGGCGATCTTGTCGGCGGTGACGCCGTTGACCAGACCCAGCAGCAGAGCCACCACCAGAGAGATGATGGTTAGCGTACCGGCGACCTTCAGAATAAACTTACCGGAGATCTTCATTTTGCAGCCGCCTCCTTCTTGTCTTTCTTGATGGCACCGTAGATGGTGGGCCGGATGTACTTATCCAGCAGCCAGGTGGTGCAGTTCATAATGAGGATGGAGTAGCACACACCCTCGGGATAGGAGCCGAACCGGCGGATGAAGCAGGTGATAAGGCCGCAGCCCACGCCGAAGATGGCCTGCCCCAGCTTGGTCACAGGGGAGGTGGCATAGTCGGTGGCCATAAAGATGGCGCCCAGCATCAGGCCGCCGCCAAAGACGTTGTAGAGCATGAAGTCCACAGCGCTCATACCGGCGGGAGCGGAGATCAGGGTCAGCACCGCCACGGTGCCGATGTAGCACACGGGGATCTGCCAGTTGATGACCCTACGCAGCAGCAGATACACAAAGCCCAGCAGCAGGGCCAGCGCAGAGGTCTCACCCAGAGAGCCGCCGATGCGGCCGATGAACATATCGCTGATGGAGAAGGTGGAGGTCAGGTCATTGACCGCCGCCAGTGCATCCTCAGCCGTCTCGGCAGAGAAGATGCCCTTCATCACAGCCATGGGGGTGGAGCTGGTCACCACGTCGGCGGTGGAGCCCACCAGAGGCAGCTTGGAGCCGAAGCCCACCCAATGGGTCATGGCGCTGGCATAGCTGGCCAGCAGCATGGCACGGCCCACCAGAGCGGGATTGACGAAGTTGCAGCCGATGCCGCCGTAGAGCTGCTTGACCACCACGATGGAGAAGAAGCCGCCGATGATCAGCATCCACACCGGTGTGGTGGGGGGGCAGACAAAGGCCAGCAGGATACCGGTGACCACAGCGGACAGATCACCGATGGACTGGGGCTTCTTCAGAAGCTTGCGATAGGCCCACTCCCAGAACACGCAGGCGGCCACGGACACCAGCACCATGGTGAGGGCCCGCACGCCGAACACATAGATGCTCATGACCAGAGCGGGCAGCAGGGCGATGATGACATCCAGCATGATGCTCCGGGTGTTATCCTTGGAGCGGATATGGGGAGAGGAGGATGCGATCAACTTCAAATTTTTGTAATCCGTCATTGCTTACGCCTCCTTCTTCTCGGCAGCGGCCTTCTCGGCCTCCGCCTTGGCCTTGGCGGCCATTCTCGCATTATTGACCTTCTGCTTGCCCATGCGGAAGGCATGGATCAGCGGCAGACGGGCAGGACAGATGTAGGTGCAGGCGCCGCACTCGATGCAGTCCATGCCGTGGAGGGTGTTCTGCCAAGTGTCCACGTCGCCCTTCATCAGGTACTTGTACATGAACACAGGCTCCAGACGCATGGGGCAAACGCCCACGCACTTGCCGCAGCGGATGCACTGGGGATGCTCCTCGTACTGCTCCTCCTTGCCGGCAAAGGCCAGCATGGCGCCGGTGCCCTTACCCACGGTGACGTCCACATTGTACTGGGCCAGACCCATCATGGGGCCGCCCATGATCAGCTTGTAGGTATCCTCCCGCAGGCCGCCGCAGGCGTCAAACAGCTTGGAGATGGGGGTGCCGATGGGGCACTCGATGTTCTTGGGCTCGATGACGCCGGAGCCGGACACGGTGACGATCTTGTTCACCACGGGCATACCGGTATACACCGCACGGTAGATGGCGCAGGTGGTGTTCAGGTTGAAGATGCAGCAGCCTGCGTCGGCGGGCAGCTTGCCGGAGGGGACCTGACGGCCGGAGACAGCCTGACACAGCTGCTTCTCAGCGCCCTGGGGATACCGGGTGTGCAGGACCTCCACCACCACGGGAGCGTTCAGCTCAGCGATGGTCTTGTTGAGCACGTCGGCCGCATTCTGCTTGTTGGCCTCGATGCCGATGTACACGTGCTCCACGCCGAAGCACTTGGCCAGCAGCGTAGCGCCCTTGACCACCTGCTCCGGACGCTCCAGCATGGTGCGGTGGTCGCCGGTGATGTAGGGCTCGCACTCGGCGGCGTTGATGATCACATAGTCCACCTTGCCGAGACCGGAGCTGATCTTCACATGGGTGGGGAAGGTCGCACCGCCCTGGCCCACGATACCGGCGTTCTTGACGATCTCCACCAGCTGCTCGGGAGTCAGGCTGTCGGGATCCTCCACGGGATGAATGTCCGGGCACACGGTGTTCTGAAAATCGTTCTCGATCACCACAGACATCATGGTGCCGCCCATAGAGAAGGGGCGGGGCTCCACGGCCTTTACGGTACCGGACACGCTCGCATGAATGGGAGCGGACACGAAACCGCCGGGTTCACCGATCTTCTGACCGATGGTCACCTTGTCGCCCACCGCAACGATAGGCTTGCAAGGCGCACCGATGTGCATAGACATGGGAATGACCACCTCAGCCGGGGCTTCCAGCTGTTCGATGGCCTTTTCATTGGTTGCGGCCTTCATGTCATTGGGATGAACGCCGCCAAAGAAAGCTTGTGCCATTGTCTTTCACCTCATCTTACTCCTTGGTGGCTGCGCCACCACATACTGCACATTAGTCTACAACAAAATTGCCCCGTTGGCAAGACCCAAGCTCTCATTTTTGTCACTTTTTGAATACTGGAGACTGGGAACTCCGCCTTTCACGCACGTTTGTCCGTGTTTGTCCACGTTTTTCCGAAATATCCATTTTATCCCACCGGCGCAGTTCGGATGCGCCTCTTGCCAAATGGGAAGGCTATATGATAAAATAAACACCTATATAGATATCCTGCGGCACAGACCGCAGGAGAGAAAGGACACAAAACACATGATGAACCGTATTGAGCTGAAGCAGGAGGCCAAGGGCGTTGTCCGCACCGCCGCCGTCTCTGCCTATTTGTTCGCTTTGCTCTATCTGGCCCTGACGGAGCTGCTGCAGGGGGCCAGCGTCTACGTCAACGGCGACGTGGTGCTCTATATGCAGACGTATTTCCCCAGCGTCCCCATCCCCTCTTATCTCTACCCGGTGGCTCTGCCCACCACGGTGGTGACGCTGGTGGCGGTGGTGTGCTGGCTGCTGCGGGTACTGCTGCAGGGCGGCTGGGTGCTGTACCATCTGGGCGTGCGCCGGGGCGAGGAGATGCCTTACGCCACCCTCTTCGACGGCTTCGGCTTCATCGGCAAGCTGATCCTGCTGAATATCGTCATTACCCTCTATGTTTTCCTGTGGTCCATGCTGTTTATCATCCCCGGTATCATCGCCGGCTACCGCTACCGTTTTGCCGTCTATAACCTGTGTGAGAACCCCAATATAGGCGTCATGGAGGCCATCAGCATGAGCAAGGCGCAGACCGCCGGGTATAAGGGCGACCTGTTCCTGCTGGACCTGACCTTCATCGGCTGGAACCTCCTGTGCAGCCTGACGCTGGGCATCCTCTCCATCTGGATCGCTCCCTATATCATCCAGACCAACATCGGCTATTTTCAGGAGATCAAGCGCATCAAGGGCATCGGCTGGCAGGCCCGTCCTGAGCAGCCCGACGATACCTTCCGCCCCACGGACCCCTTCGGCCCGGAGCTGTAAGGCCACCTTATTGTATTAAGCTGCCGCAAACCACCCGTAGGGGCGACCCTTGCGACCGCCTGCAGCGATCGATAAAAGAGCCGCACCCCCACGGAAGTGACCCCCAAAAGTCAGACAAAAACAAGAATGAAAACTAAACGGTCTGAATCCTGTACTGCACAGGACTCAGACCGTTTAGTTTTCATTTGATTCTGTGGTTATTGTCGTAACCGATATACGCAACAATGGCCTTTTCGAGTTGGTCAATGGAATCGAACTTTTCTAAATAGAACAATTCCGTTTTAAGCAGCCCAAAGAAATGTTCGGCCACAGCATGATCCAAGCAGGCCGCTTTACGAGACATACTTTGTGTAGTGCCTTTTTCTTCCAGCACCCGCTGGTAAGCCTTCATCTGGTACTGCCAACCTTAACAGTATCCCATACTGTCCAACAAATGGGGGGCAGTTCAGCCCAGCCTGCGCCTTCTTTATCGCATAGCTTCGCCTTTACAGCTCGATCTCGCCCCGGACCAACGTCACAGCCGGGCCGCCCACCTTGACGAAGGGCTGGCCGTCCTTCAGGATGACCTGAGCGGAGATCATGGAAGGCCGCCCCATCTTCTCGCCCTGCACCACAGTATACACCTTGTCCAGCTCCACCAGCCCGTGCCGGTACAGATAGTAGACCAGCGCCCCGTTGGAGGTGCCGGTGGCGGCCTCCTCATCGATGTCATACAGGGGAGCGAAGTTCCGGGCATGGATCATGCCGTCGGCGGTGTTGACGGTGAAGGCGTGGACGCCCACCACGTTATACCGGCGGGAGTGCTCCGTCAGAGCCGCAAAGTCCGGTGCGATCTTCTCCAGCTCCGCCTCATCGGCCACGGGCATCATGATGTCCGTCAAACCGGTGGACACCTTCTGGGGCAGAAGCGTCAGCTCCGGCTTCCCGGTCACGGCGCCCTGTCCGTCGGCGGAGAGGCCCATGATACGGTACAGCTCCTCCAGCTCCTCCGGTGTCTCCAGCCGCTCGAAGGTCTGGGGCTTGGCCATGTCCATGAGGATGGCGTCCTTGCCCACCACCACCTCCAGCGTACCGGAGAGCGTCTCATCGATGTAGGTGCCGCCCTCGGCCACCAGTCCCATCTCCTGCAGAGCGTGGAAGCTGCCGATGGTGGCGTGGCCGCACAGCTCCACCTCCGCAGCGGGGGTGAAGTAGCGGATCTGGAAGCGGTTCCCGCCCAGGGGCTTGATGAAGGCCGTCTCGGAGTAGCGCAGCTCCGCCGCCGTTTTCCGCATAGTCTCATCTGCGGGGAAGTCCGCCCCCTCCGGCAGCAGAACGACACCTGCGGGGTTGCCGCCGAAGGCCTGCCGGGTAAACGCATCTACGACCTGGAATTTCATGTGCTGATTCTCCTTCCTGCAGGCAGGCTTCCTGCGATGCCGCAGCGCTGCCCGCATCGTGACTTTGTCTCTGACTTCTTTATATCATAGTCCCCTCCGACTGTAAAGCTGTTTCTTCACCCACAGAATGCGCCATGCCGGGAAAACGGCTGCCTGCAAGGCAGCGTCAATGGTCGCCGCCGTTTTTCCGGGAAGAACCGGCAGCGTGACGCATCCACATCCGAGATTTCGCCCGTGCAGCGCCGCCAGCCTACCTCCCGGAAGCCAACGGCGTCGGATGGACGCAAAACCTTGTGTACGATGCACAAAATTTCTCACGTTCTTTGTGCGAACGACACAAAAACCGGAGGAGTGTGCGCAATGAAAGGACAAATGCGCGCCCTTTGGAGAAAGACACGAAACCGCCCGATTTCGGGCGGCGGATTTCATGGAATTTTGACATTGCACATTCCTGCATTTCCTCGTATCCTTATGAACATATTAAAACCGCCGAGGAAAGGGGCGAATGTCATGCTGAAAAGCATTTATTTGCAGCAGGTTTACAGCAATCTGACAGCACGGGATCCCGAACAGAAGGAGTTTCATCAGGCCGTGCGGGAGGTGCTGGAGAGTCTGGATCTGATGATCGACAGCCACCCGGAGTACCGGGAGGCCGCCCTGCTGGAGCGGTTCGTGGAGCCGGAGCGTGTGGTGGCCTTCCGTGTCCCGTGGATGGATGATACCGGCCGCATCCGGGTGAACCGGGGCTACCGGGTGCAGTTCAACTCCGCCATCGGCCCCTACAAGGGCGGCCTGCGGTTCCATCCGTCGGTGAACCTGTCCATCCTGAAATTTCTGGGCTTCGAGCAAATTTTGAAGAACAGCCTCACCGGCCTGCCCATGGGCGGCGGCAAGGGCGGCTCCGACTTCGACCCCAAGGGCAAGAGCGACCGGGAGGTCATGCGCTTCTGCCAGAGCTTCATGACAGAGCTTCAGCGGCACATCGGCCAGTTCGTGGACGTCCCCGCCGGGGACATCGGCGTGGGTGGCCGGGAGATCGGCTACCTGTTCGGCCAGTATAAGCGCATCCGTGACAGCTTCGACGGCGGCGTCCTTACCGGCAAGGGCCTGTCCTTCGGCGGCTCCCTGACCCGCAACGAGGCCACCGGCTACGGCCTGTGCTACCTGACGGAGGAGATGCTGCACTGCATGAAGCAGGAGAGCCTGCAGGGCAAGCGAGTGGCCATTTCCGGCAGCGGCAACGTGGCCATCTTTGCCTGCCAGAAGGCGCAGGAGCTGGGGGCCAAGGTCATCACCATGAGTGACTCCAACGGCTGCATCTACGACCCGGAGGGTATCCGTCTGGATGTGGTGAAGGACATCAAGCTCCGCCGCCGTGGCCGCATCCGGGAGTATGCCCAGTTGGTCCCCGGCAGCGAGTTCCGCAGCGACTTCCGGGATCTGTGGTCCGTCCCCTGCGACGTGGCCCTGCCCTGTGCCACCCAGAATGAGATCGACGCTGAGACGGCCCGGCGCATCGTCCGCGGCGGTGCCATGGCGCTGGCAGAGGGGGCCAATATGCCCAGCACCCCTGCCGCCATCGAGGTGCTGCGGGAGGGCGGCGTCCTGTTCGCCCCCGCCAAGGCCGCCAACGCCGGCGGCGTGGCCGTCAGCGGTCTGGAGATGTGCCAGAACAGTATGCGCCTGGCATGGACCTTCGACGAGGTAGACCAGCGCCTGCATCAGATCATGCTGGACATCTTCCACAACATCTACGACGCCTCCGTGGAATACGGCGTCCCCGGCAACCTGCTGGACGGCGCCAACATCGCCGGCTTCCGCAAGGTGGCGGACGCCATGCTGGCGCAGGGTGTCTGTTAACACTGCTTTCGTTTTCTTCCTTACTCTTTTTCTCCACCATTGGCAAAGGACCGGATGCTTGAAGCACCCGGTCCTTTGCCGTTCTTATGAAAGAGAATTTACCCCAGCAGACCGGCGCCGAAGTCCTCCAGCGCCCCATAGATGTTGCTGGTGAGGATATCCAGCAGCTGGGCCGACAGATCCTCGCTGTTGTCGGCACTGGAGGAGATCTTCCAGCCGTCCGACGTCTGGACACAGGGGATGGTCAGCGCCGCCGTCAGAGTGGGGAAGTCGGCCCCCGTGGTCTTTTCATCAAAGACTTCCTCGAAGGCGGCAGCCAGCTTCTCATCGTCGGCACCGCTCAGAGCCAGAGACCACGCCTGAGAGATGTACTCCGTCAGGATCTCCGTCATCAGGCTCCCGGCATTGACATAGGTGAACTCCACCGGCACCGTGGCGGTATCGCCGTCCACGGTGGCCTCGCCCACCTGATACTTCAGCCGCCCGGCGCAGGACTTCATGAAGTCCATGATCTTCTGGGCCACGGCATCGTCGCTGTCCACGTCCTCCAGATCCGACAGCTCCAGATCGTCGCCGTTTTCAAAGCACTGGGCAATGGCCTTCTCGTCCAGCTCCTGCAAGCCCTTGCAGAACTGGCCCACCACGCCCTCCGGGCCGGAGGCCTTGCCGCCGCAGGCGGTAAGGCTCAGCGCCAGAACCAGCGCCAGCATCAGGGAAATCACTTTTTTCATAGGTTGCTTCCTTTCTCCGTCGTTGTTCTCTTTCTCATAGGGCTTTATGCCCTCCACACACTATATCATATCTCTGATCCCTTGACAAGGGACCGGACAAGACTGCCGCTGAAAGAGATGCCTACTGTTCCAGATGCAGCTCCTTCAGCCGCCGGAAGCTGGCCCGTGCCAGCAGGAACCCACCCACCGCCAGCAGGGCGCAGGCCCCGCCCAGCAGGAAGGTAACGGCGTTCATCCGGGCATTTTCGCAGAGGTAGGAGAAAATGCGGTAGGCCCCCATCACCATGAGGATGCCCGCCAGCAGCAGCGCCACCAGCAGGGTGTCGTTTTCACATTCCCGAAGCTTTTTCATGTCCCGGCCCTCATTCCGTCACAGTGACGTCCAGCCCGAATTCCTCCGGCAGGAACCGGGGACAGACGTTGCTGCTGGTGCAGATGACGGAGGCCGCCAGACGGCTGCCGATGGCGCAGGACTGACCCAGCGTCTTGCCGTAGGTGAGGCCGATGGTGGCCCCGGCGAAAAAGGCGTCTCCGGCCCCGGTGGTGTCCTGCACCTCCACGCGGGTGGCGGGGCAGATGCCGCTCTCACCGTCCATCTCGGCGTACACAGCCCCCTGCTCACCCATGGTGACGATCATCCGGGGGATGCGGGCGCTGCGGACCTTCAGCCGCAGGAGCTCCTCCATCTCCGCCGGGGCCTTTTCGCTGTAATCGTCGGAGAACAGGATGCCCGCCTCCTGCAAATTGCACACGAAGCAGCTGGTCTGCTGCAAAAAGTCCCGGCGCTCCACGGCGATGCTCATGTTGGACACCACGGCGTATACCGCCTTGCCGTACTTCCGGGCGTAGGCGAACACCCGCTTGACCAGTTCCTTGTCCATGTCGATCTCCAAAGCGATGCTGTCGGCGCCCCGGAAGATCTCGTCACCCTTTTCGTCCAGCAGTGCCGCCAGCGGCCGCAGATCCGGCCGCTTGGAGATGGAGGCGCACACGTCTCCGTGGTTGTCGAATACCGCCAGCCACGCCCCCATGCCGTCCGGCGTCCGGAGGATGTAGTCGGTGTTCACCTTGTGGTTCCGTAGCTGCCGCACCACATCCTCCCCCATGCCGGTGTCGTCCACCAGACTGACGAAGGTGGGCCGCAGTTCCACATTGGCGATGTCCTCCACCACGTTGCGGGATACGCCGCCGGGAACCTGCTCCACCCGTCCCACGTTGCGCCCGCCGGGGATATAGGTGGAAAGCGGATATCCCTTGATGTCCACAAACACTGCGCCGATGACTACGATGCCCATAAATTTCTTGATTCCTTTCCGGATTTTACTTTGATATCTCCTATTATATAACAGCTCCTGACAAAAAGCCAATTTTTTCTCTCAAAGCCTACTCTGCCCTTGAAAAACTGTGGCAGAGCTGCCCCGAAGAAAGAGCCTCCGGCATCCACCGATAATCGCTGCTCAGGCTCAGGATCGCATCATACTTCACGCAG
>OHYQ01000108.1_pt1 | contig 28407 bp, 29 predicted proteins | sample 1580281 | NCBI WGS metagenome assembly OHYQ01 (sample SAMEA3882525, study PRJEB24775) | human gut metagenome | biome: human-associated habitat; feature: intestine environment; material: feces | place: Netherlands | collected 2009/2010
TATCATAGTCTCCATCCCCCCCGCTTTGATTTCACATTCAGGAGGCCACGCCATGGGCATCATCCCCTGCGAGATACCACTTCTGGAGTTCGATCCGGAGCAGACCGCCGTCATCGGCCCGGACTATGAGCAGCTGGACCTGCCTCTGCCCCGGAAATGCGTGTTCGCCTTTCTCGGCGGCTACATCGACCGCTACGCCCACGCTGCGGGAGCCAGACAGGTCGCCGCCTTCAACAGCGCCACCAAGCTCTACCCCATCTATGTCACCACCTACCACGGGCAGGAGGTCGCCCTCTGTCAGGCCCCGGTGGGGGCCGCCGCAGCGGCCCAGCTGCTGGACTGGCTCATCAGCTACGGGGTCCGTGAGATCATCTCCGCCGGCAGCTGCGGCGTGCTGACGCCCTTTGACGAGGGTACCTTCCTTGTCCCCTGCAAGGCGCTGCGGGACGAGGGGGCCTCCTACCACTACGCCCCGCCCTCCCGCTATATGGAGATCAGCGAACCCGCCCGGCGGGCCATCGAGCAAACCATCCTCGCCCACCATATGCGCTATCAGGAGGTCGTCACATGGTCCACCGACGGCTTCTTCCGTGAGACGAAGGAGAAGGTCGCCTACCGCAAAAGCGAGGGCTGCTCCGTGGTGGAGATGGAGTGCTCTGCCCTTGCGGCCTGTGCCGCCTTCCGCAGCGCCACTTGGGGGATGCTTCTTTATACAGCGGACAGCCTTGCTGACGTCCAGCGCTACGACCAGCGGCACTGGGGCGGCAGCGCCTATGAATACGCCCTCGCCCTGTGTCTCGACGCCGTTCTGGCCCTCTGACCCGAAATTTTCCCCCCTCAGCAAATGCAAAGGAGGCCCTCTCATGAACCACACCGCTGACATCCGAAGCGTAAGACCCGGAGATGCCCCGCAGCTTGCCCACATCCAGACCGAAAGCTGGAAAGCCGCCTTTCGGGAGATCATCCCCGCTGACATCCTCTCCGAATATACGGACCCGGAGCCTGTGACCCGAATGTATGAGCATCTGCTGACCCATGGCAGCGCCCATGGATACATTCTGGAGTTGGACGGTGCGCCCCACGGTATCGCATGGTGGGACGCCGCCAGAGAGCCCGACATGGCCGGGACCGCCGAGCTGATCTGCATCCATTCCCTGCCGGCACACTGGCATCAGGGCTATGGCAAGCTGCTGCTGGAGAAGGTCCTGCGGGACGTGAAAAGCGCCGGATACCCCTCCATCCTGCTTTGGGTATTCGATGCCAATCTGCCTGCCATCCGGTTCTATCGATCCCTCGGCTTCACCGCCAGCGGCAGAAAGCGTCCCTCCTTCGGTTCCGTGGAGGAGATGTATACCAAGGCCCTCTGACCCCCACAACCGCCCAAAAGGCCCGCCGCAGAAGTATCTGCGGCGGGCCTTTTCCCCCAATCAAAAATTCCCCCACAGCTCTCCCCAAAGGAGTGCTGCGGGGGAATTTGTCTTTCCACACTGGCCGGTATCCCGGCCGCTTGTTATTTCTCGGCCCGGAAGGCGTACACTGCGCCGTTCTCTACACCGGTGGCATCCACGCCAGTCTGGGCATATTCGCCATTGATATAGAAGGCCCAGTACATCCCGTCGGTGTCATAGTCCAGCGTGATGCCGTTGACGGTCTTGACGTACAGCCCATAGCTGCTGTCCTCACCGGCAATAACGCCCTGATCCAGCAGGGCCTTGCCCACGGTGTCGGCGTCGGTCTTGACGGTGAACGTCACCTTACCGCCGTCCTTATCCACCACCTCCGTGGTGAAGGACTTGGCGCCCTCACCGATGGTGGCGCCGTCCTTGGCCACGCCGTTTACCACGCCATTGTCCTTCTGGCCGCAGCCCACCATCACCAGCACCATTACCAGTGCCAGCACGCCGGTCACCATCTTTTTCATGTTTGTTACCTCCAAATTTTAATCATGTAACCCCAGCAGCAAACTGCCGTGTGTCACCTCTACCATAATATCTTGCCCAATAAAGTGATTGCTTACACCCAGTGGCACCGAGGCCGTCAAGGTCGCCCCCTCCAGCGGGTACTGCGCCCCCCGGATGGTGACGCCCTCAGCGTCCGGCCCCACGCAGAAAACCGACAAAATGCCCTCCGGACGGGCCGGAAACACGATGCTGCCGTCCCGGATGGCGGTCCATCGGCCCCGTGATCCGCCAGATACAAAAGCGCCTGAAGGTTGGCCACGGTGTGATCCGTCCGCTGGCCTCCCATGCCGCCGTAGAGATGGAACAGTGTCTCGCCTCGCTCCAACCCCCGCTTGACGGCCAGCATCATGTCCGTGTCGTCCTTCTCCACCGGCACCCGCTCCACATGGGGCAGCGCCGGTACCTCCGCCAGCGAATCGAAATCCCCCAGCAGCAGCTGCGGCTCCACCCCCGCCCTCCGGCAGGCGGTGTATCCGCCGTCGGCGGCGATCACATAGTCCTCCGCACCGGGCCGTTCCTCCAGCCCGTCAAAATCTCCTGCGCCGAAAATATAGCACGCCATATCCGTCACCTCTGCTCCTTCGTTTCCTCCTCAGGCAGCTGATGCAGCCGCTGACGCAGCTCGTGGATGTGCCGGGCCGCCTCTGGATACTTCCGCTGGAACCGCTGCTCCAGCTCCTCCCGATGGGCCGCCAGATACGAAGCGATCTCCGGGTGTTGACGCCGCAGCGCCTCCGTCACCCGTTCCCGCTCCTGCTCCAGCTCCAGCAGCACCGCATCCTCCGACCGCTCCAGCAGCCGGGAAAGCTCTGCCAGATGCTCCTCCAGATGCTGTAAAATAGCGTCCCGATCGATCACGCCCTGCCACCGGCCCCGCTCCAGCAGGAACTCCAGCTCCTGCTCCCGCTGCTCCGGCTTCGTCTCCTCCAGCGTCTGCAAAACCTGTCCCGTCATGGCATCCAGCTTGCTCTGAGCTTCCTCGCCGTAGGCCCACTCCAGCTCCTGCGTCTGCCGCAGCAGCTCCGGCACCGCATGGCGCATCTCCTCCGGGATCCACTGCTTCACCTCGCCCTCTGCGGCGCCGCAGTCCTCCAGCGCCGCATACAGGGTCCGGCGCACAGCGCCCTCCTCGATGAGTTCCCCGGCCCCGAAGCGCCGCAGCTCGTCGTTGACCTGTCCGATATGCTCCGTCAGGTACAGCCGCACCCCCTGATCCTCCAGCCGCCGGTACAGCAGCACCAGCCGTTCCGCCGAGGTCAGATCCACGCTGACGATGCCGCTGGCATCCACGATCACCGCCCGGATACCGGGCTTCACGCAGTTCTCCACATCCTTCTGGAACCGGTCGATGTTGGCGAAGAACAGCCCACCGCTGAACCGGTACAGAGCCACTCCCTCCAGCGGATGCGCCTGACTCATGCGCCCCAGCGGGTAGAAGCCCGGCTGCCCGGAGATGACCCCCAGCAGCTCCCGGCTGGGCTGGGAGGCCCGCCGGATCACATCCACGAAGGACAGCAGCACGCCGATGACCACACCATAGATGGTCCCCAGCACCAGCACGCCCAGAAAGGCCGCCAGAAAAATGGCCAGTTCCTTCCGATCCGCCCGCAGCAGCCGGTGGGCCATGTCGAACTCCACCGCCCCCAGCAGGGCCGAAATAACGATGGCCGTCAGCACCGGCACCGGCAGCAGCCGGATCAGCCCGCTGCCCCACAGCAGCACCGCCGCCATCCCCGCTGCCGCCACCAGTGACACCGCCTGGGTCTTGCCCCGGTACTGCACATTCATGGAGGAGCGGGACACGCTGCCGTTTACCGGGCAGCAGCCCACCATGCCGGCTCCCAGATTGGCCGCCGCAAAGGCCAGCAGCTCCTGACTGTCCCAAATTTCATAGCCGTCCCGCATGGCGAAGCTGCTCTCGGCCAACAGCGTCTCCGCCATGATGACCACCGCCACCGGCAGGCTGCTGCCCAGCCCCTCCGTCAGGCTGACGGCGCTCCAGTCCGGCAGATGCAGCGCCGGAAGTCCCGGCTCCACTGCCCCCAGACACGCTACGCCATGCCCCGGCAGGTCAAACAGCACCGTGGCCAGCGCCCCCAGTCCCATCACCACGATGGCCATGGGGAATTTGGGCCTCAGCCGCTTGGCTACCAGCAGGATCACCAGCGCCGCCGCCCCCAGCCCCAGAGACAGGGGATGAACCTGCACCCTGACCAGATGCCGCACCAGCTCCGGCAGCTCACCGGTGCCGGCGGTGCCGCCCATGAGCTTGGGCAGCTGCATCAGAATGATGGTGCAGCAGATGCCGCTGATGAATCCCCCCATCACGGAGGTAGATACGAACCGCAGCACCCGACCCGCCCGCAGCAGGGCAAACAGCAGCAGCCATATCCCCACGTAGAAGGTCAGAACCGGCACCACCCGCTCCGCCTCGGCGGAGCCCATGGCGATGCCCATGCCTCCCAGCACACCGCCGATCATGGCCGCCGGGGCGGCATCCACGCCGAAGATGAACTGCGGCGACGTAGACAGCAGCGCAAACAGGATCACCGGCAGCAGTGATCCGTACAAACCGTATACCGCCGGAAGCCCGGCGATCTGGGCATAGCCCATGGAAATGGGGATGGATACGGCGGCAATGACCACGCCGGACAGCACGTCCTGCCCCAGCCACTTCCGCTGATAGCCCTTCCCCGTGGGAAACAGATACCTCATCCCCGCCGCCTCACTTCAGCTTCTGCTGATGCATCCATACATCCATCACCAGACTGTGGGGCAGGAGCTTCGTCAGCCCCGTCTGGAACCGGGCCACAAAGCCGAACTGGCTCACATCCTTCCCCCGCTTGGCATCCCGCCATGCCCGCTGCACCAGCTGCTCCGGCTCATACATGGCCACATATTTCTTCACCACCGATTCGCCGCCGTTGACGGTGGCACGGGCAAAGAAGGCCGTCCGGGTCCAGAAGGGGCAAAGGGCCATGACCCGGATGCCCCGGCCCCGCAGCTCCCGGTTCAGCGCCCGGCTGAAGCTCAGCACAAAGGCCTTGCTGGCCCCGTATACGTCGATATACGGAATGGGCTGGAAGGCCGCCACCGAGGCGATGTTGATGATCTGCCCGCCCTCCGGCATATAGGGGATCGTCAGCTGACACAGGGCCATCACCGCCTGACAGTTCAGATCCACCATGTTCAGGTTCACCTCCAGCGGCGTATCCACCACCGCCCGGAACTTTCCGAAGCCGCTGGCGTTCACCAGCAGGCCCACCTCCACCGGCTCCTCCGTCAGCGCCTTGGCATACGCCGCAAAGCTGCTGCGGTCCGTCAGATCCAGCGCCAAAGGCCGCACGGGAAACGGCACCCGCTCCCGCAGCCCCTCCAGCGCCGCCTCATGGCGGGCGATGACCCATATCTCATCAAAGCGGCCGAAGGTGTCCACGGTCTCAGCGAACCGGCGTCCCATACCGCTGGAGGCCCCGGTGATAACTGCAATACGCTTCATATTGCCTGCTCCTTTCCGTTGACGCAAAGAGAGACTGCCGGCGGGCTCTCCCTCCCGGCAGTCTCCGCTGTCCTGCTTATTCCTCGCTGAACCAGCACCGCACATAGGCGGCCAGCCCCGGAACGATCTCCTTCATGTACCTCTCCGTGGTGTTGACGCACAGGTGATAGGACTCCTTGGCGCCCCACTTGGTATCGCTATACATCTGGCGGTACTGGGCACGGTTCTTATCCACCTGCTTGATCATCCGCTCGATCTCGTTGCGGGTCAGATGCTCCCCCTCCGGCGCCCGGCGGATGCAGCGCTCCACCTTGGCCTCCATGTCGGCGTAGATAAACAGGTTCAGGGGGTGATAGTCCTTCAGGATCACGTCGGCGCAGCGGCCGATGATCACGCAGTCCCCCTGCTTGGCGAAGTTCTCAATGATCTGGCGCTGGGCCGCCGCCACCCGGATGGGCTGCTCCATGATCTCCATGGAGGGCATGGCGAACCGATGGCCGATGGTCATGGGGTAGGCGGCCTCAATGCTCTTCTCGGACACGTTGGCCACATACCGCTCGTCAAAGCCGTTCTCCTTGGCGATCATCTCGATGATCTGGTGGTCGTAGCAGGGGATGCCCAACTCCTCCGCCAGGCGCTTGCCCAGCTCACGGCCACCGGAACCAAACTCACGGCTGATGGTAATGATCTTGTGCATACTTCATTTCTCCTCTCTAAAAAGGCACGGATAACAACATATCTCACAGCCCGTAGGGCTGCTTCTTACCATTTAATACTCGTAGCAGCTACCGCCCACGAACTCCCGCACGATGGAATTCAGCGGCACATACGGCGTGTGCAGGGGCGGCACCTCCCGCACCACCTTCATCAGATCCGTCAGATCGTTCTCCGCCATGAATTCGTCCGTCAGCTCCTGCCGGAACTGGGGGATCTCCAGCAGATACTTGGCCAGAATACACGGCTCATAGTCGTGGAAGCTGTCGATCTGGATGGCGGCGTTGGACTTATAGGGCTTGATGTAGTTCTCCTCGCCCCGGTTGACGCTGGCCGCCCGCTCCACGGTCTCCCGCAGAGAGTGGCCTCTGGTGTTGTAGTCCCGGATGAGCCGGCGGGCCACCCGCAGCTGCTCCGGCCGGACGATCTTGTCGTCATAGGTGATGATACGGGTACGGGGCGCCACATAGATGCCGTTGGCAATGCCCCGGATCTTCTCGAAGATCAGCGGGTTGAGCATATGGATGCCCTCTGCAATGATGATGCCGTCCTTGTCGCCCTGCATCTTGCGATATCCACCGGTCTTGCCCTCCTTAAAGTCGTACCAGGGGATATCCGCCTCCTTGCCGTCGGCCAGCTGGGAGATGCAGGACACCAGCTGCTCCACGTTGACGCAGTAGGGGGACTCCCAGTCGGTGGCCTCCGGGGGGCGCTGATCCAGCGGCAGGAAGAAGTTATCCATGCTCAGCAGGCACACATGGACCCCCAGATTCTGCAAATACTCCTGCAAACGCATGGCGGTGGTGGTTTTGCCGCTGCCGGAGGGACCCGTCAGCGCCACCAGCGGCTTTTCGCCCTTGTTGGAGAGAATGGTGGTCGCCGCCGCACTGATCTTATCGTGGAACACCTCCTCACACCGCAGCACGAATTGCGTCTCGCTTCGCATGGCGTAGTTGATGTTCTCCAGATCAATGACTCTCATAACCGGTGGCTCCTTTCGCTGCGGCGCTCTTCCGCCGTTTCCCTGCATCCATCATGCAATATTATTAGGCGTATATTATAGCACACCTTTTTCCCGCTGTCCAGCGCACATTTTCCCCCTCCCCCGGCCCCGCAAAAATTTTTTCAGGAAAAATGAAAAAAGCCCTTGCAATTCCTGATATCATGTGCTATGATATCAAAGTCGTTGAGAGACAAGCGCCGTTAGCTCAGCTGGATAGAGCGTCTGGCTACGGACCAGAAGGCCGGGGGTTCGAATCCCTCACGGCGTGCCAAAAAGACCTGAAACCGTAAGGCTTCGGGTCTTTTTGTTTGCATAAGTTGCTATTTTCGGATGCTGCTTTTTTCTGACCCAAACGCTGACCCCAACGGGAGAGGATAGCGGAAAGGTCTATACCGCACGGGAGAGGATGCTCCCCATGGTTTGCGCCGCCTTGAGCTGGGCGTCAGTGGTGACATGGGCGTAGGTGTCCAGCGTGAAACCCGCCGAGTAGTGGCCGAGCATTGATGACACGGTTTTTACATCCACGCCGTTCTGGAGCGCCATGGTGGCGAAGGTATGGCGCAGGTCGTGAAAGCGTATCCGTGGCAGCCCTGCCCGTTTCAGCACTCTTTGCAGCATATGCAGGATGCTGTCTGGTGACATGGGGCCTCCGGTGGGCGATGGAAATACCCATTCGCTGCTTCCCGCCTTGTTTTTCTGTGCCTTTAGAACGTCTATCGCGTCTGCCGACAGCGGCAGCGTGCGGTAGGCGTTTTTCGTTTTCAGCGGGGCTTCCACTACTTTGCTGTTCTGCCGCGAGATGGCCCGTTGGATTTTCAGCACACCACGGTCGAGGTCGATGTCCGTCCATTTCAGTCCCAGCAGTTCGCCCCGCCGAAGTCCGGTAGCGAGGTCGAGGTAGTAGAGTTCGTACACGCCGCTGTCCCTGGCCTCCCGGAAGAAGGCGCTGAGTTGGTCGGCGGTCAGCGTTTTCATCTCCTTGTGCTCCACCTTCGCAAGGCGCAGCCCTGTGTTGGATTCTTGCTCACCAACTTCTGCTCCATGGCGAGATTGTACGCCGAACCGATCATCTGATGGATGTTCCGCACGGTTTTCGGTGCTAACCCTTTCGGCTTTTTCTTGGCCTCAATGCGGTCTACCCGCCCGCCGTCCAGTAGATGTTTGTAGAACCGCTGTAAGTCCAGAGAAGTGAGGTCCGCCAGCGGAACGCTGCCGATCTGCGGCTTGATGTGGTTTTTCAGAAAGCCTTGTGAGGTTTTGTAGGTCGATGGGTGCAGCTTGATTTTCGCGTAGTTCTCCATCCAGACCTCCAGCCATGTTCCTACGGTGTAGGTTTTGGCCCGCCCATAGTCGATGCCGATGTTTTCCTCTATGGCTTTCTTCAACTTCTCCTTGACCGCAGCCTGCGTCTTTCCGAGAACATTTTTGATGATGGCTTTTCCGGTTTCCGGATCGTGACCGACTGTGTAGCGGCCCTCCCATCGTCCATCCTTGCGCTTTCGGATATTGCCTTCTCCGTTTGCTCGTCGTTTTGGCATAAAATCGACCTCCTTTGTAACGGCAAACCATACCGTAAACAGCAGAGGAAAGCTATCCCAAAACGGAACTGTTATCAGAAAGTTATCATTTACCCCCGGCGCCGCCTTATCTTTGTCTATGGCGGCGCAAGATTTGAGCTGCTACGGAGACTTCCGCCGACTACAACGGTATAAAGCGTACCGATTTTCTATCAAAGCGCCGCCGCAAACCGTTGTGACACGGGGCTTTGCGGCGACTTTTCTCAAATTTAGCGTCAAACCGTTCTGGGAACCTCGAAAAAAGCGTCAATTTCCAAAACCCGCAAACCCTTGCGGCAGCTCGCACTGCGGGCTGCTGTGAATAGGCATTGGCGCGAAAAGCGCCAATGCCTTTCTCCTGCTTTCTCGCCGCAGCGTCCAAAATCCCCCTATTTTGCCCGTCTCGGTGTTTTCCACGGTTGCCGCATTTCCTCTTTCGACCGAACCCGATGCGCTGGGCTTTGGTCGAATTTTCTGTTCTCCCGCACGGTGGCGCAACGTCCAGTTTTGGGTTTCCGGTGGGTACGCGCCCGGCTGTGTCCGGAAAACCGGACACAGCCGCCACACGCGGCTCACGCGGGTGGACAGGTGGTTTTCTGCCGCGCCTGTTGGAGCGCTTCCAAGCGTTTTCGGATGCGTTCCTGCTCACATTCCGTGTCCAGCTTTGCAAGCTTTTGCTCATAAAACTGCTGGATAGAGAACTGAATGGGCAGGAGCGTGTACAGAAGGCTTCCGTTCTGCTTGCGTCCATCCTGCGTGATGATCGTAGTGCGTTCCGTCTTGATGAGTCCTCGCTCTACCAGTTCTGTCACATATTTTCGCACGGTGTTCGGACTCATATTGACGGCTTTACCAATCGTTTTGTAGCTTGCATGGCACTGATATGTCGTCCGATCCTCAATGTACATCAGATAGCTGTAGACAGCCAACGCGCCCGGTGAAAGACCGAGGGCGAAAACTTCATTCGGCAGAGGAAAGTAGTTTTTAATCGGATCGCGCGACGTGTAATACTTATTCCTCATGCGTGCCTCCCGTCTGCCGTTCTACCCATAGACGGAACTGCTCCTTCGGTACGACAAGCCGGCTGCCGATCCGCAGCGACGGAAAGCCGTCCTCATGCAGAAGTTCATAGGCGCTCGACGGCGAAACGCCCAGCGTGCGGGAGACAAGCTGCGCGTTTAGAAACAGCGGCAGCTCGTCAAAATTTTTGATGCTTGATGTGTTCAAAGTCTTTTTTACCTCCATATAATTTTAGAATTTTCGGAGAAAAAACTTGCGTTTCGGAGGTCCCTCTGTTAGATTGAACACAGTTGCAGTCCGTGTTTTCCGAAACGCGGCGCGCCGTCCGACTGTTGCAGCAGCCGGACGGCTTTTTTCTTTTCCGGTTACCATCCTCCATACCCGTTCCTGCCCTGCGGCCTTTTGTTGACGCACACGGCGTTGGCTTCGCCTCGGTACGCTGGCTGCTTTTGCAGCGTCGCGGCATACTTCTCCGGCGAGTATCGTCTTTGGAGATGGGTGTGAAATTTTCAAGGTACAGAGCAACTTTTCGTTGACAAGCTGTCTATGTGATGCTAGACTATGATAAAATAATTTAGACAGCTTTCTGATTTTAAGGTAACATAGAGCTATATTTTTGTCAAGGCTATTACATTTATAATTTACAATTAGTCCATATTTGAGGTGACGACTATGTGGTATGCAAAGATGTATTTCTCCGGTGAGAAGGAGTTCTTTGAAAATGATGCGTTCGGAATGCAGGGGCTGCCGTCCAAGCGGCTGGAACTTCCGTTTTTGGAAAGTCTGCTGACGTTTCTGGAACTGGACGAAAAAGAAATCACGCCGATGCTGGAACGCATCAGCGTGAATTGGGAACGCTTCGTTGAGAGCCGCGCCCGCGAAGCGTATACAGCCGCGATGGTGGAGCTCGGTGTGCTGGCCGAGAAGCACATTTATCTTCGCCTTCTATATACGCGCAGCTTCGGCTGTTTTTCCGTAAATGGCTACGATCAAGCGGAAATTCAGGCGATTGCTTTGGACTTAAAGGAGTTTGCAAAGCAGTTTTCAGAGACAAGGAAGCAGGTCGAGAAGTTTTTGAAATGTGTGCTGGACGTGGATTCCGCCGGGCGTGAACCGCAGAAACAGGCGGCGAAAAACTATCATCACGACCAGCCGAGAGATCCGGAGCTGTTCCGATTTGAGCCAATCCCGCTGAGCTTTGAACCGGTCGAGCCGGGCCGGTGCGCGCCTGTTTTATACTCGTCCGTCGTGCGCGACATGATCGACTATTCGCTGCGAAGCTGCGTCGAGCGCGGCGTGACCGTGCGCCGCTGCAAGAATTGCGGCCGCTGGTTTCCGCAGACCGGCCGCGTGAGCGCGGAGTACTGCGAGCGCCCGGTAAAGTACGGTGAGCAGCGCTGCCGCGAGATCGGTGCGTTCCGGCAGTGGACGAAAAGACAGACCGATGACCCGATTTTCAAAGCATACCGCAAGGAGTACAAAAAGCGCTTCGCGTGGATCAAGGCCGGGCGCATCACCGACGAGCAGTTCTATGCCTGGAGTGAAAAAGCCAGAGAAGAAAAGAAGAAGTGCGACCGGGAGATCATCTCGCTGGAGGATTTCCAGCAGTGGCTCCGCGACTCCAAAATATGAAAATACGCTGCCGGTAAGCTGTCGGCAGCGTATTCTTTGTCTATAGCGGAACAAAATACAGTCCTTTTACGCAAACGTTTTCACCAGGTCGGAAAGCTTTTGCAAACGGAAATCCGCAAGCAAGGAATTTGCCGTGGAGCCGATGGCCGCAGCGTAGAAACCGCCGGCCTTTGCAGCCTTGTATGCGAGATAACCCATGTCATCTTGTTTTCAAAACTCATGCCTATATAATGCGCAGCGCTGCCATCGGCAGAGGCGGAAAGGGAAAGAGGCTTACAGAGATTTGCAGAAGGTGTCGATGCGGCGGAGCGCCTCACGGAGATTGTCATCCGAGCAGGTGTATGCGATACGGATGAAGCCTTCGCCGCATTCGCCAAAGGCGCTGCCCGGAATGCAGACGACCTTCTGCTCGTCGAGCAGGCGGTTGCAGAACTCGACGCTGCTCAGGCCGAAGCTGCTGATGTCGGCAAACACGTAGAACGCGCCATTCGGGCGGTTGCAGCGGATGCCGTCGATCTTGGCAAGCCCGTCGAGCAGGATGCTGCGGCGGCGCTCAAAGACCTGACGCAGCTGTTCGCAGAGTTCCGGATGGTCGAGCGCGACGGTCGCCGCGTACTGGCCGGGGGCGTTGGCGCAGGCGTTGAAGTTTTCCTGACACTTGGTCATGCGGTCAACGATCTCCGCCGGGGCCGCGACAAAGCCGATGCGCCAGCCGGTCATTGCATAGGACTTTGAAAAGCTGTTGACGATGACGGTGCGCTCCTTCATGCCCGGGAAGGACGCAATGCAGGGGGCTTCTTCTCCGGCATAAAGCAGTGTGTTGTAGACGTCGTCGGAGATCACCAGCAGGTCGTGCTTCACCGCCAGCTTCGCGATCTTTGCCAGCGTTTCGCGCGTCATGACCGAGCCGGTGGGGTTGTTCGGGGTGTTGATCATCAGAGCCTTGGTGTGCGGTGTGATGAGCTTTTCAATGGTCTCCGGCTGCATTTCAAAATTATGCTCCAGATCCGTGGGAACCCGGACAGCCGTGCCGTCGCAGTACGCGACCTGCGCCACGTAGTTCAGCCACTGCGGGTCCTGAATGAGGATTTCATCACCCTTGTTCAGCAGGATGAGGAACAGGAGACTCAGCGCGCCCATGCCACCGTTGGTGATGATGATCTCCGTGTTCGGGTCGTAGTGCAGATCCTTCAGGTAGGATTTTTCCGCGATGGCCTGACGGAACGAGAGCGTACCGGCGTTCGGCGTATAATGCGTGATGCCCTTGTCGAGCGCTTCCTTGCAGGCCTCACAGACCAGCTTCGGCGTAGGCATATCGGGTTCGCCGATGCCGAGGCTGATGACGCCGGTCATGGTGTTTGCGCGGTCAAACATGGCGCGGATTGCGCCCTGCTTCAGTGTTTTTGCTTTTTCATTGATCCATTCCATGATATTCTCCTGTTATCTCTGCACCCGCCCCGTGCCGTCGCCGCCCATGAGCTTGGTCACGTCGGAGACGGATACGCGGTTGAAATCGCCTATTACCGAATGCTTGAGGCAGCTGGCCGCGACTGCAAACTCGAGCGCAGACTGCTTGTCCTCATACTGGTTCAGCCCGTAGATCAAGCCGCCCGCGAAGCTGTCGCCGCCGCCAACGCGGTCGATGTTGTCGCGAATCTCGTACTTTTTAGACACATAGAAGTCCTTGCCGTCATTCAGGCACGCCGCCCAGCCGTTCCAGTCGGCACTGTGGCTCTCGCGCAGTGTGATGGCGATGCACTTCATGTTCGGATAGGCTTTCAGGACCTTATTGCCGAGTGCGCGATACTTCTCACGGTCCAGCTCGCCGGACTCGACGTTCACATCGACCGTAATTTCGAGCGATTTCTGCACGTCCTCTTCGTTGGCGATCGCCACATCGACGTACTTGGCAAGCTCCCGCATGGCCTCGCTGGCCTTTTTGCCATATTTCCAGAGGTTCTTGCGGTAGTTGAGGTCACAGGAAACCGTGATGTTCCGCTTCTTCGCTTCCTTGACGGACTCAAGAGACAGCTCCATCGCGCTTTCAGAAATCGCGGGCGTAATACCCGTGATATGGAACCAGTCCACGCTTTCAAAGGCTTTGTCCCAGTCAATATCGCCGGGCTTTGCCAGCGCGATCGAGGAATACGCACGGTCATAGACGACCTTGCTCGGCAGCTGGTTCGCACCGCCCTCTAGGTAATAAATGCCCATGCGCCCATCGCCGCGGACGATCTTCTTTGTGTCCACGCCAAAATAGCGCAGCTCGCGGATGCAGCACTCCGCAATGTCGTTTTTCGGCAGAACGGTAAGAAATTCCGCGTCCATGCCGTAGTTTGCAAGGCTCACCGCCACGTTCGCTTCACCGCCGCCGAAAGTAGCCTCGAGCATCGGGCTCTGGAAGAAGCGCTCGTGTCCCGGCGCTTTCAGGCGGAGCATAATTTCACCAAATGTCAGAACTTTCATCTTCGTCCCTCCTTACTTCTGCAGCAGATGCACGGCGAAACCGCCGAACTCGTCTTTGAGGTATGCAGCTGTCATACGTCCGTTTTTGTACTTTGCCGAGCTTTCGTCATACGCAAAGCCCTTCTTTGCAAGCCCTGCCACCGCCAGCTCCACAGAGTTGGTGCGGATCGCAATATGACCGTTTTTGCCCTTGAACATGGTCTTCATGACCTCGATACCGCTGGATGCAAACATCGAAGAGTTGCCGTCTTTGACCGGCAGATCAAACGCTTCGTTCAGCTTCTCGCAGACCGCGGATGCCGCATCGGCATCTTCGCAGTTGACGCCGACGTGCGCTACCTCGAACCCCAGCGCAGCGGCTCTTGCTTCCTTGCAGAGCTTTGTGATCCTCTCAAAATTACCGGCTGCAATGTCCGCCTTCGGGCAGACCCAGCTGCCGCCGACCGCATGGATGAATGGCGCGGCGATGAACTCGCCGATGTTCTGACCATTCACGCCGCCGGTCGGGATGAATTTGATCCCGCCGAACGGACCCGAGAGCGCCTTCATGGCAGAAAGTCCGCCATAAACGCCAGCCGGGAAGAACTTCACAACGTTTAAACCCAGCTTCATTGCCGCCATAATTTCCGTCGGCGTCACGCAGCCGGGCGTCACGGCAACGCCGTTTTCCACGCACCAGCGGACGACTTCTTCGTCAAAGCCGGGGGATACGATAAATTTTGCGCCGCACTCGGTGGCTTTTTTACACTGTTCAAGCGTAATGACCGTGCCTGCGCCAACTAACATGTCGGGGCAACTTTCCGCGACTGCCTTGATCGAGTCCGCCGCAGCAGCCGTGCGGAACGTGATTTCCATCACGTCCACGCCGCCGGCAAGCAAAGCCTTTGCCGTCGCGACCGCGTCCTTTGCATCGTCCAGCACCACAACCGGCACAACAGCCGATGCGGCCAGTCTTTCAGAAACATTCATTTTGTCGACTCCCTACTTTCATTTGCGATGATTCCAATAAACATCCCATGCGTTTCCTGCAAACATCATCTCTCGCTCTTTCTCCGTACAGTCAGACAAAAGGAATTTTCCGTGTGCCACCAACTGCTGATAGTTTGCCGTCCCCAGCAGCCATGGAATATCTGTCCCCCATAACAATTTCTTTGCTCCCACGATCCCGCGTGCCAAGTCAAAATAGCGTTTCGTACTGGGAAATGGATATTCTTCTTCCTTCTGCACATGATACGGGAGCGCGGAAAGATCAAACCAAACATTTGGCAACGTACCCAAACGAATCTGCTCCAACCACGCAGACCAAAGCTCCGGGTTGCGCTCTGCAGCTCGCGAGGGCTGCCCCATGTGGCAAAGCACGATTTTCAATCCCGGATGACGCTTTGCGATGGACGCGATCTGATCTGTCTGATAAGAACCATCGCCTGGCCGACCGAGGTCAAACGAAACCGTTTTTCCACCTGCTTCCATGGCCCCCCAAAGCCATCTTAGCTCTGGTGCATCCAGCTGTACGCCGGGATAGACACCGTACAGGCCGCCCGCCTCAGAAAACTCAATTTTAATGTTTTTCCAAAGCGATCCTTCCAGCTTTTCGGCATAATACTGGCGCGCCGCGGGACTCCAAGGGTCAAAAAAAGCGGAGGCAGTAAACTGCTCCGGATAGTCCCGGCATGCTTGCAGTACATACTCGCTCCAGTCCCCATAGCATGGGCAAAGAATCAGGACAGCTTTATCCACCTGTGCCTGCCGCATCTCATGCAGCAGCATCTGCAATGTATGGCTGGTGTTTTCGTTGATCGCCGGCAACACATCCTGTGCAATGCCGTCTCCTGCATCGATCCGACCATATCCCACGCCATGGGTATGGCCTTTTGGGCCATACCCATCAACGTTTGGGAAAATATGAACATGCGCGTCAATCAGCATAGCTTTTCCCGCTCAGTTCATGCTGCCCTTTACGCCCTGAACCAGTTGATCGATCACGTTGATTTCTTCGATCGTCGGTCTGTATCCGTCCTCAAACATGACCGAACCGTCCTGCGCATAGATCGGGCCCTCAAACACGGCAATCTCCTTGTTAATCAACTGCTCGCGCACTTCACCAAGCTTCGCCACGATCTCATCAGAGACTGTGTCGCCAAATGTTGCCTGCTTGATCAGGTTCAGTTCCATGCCGCCGCTGATGTTCACCGGTTCATATTCTCCGTCAACCGCCTGCTTCAGATACGGAATATAGCCGCTCCAATCCGTAATGCACGCAGACAGCCACGTCTGGGGATCCAGCTCATACGCATCAGAGTTGCAGCCGAAGCAGTGCACGCCACGGCTGCGGCAGATTTCCATCATCGTCTTGATGGAATCCTGGAACGGCGCAATGACATCACAACCGCTGTCGATCAACTGGTTCACAGATGTGGTCTGCAGGCCAGTATCCGCCCACGACCCGGTAAAGACCGCGGTAATATCAATCTCAGGCTTGATCGACTGCGCGCCAAGTGCAAACGCGTCGATGGCAACAATGACATCCGGGATCGGCAGAGAGCCAATGAAGCCGATCTTGTCCGTTGTCGAATACATGGCGGCCAGAACACCATTCAGATACCAGACATCCTGCACTTCTCCATGGATGATGGAAAAGTTTCCGCCGGCGTAATCCGTGATCGGGAGCGAATAGAACGCTACCTCAGGATGACGCAGCGCGACATTGTGCGAGTATTCGAGGAATCCAAACTGCGAGGGGAACAGAATGGTGCACCCCTGTGCAATCAGCTCCTCCATGACACCTTCGCTGTCAGAGGTTGTAGGGACGTTTTCCTTGATCACGACTTCAATGCCAAGCTCTTTCTCAACAAGTTCACCAAGCTGCACGAAATTCAGGTTGAAGCCATAGTCGTCTTTTGTTCCGCTCAGGATAATGCCAAGCTTCTTTGCCCCCGCACCGGGCTTGACGTCGCCCGTCTGTTCCGGCTGCGGCTGGGTGGTGTCAGCCGGCTTTGCGCATGCCACCAGCGTTGCCGCGAGCAGAACCAGCACCAACATCATTGCAACTACTTTTTTCATTGTTTTTCCTCCGTCCTTTTTCTTTAAGTAATAATTTTCAGTTGTTCCGGCATCGACGGCTTTTTGGACGTCGAAATAATTGCCAGAGCAACCAATGTAAACAGGTAGGGCATCATCAATGTCACATACATGGAAATGGGCACTTCGTGGATCTGGAAGAATATCTGCAGCGCCTGTGCCAGGCCGAACAGATACGCCGCAAGGTATGCTCGCTGCGGCTTCCACGAGCAGAGGATCACCAGAGAGGAGGCAATAATTCCCCGTCCGTTGATCATGTTGTTTGCCCAACTCATCGCATAAATCACGCTCATATGTGCCCCGCCGATTCCAGCCAGAACACCTGCAAAAATAACCGCTCCGTATTGCAGAACCACCGGGTTATACCCGTACGCTCTTGTGACATCAGGCCGTTCCCCCACAGAACAGAGCACCAGCCCCGTTCTTGTTTTTGTCAGGAACCACCAAGCTAACACCGGAAGTACATAAGCGATATACGTCAGAATATCCTGCTGAAAAAAGGCCGGCCCAATCACCGGAATCTTGCTCAGAACCGGAATGGCGAGGGAAAACGACTTTCCAAGGCTGGCGCCGAGCTGCGATCTTCCAAAAAAGGTGGTCAGGCCCTGCGCAAAGAAAATCAGGATAAACCCGGTCGCCATCATGTTGCTTTTTCTGGAGATGGAAAGGAACGCCTGGATCAGCCCAATCAAGCCGCCTGCAATCGCTGCGCACAAAACAGCCAAAAACAGGCTTCCGCTCCCGGCTGCTACGGCAAAGCCTACACATGCGCCACAAAGCATGCTTCCTTCTACGCTCAGGCTGGTGATGCCAGTTCGTTGGCCAATCAAATCCCCAAGCAGCGCGTAAATGATGGGAGTTCCTGTGCTGACCATGCAAATGAGAATCGTTGTTAGTTCATTCATGCCTTTCTCTTTCCTCCCACCGTCATAATTGTCAGCAAAACGAGCATGATCAAAATCTGCATTGTCGCCGCCGGAAGCCCGGTGTTGATCTCCATGCCGTTACCGGCGACGGTCAAACCGCCGATCAGTAAGGCGGACAGGATCAGCAAAAGCGGGTTGTTTCCAGCCATTCCTGCAGCAAGGAAGCCCATAAAGCCCATGGTCTCGCCCGCACTGATCCGCATACGGCCCTCGACGCCGACGACCATGACCGCGCCGGCAAGGCCGGCAAGTGCACCCGCGAACAAGAACACCCAGGTCTGTATTTTTCTCACCTGTATGCCTGCGTAACGTGCAGCCATCTGGTTTCCGCCGATCGTACGCACCGCAAACCCCACTCTTGTATGATAGATGATATACCAGGTCAAGCCTGCCATGGCAATCGCGACAAAGATACCGGCGTTCATTCTTGTTCCAAAAAAGGTGTGAAAACGCAGCTGGGGCGCAATTTCTACCGTCTGCGGGTAATTCCATCCATTTGGATCGCGAAGCCTGCCAAACAGCATGGCAGAGATCAGGTAGGTCGCAACATAGTTCATAAGGATTGTCGTCAGGATCTCGTTCATTGCAAGCTTCTGCTTCAGAAAAACGCCGACGCCTGCATACAAAGCCCCGCAGATCATACCAACCAGCAGCATCAGCGGGATTCCGATAACACCGGGCAGATTTGCCAGCAATGTGCTTCCGGCAACAGCGGTTCCGAGAGCGGCAATCGCCATCTGGCCTTCTCCGCCTGCGTTGGCCAGGCCAACACGGGCCGGAATGCTTGCCGCAAGACCCGTCAGGATCAGATACGACGCACGGACAATTACTTCGCCAAAGCCGTAAGCCGAACCAAAAATAGATGTAATGATGGTCTGATACGCCACAAGCGGCGATTTGCCCTGCGACAGGAGCAGCCCGGCAAACGCGATCAGAGGAAACAGGACGCAGATCAGGATCCTAACTGCCAAGCTGTCTTGAAGTTGCAGCGGCTTCTTTTGTGCCTTATTCATGTGCGTTCTCTCCTTGAAGCATAATTTTTCCGATCTCATTCGGCGTACACGCGTCTACACAGTACGGTCCAAACGCAGTGTGAGAAGACAGGACCAGGATCCGGTCGCACATCGTGAACAGCTCCGAGATATCTTCGGAAATCAGGATCGTACCCACGCCCTGTTTTTTCAGCCGGAACAGTGTCTTGTGGACTGCGTGTACTGTGGCGATGTCCAGTCCCCGGCTTGGATAACTGGCAATTAACAGGCGCGGTCTGGAGATAACGGCACGGGCAAACGTCATTCGCTGCAGATTGCCGCCAGAAAGTGTCCCGGCAATTCTTTCTGCCTGTGGAACCCGGAGGGTCTTGACCTCAGAATGTGTCTGCAGCTGACTGCGCATTGCCTGCCAGTCCATATCACCATGGCGGTAAATCGGATCCAGGCCGACCAGCGCCATGTTTTCCAGAATCGAAAACATCGGAACAACGTTGTCGCGAATGGGATCCTCAGTCACCATTCGCATCCCCAACCGGATTCTATGCGCAATATCTGTTGAGGAGATATCCTCTTCATTTGCGCTCAGGATACCGCTCTGCAGCTTCCGCGCTCCGTATATGGCCTCCGCCAGTTCTCTCTGCCCATTTCCGGATATGCCGGCAATGCCCAGGATCTCTGCTTTGTGCATTTCAAAGCTGACATCATGCAGAATCAACTGATCGTGGTCATCCTTTATGCTGACTCCGGAAAGCGACAGCTGCAGTGCCGCTGCTTCGTTTTCCTCACTGCATTCCGGGCGTTCCAGCTCAAAGTTGACCGGAACATTCCCCATCATTGCCGAGATGATCTGCTGCTGGCTGAAGCCATCTCTGCGTTCAAAGGTACAGACATGTTCGCCCTGACGCAGAATTGTGATTCGGTCAGCCACAGCAAGGATCTCGTCAATTTTGTGCGTGATCAGGAAGATCCCATACCCCTTATTGCGGAATCCGCTCAGCATCTGCAGAAAAGCCTGCACTTCGTGCGGTGCCAGCACGCTTGTGGGCTCATCGAAAATCATCACACGGGTCTGCGGATCCAGCAGAATCTTCAGGATCTCCACATGCTGCCGCTGTCCGAGGTCAAGCTTCCAAACCTCCGTGTCAGGATTCACGGAAAGGCGATACTCCGCAGAGATTCGATTAATTTCATCGCGAAGCTTCTTTTTATTGATCTTCCACCCGGCAGAATGGAGGGAAAGGAATACATTTTCCAGAACTGTGAAAGCAGGAACGAGCCGGAAATCCTGAAATACCATTCCGATACCCTTTTCGCGGGCAATCGTCGGATTCCAGCGCTCCATTTTTTCTCCGTCAATATACAGATTTCCGGCAGTCGGCTGATAGACACCATAGAGCATCTTCATCAGCGTACTTTTTCCCGCACCGTTCTCGCCTGCTATCGCATGGATTTCACCGGCGTGGATTTCGATGTCAATCTCCCGGTTTGCCGTCAATTCTCCGAATCGTTTCGTGAGTTTTTCCGCCCGTAAAATCGGTTCCACTCGCCGTTCCTCCTGTTTTATCATCTCTGCTCACTATAGATCACAACATGATTTCCATGCGGATCAAGCAGGGTAAACGCCCGCGTTCCGTCCTTGCAGCCACAGGGTTCCTGCAAAACCTGAACCAGCGGCGCTGCCTTTTTCATGATTGCCTCAAAGCAACTGTCTGCATCCTGTGCTTCAAACATCAGCGTCTCGTTCCCCTGCGGCATCGGATCCTTTCTGCAAAGTACCTCCAGCGTTCCGTCCCCGGATCCGATTACAAATTTATGCCCCCGGTCCTTTGTTCCGTAGTCCCAGGTATAGCATGCACGGAGCCTGAGAATATCTCGGTAGAATGCCAGGCTCTGTTCATAGTCCGCCACATCTACATACGCCACTGCGCGGTATTCACCACGGAACATCCCCGGAACTGTCGGCTGCCAACCATGCTGGTACTCCATCACATCACGACTCCAAGAGAAGATCACAATCACGTTTTCATCTGGATCGAGCAGCTGGAACAGCCGGATTCCATACGGGCGGTCCGCGATATGTTCATAAACATGCAGCCCCGGTTTTCTTGCCAACCGCGAATAGCAGTCATCAACATTGTCCGCCTCCAGCATAATCGTCGTCGGCCCCTGCGGAAGATCGGCGCCGGCCGGACGCAGCTCTACTGCACCGCCTGCTGCAGCAAAGCGGCAGCCCTCCATTCCGCCGTCCCAGACCGGAACCAGTTCCAATGTCTGCTGATAGAAGTTCCGGCTCCGCTCCAAGTCTCTGACGCAGAGGACCGTCCGTACCTCTTTTTCAAAATAATCCCTGTGCTGCATACTTCTCTTCCTTTCTTCCGTTTCGGATATCGACCCAAAATACATATATTTATACTTGCAAACTTCTTAATAAATGGCTATAATCAGCAAAAAAGCTGGAGGTGCTTCTTCTATGCTCCGTCTATCCTCACAAACACAACAATCCAGGGTGCGCACACAGCTTGAACTCCTGCTGCGCAATGCGGAACCCGGCGAACGGCTGCCCTCAGAGCCTGCGCTTGCAAAGCGTTTCGATGTCAGCCGAACCACGATCCGGGAAGTCATGAGCCAGTTGGAAACAGAAGGCTTCGTCCAGCGCAGGCAAGGAAGCGGCACCTATGTGCGTCGTCAGCCGCTGCTGGAGGATGAAAGCCTGCTCCACTTTGTCGATTTTCCGACGCTGATCTCCAAGCAGGGACACACGCCCGCCATGCGGCAGCTCGGATTTGTGCAGCAGCGCGCAGGAGCTTTCTTTTCCACCCGTTTTCACATCGGTGAAGAAGATCGGATCCTCACCCGGCGCTGCCTGTACACGGCAGATGAACATTTTTGTGTACTGGCTGAAGACAGTTTCCCGCTGGCCTTCCTCTCGGAAGGTCAGCGTGTACAGCTGCTTGGGTCAAACAATACCGATCTGCGGCTTTTCCTTTTTCTCGCAACCGGCCGCGCCGCCTGTCAGGACGAAACCACAATCTCCGTTGCCCAACCGGAAGACTACCCGTTCCTTGAATCCCTGCTCGAGGACAAGCAGCATCCGCTGCTCTTTCTGAGCAGCATGTGTCTGGATAATCACAATGAACCGTTTATCAGTTCGCAGATTTACTCGGACACAGACTATATCAAGTATCAGCTGAACCGCAGGATCGTCTGAACTCAGTGATTGCTGTGATACAGGTTGATCCGGTTTCCACAGGGGTCTTCAACGGCAAAGTACCTTGTACCGTAGCTCTGTGTTACAGGCTTGCTCACAATCCGGATGCCTTCTGCAGCCGTAAGCTCCTGATAGGTCTGATCGACATCTTCGGTTTCCAGATTGACGATCACAGGGCCGGTCTTTCTGTCATGTGCCTGACAGAGTACGCTGATTGTACCGCGACCAGCCCGGAACTTTGCGCCGCAATCCTGCGCGCTTTCGTTCCAACTGTAATATGGCTTCTGTCCGAGCAGCGTTTGATAGAAGTCTCGGCAGACAGAAAAGTTTTCCTCTTCGGTGTATAGAAGGATTTGAATATCTCCTGTAAATGCTGTCATGTTCTTATTCTCCTTTTTTGTAGACACAGACGCCGTCAATATATTTTGCACAGATGTCTCGATCATCCGACCTGGTAATTAACCGTTCTATCCGCTCATACGGTGTCCGCTGCACGCCGTCGCAGAAGCGGCTGTCATCCAAAATCACCGCATCAAAGCAATATCCCGGTTCAAAGCTCCCGCTTTTCCAGAGTACGCCGCCGCCTTTTGTTGCAAGGTAAAACGCATTGGGCAGAGACAAAACTTTCCGCTGATCCATATTGCGCGCGCTGTTTTTGGAAGCCCAAAAGACTTTAGACGCCAAAATCGCTTCAAAGATCGTTCGGAACATATTCAGGGTATTGCCGCCGCCGACATCCGTGCCCAGTCCGACTGCAATTCCAGCATCGAGATATTCCATGATTGGTGCTGCGCAACCGCAACTGTTCATATTCGACTGTGGACAATGTGCTACCAGCACATTGCGTCTTTTCAGCGTTTTCACCTCTTCGGGGGAGGAAAAAACGCAGTGCGCCATCACAGCCCGTGTATGCGGTCCAAGCAAACCAGCACGGTCATAGGCCTGCGCATAATAATCAAGATCCGGTGCAAGCTCGTGTACCCAGTCAATTTCATCCAGCCCCTCCGAAAGATGTGACTGCACTGGGACGTGGTATTCCTCGGCAAGCTCTCCCAGTTGCTCTAAACAGCTTTCCGTACAACTCGGGAAATAACGCGGTGTGAGGATCGGGTAGATTGCACCAATACCATCTTTCGTTTCCTCTAGCCAAAGGCGGGTCTGCGCAATTGTTTCCTCTGTTGTTTCCAACAGTCCAGCTGCACAGTTTCGATCCATATTGACTTTCCCAACGTAACCTGCAAAGCCGAACTTTGCCAGAGCTTTCATGAGAGTCTCTGTCGCCGTGCGGCTGGTCGTGGCATAGGCACACAGGCGCGTCGTCGGTGTAGCAAGAAGTGACTTCGCAAAGCGAGTGTAGGTCAGTTCCGCATACGCTGGATCGTTAAATCTAGACTCGTCTGGGAACGCATAACGCTCGAACCATGTGTTCCACTGTCCGTTTTCAATATTTTGCCCAATACCTTGAAAGGGTGCTTGTGAGGCGTGAACGTGGATGTCGCATGTTCCGGGAATCAAAAATTTCCCGCTTGCATCCAGAACCTTAATTTGACGATATTGCTCCGGTAACGCTGAATAAGTCCCTGCAACTTTTTTCCCATCGCAGACCAGATATGCGTCTTCCATGATGGTAAATTGATCCCGCTGTGCGGTAAAAACCAGCGTCCCTTTGATTGCAAAGCTCCGCTCCGCAAAATATTCAACTTGGCTCATAGCATCCCCTACTCGGCAATTCATATAATTCTTAGCTGCATAATATCAACATTTTTGGCCACCGTCAACACAAACAAGTGCTTCAATAACATCTTTGGATACATGCAAAAAAACACTCTGTTTACCTCCCTTTCTTTTCTGTTAAAAGTGCAATTTGTACGACAAATTACCCAAAACTGCTCTGCGACTGCCCATGGGCATCCTGCTTATGTCCTATCGCCACCCGCTTCTGCATGAGATTTTTACGGCGTTTGGAGTCCACGCAGATGCCCATCGGGTTGCTGGGTGGCGCGGCGGTGTCGTGGAAAACTTGCCTCATCTGGTGAAACAATTTGACGCTTGAACTCAAAAGATATTCGGATGGAAGACGCACTTGGTGAGAAGCTGCGGATAGAGTATTTTCACCTGCAAGTGTCGGATTTGTAGAAGTCTGTGCAAAAGAATCTTCGAGCTGAAAGCGCAAATGCGCCGCTTCTTGAATAATGACGTTCTTGATTGCGCGAAATTCTTTCTGCTGCGAAAGCGGATTGTGCTTGTCCGGACCTGCTTTTGTAGTAACTTTCTAGCGTATCACGCAGGTCATTCCAGATGGAATAATACGTTGCTACCTCCGGCATCTTTTCAAGTTCATCCACGATGAAATCCAGCATATCTTTCAGCGGCTTTTTGAGGTACCCATATTGCTTTTTGCCATTGACCGTACGCAGTTCCATCGCAAACTCCAACAGTTTCTGATGAACAACTCCGATGGATTTTCAATACTCTAGCTGGCCAATGATTCTGCGCATGGCCTCCCATGCCGCTTTGTTCACGTCTTTGTCGGCAACATCTTTCCGAACGACTATCAGTTCGTCTGTATACACACAAAGCTTTTGCAGACCGTCATTTACCACGCTACCATAGATTCAGCACGGAGCATACGCGATCGCTGGGTCCACAGACCGGGCGCGTGAGCGCGGAGTACTGTGAGCGTCCCGTGAAGTACGGCGAACAGCACTGCCGCGAGATCGGTTCCCACAAACGGTACGACGACAAATGCAAAAATGAATCCATCTGGCTCGCGTATAATCGCGCGGACAAAACGCATTTCGCCCGCTACCTGAAGCGGAAAATGACCACCGCTCAATTTGAGCAGTGGTCTCGGTATACTGTAGAATTACGGCAGAAGGCAGAGAACAGTGAAATGGAACTGGCGGACTATCAGAAGGAACTGCGAATTTGACGATTTACTGCTTAATCTTTGATTACTGCGGCGCAGTTTCTGCGCCGCTAGTTTTCTGCTCTGACCCAAACCGTGACCCAAACGCGGAAAAATCCGGCGGATTTATCCGTACCGAAAAGGATACCGCTGTGAAATTTCCCGAGCGGAAAGGTGTGGAAATGCCCTGAAATGTCCGCGAAAAATATCCGACCAACCTTCAGGATGTAGAAACCAAAAATATTATGACAAAATCCACCCTGCCGGTGGGAGGCTATTCCGTCAATCCTTATGTGGGCTGTACCCATGGCTGCAAATACTGCTACGCCTCGTTTATGAAGCGATTTACCGGGCACACCGAACCGTGGGGTACATTCCTGGATGTGAAACATTGGCCGGCAATCAAAAATCCGCAAAAGTACAAAGGGCAGCGCGTAGTCATCGGTTCAGTGACCGATGGCTATCTGCCCCAGGAGGCTCAGTTTCAGAACACCCGAAAACTTCTTGAGCAGCTCCGGGGCAGCGAGGCAGAAATTCTCATCTGTACCAAGTCAGTCTTGGTAATCCGTGACATCGACCTTCTGAAAGAACTGGGAAAGGTCACTGTTTCCTGGTCGATCAATACGCTGGACGAGGATTTCAAAAACGATATGGACAATGCCGTCAGCATCAAGCGGCGGCTGGATGCCATGAAACAGGTTTATGACGCAGGTATCCGCACCGTGTGCTTTATCGCTCCGGTTTTTCCCGGTATCACGGATTTCGAGGCCATCTTCCACCGGGTGAAGGACCAGTGCGACCTGGTGTGGCTGGAAAATTTGAATCTGCGGGGCGGTTTCAAAAAAGACATCTTAGACTATATCCAGGAGAAATATCCCCACCTGTTCCCCCTGTACGACACCATCTACAGCAAGGGAGACAGAAGCTACTTCCGTGGTCTGGAAGAACAGGCGGAGCACCTTGCAAGAGAATACGGTTGTCCCTTTGTGGACAACGAACTCCCCTACGGCCGAGCAGAGCCGGGACATCCGGTCATTGTGGATTACTTTTACCATGAGGAAGTGCGTGGCTCGGAAAACACCGGGAAGCGAACTCAAAAAGTATGATCTTAGGGTGCTCTGAAACGTAGTATGGACAATCGACACCCACACTCTAAGTTACGTGTGTCAACGTGATAAAAATTATATTGGACAAACGCTTGACAACTTGTGTTTTGTAATTTCAAATTTTTCTCTGACCCATTTTTGACCCAGAATAGAATTGGAGCGGGCAGGGCTGGACGGAAACAACGGAATATCTGTCCAGCAAATAGCGGTAAACAGTACAAAACGGAGCCGAAACGGCTTCGATTTGTGCTTGAGACAACCTACGGACCAGAAGGCCGGGGGTTCGAATCCCTCACGGCGTGCCAAAAAGCCTCGTACCAAGCGGTACGGGGCTTTTTGTTATCCACAGAAGTCAACAGGAGGTCTGTTATGCGAATCATCCGAGAAAAAACCGCCGCCGTCTGCGTGGACTATCAGGAGCGTATCCTGCCCGCCATGACCGATCCCGAAACGCTGCTCCAAAACACCGTAAAGCTGCTGAAGGGTCTGCGGGTGCTGGGCGTCCCCGTGTACCTGACGCAGCAGTACACCAAGGGTCTGGGTGATACCGTGGCCCCCATCCGGGCCGCCGCCGGCACATCGGAGCATCTGGAAAAGCTCACCTTCAGCGCTTATCCCCAGCTGCGGGAGAAGCTGCTGCCCCCGGAGCAGCAGCCCTATGTGCTGCTCTGCGGCATCGAGAGCCACATCTGTGTGCTCCAGACCGCCATGGACCTGAAGGCCCACGGCTACCAGCCGTATCTGGTCGCCGACTGCCTCTCCAGCCGCAAGCCCGCCGACCACCGGATGGCGCTGGAGCGGGCCAAACAGGAGGGTATCCTCCTCACCACCTATGAGGCCGTCCTGTTCGAACTGCTGGCCGCCGCCGGCACCCCCGACAGCAAGGCCATCCAGAAGATCATCAAGTGAAAAAAGCGTGGGACGCCCTCCGGCGTCCCACGCTTTTGCCTATCCCACCGGGATATCCACAATGCCGATGCCCCGTCGCAGAGCGTATTCGATGGTGCGCCGGGTGCCGCCAGGAAGCCCGTCGTGTACGGCGATCAGCAGCGAGGCGTGATCCACCATGTACCGGTTGCGCCGCTGCATACAGCCGGGGCTGTACTGCTGCTGCACCATCGTCTCATAGTCGCAGGCCGCCACCAGCCGCTGCCACCGCAGCCGCTGCTCCGCCGGCCACCCATCCGCCTGCGAGGGACACGGGATGGCCGCCTCCACCGTCACGTCGCCGTGCAGCTGCCGCAGCGCCAGCGCCAGCTCGCAGAAATACAGGTCGCACCCTTGGGCCATGCCGCAGATGAAGTGGCGATAGCCCCGCTCATAGGCCGCCTCCATCTCGTTCCACAGCCGCTCCTTCAGCGCCAGACACCGGCGATCTCCCTCATCGTCGCCCCACGGCAGCTTACCGGGCCGATGGCCGGAAAAACAGCAGCTGATTGGTCTGGCTCGCATGGCGTTCCCTCCTTCCCCCTTTGGTTTCCCTTTCATTATAGAACATATTTTCTATTTTGTAAAGCCCAAAAAACCGGAGGACGGCTCCCGCCGCCCTCCGTCATTTCACTTCTGTTCCTCGTACAGGGCCTCCAGCACACGGGCATAGAGATGCTCCGGGTCCTTGCGAAACCGCTCCGCCAGATCCTTGGCCATCTCCTCCGTGGCCACCATCAGCTCCAGCTGCATCAGGCTGTCCACATCGTCGCTGAGCTTTAATTCCACGGTGTAGGTGCCGTTTTCCCGTGGGATGGCCTTCCCCTGCACCTGCGCCTGCCGCAGCAGCTCCTTGTTGTATTCCTCGATGTTCCTGTCCGTCCGCAGCCGCACGGAATAGGGCAGGCTGGACTCGCAGATGGCGCTGTTTTTCAGCCCCTTGGGGGTGATGGCGTACCGCCCCTCCTCTGTCAGGCGCAGATGCTCCGTCTGCACCAGATCGTTCAGACACTCTGAAAAATCGAAATAGTCAATGCCGTCGTCGCACATGGTCAGCTCCTGCATCCCCTCCAGCGGCAGCGGCTCCGACACACGGGCGGCAATGTACAAAATGAGAAACTTGATCTCCAGCTTGTCACGGATAAATCCGACTCCCATTGGATCACGTCCTTTCGGCTTTTCTATACACCCCTATTATAATGAAAAATTTCCGATTTGTACAGAGGTTTTTCCCCTCCTCGCCTGCATTTCCCGCACCCCGCCGGGCCGGACGCATAGACTGGATTGAAAGGGCGATGCCCTTGAGTACTTAAATAGGAGGTTTTTCTATGCCTGAAAACGGTATGCCCGGCCCGGTCTGCGATCTGAGCAGCGTGCGTGAGGCCGTCTGCATCCATACCCATAAGATCTT
>OHYQ01000121.1_pt1 | contig 26485 bp, 13 predicted proteins | sample 1580281 | NCBI WGS metagenome assembly OHYQ01 (sample SAMEA3882525, study PRJEB24775) | human gut metagenome | biome: human-associated habitat; feature: intestine environment; material: feces | place: Netherlands | collected 2009/2010
GATACTACAGCATTTTTCGTGCAACTGCTTCGGCTGTGGCTGATCTGGCAGTTTTCCACCGTGGCGGCGGAGTATGCCGCGGGCAAAAGCTGGCGGCCCACCGTCCGCCCGCCGCGCTTGGGCGGCAACGAGCGGCGCGGCGTCTTTGCCACCCGCAGCCCCTACCGGCCGAATGCGCTGGGGCTGTCCTGCGTGGAGCTGGCCGGTGTGGAAAACGGGGATCTGATCGTCCGCGGCGCCGACCTTTTGGACGGTACGCCGATCTTTGACATCAAGCCGTATCTGCCCTATGTGGACGCCTACCCCGACGCCCGGGGCGGATTCACGGACACGACAAAGGAATACGCTTTGCAGGTGGTTTGCCCCGATGCGCTTTTGTGCAAAGTGCCGGAAAACAAGCGCGCCGCTTTGTCCGGTGTGCTGAAAAACGACCCGCGCCCCGCCTACCAGCACGACCCCGCGCGGGTGTATGCGCTGGATTTCGGCAGCAATAAAGTGAAATTTACGGTGGACGGGGAGAATTTGACGGTTATTGACATCTTATAGGCCTTGCGGCAAAGCCCTGCCGCAAGGCCTATCTTAAAAAATTCCACCATCCGGAACACTGTACAATAAACCGTACCCCAAAACACCCTAAAAACCGCCTTGTTCGTCATTGTGGTCAAAATGCACACAACGAGTTTAAAAATCTGTGCAACTTTCTGAACAAAACCCCTTTACGAAATGGGGTGTTTTTTGGTACAATAAAGCTATGCAAAAGCGTTTATCTGGAACTGTGCCCGGAGCAAATTTGGGGCGCGTGCCAGGCAGCGCGGGATTTGTGCGGCCCTGACAACCGCACAGCTCTATAATGCAAAACTCTAATAAAAACGGAGGAAAGAAAATGCCCAGAGCTAAACAGTCTATGGACGGCAATACCGCTGCGGCGCATGTAGCTTATGCATTCACCGATGTGGCTGCCATCTACCCCATCACCCCCTCCAGCCCCATGGCCGACACCGTTGACCAGTGGAGCGCTGCAGGCCTGAAGAACATCTTCGGCAACCAGGTCAAGGTTGTTGAGATGGAGTCCGAGGCCGGCGCCGCAGGCGCTGTCCACGGTTCTCTCGGTACCGGTGCCATCACCACCACCTTTACCGCTTCCCAGGGTCTTCTGCTGATGATCCCCAACATGTACAAGATCGCCGCTGAGCAGCTGCCCTGCGTCTTTGACGTTTCTGCCCGTACCGTTGCTACCCAGTCCCTGAACATCTTCGGTGACCACAGCGACGTTATGGCCGTCCGTCAGACCGGCTTTGCCATGCTGGCCGAGAGCAACCCGCAGGAGGTCATGGACCTGTCTCCTGTTGCCCACCTGTCCGCTATCGAGGGCCACGTTCCGTTCGTGAACTTCTTCGACGGCTTCCGTACTTCTCACGAAATCCAGAAGATTGAAATGTTGGAGAACGAAGACCTCGCTCCGCTTATCGACCAGGAAGCTTTGGCTGAATTCCGCGCACGTGCATTGAACCCGATGAACCCGGTTGCCCGTGGTATGGCCGAAAATCCTGACCACTTCTTCCAACACCGTGAATCTTGCAACAACTACTATGAAGCAGTTCCGGCTATCGTTGAGGAATACATGAACGAGATTTCCAAAATCACAGGCCGCAAGTATGGTTTGTTCGATTACTACGGTGCAGAAGATGCAGAACGCGTTATCATCGCCATGGGTTCTGTAACGGAAGCTGCCCGCGAAGCTATCGACCACCTCGTTGCCAATGGCGAAAAGGTTGGTTTGGTTGCCGTTCACTTGTATCGTCCGTTCTCTGCCAAGCACTTCCTTGCCGCCGTTCCCAAGACTGCCAAGAAGATTGCCGTACTGGACCGTACGAAAGAACCGGGTGCTAACGGCGAACCGTTGTACCTCGACGTAAAAGACTGCTTCTACGGTGCAGAGAATGCTCCGGTTATCGTAGGCGGCCGTTATGGTTTGGGTTCCAAGGATACTACTCCTGCTCAAATCCTCGCCGTTTACAAGAATCTGGCTATGCCGATGCCGAAGAACCACTTCACTATCGGTATCGTGGACGACGTTACCTTCACTTCTCTGCCCCAGGAAGAAGAAATCGCATTGGGCGGCGAAGGCATGTTCGAAGCCAAATTTTACGGTTTGGGCGCTGACGGTACAGTAGGTGCCAACAAGAACTCTATCAAGATCATTGGTGACAACACCGACAAGCACTGCCAGGCCTATTTCTCTTACGACTCCAAGAAATCAGGCGGTTTCACTTGCTCGCACCTGCGTTTCGGCGACACTCCTATCCGCTCTACATACCTGGTAAATACGCCTAATTTCGTGGCTTGCCACGTTCAGGCTTACCTGCACATGTACGACGTAACCCGCGGCTTGCGTAAGAACGGCTCTTTCTTGCTGAACACCATCTGGGAAGGCGAAGAGCTGGCCAAGAACCTGCCTAACAAGGTGAAGAAGTACTTTGCACAAAACAATATCACTGTTTACTATATCAACGCTACTCAGATTGCACAAGAAATCGGTTTGGGCAACCGTACCAACACCATCCTGCAATCCGCATTCTTCCGTATCACCGGCGTTATTCCGGTTGACCTGGCTGTAGAACAGATGAAGAAATTCATCGTTAAGTCTTACGGCAAGAAGGGTGAAGACGTTGTCAACAAGAACTACGCAGCAGTTGACCGTGGCGGCGAATACAAGCAACTGACCGTTGACCCGGCTTGGGCCAATCTGGCAGACGACGCCAAGGCTGAAAACAACGATCCTGCATTCATCAACGAAGTGGTTCGTCCTATCAACGCACAAGACGGTGACTTATTGCCGGTATCCGCTTTCAAGGGTATTGAAGACGGTACTTGGGAACAAGGCACTGCCAAATATGAGAAACGTGGTGTAGCCGCATTCGTTCCCGAATGGAACGCTGAGAACTGTATCCAGTGTAACAAGTGTGCTTACGTTTGTCCTCACGCTTCCATCCGTCCGTTCGTACTCGATGCTGAAGAGCAGAAGGGTGCCAACTTCACTCAACTGAAGGCTGTAGGTAAAGCATTCGACGGTATGACATTCCGTATTCAGGTAGACGTTCTCGACTGTCTGGGTTGTGGCAACTGTGCCGATGTTTGTCCGGGCAACCCGAAGAAGGGTGGCAAGGCTCTGACTATGAAACACCTCGAAAGCCAATTGCCGGAAGCTGCCAACTGGACCTACTGTGCTGAAAACGTGAAGAGCAAACAACACTTGGTTGACATCAAGGCCAACGTGAAGAACTCCCAGTTCGCTACTCCGTTGTTCGAGTTCTCAGGCGCTTGCTCCGGTTGTGGTGAAACTCCGTACGTTAAACTGATTTCCCAGTTGTTCGGTGACCGCGAAATGGTAGCCAACGCAACAGGATGTTCTTCCATCTACTCCGGTTCAGTACCTTCTACTCCTTATACCAAGAACGAAAAGGGTCACGGTCCTGCTTGGGCTAACTCATTGTTCGAGGACTTCTGCGAATTCGGTCTGGGTATGGAGCTTGCCAACGAAAAGATGCGCGCACGTATCGTGAAGGCTATGGAAGATGCCATCGCAGCAGAAGGAACTCCGGCCGAATACAAAGAAGTATTCCAGGCTTGGATTGAAAACATGTACGATGCAGACAAGAGCAAGGAACTGGCTGAAAAGATCATTCCGATGGTAGAAGCCGCCAAAGACAAGTGCGACAGCTGCAAGACTATCGCCAGTCTGTCTCAATACCTGGTAAAACGCAGCCAGTGGATTATCGGTGGCGACGGTGCTTCTTACGACATCGGTTACGGTGGTCTCGACCATGTAATCGCAAGCGGTAAAGACGTCAACATCCTCGTACTGGATACTGAGGTTTACTCCAACACAGGCGGTCAGTCTTCCAAGGCTACTCCGGTAGGCGCTATCGCCAAGTTTGCCGCTGCCGGTAAGCGTGTACGCAAGAAAGACCTCGGTCTGATGGCTACTACTTACGGTTACGTATACGTTGCCCAAATCGCTATGGGTGCCGACCAGGCTCAGACCCTGAAGGCTATCCGTGAAGCAGAAGCATATCCCGGTCCGTCACTCATCATCGCTTACGCTCCGTGTATCAACCACGGTCTGAAGGCAGGTATGGGCAAGAGCCAGGCAGAGGAAGAAAAGGCCGTTAAGTGCGGTTACTGGCATTTGTGGCGTTACAACCCGGCTCTGGAGGCTGAAGGCAAGAATCCGTTCACGCTGGATAGCAAGGAACCGGATTGGAGCGGATTCCAAGACTTCCTGAAGGGTGAAGTTCGTTACGCATCCGTAATGAAGCAATATCCGCAGGAGGCCGACGAGCTGTTCAAGGCTGCTGAAGAAAACGCTAAATGGCGTTACAACAGCTACAAGCGTCTTTCCAAAGAAAATTGGGGCGCTGAAGTTACAGAGTAATTCCGATTACTAAATAAAGAATAGAGGCTGCTCCTGAATAAGGCGTAGTCTCTATTTGTTTTTAATTAACAATACTAAATATCACAGGTTATGATTGGATTTATCATTTGGATTATCGGTGTGGTTCTGTGTGTCAAAGCCGTACTTGAAATCATGAAGTGGCCGGTAGACGGCGTGAAGAAACTATTAGTTGCAATTATCATCCTGCTCACAAGCTGGATTGGAATCTGTGTTTATTACTTCTGGGGAAGGGAAAACCTGCCTCAAATACTGAAATAAGTTCCAGTATCATTTACAGAAGTAAACAGACGTGTATTAAGAACAAGGGGGATAGACAACAGCTATCCCCTTCTTTTCAGAAACTCGGTAGGACTCTCCCCAAACTGTTCCTTATAGCATTTCGTGAAATAGGAAGGTGACGAAAAGCCCACTTCATAGGCAATCTCCGCTACCGTCATGTCAGAGGAGGCAAGCAGTGAGGCAGCCTTTTTCAACCTCATCTGGCGCAGCAGCTCATTCGGCGAATAATTGGTCAGCGATTTCAGCTTACGGTAAAGCTGCACACGGCTCATACCCATATTCCGTCCCAAATCCTCCACATTGAGTTCCGCATCTTTCATTCTCTCCTCGACAAGCGATTTGAAGCGGGAGACGAAACCCTTATCCAAATCACTGATGGCTTCCTTCTCGATAGTCTGGTTATCTCCGAAGAACTGCCTCAACTGACGGCGGTTTGCAATAAGATTACGGACACGAGACAAGAGCAACTGCGAATTGAATGGTTTGGAAATATAAGAATCGGCACCGCCATCATAGCCCTGGATACGCTGTTCGTCCAGCGAGCAGGCCGTCAGCAGAATCACCGGGATATGGCATGTCTGTAACTCCCCCTTCAAGCGGCGGCAACATTCCACACCATCCATACCGGGCATCATTACATCCGAAATAACCACATCCGGCACATACTTCATGGCCAGCCGGATACCCTCTGTCCCGTCTGCAGCATCCAGCACGCGAAATTCTTGCGTCAACAGTGACTTCACATAGTTGCGAATATCCGCATTATCGTCAATTACCAGCACAGTAGGACAATCAGCCTCAACCACCTCTTCGCATGCCTTCACTTCCGTATCTATCAGGGTGGACGACACGTCCTTCTCTTCGGCAGGCAACGTCACTATGGTGGGATGGTACTGCGAAACATCCTGCTGCGGGAAAGTAACGATGAAAGTAGTGCCTTTCTCGTCACTGCGTGCCGTAATGTTACCGCCATGCATCTCTACAAAGGCACGTACCAGCGCCAGTCCGATACCGGTACCGGCTTGATGCCCGTCCACTTGATAGAAGCGCTCGAAGATGGCTTCCACATCGGTCGAAGAAATGTAGCTGCCGGAATTGAAGACGGACAGACTGTAGTTCTGTTCCGACTTTAACAACCGTACGGTGATTTTCCCGTTCTCCGGCGTATACTTCACGGCATTGGAGAAGAGATTGAAGTAAATGCGCTCCATCTTCTCCGCATCTGCCATCATCCGGAAGTCCGTATCGGAAGATGCCTCAAAGCTGAAAGCAATATGTTTCTTCAGCAACGCCATGCGGAAAGAGTCGTTCCAGCCCCGGAAGCTGTCGAGCAAATCAAAAGGTTCGAGATGGAGCTCCATGCGCCCGTTCTCCACCTTCCGGAAATCAAGTATCTGGTTGACCAGGCGAAGCAGGATATGCACATTCTTTTTCATCAGCTCGAGGAGCTGGCGCGGCTGTCCGTCGAGGGTGCGGTTGGCAAGAAGCTGCTCTATGGGATCGGCTATCAGCGTCAGCGGAGTACGGAAATCGTGTGAAATATTCGTGAAGAACACCAGCTTGGCGTGCGTAGCCTCCTCCAGTTCATGGGAAAGCTGTTCCAACTGCGACTTCTGCACTTCCAACAGTTCCTTCTGCTGTATCAACTGAGTTTTCTGTTCTTCCAGTTTCTTTTTCTGCATGGACAGCTCACGGTTCAACCGGTTCTTGGCACGCAAGGAGAGGTAGACAGCCACCAACAAACCGACCAGCAACAATAGGGCGGACAGACTACCGTACAAGACAACCTGCTGCGTGGCATAACTGGCCAAATACTGGTTTATCTTTCCGTTCAGGGTTTCTATCTTTCCATCTAGGGTGCCGATGTGGGCGGTCTGCATCTTCATGATGAGAGCATTGTCGCGGTCGACGACGGAAGTGCCCAGGATAGTTTCACGGGGAAAATCACGCTTGTTCAGGATATCCATGGCAATCTGCATCACGCGGTCACCACCGGTAGGATATATAAACGTGGCATCCAGTTCGCCGGCAAGCACTTTCTCCACTCCATAGTCTTTGCCGGACAGGGCGTCTATGCCGATGAACCGCATATCCTTTTCCCGCCCCTCTCGGGCAGCGGCAGCATAGGCTCCGGCCGCCATACGGTCATTCTGCGCATACACCAGGTCGATATGCGGAAAGCGGCTCAGCAGAGTATCCATTTTCTCTCCGGCCTTGAGTTGCAACCAGGCACCGTCTTCAACGGCCAGCAACCGGATACCGGGATAAGCGGATATAGCCTTCACAAATCCTTGATGACGGTCTACGGCAGGTGTGGAGCCCACCAAACCTGAGATTTCCACCACATCTCCCTGCCCATGCAGCACATTGGCCACATACTCTCCCACAGCTTTCCCTATCTCGTAGTTGTCTGCACCGACGTAGGCCGTGTATTTGTCCGAAAGGATTTTACGGTCCACTACAATCACCGGAATGCCCCGGTTGTATGCCTCCTCCACAACCGGAGTTATCGGAGTGGCTTCATTAGGGGCCACAATCAGCAGATCCACCCCTTCGGCTATCAGCTCACGAATGTCTTTTGCCTGACGGTCATTATCGTCGACAGCAGTACGGATGTCCACCTCCACATCCTCGTAGAAATGGGCTTCACGGAGTATCTCACTGTTCATCTGGCGCCGCCATTCATCCTCGCTACATTGGGAAACGCCGATACGGAAACGTGCCTCGCGCCGGGAGCAGGCAACCGCCACTCCCCAAAGCACGAGCAAAAAGAATAAAATCCGAAGGTTATGCTGTCTCATCTTCACTTTCCTCTGATTTAAGATTGCAGATGAGCAAAGATAACGAAAAATGTGAAAAGAATAAGAAAAATCTATGCCAGCCTTTCTTTCAAGGCCACCGGCAATTCCGGCATGGCACCGCTCTGGGTACATACATAGGCAGAGACTTCCACCGCCAGTTTATGGGCATCGGGCACCTGCTTCCCGCTGAGAATGGCAGCGGTGAAGGCTGCCGTGAACGAGTCACCGGCTCCAACGGTGTCCGCCACCGGTACCTTGGGCGTCTCCTGGAAGGAAACCACTCCCGGAGTGAACACATAGCTGCCGTTCGTTCCACAAGTCAAGATAAGCATTTTCAGGTTATATTTAGCCAGCAGAATCCAGCATTTGTCCTGCAAGTCGATGCCCGGGTAGCCGAAAATACGGCTGATGGTCACCAGCTCCTCATCGTTTATCTTGAGGATGTTGCAGCGGCGCATGGATTCGCAGAGTATCTCTTTGGTATAGAACCCTTGGCGGAGATTGATGTCGAATATCTTCAGTTGCCCCTCCGCATCGGGCATCGTGTCGAGAAAACGGTTGATGGTGATGCGGCTTGTTTCACTGCGTTGCGCCAAAGAGCCGAAACATACGGCACGCGTGTTCAGTGCCAGACGCTTCAGTTCGTCGGTAAAGGGAATGTTGTCCCAGGCCACGCCTTCTTTTATCTCATAGCACGGCACGCCCACGGCATCGAGCGTCACCTGCACCGTTCCCGTGGGGTAAGGCACGCGCTCAATCTGCGTGCGCAGCCCCTTCCGGGCGAACACATCCAGAATCTCGTCCCCATCCGCATCGGCACCTACGGCACTGACCACACGGCTGTCGAAACCAAACTGCGATGCATGGTAAGCAAAGTTTGCCGGAGCACCGCCTATCTTCTTTCCTTCGGGGAGGCAGTCCCACAGAGCCTCGCCCATACCTACTATTATCTTATTCATAATATTATATTGTTTAATGAATGATATATTTTATTCACGGCAAACTCAATGTCCTACCCACTGCAAACCTAATAAAAAAGTTCCTAACTATAGAATGAAAAGTTGCCAATTATCTATTAAAAAGTCTCTAAGAACTAAGGATTATCTCTATCCCAAGGCTTGGGATAGACATCCGCAACCTTGGGACAGATATCCGCAACCTTGGGACAGATATCCGCAGCCTTGGGATATGTGTCCGCAGCCTGCGAACAAAGATTACCGCTTCATACGCAGCATATAGAAGAACAAGTACACTACCCCTACCGTCATCACAGCCACGGCACCGCTTTGTCCTACAGCATCACTTGCCAAGCCCATTGCTATCGGAAATACCGTACCGCCGAAGAGCCCCATAATCATCAAACCGGAAACCTCGTTCTTCTTTTGTGGCATAGCAAGCAACGCCTGAGAGAAGATAACCGGAAAGATGTTCGAATTGCCGAAACCGATAAGGGCAATGCAAATGTATATCATTGTCTTTTCATGGAAAACGAACAACCCTACCATCGCAGCCAACATACATAACACGCTGATGCCGAAGAAGGTTCGGGGAGCCATCTTCTGAAGAATGAAGGCGCCGAGAAAGCAACCCGCCGTGCGGAAGATGAAGTAAAGGCTGGTGGCAAAGCCGGCATCGGCCAGCGTCATGCCCAGACGCTCCATCAGGATTTTGGGCGCTGTGGTATTCGTACCTACATCAATGCCCACATGGCACATGATGCCCAGGAAGCAGAGAAAGATAAACGGCTTGCCCAGCAGGGCGAGGCACTCCCCGAAGGTGGAAGGGCGTCCCTCTTCCTTTTCCTCGCGGATGGAAGTACCGCTCAGCCAGAGAATGGCAATCACCGCAATAACCATATAGACCGGGAACAGCACCCTCCAGCCCATGCCCAGAGACGGAATGGCCTGCGTAGCTCCCCACATGGCGATGTATGGAGCCAGAAACGAAGCAATGGCTTTTACAAACTGTCCGAAGGTGAGCGTACTTGCCAGCCGCTCGCCGCTTACGATATTGGAAAGCAGCGGGTTGAGCGACGTTTGCATCAGCGCATTGCCGATGCCCAGCAATGAGAACGAGAGCAGCATCAGCACGTAGCCGTCTCCGAAAACCGGGAGAAGCAAAGAGGCAAACGTGATGACAAGGCTGAGAAGCACCGTCTTCTTGCGTCCGATGCGGTTCATCAGCATACCCGTAGGTACGGAGAAGATGAGGAACCAGAAGAACACCAGAGACGGGAATATGTTGGCTTGCGAGTCGGTCAGGTTCAAGTCGGCCTTCACGTAGTTGGAGGCGATGCCCACCAAATCCACAAAGCCCATGGCGAAGAAGCAAAGCATGACCGGAAAGAGCTTTGCCAAGGAAGAATTCTTAGTATTTTCCATGCTGAAGATTATTATCTGTTATTTTAATCCGAGTTTGTACACAGTAAACGAGGTGACATTGCAGCTTCCACCTTTAGCATAGAAACTGATGCGGTTGTAAGGTTCCGACGGGAATACAAGATTTGTCATGGCAAAACGTCCGTCGTTGCCAAACGCTTCAATGCTCGACTTGTCTACGAACAAGCGGAGTTTAATTTCATTGCCACCCTCGACAGGAGCCACGGTCACTGCAGGGAAGTCCTTGCTGAACGACACCTCACCACTCTCGGTACGGTCCATGGTGAACGTCTTTTCCGCCAGGTTATAGTACATCTCCACCTCCTCGCCTTTCGAGTTAAAGAGCTGGAATCCTATCACATCCGCATCCTTGTTCTTGATGGTCATTTCGATTTCATACGTTCCGGAATTGTCATTCAGCAGTTTGTCCAGATTATACGTGCGGTCTACCTTGAAAGCACGCTTCTTGCTGCCTTTATCCCTCAGTTTCAGCAATTCGGGAGACGGGGTTACCTTTACATAGGTTTCACCCTCCGAGGTATAGAGCGAAAGGTCGCGCGGCACGGAGTTGGCACTACGGTATTGGCGGGTGGGCACATCGTTGGCATATTGCCAGTTGCTCATCCATGCCAATGCAATGGCACGTCCTGCAGGAGCATTGCTCCAAGTGACAGTTGCATAATGGTCTTTTCCCCAGTCCATCCATTTCGTCACTGCGGGAGACTCGTTCACGAATCTCTTTCCGTCAAATGTCCCCACGAAATATTGTGTGGCAGAGCCACCGAACGGTCCACCCGGATTGAGGTTACAGACGAGTACCCACTTCTTCAGTTCCGTACCTTCAACCGGCAGTTCAAGCAGGTCGGGACACTCCCAGACTCCGCCGTGAGCACCTTGTCCTTCACCGAATTTGCTCTCCAGCGTCCAGCTCTTCAGGTCGGCAGAAGAGTATATCTCCATTTCCTGCCCTACGGCAAGAACCATGATCCATTTCTTGGTATCTTCGTGCCAGATGACTTTAGGGTCACGGAAGTCGCGCTGCGTGGAAGTCAGGATGGGATTTCGCGCATACTTCTTGAAGGTCTTTCCGTTGTCAAGGCTATAGGCCATGCTCTGCACTTGGCGGTCGCTTGCCGATGTATAGAAAGCAATGACGGCACCGGCACCGAACCCGGCCGTATTATCCTTGTCGACAACACAAGAGCCACTGAAAATTGTTCCCAGCGCATCGGGCGAAATAGCATCTCCGTGATGTTCCCAAGTGACGAGGTCCGTACTGGTGGCATGTCCCCAATGCATGTTCCCCCACATGGAGCCGTAGGGATTATGCTGGTAGAACAAATGGTAGACCCCGTCTTTGTAGAACATTCCGTTAGGATCATTCATCCAACCGTAAGCCGGGCTGAAATGATACACCGGACGGTACTTCTCCCGGTTCGAAACATCGAATTCATCCGACAGTTTCATTTCTTCCCAGCATAAGGCCGAATCCGGAATAAGCTGGAAGTTGAAAGAGAGATGTTTATTATCGAAGCCGGTCAAATCGACCGGAACAAAATAGTCAACCTTATTGACTGCCAATCGCACGTTCATACTGCGTACAACATCATTGTCCGCTATCATATACAATTTTGCCTCCGGAGAAGCCTCTTCCACCGGCAGCAGCAAAAACTTCTTCTGCTCGTCAATTTGGACGATACTCTGTCCGTCACCCAGATGTTTAATCACGAAAGGAGGATTTATGGCCTGGCATGTGAAGACAGCCACGGTAGTTCCTAATATAAATACGGTAAGCGTCCTTCTGATTGTCCGCCAAAAGTCTTTTAAATGAATCATGTTTCTGTTGGTATTAAATTAATTATGTTTTTCTAGCATGCAAAGATACGCCACCAAGCAGCAGGAGACTATCTTTTTTGTTTCAAAGCATACTACAAATGTTACATTCCATCCTTAAAAAGGTATCTGTATGTCACTGGGGAACATACATAGAATTCAATTCATGAATTGTCAACTGTTTCAACTTTGTTTGTCCGCCTTCAACTGATATGGTGACAGAAGGAGTGTTTTTTTCAATCAGATGATAGAAAGCAGCAGACAGTGCTCCTTGATTGACGAAGATTTCTACAGAAGCAATATCCGACAATATATCCAATTCAATTCTTCCTTCATTGGGCTTTAGCACCATCTGCTTCAAGGTTTCCCCATTCTCTTTCTCAACAGTGAGTATCTGTTTGACAGAATCGTAAATCAAATTCAAACCATTAATATCAAAAGCCAATATCTGCGCATCAACACTATCTACAGCAAAACCCGTTTTCAGATAGAAGGCAGGAGTATTCAACTTTGTCGTGAAACAATTCTTTTCTTCAACTACCAGACTCTTCCAGATGTACTTTCTCCCATATAATAAAGCGAGTTCATTTACCGGCATACTTTTTAAGACATATCCTTTATCAACCCGATGTAATGTTAATTCACGCGGAAAGGACATTTGTTGATTGAAAGGCATATCCGGGAAATTACTTCCGTTCATCCATGCTATTTGTATTCTTCGGTCATCTGGTGCATTACTATATGTTTGAACCGCATAATAGTTTGTACCACTATCCATTTTTACAGGTTTCGTCTCAGTCCGAAAACGATATCCATCAAAACTCCCAACCAAATAGGTACTGTTCGCCCCGGTAAAGACCCATTTCCGGACAGTAGGTTCATTGGTTACGGACATTTCAAAAAAGTCGGGACACTCATCCGCCCCCTCTAATTTAAAACGGTCCGTTTCAGTCCAATCCATCAAATTGGGAGATGAAAAGATAGCATACTCCTGCTTATCCAAGTACAATACCATAATCCATCTGCCAGTCGGCGTATGCCACGTCACCTTAGGATCACGATTGTACCTGACCAACGTGGGAAGTACCGGATTACCGGAAAAAGTAACCCAATTACGCCCCTTATCCAAACTATATCCTATACTTTGTGAATGTTGCAAATGCCGGGTGTGATACCCGAATCCACCTGCCGAAGTATAAACAGCAACCAATACTGTATCTCCATTTTGTTGACACCCCAGCGTATTCTTTTTATCAACAACTACCGAACCGGAAAAAATAGGTCCCAACGAGTCCGGATGTAATACATCCCCCAACTCAGTCCAATGTGCCAAATCCCGGCTCACAGCATGCCCCCATGTCATATTACCCCAAATACAGCCATAGGGATTATGCTGATAAAACAGATGCCACTCCCCTTCATGCCAAACCAGACCATTCGGATCATTCAGCCATCCCCGGCGAGAAGTAAAATGTACTTTAGGACGTAACGGTTCTTTATAAAACAAGTTCTCTTCCTTAGGAGTTTCAGAACAAAAGCATTGATTCAAAGCTTGCTCTACATTAGGACTCTTACTCGCCTCTATCCGTAATTCTTGCCCAATCCAATCCTTGACCTCCAATGTAACCCAATAATCAGGTTCATCGCCGCCAAGCTCCACTTCCATATTACGTACCATTTTATCACCAATCCATATATCCATCTGTTCTATAACCGCTCCCATCTTTACCGGAATATTCAAATAACGGTGAGTTACCAACATTCTTTTCGCAAAAATTTCTTTTTCCAATCCGGGCATTTTTTCCCATATATTCAGCAACATCCCAAGACTCATATTCCATGACACGTCTATTATACCCCGTACTTCTTTTCACCTCCTTTCCATCAATCCAAAGGGCTACATACTCCCGCTGATAATCAACACCCCCACCTATCAGAAAATTAACATATCTGCGTTCTATCCTGAAAAGAGGTGACTTCAATACACCGGTACCGGCATCTCCATTGACAAAGCTAGAAGCCATCCGATTTCCTTCAAACCTATTATCCCCCCATATTGACAAACGTTCCATAGAAACTGGTGAATTGCCAAAAGCATTTCCTTCCAATATCCAGTTTCCAAAAGTATCTCCTTCAAAATTATCTATCAGTAAATCATCCGGACGTAGTGCCATGTGAATATTTTGTGCCTGCATACTACAAACAGTAGCCAGTAGTAAAAGTATCAGTATCCTCTCTTTCATAATATCATTGTTTTTTCATAAGTTGTATAGCATCTAATCCAAACAAATTCTTCTCCTCAACAGCTTTTGGGTTAGCTCCTGACAAAGATATTTTCAAAGTCAATGCTCCACGCACCGGACTATAGCATCCTAAAGAAATAGGGTCAGAAAGAGTAACTTTTGTATCATATCCATCCCACTTTATATGTGTATCTTGTCCATTTACGGAAAAAGAAACTATGCCATAATCAGGAGCTTTCGTGGCATACACCACCAGTTGATAAGGACAGTCTTCCAATTGATTGAACTCAAACTCTACAGAATCACCCGGTTTTCCACCAATACACAAGAGTTGGGTTCCTCCACTCCATTGCCCGTCAACGAAACCAAGCATACTCTGCTTGTCAAAATGAATGGATGGAGAAGAGGCTATTGGAGTTGTTTCCTCAAATTCTATGCTATTTTCTCTTCGATATTTAGATAAATCGCCGGGAACGGGTAGCAAGTCTTGGGCTGCTTCCTCAAGTCCTGAAGTATCAACAGCTTTCGCTCCCATATCTCCATACCAGTAAACGGTAGTTGCATAATCTACAGTTCCCCTTACCCAACTCAACAATTCAATGTCGAAACGCAATAATGAAGAAAACGGTATACCGTCCAAATTCCTTGTACGGAAGAATGTATTATAACCGTGAGAACTCGCCTGGTCGGCACGGGGTGCGCCACCAAAAGGCGTTTGGAATATTACGACCGGAGCCCACGAACTATTGTAGTAATCTTCTGTTCCGGTACCGAAATGCGATGGAAAAACATCATCATCTACCCATATCTTTTCATCCCCTTCTCCGTACCAGGCACGCGAATGGTTATACAGAGTCAGGACATCCCCTTTGTATATGCCTCGTCCGGTCAATGTGGCAAAGTTCCACTCCCGGCAATTTGCATCATCATCCGGACGCTCATAAACCGGAAGTCCGGTCTGCTGGCGCCAGGAAGCATGGAAATAGAGGGAACGCCCTCCCCATGGCAAAGGTGCCGTTCCCACTTCCATACTCACGTCTGCAGTGTGTGCGGAGATATTTTGTAACAATAGTCTGCCTTCTGTCTTGTAGGGCATCAGCCAGCGGCTCACCACCTTGCCTTGTCCGTCTGCAGACAAGAACCAGCTATCAACAGCCGGAGCACCCATACCCCCTCCCGAATAATCCGAAAGAGGAACCCAAACCGTAGACCGGCCGTCAAAATCAGCCTTAAATATAAGATTGCGCATCAGTTGGGCATAAGCCGTAGAATCTGCATTCGCGAGCTGGAAACTGATTTCATAAACCGCATTTTCCCCTTGCGGCAGGTCAATCCACAAAGAATCGCCCGGCTGGAGCACCTGCCGCTTCTTGTCCACCTGCAAACCGGAACGGGATGCAGGATGCAGCAAGGCATCATCTACCTCTGAAATCTTTTTACCGACGCGGGCTACGGATGCCGCAGAGAAGGTTTCCACAGAAGTTCCTTCGGGATACTTGCGATAATTGATGTGATAGTATTTGGGAGTAGGCGCAATGCCCGGTTCGTCTTCAAATGTAATTTTACAACTCCGGGCAAAAGGGATGGGCAGGAAAAGAGTATTGCCGCCTTTCCCGTCCGGAGTATAGCTGGTGTGGGGTTGAAGCAGTCCCCTACCCAACCTGGGTATTCCGAAACGCATCAAATCATAGGCAGGAACTATCCATCCGGGAGTACTTTCGCCATCAAAATAAAATCTCCAAGTCCCACGCTTGTCAACTGTGGTTATCCAGATACGGGTAATAGCTCCAGGGCCCTTTTCATCGAACATCACACGTTCCACTCTCCCATCAACCGTATCCGTACAGACAATGCCATAGCCATCATTGTTGGCAAACCATCCCGGCGAATCGGGAGACACGGAGGAGCGGTCATAACTGCTGACTTGCAGGCAACGATATGGCACCAGCGGATAACGTGCGGATTCTTCTACAGATATCATTTCATCCAGCAAAGAGTCCAAAGTCACTTGTGCCGTATCCTTCACACAAGAGGCCATCAAAGGCAAAAGCAGCAATGCAAACAATAAATTCCTCATCTCCATATTGATTTAAGCATCCAGGCATCCAACTCCATCTTCGTCCCCTTCTTCTGCGCAAAAAGTTCGATACCGGTTTGAGCCTCGCCCGGATAGGTTAATAATGTGAATACATCCTTCCCGTCATTGGCAAAGATTTCAATACTCGATTTGTCTACAAATATATGCAAACGTATCTTATTATCTACCGGTTCCACCCTGGCATATGCCATACGGCTGAATTTAGGAATCTGCACATCGGAGCAATGGGTGCGGTCAATCACCAGATTATGTGAATCCGTATCATAGCTGACCACCACTTTGCGCCCTTCACCCACACACAAATTCAAGCCAAAGGTGTTGGATACGTCAGTAGAAAACGAAGCATCGAGTTCGTAGACATTCTCATCGGGAACAAAGCCGGGTAACCTCTGTGTTCCCACCGATAAAGCACGTTTCACCGATGCAGGCTTATGGCGAAGTGTTTGCAACTGTTCCACCGGTTTCTGCACCAGCCTCACGCCTTCCTTGTATGTCTTCAGTTCCAGATTACGGGGAATGGACCAGAAGCCCTTCCCATACTTCGATGGAGCTACCGGTGCATAGTCCCAGGTTGCAACCCAGCCCATCGAAATTTTGGAATCCAACGTTCCGTCAAAATCCTGAAATGTGCGGGATGCATAAAAGTCCAGCCCTTTGTCCACATATAGAGGCTCTGCAGGATGGTTCTCCATCAGCTTAAAAGAAGTGCCGTCGAAGTCTCCTATAAAATATTGTTCTTGCGCCCAGTTTACAGATACGACCATCACCCACCTTTTCTTGTCAGAATCCCCGTCAACCGGCAACTGGAATAAATCCGGGCACTCCCAAGACTTTTCACTGTCACCGGCAGGGCCAAAATCACTGGTCCAAGTCCAGCTCTTCAAATCAGGAGAGGTATAAAACTTTATTTTCTTCTCCAGGGCCTTGGCTACAACCATCACCCATTTTTGGGTCGGCTCGTGCCAGAAGACGGTAGGGTCCCTGAATTCCGTACTCCAAAGGTCCAGAACCGGGTTACCTTCATAATAATGAAATGTCTTTCCGTCATGACTGAAAGAGATGCCCTGCGCCTGTTTCTTGGAGTCCTTCTCAAAAACGGTGTAAGCCGCCACATAAGCCCCCTTGCCGAAGCCGGCCGTGTTGTTCTTGTCTATGACCGCAGAACCGGTGAAGTAACTGATATTGTCATCCGTTCCGGTCATGGCATAAGGGGTTATCTGTTGGTAATGTACCAAATCTGTAGATTCGACTTTGCCCCACCAGTACATATGATATTTACCCTGATAGTACATGAATCCCGAGGGATCACCAATCCATCCCTTCTCCGGACTGAAATGATACTGAGGACGATACGGCTCTTTGTATAAACTGTCTGAATTCATTTGTGCACCGGCAGACAATGTTCCTGCCAATAAAAGTGCACCCAATATAGCTGGTATCTTCATTTTCTGTATTTTCATTAAAAGTTCATCTTTACCTTTACATCTTTCAGTTTCCAAACTTCGGCAGCAACTTCCGTTGTTTTTCCATCAGAGAATAGCTCCAATAGCGTACTATTTTCTTTCAAAGGGAAGATTCTTGTAGTGAACGCATCTTCGTTATTAATAAATCCTTCCACTACAGAACCGTCAATAAACAAACGAATCTCCACCGGTTTAGCAGTATCCAACCGATAATGATCCTTACGAATCTTCAAAGGAATGTGTGCACGCAAGGAAGAATGCGTCTGGTCCACAATAAGTTCCTCCTTCTCCACATCATAATAAATCAGGCTATATTCGCTATTATCCGGATTCTTACACAATGTAAATCCAAACCGTTTTGCGTCACCGGGATAAAAAGTCGCCTTGACTTCAAGCTGATGTTCCCTTCTGCTCACAATGCACGGTTTCGCAGCAGTCAATGCCTGTCTGGAATAAACCGTCGGTTGTTCACGCAATTGTTTCATCACGGGATGGGGTGTTTGGCATAGTTTCCCATCTTTCAGCTGCCATCTTCTGGGCATACTGTAGAGATGTGCCCATCCTTGTTCATAAGTGGCCTCCCCTCCTATTTCATCGGGTATAATGGCAATGGCAGCAACATCCCCTTCCGGAGTCTCAACAACAGAGGGGGACAGCAAGCGATTGATGACCTCCAGATTTTGAGGGACTGGGTTGTCCGGTATAAACTTTTCATTCTTGAAATCTCCTATCCAATACTGGCAACGCGCAGGTATGCCTTTATGAGGAACCCTATTCACCAAAAGAACATATTTGCCGCCCATCTTCTTAAAGACCGGCATTTCCCAGAAAATACCGGAGTCATCCACTTCCGGATTGCCCTCAAACAGCAAATGTACAAAATCCCATCTCTTCAAGTCCGCCGATTTATAAAGCAGCAAAGCCCCGTGGGGTGTATCGGTCTGCTCAATGCCGAAACCGATAATCATATACCAGACATCACCCTCTTTCCAAACATACTGGTCACGCATGTCCGTACGGGTATATCCGGCAGGCTTCTCGGCAATAACCGGATTACCCGCATATTTCTCCCATTCTATCAACGCAGTATCTTTTGGAAAAGCAATACCCACTCCCATCTTGTCTCCACCGGCTGTGTATATCAGCTGGGGGATACCGTCATCATTGATAACAGCATGCCCGGACCATATTCCATTCTTGTCATAAGCAGCATCAGGAGTCAAAGCCGGCTTTTCCTCCGTCCAATGAAGCATATCGGGACTGCTGAAATGTCCCCAATTTATCTGTCCCAGGAAGATTGCAGAAGCATTCTTCTGATTGAATATATGATATTTACCTTTATAAAGAAGTAAACCATGCGTCTCATTCGTCCAGTTGGCAGCCGGCAACAGATGATAGCGAGGACGGTTGAAGTCCTTCGCAAAACGGGTTTCCGGAATAGCCAAAACCGGAGTCTTCTTCAATCCTAAGGCAATCTCGTCTCTCCATGCAGACGAATCATCGGAAAAGGGAGTGAGGCTTATCCCGTCAATCAACCCGTTTATAGCCGTAACATCGTACATCCAAACCTTCTTTTCCCTGAAATCCTTACCTACCCGAAACATCATTTCACCATCCTGCAAGTTCCGGGGCCATACCTCTGCACTCATCCTCTGTCCATTCAGGCAAACCGATTCATTACTCAAATCAAGGACCACATGCAGCCACTTGAAACGGTCGACTTTTGTCTTTAATGAACAGTAAGAGTATGAGCCATTCTGCCCCATTCCCAACAGCAGCTCACCATAACGGTCTACACATACCGCTACAGATGTTCCTGCCATGTCTCTGATTCCCATAAAGGCAGCAGTATCCGTCGGATAAGATTCCAGAGCAAACCATCCGGACAACGACGAAACATCTCCTTCCGTGGTTGTATCCATCCAAGTGGAATACCCGTCTGTACGAAGGGCTTTACCTTCGACTCCGGTAACAAATTCTGGTATTTCCTTTATAGTGTACAAATTCAACAATGACTTACCGTCACAGGAAAGTAAGGGGTCCTGCCCGTCAAACGACCATGTTTTTTGAGCAAAAGCTGCATTCAAAGAAAGCAATAGACAGCCTAATATAGAATAGGCAAAGTTTTTCATAATAAAAGATTGTTTAAAGGAAAAGAGGGAAACAAACGTTTCCCCTCCCTTACGTTTTTATTTCAAAATATAATTAGTTGAACGGAGCATAACCGGGATTCTGTACATACTTGCCTCCAGAAAATCCGTATTGATTGTTCGGAACCGGATAATACTCATCCTTTCCACCCGTAAAGTGCGCATTGGCATAATAAATGCGATTGTCCGACTCCGCGGTAATGTACTTGTTCATGGTTGTTTCCACTATGCCCCAACGGACTAGGTCGAAGAAACGTTCACCTTCCAAAGCCTTCTCCAGACGTGTTTCCCAACGGAGGGCCTGACGGGCATAATCCTGATTCCAGACATCAGCAGGATAAGGATTGACAAGGTAGTTGGCCGCATATTTGGAATGGTCGTTGAAATCCTTTACATAGGCGCTGTTCCGGGCACGATTGCGTATCTGATTAATCAAATCACGGGCAGTTTCGAGTCCATTGCCTTCATTGAGTTCAATAAGAGCCTCAGCTTTCCAAAGAAGAATATCCGCGTAACGTATAATCTGCCAGTTCAACTGTGAAGCCCCCCAAGGCCAGCCATTAAACATATCACTACTTTCCGGAGAAACCCAGAAGCGCTTCGCGCAATTATAGCCATAAGTATCCTTATCACGCACCCATCCCTCACACGGCTTGTCCGGATAAGTTTTCCAAGTTATAGTAGGACGGCCCACAACAAAATCGAGACGCGGGTCTACATTGGGAGTCGTGTTTTGTAAAGTATAAACCCCATTGTTCAATACCGCCCAACTATAATCAGACTTTGACTGATAATTAAAATCGGGCAGACCGTTTGCATCTGTCTGGTAAGCATTTATCAGATCTTGACTGGGCAGGAAGAAACCGTCACCTCCGTAAGGGCTGCCTCCACCCGGAGAATTCAACAGATTGCTCCAGTTGATGCGGCCGGCACTTTCGGTACCGTCATTCATGGAATATTGAATGGCAAAAACAGATTCTTTACCGTTTTCATTAGTTACTAAATCCAATCCCTGGAAATCGTCAAGCAAACCGTAACGGTTGCTGGCAGTCACTTGGTCGCAAAGCGAAACGACTTCCCTCAGCAGCTCTTTATTGATGGAAGTTACGGCATGCGTAATCTCATCTTGCTGATACGCCTGGTACAGCTTGATTTTAGCCGCATAGGCCAGTGCTATGTATTTATGAATACGCCCTACCTCCGGCTGTGATGCAGGAAGCTGTTCGGCGGCATCAAGCATCTCCTTGGCCAGCATACTCAGAATCTCGTCACGGGTAAACTCATTGTTCGGAATATCCGGATATTGGGAAATCTCAACGTTCTCATCAAAATAAGGTATCTTGTTGAAAAGGCGGCTTAATTCAAAATAATAATGGGCACGAAGCACTTTCATCTCCGCAATGCGGGATACACGTCCGTTTACCTGCTCATCTGTTGCAGCATTCAGTACGCGCAATGCAGAGTTACAACGCTGTACACTGCAATATAGATGATACCACTTGCTGTCCAAGAATCCATTGGTTGCATCCATATCAAATGTCTCCATACGGTGCACTTCATTAAGGTCACCGACACCACCACCGCCTTTATAGGCATTATCCGAACGCACCTCACCATAAGTCCAATTGGAAGTAGGATGACACCATACACTCCAACTCTGTCCCTCGGGACCACCCAAAGCTGCATACGCGGCATTCACTAAAAGGTCGGCACCTTCTGTAGAAGTCATAATATCTTCGTTCAAGCTACCCTGGGGCTTCAAATCCAGGAAACGGTCTTCATTACAGCTTGCAGTCATCAGCGCTACTGCGCCAAGCATATATAAATGTTTCAATTTCATAATAGTATAGTTTTAAAGTTTAGAAACCAAATGATAATCCCAAAGAGAACGTACGGGGCAACGGATAAGGATAGCCCAGACCTTCAGGGTCGGCACCCGTATAACCGGTAATCGTAAACAAATTCTGAGCCTGGAAATAAATGCGCGCATGACGCATCTTCATCTTGTCGAGAGCTGCTTTAGGAAGCGTATAACCCAATGTCAGGCTTTTCAGCTTGATATACGAACCATTTTCAATATAGAACTCAGAAACTTCGTGCTCATTGTTGCTGTTAAGGGTGGTTAAAGCAGGTACACTGCTATTGTAAACACCCGTCTTTTCAAAGTTCTCGTAGGCATGCATGGCATCGAGCAGGCGGGTAGAATGATTACCGGTCCAGCATTGGAACAAATCCGTATAATATTTGGAGTTGTTATAGGCATCACGAATCATACCGTTGAAGAACATGCTGAGGTCAAAGCCTTTCCAAGATGCCCCAAGATTCAGACCTGCAATCACTTTCGGATTGTCAGACCCCAACCATACACGGTCGTTCGTATCAATCGTACCGTTACCATCAGCATCCACGTATTTAATACGTCCTACTCCGGGAGCGCCAAACTGTACATTATATTTGGATTTATACTCATCCACCTCCTGCTGGGTACGGAACACTCCATCTGTCTTGAAGCCCATCCATGAACCGAACGGTTGACCAACCAAGGTCTTGTCAACACCATTACCGCCACCATAAGTATAGTAAATTTCTTCCGACAGCTCTGTCACTTCATTCTTGTAATATGAAAGGTTAAATGCTACATTATACTGGAAATCCTTCACCTTATCATTCCAGGTCAATGCCATCTCGAAACCTTTATTGTTCATCGTACCACCATTATACCAGCAGTAACCACCCTCGCCAATGACAGCAATATACGGTTTCTCTACAAGCATATCACTTGTCTTCTTATCAAAATAATCGAGAGAAGCACTCAGACGTCCATTCAGGAAAGCGGCGTCCACACCAATATTGAGTTGTCTTGTACTCTCCCACTTCAAATCGGGATTGGTAGACCTCACTTTGTAACCACCGGGAGCCAAAGTCGTTCCATCACCGTTCATGTTGTAGCTTGCATCCTTCAGACTAATCAAGTATTTAGTATAGGGGGCCTCATTATCAATAATATCGTTACCATTGATACCCCATGAAGCACGTAGTTTCAAATCTGCCAACCAATTCTTGGTCGCTTCCATAAACTTCTCACTTGAAATGCGCCAGCCTGCCGACACTGAAGGGAAGTAATCCACATTATTACCCTTTGCCAAGCGGGAAGAAGCATCACGGCGTACCGTAACAGAAGCCAGATACCGTCCTTCATAATCATAATTCACTTTACCAAAGTAAGACACCATGCCATAATTGGAAGCACCGGCACCTACATTCTTACCGGCAGTCACACCGTCGAGATAAATATAATCTTCATCTTCTACAGCCAGTCCCGTACCATAACCGAACATGGATTCCGAATGGTTCTTCTTGGCTTCTGTACCAAGAAGTGCAGTCAGATTGTTCTTTCCAAAAGCTTTGCTATAAGTCACGGTATTGGTCCATACCCAATCCAGTCTTTTGTTGGATGATTGAGTCAGCTTATTGACCTCATCGCGTGCCCATGCCGGCTCAAAAGTTTTGTTGGTTTCATCATAATAATTCATACCGAAATTGGTTTTCAGCACCAGGTTCTTAATCGGTTCAATTTCAAGGAATGCATTACCAAAGATACGCCAGTAATCATGTTTGTTCTGTTTTTCATTCTCCAACAAACGTGCCATATTGGGGGCATCACCCAAAACATCATTGATGGCATCGTTATAATTGCCATTCTCATCATAAACCGTCTTGGCAGGATGCTGTTTGATGGCATTCTCATCTACACCGGCCGGACTGAGGGTCTGTGTCCAACGATTGATAGCAACGTTCTCGCCGATGCGCAAGCGATTGTCAAGATAATGATAGTTAGAACTGATGCGGGTATTGATACGCTGGAAATTCGTATTCTCTACCAGACCGTCATGGTCGAGATAGTTCAACGCTAACGAGAAGGCACCATTGTCAGAGCCCTTTGAAAGTGTCGCACTGTAATTCTGCATCAAGGCAGTGCGATAAACCACATCGCGCCAATCCGTATCAACGGCATGTACTTTAGCTCCATTCAGGCCGATATAGTCTTGAAGTTGGGGAGTTGCACCATTACCATATATTTCGCTGCTTGGCGTAGCTCCATTATTGGCATACTTATAAGCCGACCAATAAACCTGGCCCCACTCATCTGCATTCAACATATCAAAGCCACATTGATAGGTCTGCAAAGTCAACGACATATCAAAATCCACACGGGTCTCCCCTTTCTTGGCACGTTTGGTAGTAATGATAATCACACCATTGGCAGCCTGTGCACCATAAATAGAAGCGGAAGCGGCATCCTTCAATACCTGAATGGATTCTACATCATTGGAAGAAAGGATAGACGAGATGTTCTCACGGGTCATCACACCGTCAATGACATAAAGCGGGGAATTGGCATCATTTCGGAAAGATGACTTACCACGGACCAATGTAGAAGTATTTCCACCGCCCGGTGTGCCGTCAGTCGTAATGTTCATACCGGCAACACGTCCCTGCAAGCTCGACAACACATTTCCCGTAGGAATATCTGCTACATCCTTCATCTTGACCACAGCCACCGAACCGGTCAAACTGGCCTTCTTCTCGGACATATAGCCGGTCACCACTACTTCATCAATCAACTGGGAATCTTCCGTCAACTCAATGCGTAAAGTGGGCTGTGCCTTTACTGTAACGGTTTTATATCCTATATAGGATACGGACAATGTGGCACCGGAAGTTACAGACAGCGTGAAATTTCCATCAATATCCGTAATTGTTCCATTGCTGTTGGAACCTACTTCCATGACAGAAGCACCGATAATGGATTCACCACTCGATTTTTCAACGACAGTACCTTTTACCTGAACTTGCTGGGCAAAGGAAAGAATGCCCACAAAAAGAAGCACAATTAGTGTGCAAAGCCTGAGACTAATGCTTTTCAACATATCTATTAATTTAAAGTTAATAATAAACCAATTCTGCAATTGAGTTTTGTGTCAGCAAAATTAAGCGAAACCAGGATTTGCACCTATAACAAATGTTACGAAAGGTGGTATTTTTGATACATCCCCTTTCTAAAGGTATTCTACGCGTGTTTTTTGCTAAATAAACTTTAGCTTTAGCAGCAAATTAATAGAAAAGAATGAAAACAATATGGGAGCAGATGCTAATTGCACCAGCTCTCATAGTATACTCTATCAGAATCAAAAACGAAAAGCAAACTGTTCCGCACACCGGTATCCTTCTTCATAAAGCTCCGTCAGCTTCTTGATGTCACGCTCGATGCGGTCTACCACTACCGGCTTTTGTGGACGGATCACAACGATTTCCCCGGCGGCTTCCATCCGTTCCACCTGCTCCAACTGTTGATTATAGACAATGCTGCGGCGGTTGATGGCTTCACGCAATAGCGGATATTTCTTATATATAAAAGGTGGAACCTTCGTTCCCTGAATTTCCTTACGGTACCCATGATTGCGCGTCAACACCACCACATTATTGGTAAATCCATCCTGACGGGCACGCATCAAAGGGATACTGTCCACAATACCTCCATCCAGCATCGGGATGTTGTCCACGTAGGTAATGGGACAGACAAACGGCAGACTGCTCGAAGCACGCACAATATCAATGACGCGCTCTTTACTCCGCTTCTCCTCAAAATAGTTCGCTTCGCCCGTCTCGCAGTTGGTAGTTACCATCACATAGCGTTCGGGACAATGAAAGTATGCCTCGTAGTCGTAGGGAAGTATGTGTTCCGGAAACTCCTGGAACAACAAGTCGAAATCCATGATATTCCGCTTCTTCAACAGATACTTCAATCCGATGTAATTGTATTTTTCCAGCAAGTCGATATTGCTGTACTTGGCACGCCCGCGCTGACCGGACATATAAGAAAGTCCGTTGCAGGCTCCGGCACTGACGCCGATGGTATAGGGAAAGCGAATGCCACGATCCATAAAGCTGTCGAGCACACCGCAAGTGAAGACGCCGCGCATACCGCCGCCCTCCAAAACAAGACCGCTATGGTCGTCGATACGTATTATTTTCTCCATAAGTGTCAGAATTAACGCTCCAAAGATAGCTTTTGTTTACGATATTCTATCTATATTTGCAGTTGCAACTATAAATCTATAACATTTTAATTATGATGAAGAAATCAATACTGATGGCTGCATTGGGTTTATTAAGTTTAAACACAATAGCACAAGACACTCCGAAAGAGGAAGGTTTCATTTTTACAACCGTAAAAGAAAATCCTATCACTTCTGTTAAGAACCAAAACCGTGCCGGTACATGCTGGTGCTATTCCGGACTGGCATTCATCGAATCCGAACTGCTCCGCATGGGCAAAGGCGAATACGACTTTTCTGAAATGTTTATCGTACACAACACCTATCTGGACCGTGCCGACAAGGCAGTGCGTACACATGGTGACGTTTCGTTCTCACAAGGCGGTTCGTTCTACGATGTAATTTATGGTATGAAAACTTTCGGTCTGGTGCCCGAAGAGGAAATGCGTCCGGGCGTTATGTATGGCGACACGCTGAGCAACCACACCGAATTGACAGCCGTATCTGATGCCGTAGTGGCAGCCATTGCCAAGGGAAGACACCGTAGCCTGCAAGCAGACAAGGAAAATAACCCGCTTTGGAAGAAGGCCATCACTGCCATCCACGACATCTATCTGGGCGAACGTCCCGAGAAGTTCACCTACAAAGGCAAGGAATATACTCCGAAGTCTTTCTATGAATCTACCGGACTGAATGCAGATGACTATATCTCACTGACTTCCTAT
>OHYQ01000129.1_pt1 | contig 24121 bp, 19 predicted proteins | sample 1580281 | NCBI WGS metagenome assembly OHYQ01 (sample SAMEA3882525, study PRJEB24775) | human gut metagenome | biome: human-associated habitat; feature: intestine environment; material: feces | place: Netherlands | collected 2009/2010
GTTGCTGGCACCGTTCGAGAGCCCGTTGGTCCAACTGCCAAATTCCATATCCAGCCCGTTGGTGATGGCTTGCCAGGTATCGTGCGTGCCGCCCCAGTCGGAAATGACTACGCCGTCGAATCCCCATTCGCCCTTCAATATATCGTTCAATGTGTATTGGTTGTGACAAAGATGTTGGCCTTTGTATAGGTTGTAGGCACCCATGATGCTCCACGCTCCGCCTTCCTGCACGGCCATCTTGAAAGCAGGCAGATAGATTTCATAAAGAGCACGGTCGTCCACGATGACGTTGGTGGTGTGGCGGTTCACTTCGTGGTTGTTCAAGGCGAAGTGTTTCACGCAGGCAGCCACGCCGTTCTGCTGCACGCCCCGGATATAGGGCGACACCATCTTTCCGGCCAGATAAGGGTCCTCACCCATATACTCGAAGTTGCGTCCGTTGAGCGGTGTGCGGTAGATATTGACACCGGGGCCCAGCAGGACGGACTTGTTGCGGTAGCGTGCCTCTTCACCGATGCTCTGTCCGTAAAGGAGAGACATTTCGGGGTTCCAGGTTGCCGCCAGACAGGTCAGGGCAGGGAAAGCCACGCAGGAGTCGTTGGTGCATCCGGCTTGTTCCCACTCGTCCCACAACACATCGGGACGTATGCCGTGGGGGCCGTCGTCCGTCCATACATCGGGAATGCCCAGACGGGGCACACCCGCACTGCTGAACTTGCTTTGCGCATGAGTCAACTTCACTTTCTCTTCCAGGGTCAGACGGCTCAAGGCGTCTTCCACTCTTTCTTCAATAGGTTTGCTTGCGTCCAGATAGACGGGCTTCTGCTGGGCCGAAAGAGGCAGCGCGACAGCGGCCAGAACCAAACCGAATAATACTTTTTTCATTGTTGTATAATTAAGTTGTTATATAAATAAGCAATCATAATCAGTCCGTACCATTGATAATCCCCAACATACAAGGGAATATGACTTAGCCCTACCTACATAGGAACTGAAGTCCTTACACCCGTATAGTGAGTACCCATAACATCCGGATGTTGTTGTCCAAAACATCCCCATGTTTTACCCAAAAACACCCGGATGTTTTATCCCAATACATCCCCATGTTTTGCCCTAAAACATCCGGATGTTTTGGATGCTCAGTCCTATGGTGTGTACAGCTCAGTCCCTACCTCTTTCATACTAAGTCCCGGCATCTCATCCTCTGGGACTTGATACGTACTGTTTGCAGCGAGGCAGCACCCGCTACTTCATTCCCAATGACCGGATATAACCCTCCTGAACCACACAATTCTTCAGTTTGCATGCCTCGATAAAGTCCATCATCGCCTTGCGGGACATGGCCTGCGCGGGACGTGCCTCACGGATTTCCTTGTACGTGGCACGCGGTGCTTCGGAGAAATACACGATGTTTGCCCAGTTCTCCGGCGGAGTGATGCCGACGAAAGAAGAACCGTCCATCTTCTTGTAGGGCCAGAAGGTATAGCCGATGTTGTTCTCGCGCATCGTCTGGCAGAAAGCGGCCTGCCATTCGTCCGTATTGTGGCCTATCTCACCCATGTACATGGGCAGGTTCACACTGTCGCGGAAGTTGATAATCGTCTGGATGGCAGCTTGGGTAGGTTCGCCTCCGTAACGGTGGCAAGTGTACATTATCTTGTCGTCGAACTTGGAGTCCTTGAAAGGCTTGAAATTACCGTTCCATTGCGCACCGCCCAGCAGGATGATGTGGTTGCTGTCCACCTCGCGGATGGCGGCTACACCTTTCTTATATACATCTTCCAGCTTGCCGTTGAGTTCCTCCATGTTCTCGAAGTAAGGGGCAATGGGCTCGTTGAAGAGTTCGTAGCCGAGGATGACCGGTTCGTCCTTGTAGCGGTCGGCTATCCGGCGCCAGATGTCACAGTAGAGTTGCTGGCTGACTTCGCTGTCGAACAGCCAGGGATAGCCGTAGCTGTCGTCGATGTTGTCGCCTGTCTGTCCGCCGGGAGCGTCGTGCATGTCGAGGATGAGGTACAAGTCCGATTCGCGGCACCACTCTACCAGGCTGTCCACGCGGGCAAATCCGTCCTGGGCGGCGGTCAGCCCCATATAGTCCTCGTCGGTAAACAGCTTGTAGTGGAAAGGCAGGCGGATGGTGTTGGCACCCTGCTCCTTGATGAAGCGGATGTCCTCGCGCGTTACATAATTGTCCTTGAATGCTTTCCAGAAGTCGGCCGTAAAGTCCGGTCCCACCAACTGGCAGAACATCTCATTGATGAAACGGCCGGAATTGGTCTTGTTGAACTTGAACATGTATCCTTCCGGATTCAGCCAGTTGCCCAGGTTGGTACCCATGATGAAGAGTTTGGTACCGTCGGGCTTTATCAAGTCCTGACCCTGAATGGTTACGAATGCATCCGAAGTTACTTCTTTTGTCGCTTGTTTCTCACCGCATCCCGCAAGGCCCAAAGAGAGCAGGGCGATGGTAATGCTTGTCGCTAATAAATGTTTCATGGCAATAATTTTGGTTATAGTATTAGTTGCGATATTCGCTTTTGCTTCCCCAAAGTTAGGAAAGATAAGAACACCTCGTACCGGCGAATCGGGAATAGGTGGAAGGAGTGAAGAAGCATGAACAAACAAACAACTAATAATCAGAAATATAATCAGAAGAAGAGAAAGGCAGAAAGTGGATTCAAAAAGCCAGTTTGACGTATTGTCAGCGTATCTGCATCAGCCGTATTTCAAAGTCCTCGCGCGAAATGCGGGCCTTGTTCTTCACTTTGGCACGGTAATTATAGATGGTGTTTACGGAATAACGGAGGAATTCTGCAATCTGCGAACTGTCGTCGATACCCAGACGAATCAAGGCGAAAATGCGGAGTTCCGTATTCAGCAACTCGCCTTTACGGAGCACGATGCGTTCTTCGGGCTGCAGCAAGTCATTGAATTTATCGACAAAATCGGGGAAAAGGTGCAAGAAGGCAGTATCAAAGTTATCATAGAGTTCCTTCAGTCCGGTGTCCAGCACCTCGCGGGAACGCACCATCTTCAGCAGCTCTTCCATCTGCCCGGCAGAGATTTTCTTGTTGACCATCCGCCGGTAGGTATCCAGCCGGTTGATATAAACGGAGCAGAGATTCATGAAACGGCCCACATACTCCTCCTTGATGTTGTTTGAGAGTTGCAGTTGCTCGTTGGCATGCTCCAGCTTGTTCCGTGCGGCAGAGAGTCGCTGCATCTGCCGGTAGATAAAGCCCACTGCCACCACCAACAGCACAATCAAAGCGCTGATGAGCCAGAGGTACAGCCGGAGCCGGTCATTCTGCTTCTCGCGCATGGCCTGATAAGTGAGGTCTATCAGTGAAAGGATGCCGGCAGTCTGGAGGCTGCGGCTACGGGCGTTGTATCGGTTGGTTTCGTCCCACGAGAAACGGATGTAACGGTAGGCATGCTCCATATCCCCTTCCTCATAAAGAAGTTCCGCCAGGTTCCAGAGTGAGGCATGGTCTGTGATGCTCAGGCGAATATCGGTCAGTGCAGACAAAGCCAGATAGCGCTTCTCCTCCTCCCGGTTCCCGAGCCGGCGGTAGAGCAATGAGCGCTGATAGGTCACCAGCGCATATTCGGGAGTATTGGGCTTGGCATGTGCCAGACGCGTATCATTGATGCTCAAGGCTTCGTCCGGATGGCCTGCAGCGGCCTCCCGCGTCTCTCTTCGTTCCAGATAGAGGGGGGATGAAGGCAGAAGTACCTGCATCAAAGAATCGTCATAATGGGTAGCCAAAGCCTGATAATGCTTCTTGAAAGAATCGTCCAGCGTATAGAAACTCAGTTCTGTGTAAAGTTTATGACAGGCATTGTAATAGTCCGGCATCAGATGGGTGGGAAGGGAGGCTTTGTCCGTCTGCCTCAAGAGTTCGGCAGCTTCCTCGTACATGCCTGCCGAAGCCATCAGGTGGGCAAGCTCCAGCCTTGTTTCGAGTGCTGCATCCTGCCGGCCATAGCGCTCTGCCCAATCCGGATTGACACGAAGATAATGGATGGCCGAATCGCAGATATATGCCTTATACTCCTTATAAATTTCCCCATTCCATCGAAAAAAAGAGAGATTGGCGGTGTCGGCATCCAGCAATTGGCGCTTCAGCCGGGCAATGCGCCCTTCACGCACGGCGACATAGTGCCGATGCGCCTCGATAGCCTCATCCAAAGAAGCCGTCAGTGCAGTGAAAGACGACGTGCCGGCAGCCAAAGCCACACTTTGCCATACCACGACGGCAAGAAAACAAAAAATGAACAATCTCCTTTCCATGACCATAAAGTTCATGCAAATATAGCAAGAAATCCTGCAAAGCAGTAGCATCGGAAAGAATAGTTTCCTATATTTGCGTTCAAAACCCCCAAACAAATTATCTATCATGAAAAGCTTAACACTCCAACGGATTGCCGCGGTAGACGTATTCCGCGCACTCACCATGTTCCTCATGCTCTTTGTCAACGACATTCCCGGACTGAAAAACGTGCCCCACTGGCTGATGCATGCCAGGATGGACGAAGACATGATGGGATTCTCCGACACCATCTTCCCCGCTTTCCTTTTCTGTATGGGCATGTCCGTATCCTTTGCCATACAAAACCGGTACAAAAAGGGAGACAACACCCTGCAAGTCGTGGCCCATATCTTCTGGCGGACAGTGGCACTGATTGCCATGGGACTGTTTTCACTGAACAGCGGAGGCATCGAAGGCGGCCTCTCACATCAATGGTTTTCCATCTTGATGGTCATCGGCTTCTTCCTCACCTGGGGGGTATATCCCAAAGCGGAAGGAACGAAAAAGACCCTTTTCACCGCAATGAAAACAGCAGGCGTGCTGCTGCTCGCCTTCCTCGTCATCTACAAGGACATGAACGGGAAACCGTTCCAGATAAGCTGGTGGGGCATCCTCGGACTTATCGGCTGGACGTATGTGCAGGCATCTATCTGTTCACCCGGGAAAGCCTGCGGAAGAATGCCATTGCCTGGTTCGTGGTCGTATTGCTTGCCGTAATCAGCCATTCAGACCTGATACCGGGAGAATACGGCAGCCGGATTATCCTGCTTCCCTTTATCCCGAGTGACTGGACACTGCATGCCTTCGGTATGTCCGGCGTATTGACCTCCCTGCTCATGCAGCGCTATGCCGACCGGGAACGGCCGGGACGATTCATCGGCATGCTTTGTGCCCTCGGCGTAGGAATGCTTGTCCTTGCCCTCGTCTCACACCCGTTCTGGATTATATCCAAAATACAAGCCACGCCGACATGGTTGTTCTACTGCCTCGCCATGTTCTTCCCGCTGTTCGGCTTCTTCTACTGGCTGACGGACGTGAAAGGCAAGACCAACTGGTTCGATATCATCAAACCTGCAGGTACGGCAACGCTGACCTGCTATATTATTCCTTACATCTGGTATGCTGTCCAGCAACTGCTGCATCTGCACTATCCCGAAGCATTGGGAAGCGGCGTGCCGGGACTGATCAAGTCCCTCGTGTTCTCGCTTGTCATTGTCGGGCTGACCGGCTTGCTGGTGAAAGTAAAGATTAAACTGAAAGTATAATGTTGAAAGTCCAAACACCCAACGGTGAAGACAAGGTGCTGCTGCATTCGTGCTGCGCACCTTGCTCCTCTGCCATCATCGAGTGCATGCTGGAAAACGGCATACGCCCCACCGTATTCTACTGCAATCCCAACATCTATCCGCAGGCGGAATATGAGATAAGGAAAGAGGAGGCTATCCGCTTCGTAACCTCCAAAAACCTCGATTTCATCGACGCGGACTACGACTATGCACACTGGCTGCACACTATAAAAGGACTGGAAAACGAGCCGGAACGTGGCAGCCGATGCCTAAAGTGCTTCACACTGCGCCTGACAGAGACAGCCCGCTACGCCTCCGAGCATGGTTTCTCCGTATTCACCACTACCCTCGCCTCTTCGCGCTGGAAAAGCCTGGAGCAAATCAATGAAGCCGGACGCCGTGCCGCCGCGCTCTATCCGGATACCCTCTTCTGGGAACAGAATTGGCGGAAAGGCGGGCTCCAGGAGCGGCGCAACCAACTGCTGAAAGAGTATGACTTCTACAACCAGCAGTATTGCGGCTGTGAATTCAGCATGCAACGGTTGGAAAAGAACGAAACGATATAAAATCGGCCGGATTATGTACGATATCGTACTAAAACTAGGTACGTTTCCCGTAACTTTGTTTCATGTTAACAATAAGAACTAAAGAAAACATGAAGAAACTGACTTTTACATTATTCATCGCCCTAGCAGTGGCATGCCTCTTTTCAGTTCCCTGCAATGCCAAGGGAAAAGCAAAACACGTAGTTTTCATCGGTCTTGACGGCTGGGGTAGCTACAGTGTTCCCAAAGCAGAAATCCCCCACATCAAGCAACTGATGGCAGACGGTTCTTATACATTAGAAAAACGGACTGTACTTCCCTCCTCCAGCGCCGTCAACTGGGCAAGCATGTTTATGGGGGCAGGTCCTGAATTGCACGGATATACGCAATGGGGCTCCAAGACTCCCGAGCTTCCGTCACGCGTACTGAACCAGCACGGCATATTTCCTACCATCTTCCAGCTGCTACGTGATGCCCGGCCGGAAGCGGAAATAGGCTGCCTGTATGAATGGGACGGTATCAAATACCTTGTAGACACTCTTGCCTTAAGCCACTATGCGCAAGCGCCCGACTACAACAAACATCCCGAAGCCTTATGCGGTATGGCAGAAAAGTATATCAAGGAGAAACAACCGACCCTTCTTGCCATTTGCTTTGACAACCCCGACCATGTAGGCCATCAAGCCGGACACAATACTCCTGAATATTACGCCAAACTGAAAGAACTCGACGGTTATGTGAGCCGCATCATCCAGGCCGTTACAGAGGCAGGCATGCTGAAAGAAACCATCTTCATCGTTACTGCCGACCACGGAGGCATTGAAAAAGGACATGGCGGCAAGACCATGCAGGAAATGCAGACTCCCTTCATCATCTCCGGAAAGAACATTAAGAAAGAAGGCGAATTCCACGAAAGCATGATGCAGTATGACGTTGCCTCCACCATTGCCCACATCTTCGGGCTGAAACAGCCACAAGTATGGATAGGACGTCCTATGTTGCAGGTTTTCAAATAAAAAAAGCGGTCAGTGATAAATGAGCGTCGAAAGATAGTCCTCGGCAAACATCTCGTTCGCCACCTCTAACAGAGCTTCCGAAGTGAGCTGTTCAATGCGATGGAACACGGCTTCGGAAGTTTCGCATTTATTATAATGCAGGAAAGTCTTTCCCATACCCAGCGCATTGTTCTCATTATTATCCGAAGCTACACCGATTTGCCCGATAAGCTGCTTCTTGGCGGCCGCAAGCTGCGAGGAAGTCATCCGGACATCACGCAAGCGTTTCAATTCCTTATATACCAGGCGGGTGCAGTAGTCCAAATCTGCAGGGTCGCAACCGAAGTAGATGCAGAAAGTTCCCGTATCGGTATAGGAAGTCAAGTTGGATTCTACGTTATAGACCAGCCCACGACGTTCACGGAGAGAGACGTTCAAGCGGCTGTTCATGCCCGGGCCACCCAAGACATTGTTCAGCAGGTAAAGTGCGGTGCGCTTGTCATCGTATGCATTATATCCCCGGCTGCCAATCATGACATGTGCCTGGTGAGTATCCTTATGCACTACAAGATGCTCGGGCACATAAAGGGGAGGCGGAGTACGACCATAATGCACCGGTGTTGCCGGTATATCCGCCAGAAGTTTTTTTGCCATAAGCACAACTTTCTTGAAACTCAGATTGCCCAGAACAAAGAAAACCATATTGTTGGGATGGTAGAAGCGGGCAGTGAATGCGGCAGCATCCTCACTGCGAAACTGCTTTAACTGCTCGGGATTGCCAAGAATGTTGCGTCCCAGGGGATGCCCCCTGAATATCAAGTCCTCAAAATCATCGAAGATTAGCTCGGAAGGGTTGTCTTCGTAGGATTGTATCTCGTCGATAATCACCTCTGTCTCCTTCTCTATCTCGCGTTGCGGAAAGGTGGAGTGGAATACAATATCCACCAGAAGTTCGAAGGCACGGCCGAAATGCTCGGTCAGGAAAGCAGAGTAAATCACCGTCTCTTCCTTGTTGGTGTAAGCGTTGAGGTCGCCGCCCACATTCTCCATGCGGTTCAGAATGTGCCATGCCTTGCGCTTGGCGGTACCTTTAAATATAAGGTGCTCCACAAAATGCGCCATACCCTGCTCGTTTTCAAGCTCGTCGCGCGTACCCGCATCTACGGCAAAACCACAATAAGCCACTTTGGAGGCTGAGGGTTCGTGAATGATGCGCATGCCATTGGGCAGGATATATTGATTGAAAGTTGGCAGTAAATTTTCTTTTAAGTTCTTCATTCTGACGTTTCAAACTATTTGAGGCGACAAAAATACAATAAAACTTATTGCCGTTTATAGAAAATTGCAGATATTTGCAATTGCTATAATTTTAAGCACATTAATCAAATTAGCACATTAAGTATGATTGCATCCATTCAAGAGCTTTTGCAGAAAGAGGCACAAGCCGTACTGAACATTCCAGTGACGGACGCTTATGAAAGAGCTGTAGAACTCATCGTAGAACAAGTGCACCGCAAAAAAGGGAAACTGGTAACTTCGGGCATGGGCAAGGCAGGACAGATAGCCATGAACATCGCTACCACCTTCTGCTCTACCGGTATTCCGTCCGTTTTCCTGCACCCCAGCGAAGCACAGCATGGTGACCTCGGCATTCTTCAGGAGAACGACTTGTTGCTACTTATCTCCAATTCGGGCAAAACTCGTGAAATCGTGGAGCTGACACAGCTGGCACATAACCTGAACCCAGAACTGAAGTTTATCGTCATCACCGGAAACCCCGACAGCCCCCTGGCACACGAATCCGATGTATGCCTTAGCACCGGAAAGCCGCAAGAAGTATGCGCACTGGGCATGACGCCCACGACTTCGACCACTGCCATGACCGTCATCGGCGACATCCTGGTAGTACAGACCATGAAACAGACCGGATTCACCATTGAAGACTACTCCAAGCGCCATCACGGCGGTTACCTCGGAGAAAAATCAAGATCGCTATGCGTAAAGTAATAGGTATCGGAGAAACCATACTGGACATCATATTCCGTGGCGAACAGCCCACAGCAGCCATTCCAGGCGGTTCAGTATTCAACGGCATCGTTTCGCTGGGGCGTACGGGCATCCCCATCTGCTTTATCAGCGAGACGGGCAATGACCACGTGGGCAATATTATCCTCAACTTCATGCGCGAGAACAATATCCCCACAGACCATGTCAATGTCTTCCCCGACGGGAAATCCCCCGTATCACTCGCTTTCCTGAACAACCGGAGCGATGCGGAATACATCTTCTATAAAGATTATCCCAAACAACGGTTAGATATAGAGTATCCGCAAATTCAAGAGGACGACATCGTTATAATAGGGTCTTATTATGCCTTGAACCCCGTATTGCGCGACAAGGTATTGGAACTGCTGGAACGCGCACACGACATGCATGCCATCATCTATTACGACCCCAATTTCCGTTCGTCCCATAAAGAGGAGGCCATCAAGCTGGCTCCCACCATCATCGAGAATCTGGAATACGCCAACATTGTACGCGGTTCGCAAGAGGATTTCTTCTATATGTGGGACCTGCAGGAGGCCGACAAGATATACAAAGACAAAGTAAAGTTCTACTGCCGCAACTTCCTCTGCACAGCCGGCGCGGAGCAGGTTTCATTGCGCACCGGCACGATTTCCAAGGAATATTCCATCCCCCCACTGGAGGCGGTCAGCACCATCGGTGCAGGAGACAACTTCAACGCAGGCATCATCTTCGGGCTGCTGAAACATAATGTACGCTACGAGGACCTCGATACCATGGACGAGGCTACTTGGGACCAAGTTATCCAATACGGCATTGAGTTTGCCGCCGAGGTATGCAAGAGTTTCAACAACTCCGTTTCAAAGGAATTTGCAGAAGCACGAAAATACCAGCCATAGACACCCTTACAAAAGGGTGTTCACCACAGATTACACGGCCTGAAAATCCATGCAATCTGTGGTAGAACAGCTTCCGGATTAACAAAATTCTCCCGCTTTTCCTTTCATTTCTGCTTTTTTTTTGCTTTATTTGTCTATCCTTTATACCTTAAGCATTCGCGCTATGAATACAAAAGGAAGCAGACAGCACTCTCCAACCCCTCCTAAGCAGAAATGGCAAAACATCTGCCTTGCCTTGTGCATTCTTTTAGGAATACTCGCCTCTTGCGAAACAGAAGAATCCTTCTATCAACCCCGATTCCCGGCAAACGATGTCCCGTTGACCCGGCAAGCGTTATTCAAGCCGGAAAACTTCTTTGCCTACACCGACTCTACCCTAAAAGCCGTGATTTCCGCACTACGCAGAGTGGAAGAAGAAAAGCATTTCACCGCTTCTTTCCTGTTGAAATACGGCATTCCTCTCTGGAACTTCACCTACCAATTGACCGAAGAAGAAGAGACCTGCATCTTCGTTCCCCTCTACCGCCTTGACAAGCCACACTGCATCGATGCCATCTGGCTGTTGCACATCAAAGACGGATGGATGAAGTTTTTTCCATTGAAGCGTGATGACGAACTCATAAGAGAAAGCGACCAAGTGTTCATATTCGACTTGTTAAGCTATCTGGTATTTGGCGAAGAGAATGCGCAAGGACTCACATTCAAGCCTCATGCCCAGACCCGTTCGGTAATAACCGTCACCCAATGCTGGGATGTATATACCGGACCTAAAGACCAGCTGGAATACAGCTATACCAACTGCGTTAGTCATTCCTATTGGGTGGATGATGCCTTTATAAATAATAGCAACTGGAACAGTGGTGGAGGAGGAAGTGGCGATGTGTGGATTGGAGGAGGAAGTTCTGGAGGTTCCGGCTCTTCACCGGGTACTCCGGCAGGAAATATATTCAAGAAAGAAGCCGACCAAGACTCGCTTTTATGGGTAATCACCGAAAACATGACAGCCCGAATCATGGAAGACTGTTTGGGAGGAGACCTATACAGTCAACTGAAAGAGAAAGTCAAAAACAACAAAATCAATCTGGAATTCGATTTCGGCAAAGGGTATTCCTACAATTGGGAAGAGCATACCTTGCACATCGGATTGGAAGAATTGGAAGCAAACAACCTTCTGCATGAAATGTTCCATGTTTTCCAAACCACACAAGAGCCTATATCATCGTTCAAAAGTTCTATGATGAACAGAGAGATAGAAGCGCACTATGCGCAATACCTGTTCTTGAGGAGGAGCGTGGAGTGGACGGACAAAAAACAAGATAAATATGCAAAAAGCCAACGCCTAAGAGCAACAACTTCATTGACTAAATATGTAAATCAGCAAGGTCATGTTACAACTTCATTCTTGGATATCTTTGAAACCTATATATCTAATAATGTCGTTAATGCTTTCCGTCAGGAAGGATACGACAATTATCCATTTAAAGAGTATTCGGATATCACCAATATTTTTCCCAACATAAAATTAACAACTAAAAATTGTGACGAATGAAAAGACTATTGCTTATTACACTGCTTATAGGATACATCTACCCTTGTGTAGCACAGGACAAACCTATCAGAACAGAAGAATCACTTGAAGGAACAGTCATTTATAAAAAGACCACCACTTTCGAGGTAGATGGTTATACGTATCAATGTGACGTAGATGACGGTAGCCAGTTTGTGACTCTTTATAACAAAGAAAACAAACTGACATACGAAAAGATTGTGTATAAAGACACGGGGAAGACATATATTGGCAGCTGGAGTAGCAATGTAATTGAATATGACAGATTCATGAGTCAGCAAGCAGATTTCATAGTAGACCAAGCATTCACCAAAGCCATGGCAGATGAAATTGGGAAAACGGAACTTATGATAACCATGTTGCTCAGTCCAAATACGGGAGAAGTAATGGAAGTGAATTTCAATTTCACGACCTTTAGCCCATACGCCAGAGTACCACTGCATGTATATAGGGAAATCGAAGTAAAACTGAAAGAACAAATACACTTTAAACCCGGAGAAGTGGGAAAACAACTCAATTACATCATGCTGTCATGGAGACAAAAGCCCCAAGGGAAACTCCCCCCATTACCACCTCCCGGTTCGCTGATGTAACATTGTAAACCAACCTGCCTATGCACGAAAGAATCTATAGCAGTTTTTTTAAAGTTCAAAAAAGAAATATAAAAGCTTGGCATTGCTGTTACCTTCTGTGGGTAAATTACATATATTTGTGATTAACGACATCAGAGAGGTTACGAATTATGTATAAGAACTTATTGAACTTGCTTGTTTTGGCAGTGCTGCTCCCTTCCTGCAATGGCACTGCCCCTCACATTTCCGTTGTATGCGAAGAAAACAACGTGGGCAACTGCATTGTAAAATGGGAAATGGCCCCTCTCATCAAAGGAAATGTGAAGGTATATGCTTCGCCCAACCATATCCCCGAAGATGTTCCCGTTGCCGTCGCCAACATCTCCGACCTGAAGATGACTGTCATCACTACCGACCCTACACAACGATACTACTACACACTTGTATTCGCTGACAAATACCGGGTAAAGATTGCCACCCGCAACATCAACATCCCCGGCATACAGAACTTCCGGGACCTGGGAGGCTATTCCTCCTATCCCACCCAAAAGAAAGTGCATTGGGGCATGCTGTACCGCTCTGCCGAAATAGATAAACTGAAACCGTGTTCGCGCAAAGAGCTCAAGAACATAGGCATAAGGACTATCATCGACCTGCGTTCATCTGTCGAAGCGAATAGACAAAGCCCTTTGCAACAGGCATTCAAAGTGATCCATATCCCCATTCCTACCGGCGACATGGAGTATATCCTGAAAGGTGTGCAGGAACAGAAAATCAAGAGCGATACTGTCTACCGAATCGTGGAGCAGATGAACCGCGAACTCATCAACAACTACACCAAAGAATATCGCCGGATTTTCGATATCCTGCTGGACAAGAACAATTATCCCGTCGTAATCCATTGCTCTTCGGGCAAAGGGCGCACGGGCATCGTATCGGCACTTGTGCTTGCCTCCCTTGGAGTGGACGAAGACATCATCATGGAAGATTATCGCCTCAGCAACGACTACTTCAACATCCCGGCGGCCTCCCGATATGCTTACCAGCTTCCGGCACGCTCGCAAGAGGCCATCACTACCGTATTCTCGGCACGCGAAGATTTCCTGAATGCCGCCATTGAAGAAATGAAACGAAGGTATGGAGATACCGACACCTACCTGCAAAGAGGCATCGGTCTGACAAAAGAAGAAAGAAAGAGACTGCAAGACATTCTTTTAACGGATAATTGACAATGGATAATGGATAATGAGTAGCCAATAAAAAACGATTTTATCATGTAATTGCATAATTATCAACCATCAATTATCAATTATCCATTGAAAAGCACTATCTTTGCGCCCGAAATATAAAGATAAAGATATACAGAAGATTTAATGAAGACATTTGAAGAGCTCGGTGTGTCGCCGGAGATACGCCGCGCCATCGAAGAAATGGGTTACGAGCAGCCCATGCCGGTACAAGAGGAAGTAATTCCCTACCTTTTAGGAGAAAACAATGATGTAGTAGCACTGGCACAAACAGGAACAGGAAAGACCGCAGCGTTCGGCCTGCCGCTCATACAGAAGATTAACGTCAACAACCGAATTCCCCAATCACTTATTCTCTGCCCCACCCGCGAACTTTGTTTGCAGATAGCAGGCGACTTGAACGATTATTCTAAATATACCGATGGCTTGCGAGTGTTGCCCGTATATGGAGGCTCGTCCATCGAAAGCCAGATACGCATGTTGAAGGCAGGTGTACACATCATCGTAGCCACACCGGGACGACTGCTGGACCTGATGGAACGCAAAACCGTGTCCCTCGCCACCATACAGAACGTGGTTATGGACGAAGCGGACGAAATGCTGAACATGGGATTCACAGACAGCATCAACGCCATTCTCGCCGATGTGCCGCAGGAGCGCAACACCTTGCTGTTCTCCGCTACCATGAGCCCGGAAATCGCACGCATCTCCAAGAAGTACCTGCGCGATGCCAAGGAAATCACCATCGGACGCAAAAATGAAAGCACCAGCAACGTGAAACACGTAGCCTTCTGTGTACATGCCAAAGACAAGTATGCTGCCCTGAAACGTATTGTGGACTACTATCCGCAGATATACGGCATCATCTTCTGCCGTACCCGCAAAGAAACGCAGGAAATAGCTGACAAGTTGATGCAGGAAGGCTATAATGCCGACTCGCTGCACGGCGAACTGAGTCAAGCGCAGCGTGACACCGTGATGCAAAAGTTCCGCATCCGCAACCTACAACTGCTGGTTGCCACGGACGTTGCCGCACGCGGCCTCGATGTGGACGACCTGACACACGTCATCAACTACGGATTGCCCGATGACACCGAGAGTTATACCCACCGCAGCGGCCGTACGGGACGTGCCGGCAAAACCGGGACTTCCATCGCCATCATCAACCTGCGAGAGAAAGGCAAAATGCGCGAGATTGAGCGCATCATCGGCAAGAAATTCATTGCAGGCGAAATGCCCACCGGCAAACAGATATGCGAAAAGCAACTGCTCAAAGTGATAGACGATCTTGAAAAGGTGAAAGTGAACGAGGAGGAAATCGCCGACTTTATGACCGACATCTACCGCAAGCTGGACTGGCTGAGCAAAGAGGACCTGATTAAACGCATGGTTTCGCATGAATTCAACCGTTTCCTGGATTACTATCGCGGCCGTGACGAGATAGAGACAGCAACCGGTAGTGAGCGTGGTGCAAGAAGTGGCGAGAGGGGCGACCGCAACGACCGTAGAAGCAGCCGCAAAGCAGAACCCGGCTTTACCCGCTTGTTCATCAACCTGGGTAAAATGGACAACTTCTTCCCCAACGAATTAATCAGCCTGCTGAACAACAATACACGTGGACGTGTAGAGCTGGGACGAATTGACCTGATGCAGAAGTTCTCCTTCTTCGAAGTGGAGGAAAAGGAAGCCACCAATGTAGTGAAGGCCCTGAACCGCGCCAGCTGGAACGGCCGTAAAGTATCCGTAGAGGTTGCTGGAGACGAGGGTAAGGAGGCTCCGAGGGGCAAACGTCCGGGTACAGCCGGAAGCCATGGGAAAAAAGAGTTTGACAGCAAGAAGCGCAGTTACAAGGAAGACGGCAAACGGAACGATGCCACCGGCAAACGCAGCGAAAAGGCCGAAAGTCCTGCAAACGACAAGAAGAAAGGCAAGCCCAGCCGCGAAGAGCGGGGTTACACCAAAGCCCGTGGCAAAAAGGATGACTGGAAACAGTTCTTCCAGGGCAACAATGACTTTAAGGATGCAGAGCCCGACTTCAGTGAAGAAGGGTGGGCAAGACGGACACCGAAGAAGAAGTGATATAAACTATAGAAAGATAATAGGGTGATAAAACCGGCAGCATCCGCTACCGTTTTATCACCCTATCCTTTTTCACGACTCTTTATCCTTTATTTCGTGCAGCTTTTCGTACTGAATGCAACGAGCATCCAAACCATTTTCTCCTGCTCTTTCAGGTAGCCGGTCATCAAATCTGCCGTCACGTCATCGCCAGCTTCATTTGCCAGTTCAATTACCTTTCTCTCTTCACCAATCAGGTAGCCGTAAGTCTCGAGGATATGGTCCACAGCCTCACTGCCGCAAGAGATGTCGGACACTTCCTTCACGTTGGCAACCTTCAGGTATTCACTGAACTTATTCTCGGGCACGCCACCCAGCATCAAGATGCGCTCTGCAATCTCGTCAATCTTCTCGGCGGTATCGTCATACATACTCTCGAACTTCTCGTGCAGCACAAAGAAGCCGTGTCCCTTGATGTTCCAGTGCATACCGCGCAGATTGGTGTAATGTACCTGGAAGTCGGCCAATAATTGGTGCAATGCTGATGCTACGCCAGCCACTTTCTTTTCATTCAAATGCAAGTAATCTAAAGTTTTCATAATTCTATTGTTTTAAATATTTATACTATTTTTCTTTTGGGTATTGCAAAGATAAGGGGTAAATCAAGGCTTGTCAAACAGATAATTTCTATCTTTGCATAGACGAACTCTATACATAACCTTCAAATGCCTTGTTCATCATGACTTTACAACAATTGGAATACATCCTTGCCGTCAACCAGTTCCGCCACTTTGCCAAAGCAGCCGAATATTGCCGCGTGACACAGCCCACCCTCAGTGCCATGATTCAGAAACTGGAAGAGGAACTGGACACCCGGATTTTTGACCGCAGCCAGCAGCCGGTATGCCCCACTCCCGTCGGTATCCACATCATAGAACAAGCACAGAATATATTGGTTCAAGCCAACCGTATAAAGAATATTATAGAAGAAGAAAAACACTCACTGACCGGCACCTTCAAGCTGGGCATACTTCCCACCGTAGCTCCTTACCTCCTGCCCCGTTTCTTTCCGCAGCTGATGAAGAAATACCCCGACCTCGACATCCGGGTAGTCGAAATGAAAACAAACGACATCAAGAAAGCCCTGCAGACGGGAGAAATAGATGCAGGTATCGTAGCGAGTCTGGCAGGTATGGAAGAGTTGCAGCAGACGCCGTTGTTCTATGAACAGTTCTTTGCCTACGTGTCGCGCGAAGACGCCCTCTTCAACAACGAGGTAATCCGTACTTCCGACCTGAACGGCGAACAGCTTTGGCTGCTCGACGAGGGCCATTGCTTCCGCGATCAGCTGGTGCGTTTCTGCCAGATGAAGTCGGCACGTGCCAGCCAGCTTGCCTATCACTTGGGCAGCATGGAGACCTTTATGCGCATGGTAGAAAGCGGCAAAGGCGTGACCTTCATCCCCGAACTGGCCGTTCTGCAACTGGGCGATGCCCAGAAAGAGCTGGTACGTTCCTTCGCCATCCCCTGCCCCACCCGCCAGGTCGTGCTGCTGACCAATAAGAACTTTATCCGCCACACGCTGCTCGAAGTGCTGGTTAAGGAGATAAAACTTTCCGTACCCAAGGAAATGCTCTCACTGAAAGCAACCCAAGCAGTCGTATAGATTTCATCTATCGCTCCATAAAATCTTTCAATCGGATTTTTTGTTCTATCGGGGAAAAATGCTATATTTTTGCAAACAGAAAAAGCGAAGGTCGGTTGCACCTCAGCATCATCAAGCAAACTGGCTTCTACATTCTGTCTGCACAATCTTCGCATTGGTAAAACAAAAAACTAAACCTATTAAAAGAGAAAAATTATGGAACCGATCATCAACTCACAACTCCCTGAATTCAAGGTTCAGGCTTTCCAAAACGGAAGTTTCAAAACAGTATCCCACGAAGACGTAAAAGGTAAATGGGCCATTTTCTTCTTCTATCCGGCAGACTTTACCTTCGTATGCCCTACCGAGCTTGTAGACATCGCAGAGAAATATGACCAATTCCAAGCAATGGGCGTAGAAGTATATTCTGTAAGCACAGACTCGCACTTTGTGCACAAGGCATGGCACGATGCTTCCGAAAGCATCCGCAAGATTAAGTACCCCATGCTTGCCGACCCCACAGGCGTGCTGAGCCGCGCATTCGGCGTGATGATTGAAGAGGAAGGCATGGCATATCGCGGCACATTCCTCGTAAATCCCGAGGGTAAAATCAAGATTGCCGAGATACAGGACAACAACATCGGACGCAATGCCGACGAGCTGCTGCGCAAGGTAGAAGCTGCACAGTTTGTTGCCACACACGATGGAGAAGTCTGCCCTGCCAAGTGGAAGAAAGGAGCGGAAACTTTGAAGCCGAGCATCGACCTTGTAGGAAAGATTTGATAAGTAATAGGAGGAGCGGGCGCTTTCACCATAGAAAGACGTCCGCTTTCCTTTAAGACGTCCGCAGTACTTGTACAGAAGTACTGTAGTACTTTCAAAGGAGTACCGCAGTACTTTCGAAGGAGTATTGGAGTACTTTCGAAGGAGTATTGGAGTACTTCCTCACAAGTTCTGCAACTACTCTATATCAAACATATTAAAAGACTATTTTCTCACCCCAAACACCCTATTAATCATGTTAGAAACAACTATATTAGACCAGGTGCGGAGCGTATTCCAGCATTTGGAAGCCCGCTACGTCTTTCACATCACCTATCATCCGGGTCACGAGCAGGCACAAGAGCTTATCGGATTCTTGAAGGATGTGGCAAGCTGTTCCGACAAGCTCTCCTGCCGGATGAGTGAGATAGAGAACCCCGTGTTGGAGTTCACATTGCTGAAAGACGATGTGGAAACCGGCATCAAGTTCCGCGGCATCCCCGGCGGACACGAGTTCACTTCCCTCCTGCTTGCCGTGCTGAATGCCGATGGAAAGGGGAAAAATCTGCCGGACGAAGCAATTCGTCGCCGCATCCGGGCGTTGCAAGGCGACATCAGCCTGCAAACGTATGTATCGCTTACTTGCACCAACTGTCCGGATGTGGTGCAGGCACTGAACATCATCGCATTGCTGAATCCGCACGTCACCCACGAGATGGTGGACGGGGCGCTTAATCAAGAGGAAGTAGATGCGCTGAAGATACAAGCCGTGCCGTCAGTCTACGCTAATGGCAAGCTGCTTCACGTAGGTCGCGGTTCTTTAGGAGAGCTTTTGCAGAAGCTGGAAGAAGCCTTCGGCAGTGCTCCGCAAGAGGACGAAGCGCCGATAGAGAGAGATTTCGACGTGCTGGTATTGGGCGGCGGACCAGCCGGAGCTTCCGCAGCCATCTACTCTGCACGCAAGGGCCTACGGGTGGCGATTGTTGCCGAGCGCATAGGCGGACAGGTAAAAGAGACGGTAGGCATAGAAAACCTTATCTCCGTGCCGCAGACTACTGGTGCAGAACTTGCCAACGCACTCCGCACACATATAGAGCACTATCCGATAGAGATTTTCGAGGAGCGTAAGATAGAGAAAGTAGAGTTGCAGGGAACGGAGAAAAGTGTCTCCACCGTATGCAGCGAGATGTTCCATGCACCGGCGGTAATCATTGCCACAGGGGCAAGCTGGCGCAAACTGAATGTGGAGGGCGAAGCGGAATATATAGGACGCGGCGTGGCATTCTGTCCGCATTGCGACGGTCCGTTCTATCAAGGGAAGCATGTAGCGGTTATCGGTGGAGGTAACTCGGGGATTGAAGCTGCCATCGACCTGGCAGGCATCTGCCGGAAGGTAACGGTATTCGAATTTGCCGATACACTGAAAGCCGACCAAGTGCTGCAAGAGAAAGCCCGGAGCCTGCCGAATGTGGAAATCTTCACCTCGTCACAGACCGTAAAAGTCGATGGAAACGGGGAAAAAGTAACTTCTATCCGCATCAAGGACCGCCTTACCGGCGAGGAACGCGACTTCCCGTTAGACGGCATCTTCGTGCAAATCGGTTTGGCAGCCAACAGCGCTCCTTTCCGCAACAAGCTGGAAACGACTCCGACCGGGGAGATTAAGATTGACGCTTTCTGCCGTACCACACTTCCGGGGGTATATGCGGCAGGGGATGTATCGAATGTTCCCTACAAGCAGATAGTCATTGCCATGGGCGAAGGGGCAAAGGCAGCACTCTCGGCATTCGATGACCGTATCCGTGGAGTGATTTAGAAAATATCACCCATAAAAGTATAGGCAGGGGGCACACGTTAAGGATTGGCAAGCTTCAGTTCCTGAATCAGATTTCCTGCCTTCCCATACTTCTCAATCATAAACAGTATGTAGCGTACATCCACCCCGATGGTACGCTGCATCTTCGGCTCATAAAGGATGTCGCTGCTCATGGCTTCCCAGTTCCCATCGAAGGCAAGCCCCAGAAGTTCTCCTTTGGCATTGAACATGGCACTGCCGGAATTGCCTCCCGTAATGTCATTATTGGAGATAAAGCAGACATTCATTTCTCCCTTCTCATCGGCATATCTACCGAAATCACCGGAGGAAAGAAGGGATAGCAACTCAGGCTGCACTTCAAAATCCACATCACCTGCATGGGCTCTGACTTTCTCCAGAATACCTTTCGCGGTGGTATAATAATCATATTCCGCTCCGTCGAAGGGGGCATAACCGCAGACAGTGCCAAAACTCAAACGCATGGTGGAGTTGGCGTCGGGATAGAAGTTACGGGATGCGTACATACGTCGCACGGCAGAGTTGAACAAACGTTCATTCCGCTCGATTTCACCGGAAGCCTGCTGTACCTGCATATTCATCTCGAATAGCTTCGTGATGAGGTCGATGCCCAAGTTGATGGCAGGGTCATTATATATCTGATAGGTGGTGTCCTGCTCCAGAAAACGCTTCAATCCACGGGGGGTGGTCAGCTCCGAGCGGGCATAAAGACTATCCACATAGGTACGCTCGTTACCTCCGTATTCTGTCGCAATCGTCTGGTAGAGCTCGGGCAGATAGGTGGAATCCACTTGGGAGCGGTATTCTTTCAACAGTGCTGTAAACACTTCCTTGTCAATGCCCAAGTCCAGATTGGCATATTTCTCAACGATAGCTTTCAGATTGGCAACCACCGTTTTCTCTTCCCCCTCAAAGTCAAAGTTGAGGATGGACAAAGCAAGCTGCACCAGTTCCGGACCGTTCAGGAAAGATTCGGCAAAGTAAGCTCTGGCACGATAAGCATCACGGCGGCTCTTGTAGTTCAGCTCCAGGTCGGAAAAAAGATGCAGCAGATGTTCCCGCTCCTCCGGTGTCTGCTGTATCCAGCGACGGAGTTCGGTCTCCATGGCACGCTTCTTATCCAGCACATGCAGTTTCTTGATGGTGCGGTTCACTCCTATGCTGTTCTTCCAATAATTGGAACTTTCGTCGTATTTGGAAGCGTACTTGATGCGGATGCTGTCACGGCTATCCATTTCACGCTTCCAGATGGCCTGCTTCACACCACGGACATCTATCTGAGCCTGGTTGGTGGTGGTCATCATCTCTTCGATGCCAAAAGAGGAAAGATAGCGTTCCGTACTGCCCGGATAGCCCATCGTCATACAGAAGGAACCCTCACGATAACCGTCCAGAGATATCGGAGCCACGTATTCGGGATGGTAGGGAACATTGTCGGGAGAATAGTCGGCAGGACGGTTGTCTTTGCCGGCATAGATACGGAATACGGCGAAGTCACCCGTATGGCGCGGCCATACCCAGTTGTCAGTGTCCCAGCCGAACTTGCCCACTGAAGAAGGCGGTGCAAATACCAGACGCACATCATTGTAGTCGCGATAAACGGAAAGCCAGAATTCATTGCCTCCATAGTAAGCATCCACAATGCCTATCAGCGTGGAGTCTTTACGAGAAACCTCTTCGCCAATGACCAGCATCACCGAATCTACTACACTTGTACGCTCAGATTCGTTCATATCCGGTTTTACTGCTCCAAGTACCCGACGGGTCACGTCTTGCTGGTGCAAGAGGAAGCGGACGTAAAGTTCCGGATTAGGCAGTTCTTCACTAAGATTACGTGCCACAAAGCCGTCTTTCAGATAGTCGTGCTCCACAGACGAGTGTTGCTGTATGCTGCTGAAGCCGCAGTGATGATTGGTAAACACCAGCCCGTCCCCGGACACCACCACTCCGGAACAAAAGCCTCCGAAGCTGACTACCGCATCCTTCAGAGACGGGCGTTTCGTATTGTATAGCTTGTTGACAGACATCTGCAAGCCCAACTCTTTCATGGTCTGGCGTGTCTGCTTGTTCAGATTTCCCAGCATCCACATCCCTTCATCCGCTTGTCCCGGCAGAGAAAAAAGGAAGCAGACAGCTATCAGTATAAATCTTATTTTCATTCCGTCAATTCTTGTATTATTCAGTAATCAGCCTCAATTGCTTGGCACCCGTACGCGCCTTGAGCCACTCCGCAATCTTTTCCTTCTCGTGCGCACCCGGATGCTTGCCGAATTTCAAGACGGCAAGGGTCACAGTATCCACCCGTACAGAATCTACCGCCAGTTCAATCGCATGAGATATTGATACAGTCTTTACCGACGGGTAGAGCACTTTCAGTTCCGGGATAATCTTCTTGCCCAATTCATCGAAGGTTTTGTATCTTTCCAAATTCTGCTCCAGTGTGGCAATCTTCTGTTTCTGTTCCACCAGACGCTGCTCACTGTTCTTGTAGAAGTCTTCCATCACCATGGCACGGATGGAAGAAATATCCACCGCTTCATTGTTCATGCCTTGGAGGACTATCAGCTTGGTATTGTCCAGCTTATAGTCTTTCATCTTACTGCGGGCAATGGCGATGGAAGCTTCGGGCACCTCCTGCCCAATCAGCACGACACGTATTTCGTGGCCCTTGCCCTCGTGATGGATTTTCTTGTCCAGCACCTGCGTATTCTCAAAGGAGAGCTGCTCGTTGACAAAACGGTTGGCAGCACTCTCAAAGAAGGTATCCTGGACGATACCTACCGTCAGATAGACAGCGGGACACATGGTCAGGATAGCAATCAGGACAATATATTTACGTACTTTCTTCTCCCGGTTCTTATCCACAAACTCCTTGCGCTGGAAGTGCATCACGCGCACGCCCAGGAAAGTGGCAAGACTGATAAACACGGAATTGATGAAATAAAGATAGAATGCACCGAGGAAATAAATCAAGTTACCCGTTGCCAGCCCGTAGCCTGCCGTACAGAGAGGCGGCATCAAAGCCGTAGCAATGGCAACACCCGGAATCACATTTCCTTTCTCTTTGGTAGAGAGCGCCGTCACACCTGCCAAGCCACCCATCAAGGCGATGAATACGTCATAAATGGTGGGTGACGTACGTGCCAGCAATTCCGACTGCCCCTCGGCAACGGGACTCACCAGAAAGAAAATGGTAGCAGTGGTCACACTGAACAAGGTAGTTATCAAGAAGCTCTTCAAAGACCGCTTCATCAATTCAAAATCATTCAACCCCACAGAAAGCCCCACGCCCATGATAGGCCCCATCAGCGGCGAGATGAGCATGGCACCGATAATCACGGCTGTGGAGTTTACATTCAATCCCAACGAGGCCATGAATATGGCGAATATCAGAATCCAAAGATTGGCTCCTTTGAATTCCACTCCCTTACGGATGGAATCTACAGTTTCCAGTTCATTGTCCTTGTCTTTACGCAAATCAAGATAGTCTTTCAGAAAAGTCTTGATAGCGAAGGTATTTCTGTTGTCGGTCGTCTTTTCTTCCATTATCAATTATCAGTTTTCAATTTTCTCTCAATGAAACGCCTCGTAAAACACTGCTGGTCATCTCGGCAGCAAAGTCCTTTGCCTTAATGCCAAGAGTTGGCAAGAAATCTGCCAAAGCACGTTTTTCCGGTGCTCCAAGTTTACGTTTAAGCATAGCAGTGTTCATGCGAAAAAGAGCTTGGTCGCCCTTACTACGTATGATTCCGAACCCCTTGTCATCCACACCACGCTCGTAAAGAACACCAGAGAGGCGTTTCTCTGTCTCTGCCAACTTATGGCGAGCCTGGACACGGTCGTAGTCAAGAAGTCGTTGCTCTATTACCTCTGCCACACGTGTTTGTACAGCAAAGTAATTTTGGGCAAAAGCAATCTCCGACTTACGAGGGTCACCATTTTGTGCCACGAGGTAGCAGGCATAGCGAGTGAGCATAAAGTCTTCAATGTCCTTTGATGCACCTTTAGGCATAAGTATCGTTTTACTGATGCCGGTAAAATGATTACTCGTCTCTACACCAGCGTTTTGGCAAGCCTCCTTAGCTTTTCCTAAAACATTCTCAAACGTTTGCCATTTGGCATAGCCCAGAATGGGATATAATTCGCGAGCACTCCAGCACTCCACGCCTTCGTATTCACACGCAATGGATTCGAATCTTGCGAGGAGATTCTGAATTGCTTCTGATTTAATCATACTTGATTCTGAATTTATTGTTTGCTCTTCTGCACAATCCTTGATTTCAAAACAATCTTTATGCGATTGATTTTTCTGTCCATTGTGTCACTTCAGTTTTAATAACAGTACAAAAGTAATGCTTTTCTTGACAAAACTG
>OHYQ01000136.1_pt1 | contig 23687 bp, 19 predicted proteins | sample 1580281 | NCBI WGS metagenome assembly OHYQ01 (sample SAMEA3882525, study PRJEB24775) | human gut metagenome | biome: human-associated habitat; feature: intestine environment; material: feces | place: Netherlands | collected 2009/2010
AGAATAAATAATACGAAAATGCACGGAGAAAGCATAACGCAGAACAACAGGAGGACAATATCGAGATTGTATGGAATGCAGATGTTAGGTTGATAATTGTGCAAGCACCGCCTGCACAATTTGTGCAACAAAAAAGAGGAGCCAGTCCAGACTCCTCAAAGGTACGTTATTTCAAAAAGTTGCTCTTGTGTTCCAGCGCGTGCAGATTATGATAGTCCTCATAAATAAGTCAATTTTGCAGATAAAATTAGCAACTCAGGAAAAAATGATTTGCTTGGAGAAATCGAAACGATAAGCTGAGATAATGGTTTCTCTTCTTTAGTGAGCCTATGAAATGACGAAATGTGGCTCGCCACATCAAACAGCCGATAAAATGACAAAACAACTCGGCCATGCAGCCAAAACACTCCGGCTATCCGACAAAACAGCCCGGCTTTTTTTCGTCAAATCAGGTCGGCTTTAACAAAAAGGTTGCCTCACATTATTGCGTGAGGCAACCTTTTCGTTATTCAATATGGTCGTTGATCCAATACCGAAGCTCCGTTTCGTCCTTTGTGCCATCCGCGATACCAATGAACATATCGGCCAGCTCATTCTGCTCCAATTGGAACTGATATCCATTCCATTTGAGTAGCAGTTGCGTGACCATGGCGCCAATTCGCTTATTGCCATCGATAAATGCGTGATTGGACGCTAACCCAAACCCAATACGAGCGATTTTCTCTATGTCAGTTGGAAAAAGATCTTCTCCTCCAAATGATTGAAGGGGTGCGGCAATAGCCGCTTCTAATCCAGCACGATCACGCAGACCATCAATGCCACCAGAAACTTGAATGATACGGCTATGAATCGCTACGACATCTTCTGCTGTAACCCAAATCATTCTGCCATCCTCTTATAGTCAGAAGCGAACTCGCTCAATAGTTGATCGGTGTCCGCCAGCATTTTTTCGCGGCTCACAGCTGTTACAGGCTCCTGAATCGTGACAGCAAAAGGCATGCCTTTTGCTCGAACAAAGGCATTGGCAAAAATATTAAAGGCAGTAGAAGTTGACATGCCCAGTGCATCACAGATGGCTGCCATTTGCGCTTTCACTTCAGAATCAATGCGAAAAGTCATGTTGGAATCCATGTTCAAGCCTCCTTTGCACTACAATAATACTACATAATATGTGCATTGTCAATCCGGTCGTTTCTTGATGATGGTCGGATGCGGCTGATCCAAAGGGAATTGATTATTCGACATAGTTCGATTATATCACAGAACGGCGACAACAGTGTGGCGCGGTTTTCCGTTTTTGCTCATTATGATCGATTTGTTGCATTTTCGACCGATAATCCGTAAGACTTACCAGAATGGAGGTATGTCTATGTATCCGCGCACGATTATTGACTCACTACCGGCAGTTCCTAACAGAGATCAACTCACGCATAAAGATCTACACGCACATTTCAGCACTGGTCAATCGATTCTTCTTTCTGGTTCTGGGAGAGATAAGAAGTACGGGTACCGCAATGGTATCCAGACGGATCTTGGAGACATCAGGAACGATGTCTGGCGCGATTTGGTGCGTGAGCTCATTGTCCGGAGCCACGAAGAAGACTTGTTCGATAAACTCCTGGAGTGGGAGAAGGAGCACACCTATTGGTTAAAGACGAAAGCAGAACTGGAGCATTACACGCTTGAGCTCTACGCTGCAAGGATCTTTGACAACCCGAAATGGGTTGACTATGAAGCTTTTGCCAAGCACTATGGCTACCAGCCGCAGTCCTATGAGGGGTAAACAACTCAATGCATCGGATATACATGAAAACGGCAATGCCACATTGTGGCACTGCCGTTTTCTTATTGCCTTTTTTCAGTTCACGGTCTATTGACTACGCCAACAAAGAGTGGAAGTCCATCTGCACCAGTAATGGCGAATAAGAACGGTCGATCCAATACGAAGTCCATTTCCTCTTCAGGTGGCGCCGCAGCACCAGCCATCATCATGACGGTATATGCCGCTGCGGTAACCCCCTCTTCATCGATGGCAACGCGGGCTGCATGGTCGGCTTTGGAAAGGAATATCTCTGCAACTTTCGAAGTCATGGGACTGAAATCGGCCACCGTGGCATCGAATACACCGGTAATACCCAGCGCATTCAGGCCATCACGCAGGTCAAGATCAGAGACAACATCAAATTTGGGAACGGACATATTCACGATCAGGTGCTTGCTGTTCTCCCAGTTTCCATTGCTGTTTAGGAACTCCATCGTTTGCTCATCGGCAAGCAGATCATCCATAGCCACGCCATCATCAGGCAGGAGGAACCACATTTTGCCGCTGCCCTCCAGGCTCAGAGCAACAGCGCCGAACTGATCTGCCCAGTAATAGGTGTTGCTGCCGCCCTTGTGCATGAAGTCGCACTCCACGGTCTCTCCATCAGCACTGAACAGATGGAACAGGCCCTTTTCCGTTCCGGCCTCATTGAACTCACTGTGCCACTTGGCTCGGTAGTAGATGGTAGAGGCCAAAGCCATAACGGTCTCGGGGTCCATCGACAGACCATCGGCCTGCGCTTCCAGCAGTCCTCCGGTCTGCTCATTGATCCAGTCCCGCAAGGCCTGATTAAATTCCTCGCTGCCCATCTCACCACGGAAGGAGGACGCATAGTAATTCTTTGCCAGACTGTCCATTGTGGACTGGTTGAAATTTACGGACTCATTCAGCCACAGGGAGTTTGCCAGAATGCTTGTCACGGCGCCGTCATTGCTGTAATTGGCGTTCCAAACACTGGCTGCCTGGGAGCGCAGAGCCTCAATGCTTTCACTTCCTAGAAGGTCAAGGATCTGCTGGCGGCTTTCACTGTCCGTCACCTCTGCCAGCATGGCGAGGGCCATGTAAACACTCAGAGGAGAGTATACCTTGTTCTCCCCGTTGGAATTGCTGAGAAACTCTCGGATTGAACTGGCGAAGAACGGTTCCAGACCGTCTGCATAGCCTTCCGGCTGACTGCGTTGGGCCTTTCTGTCCGACTGCCAGGCGTCATAGACCACATCAAAGCCATCGCTGTCAAACTCACCGGTCTTTTCATCAAAATACTCCATCTCGTTTGGGTAGGGAGCCATCTCCGGATAGCTAGCCAGTGCCAGAGCATAGGCCGATGCGGAGTTGTTTGGTTTCTTTTCGTCCATATTGGTATCTCCTGCGCAGCCTACCATAGAAATCAGGCAAGCCGCTGCGAGGCATAGCGCTACAATTCGTTTCATACTGCGTACCCTCCTTAGTCTACGATGGTGTCTGTGCAGATTACCTGCGTTATGATTTCCATAGCAGTCTCGCCGTAGCGTGACCACCAGCTATTTACACCCTGGGTCGTTGCCACAAAGTTGCCTTTGCTGGCAGGGTAACTGATAAAGTTCCAGATAGCACCGCCATCGTAGGTGCCCATGGAACCATTTCCAAATTCCTTCATTGACAATCCGGTGCCACAGACGCCGAATGTAGGCCAATATTGGAAATCGATCCATCCATCTTCACCAGCGGGTCGGAAACTGACGCCATAGCTCATGCCATCGGCACTGTATTCCTCAACCTTGTATTCCCAACCAGAAAGAAGCGGCACACTGACGCCAAATCCGCCGTGTTCGTAGGAAACATTACTTGTGTCAGCGGCGTCCACGAGATCAAAGCCTGCATAATAGGTTTTGGTGTCATAATCACCGGTACCCCGGAAATCCATAACCGATTTGCTGATCCGGTAGGAACCTACGGGAAGCTCTCCGTACAGGCGGCTCCAATTCACTTCCCATTCTGTTTCCGCATTGTTAGGGATCATCCATGCTTCTGACGTCCAGGCAAGCTCATACTCCATAGGAAGCAGCTCGACCGCAACCCACTCGCCATCCTGCAGCATTTCGAGTCCGTAGTAACTGCCGGTCTGCAGCTCACCGGCTGGTTCTCCATCTTGCTGCGTACAAACAATGGTCAATCCAGACGGGGTAATATTCTTTGCAGTAAGCTTCACTCCCCAGGGATCCTGATAGGCGCTTATCGACGGAGTACGACTGATACCAACAAGACCGGATATTGCCGGAGTGCGTTCGCTCTGTTTTCCATTGATCCAAACCTTGTCGGTGGCCTTGATCACATCGCCCATCTGCACTTCAAGGAATAGATGCCACTGAGCCATATCCTCTGTTCCTGCCTCAGGGACCTTACGGTCAATCGTAATGTCCCACCCATCCAATGCACCGTTCTCAATACGGTGACGACGCACATCTGTAATCTCATGCCGAATTGATCCGCTGCCTTCCTGCAGTACGATCAGAACAAGATTCTGCCGTTCAAAATAGGCGTTATCGTATTTGTCGCAGGCATCCAAAAAGCCGATTGTGCTGTCGGAGTAGACTGTCTCTCTTCGTTCCAGACTATAAATGTCCTTGTATGCCTCGTAATAGGCTTCCAATTCCGCTCTGGAACTGATCACGGTGTGGTAAGGATAGCCATCTTCAGGTCCGCCATTGGTCCGGATGTACTGCGCCTCAAAAGCGTATGCTCCCGGTTCAGGCGTCACGGAATCTGGATCAGCTTCATTTCCTACAATGGTCCATCCGAGTTCCGTAAGCTCTTCTATGACCTGTTCCGGAATATCGGCCTGCGTACCGTCTTCCAATTTCACACACCAATACGCACCGGTCCTGCCTGGATAGGTATCCGCAATCCCATCGTGGAAGATCAAAATCTTATCGCCGGTCCCCAAGCCAGAGAACAGACCTTCCTTATCCTTTCGGTTGCTCATGATAATGGGTGAGTTTCCGTCGATGAACATATACGATCCGTTGTCCGCTACTAAGCAGCGTCCGACAGAGAAACTCATGGAGTGATTTATCATATACCAAAGGCCACCCGCACAAAGTAGCAGTATGACTCCTATCACACAGAGGGGAATAACCCATTTCTTTTTCTGTTTCATATCAGCAGCCTCCTTTTCATATCAGCCATGAATCCCTTATTGATATAGACGCAAAAATAGGGAAAATGTTCCCTTGTGATGCGATTTAGAGAGTTGCCGGAACAAGTGAGTAGCATAATCGAAGTCAAAGGCAACCTCACGATCGTCACTTTGCTTCATCACTCATTATACGACCATCGACAAAACCCTACAACCCACCTAAGTTCCTGTGCATACCAAAACGGCAATACCTGCTTGGTATTGCCGTTTTGGTATTAACTCTTCAGCTGTCTATCCTTTGCAAAGGCCATCAGCGCCTCATGCTCGTTGGGGATCTGCTCATCCAAGACTGCATCCAGGCATTCCTGCAGCACACGGCCAATGGTCGGTCCCTGAAAGCCCAATGTCATCATATCATGTCCATTAACTGCCAAGTCCTTGAGTGTGAAGCAGCTCTCTTCCTGCAGGATCTCATTGATCATTTGCGATACTTCCTCAAAGATTGCGATCCGGTGTCTGCAGATGGCCGATTGACCAAGCGTATCTGCCTTGTGCAGCTCGATCAGTTGCCGGGTAGCATCCTCACCGTGCTTGCTCAAAAGCCGTTTGATTGGCTTCCTGTCGGCCGTGATGGGCATGTCATGATAGCGAACGAGTCTTACAATTTGTTCTTTGCTGGCGTTATCGAAGCGAAGTCTACTGAGGATACTCTCCGCCATTGAAGTACTCTGATCCGAGTGCCCGAAGAAGTGGCCAATGCCATCCTCGGCGAGCGAGAAACAGGAAGGCTTCCCAATGTCATGCAGCAGGGCTGCCCAACGAAGCACCGGTTCAGGGGTGATACTTTCAATGACCGCGATGGTATGGTCCCAGACATCCTTGTCATGATGTGGATTATGCTGCGGAAAGCCAAACATGGGTGTGAGCTCCGGGATCGGGACGGCCAGCACATCGGCGAAGTCCCGCAGAACACCTGCCGCGCCCTGAGCGCAGAGCATTTTGGTAAGCTCAACCAGAATGCGCTCCGCAGCGATACCTTTGAGCAAGTGCTTGTTCCTGTGGATGGCCGCTGCCGTGGCAGCTTCGATCGTCATGCCATACACGGAGGCGAAGCGAAGGGCTCTGAGCATTCTCAGGCCATCTTCCTGGAATCTCCGATCTGGATCTCCCACGCAGCGGACAAGGTCGCCGGCAATGTCCGCCTTGCCTCCTACGAAGTCAACAACACCTGTCCTGGGGTTGTAGGCCAGAGCGTTCATGGTGAAGTCCCGGCGCTCAAGATCGTCCTTCAGGCTGCGGGTAAAGCTGACTGAGTCCGGATGCCGATGGTCGGAGTAGTCCCCGTCAACGCGATAGGTCGTGATTTCTAGAGGCTCTTGGTCGATCACAACAGTTACAGTCCCATGCTTCAAGCCAGTCTCAATCAGGTGGTAGCCTGTAAAGATCTCCTCCACCTGCTCTGGGAGCGCGTTGGTGGTGATGTCCCAATCCTTCGCAGGACTGTTGTCACGCACATAATCACGCACTGCGCCACCAACAAGGTACGCCTCATAGCCGGCCGCTTCAAGCATCTCAAATGCTGTATTCACTTGTGGTGGCAATTTCATCATAAGATCACATCTCCAGTGCGGCGAGGAACAGCGCATTGAGTTCCTCCCAGTCCTTCGTGATTTCTCTCGGATACTGCTCCACCAGAGCACGCACCTCTGCAATGCTCCGATCCATGTAAGCGTTGAGGATATCGATTCTCGGGATCATCTTCACCTCAGGGGAGTTCATCTTCAGATCAAGCAGCTTCGCAACGGTTTTCTCCAGGTAGTCCGGAAGCTGGCTCGCCGCCAGTTCAGAAAAGAGCATTGGGGGCGGAGTACCTTTTTCAAGGATCCACCGGCAAGCAAGGATTGGCCGCAGTACATAGAAGTACTTCTTGGCCTTCACCATGTCGCCGCGCAGGTATTCTCGATAGTTTCCTTCCGCCATCTGCAGATAGTGCCAAAGGCCATTCTTGGACGAGAAGTAGCGCCGCATGACGGGCTTAAACGCCTCAGTGAAGTCAGTGGTCTGATACACGATGGGAGAGGAAAACCACTCAAATACGGTGGGGTTGGATTTATGGAGCAACTTCAGTGTCTTGTCCACATCCCAACCGTTGATGTCCAGAACACCATTGATGGGCAGCTCGATCACATCACGGACCCGGTTGAGCCTGAGATAGCTCTCTCTGGGGCGCACATAAATGAAGCGCACATCATAGTCGCTGTCCGGAGAAGCAAAGCCCCAAGCACGGCTACCGGACTCCACGGCCAAAAGGATGCGGCAGTTCTCCCGCTGCTCGATTTCATGAAGCTTTTCTTTGATCAATGCTTCCACGGTCAACACCGCCTTTCATCATTGTATTTCAGTCTGCTGCCTTAAAGTTATAGACAGGACGGATCCGCTCAATAATCTCCGCAGTAGGGCCGATTTGAGCGACGATCTCCTCCATGCTCTTATAGGCCATGGGAGACTCGTCCAGCGTGTCGGGCACAACACAGGTGGTGTAGATACCCTCCATTTCCTTCTGGAACTCCTCCATGGACAGAGCATTGAAGGCCGCCTTGCGGCTCATCAGCCGGCCGGCGCCATGAGGTGCGGAGCAATTCCAATCCTCGTTGCCCTTGCCGCTGCAGATCAGGCTACCGTCACGCATGTTGATGGGGATCAGCAGCTTCTCGCCGGCCTTGGCGGAGACAGAGCCCTTACGCAGGATCATGGCGTCCGTATCAATATAGTTGTGGATGGTGGTGAAGGTCTCCACCGCCGTGAAGCCCATGCCAGTCATGATAACATCCACCATGGCCTTGCGGTTGAGCATGGCGAACTGCTGTGTCAGCTTCATATCGTGGATATAGTCCTCGAACAGCTTACCCTCCACATAGGCCAGATCTTTGGGGATATTCAGCTCGTGCTCCTTCTTGAGCGCCTTGATGGTCTTCTGGATCTCCTGGAACCGGCCCTCGGCCTTCAGCTGGTCAATGGCGGCTTGAACTTGATACTGGGCGCCGCCCCAAAGGGCACGCCGACCCTCATTCTGGTAGTGCTCAGCCACCTCGGTGCCCAGATGACGGCTGCCAGAGTGGACCACCAGGAACAACCGGCCATCCTCCGCGCGATCCACCTCAATGAAGTGGTTGCCGCCACCCAAAGAGCCGATGCTGCGCATGGCCCGGTTGAGATTGACTTGATCTGTGCAGCGGAGGTGAGTCAGATCGATCTCAGCGTTCAGTGCATGAGGAATGTCTCGAACCTCACGGCCATAGGGGATCTCCCTGCGGATTAGGGCGTCCAGCTTCTCAAAGTCGACCTCCCGCTCACGAAGCTCAACAGTCTCCATACCGCAGCCGATATCGACGCCAACCATACCGGGCACGATCTTGTCCTGGATGGTCATGGTGGTACCGATGGTACAGCCCTTGCCAGCGTGGACATCGGGCATGATCCGGATCTTGCAGCCGGCAAACTCGGCCTGATCGCAAACGGTCTGGATCTGCTTGCGGGCTGCCTCCTCCAACTCGGGGGTGTAACAGACCGCAGTATTATATAAACCTTGAATCGTAATCATAACGATCTCCCTTTCCTTCATACTCTTTATTTTACGGTTCATCTCTGCCAACAGCAACACTTTTGTTGGGAAAGAAAAAGCAGGAGGCGATAACATACCTGCTATCACCTCCTGCGTCAGCTCTATTATGCCACGATCGCCGCGTAACGCTCGGAACCCAGAACATCCATCATGAAGGCATAGGGGGAAAGAATGCCGGCTTTCAGCATGGAGAAGATTCGGGGATTACAGCCGGATACCAGCGCAACGCCCTGGTCGTTGATCTTGACGGGCTGCTGCTGATTACGGCTTGCCACATTCCAGAACATCACCTCGGGCAGCTGGTAGCCATGTTCCTCGAAGAGCCGCTGCGCATACTCGAAGTTGGTCAAGGAGCAATCTTCAGTACAGTAGTCGAACTCCATATCGGAGATAATGAAGATCTTGGCAGGCATATCCTTCTGGGGCACACGGTTCTTCACGGCAGTCTTGAGGATCAACTCAAACACACGCTGGATATTGGTGTTGGCGACCTCGTTGAACTGGTGACAGTACCGCACCTTTTCGTAGATATCCTTGCCCTTAATCTCCACCAGCTTGGGATTCTCAGAGAATGTGATGAAGTGGTTTTGGAATGCGCCGGTGTTGCGCTCGGCATAGTAGATACCAAGAGACAGCGCCACAGTGGCGGGGATGGGATCAGCACCACCGTACATGGAGCCGGAGCCATCAATGACGACCAGAGCGTTCTCACCGCCAGTGAAATCCTCCTGTGTCTTCCATGTTGCGTCAATGGCCTTGCGCTCCTGATCGGAGATATCGCCGCGACCGAAGAAGGGCTTGATCATCTCATAGGGCATCAGGGTGCCAGTGTGGAGCTGCTCCGTACCCTCGGCGACACGGCTCATGAATTCATCATAGCGGTCTCCATCATTTCGCATGAAGGCCTTACGATACTTGAACATGGCCTTGGAGGGCTGCTTGGAGTAATCGAAGGTGTAGTCTTTTTCGCGCAGGTTGTTCTCGATGATGCTGATCTTGGTGCGCAGGGCGCTCAGCGTTTTGCGGTACTGGGCGTCGTTCATTCCCAGTGATCGGGCAATTTGTTTTGCCTGCCGGATCGCATCCTCGTTGGAGGCATTGACGGAAGGAAGCCACTTGGCCAGCAGCGACACGGACTCGCCAGCCTCCAGAGCGGCACAGTCGGCTGCCAGCTGCTTTTTGATCAGATGCAGCACCTTGCCTTCGCATGTGGTGCCCATCAGGACCAGCAGGTCATCGTAGCGTCCATACTCTGCAATGTACTGGATGTTCTTCTCCAGGGATCGCGGCTCGTTGTTGGCCAGCCACTTCAGAATGGTACGGAAGACACGGCGCTCGCCGATACCGCCACGAATATCTCTCGCAAAGAACAGGGTCTTCATGGCCAGATCAGCGTCTTCGGCATAGGCGCGGAGGAAGCGATTCGTGATCTCCTCGTCACGCTCTCTGCGCAGGGCGCCGATCGTAGCGAACAGATCCAGACATTCAGACTGGGTGGAACGATATGTAACTGCGCCATTTTCCGTATGGGTCATATTTGCTTCTTTCTTTAGAAACTTCAGCATGGAAATCACTCCTCCGTGATGAATTGGTTATACAAGGCACCATCAGGGATTTGAACCCGAAAGTACGATTTCTAGTCGTAGTTGTTACCAAGAATTGCTGTTGGTGCCTTTCACAAGATGCCTGACATATCGCAAGTCCTAAGCCGCCAGTTGACCGGCGCCCTGACCTCTGCATCGGATCGGATTCAAGACCGTTGGGTGTTGCTGTGGGCATCTTTATTGATAAAACAAGGCACCATGTGAAGTGGGAATCGAACCCACGAACGACGGGTATGAACCGCCTGCTATAACCATCTTAGCTATTCAATCTTTGCTGTTGGTGCCTTTTTGTCTAAGGAGTGAATACATCATCCGGGTGGGGCTCGAACCCACGACACAGAGATTGGGGTCTCCCGTTCTACCATCTGAACTACCGGAGATGTATTCGACAAGACGCTGTCCTTTATCATCATAAAGGGGGTCTCACCCTTTGTCGGCCTGCCCCGAAAGCAGGTGCTCCTTCGTTGAGCTAATGTTAATAGATAATGCTGTTAGCGTCTTTTACAAAGCGCATTCTTTATTCCGGAGAGGTTACTACGCCAGACCAGAACAGCGTCTATGATTAAAAGTCATATGCATGGGTTTGCTGTATGCGCTTTTCGTGATTTAAGAATACTGCCTGTTCAGAGGAAAAACACGGAAAAAAAGTTGCGAACTCAAGAGCAACTACCTAAAAGTCTGCGAAAAATTGGTTCAAACCCATTCCAGACCGCAGTTGGCAAGGAGCTGTTCTTTCATTTGGACACCTCCTGTGGTAAAATGAGGCCATAAACTGCAGGAGGTGGATTTCGTGGCATATAGTGAGTTGGTCAAGAGTTTTGAGCGTATCCGGAGCTACATGCGCGAATTCTATGTCTATGGGTTTAAGAGTCGGGAAGAGTACAGCATCAAGAGTGCCCGCAGCTACGATAATGAGCGGCGAAGAATTGAGAGTTGGATCGGCGACTTTATGTCCTTCCATCAGGACACATCCGGCAAGAATGTATTCCTCTCGGTTGACAGCAGGCGGATCCCACACAACCCGCTCCACAAGGCTTTTAAAGCCAAAAGCTTTACCGATAAGGACATCACCCTCCACTTCTATGTGATGGACCTGCTGGCCGATGGCAGCGCGCTTTCTTCCAGAGAGATTGTCGATTGCATCAATGATGACTATCTCTCTCATTTCAGCGGCGCCTTCTCTCCAGACGAATCCACCGTGCGGAAAAAGCTCAAGGAATATGAGGCGCTTGGTCTGCTAAGCTCCGAGAAATGCGGTCGTGAGGTACTCTACCGGAGAACGGATGATAACACCGTTGATTTGAATACCTGGGCAGACGCCCTATCCTTTTTCTCCGAGGAGGATCCACTCGGGGTGATTGGCTCCTTCTTGATCGATAAATTGGAAAAACCTTCTGATAGCTTCCGATTCAAACATCACTACATGCTCCACGCCCTGGACAGTGATGTCCTCTGTGATCTGTTGGCGGCAATCGATGAAAAAAGAGCTGCGGAACTGACCGTCAGGAGCCTGCGGAGTGGCCGCGACTATCAAAGGACGGTTTGTCCTCTGAAGATCTATGTCAGCACCCAGTCCGGGCGCCAGTATCTGCTCGGCTACCATTACCGGGGGCGGCACTTATCTTTCTTCCGGTTGGATGCCATCAAAAAGGTCACGATTGGGAATGTCGAGAAACACTACAGCAAGTACTTAGGGTACCAGGAGAAGTTTGACCAGCGGGTCCCGACCATAATTTGGATCATATTGAAATGACGGTCCATTTTGACCCGGGCGAGGAATTCGTGCTGCACCGCCTGGAGCGCGAGAAGCGCCATGGTACAGTCGAACTATTGGACTCACAGACTTGCAGGTTTTCAGCCGATGTCTATGATGCCTCAGAGATACTGCCCTGGCTGCGCACCTTCATCGGCCGCATTGTAGATCTCAAATGCTCCAGCCAGTATGTTTTGGATATGTTCCAAGAAGATTTGGCTCGGATGGACGCTCTGTACGGAGGTGGCAACGATGTTATTCAGTGAGATCTACGGAAGCTATTTCAATGTCGTCGCAGCTGTCCTTTCCGAAGCATCCGATGGGAAGTTGACAGATCGAAGAATGACCGAGCTTGTCCGGGAAAAGGCTTTCGCGGAAAGCGCGCTTGCAATTCCGGCAGCGCTGAAATCCGGAACCTGGCCTTTACTCGATCAGGAGTATCATTCCATACTTCACCACAAGCCAACCATGCCTTTGACAATGCTCCAAAAGAGATGGCTCAAAGCGCTGCTGTCTGATCCCAGAATCGCTCTGTTTGATCCGGACACGACCGGGCTGGAAGATGTTGATCCGCTGTATGCTCAGGACACCTTCATTCTCTTTGACCAGTACGCGGACGGAGATCCGTATGGGGATCCCGCCTACATAGCTTGCTTCCAAACAGCACTGAAGGCAATTCGAAAGAAGAGAAAACTGCGTATCCGGTTCCGTGGCCATACCGGCGCCCGCCATTCGATCGAGTGTATACCTTACCGCCTGGAATATTCCGCCAAGGACGATAAGTTCAGGTTACTGGCAACCGGCAAGCGACGGCTCAACACGATCAATATGGCTCGTGTGCGTTCATGCGAGTTGCTGGATGCCTATGATCCCAAATCCATCACGCTGCCTCAGGAAAATTCCGAAGAGCTTGTAATGCTGCTTCATGACGAGCGCAACGGGCTGGAACGTGTGCTGCTACACTTCTCCCATTTTGAAAAAGAGACTCAGAAGTTGGCCGATCGGCTCTATCAGATCAGGCTCCGTTACGACAAGGACGATGAGACCGAGCTGCTTATTAGGGTGCTGTCCTTCGGCCCGGTGCTGGAAGTCATTGAACCAAGCGCTTTTGTCACGCTGATGAGAAAGCGGATTGCCGTTCAGAAACAGCGCTTCTGCCAATAATTCTCCTAAGCACAGAAAAAACCATCATTCGTCAGAAAGGCTGCACGAGAAATGACTGATAACGAAACCAATTTGACCTTACTGAATGTGAATCAGATTGTGAGCCTATTGTCCCGGGCCTATATCAAGCTCATCAAAAACGGTACCCCACTAAAATCTTTTCCCTCCGTGATGCTGTGGGGGCCTCCGGGTATCGGCAAATCCCAGGGTGTTCGTGAGATAGCGTGCAACATCCAGGCTAAGACCGGAAAAAAGGTTTCCATCACAGATGTACGCCTGTTGCTATTCAACCCGGTAGATCTCAGAGGCATCCCGACGACCAACGCGGATAAAACCCTATCGGTGTGGCTGAAGCCTCAGATTTTCCAGATGGATGAAAGTGAAGATGTGATCAACATCCTCTTCCTAGACGAGATCACCGCCGCACCGCAGTCGGTGCAGGCCGCTGCCTATCAGATCACGCTGGATCGCGTTATTGGTGAGCATAAGCTGCCGGAGAACTGTATCGTCATTGCCGCTGGCAACCGCGTTACCGATAAATCCGTTGCCTATAATATGCCACGCGCATTAGCCAACCGTCTCTTGCACATTACTGTGAAGGGCGATCCTGACTCCTGGCACGACTGGGCTGTCAAATCAGGCATTCACCGCTTTGTCACCAGTTTTCTGGAGTATAACCCAACCGCTCTCATGCGCACCGATAGCCCTGAATCCACCTTGGCTTTTCCAACACCTCGTTCCTGGGAGATGGTCAGCAACATCCTTACCAATATCTCAGAAAACATGGACGCAATTCAGCCTTTGATATCCGGCTGTATCGGGGCAAGCGTAACTTACAATTTTGCGAAATGGTGCACTCTGTTTTCAAACCTGCCTTCAATCGAAGACATCTTCGCCGGGAAAAAGACTGCTGTTGAGAAGTCTCCGGAAATGCAGGAGGCCCTTAGGGCTGAGATGGTCGCCTATGCGCGTCAGCATCCGGGAAAGGAGCTCATCAACAACTCTATAGTATTCGCTTGTGATCTTCCTTGGACTTTCCGCACCAACCTCCTCCATGATTATCAGCTCATCCCTAAGCTCCGCCCCATTCTTGCAGAAAACGCAATATACCTGGATGCGGTTAAGGCAGGCATGAAATGACTGATAAGCGAATCAATAAGCTCAAAAGAAAACTCCAGGAGGCCCGGTATCGGCTTCTGACACGGGAGCCGGAGTTGGCGGCGCCGCTGGTAGAGATGTTGTTTGTCACCAATGTGGATGTGCGCCGGATGTCAACAAACGGGAGTTGCATCTACTTTGACGCGAGCTGGTTGGAAAAGCTCGACGACAACAGCTTGGATTTTGCGCTCTGCCACCAGCTCATGCATATCCGGTTAGGGCATCTCTCACGCCCGCAGTTTTATAAAGGTGACCGTTTTCACTTTGCCTGCAATATCGTTGTCAACTCCTCGCTTATCCGGTATGACTTCACGGATGACAAGCTCCCTGGAATCGGCGAGATCCACCATGAGACTTTTTATCCCAAAGTTGAAGGCTGCGAGTTGACGCCTTACGAGGCATTTCAGATGACACCTTTGGATCCTTCCACGTTGAGTGATGCGCAGCGCCGCAATCTCCTGCTGGATTCAGATGAGTGGTGGGATAGGCCGAACGCCCGCACCGAGGATGGGGTCCTGATTCTCAGCCCGGATGACCCTGATCCCGATGACCTAATTCCATCTGAGCGCATTCGAGGAATCATCGAGCGAGTGTGCAAAGGGTTCCGCAAGCAGGAGATGCCTGAAGTATATCGCCCGGAAGCAGATGATGATGACGAACTGGACGATCTCATCTTCGAGTATACAACACGCCCGAGTGCGAATCTCAAAGAGGCAATTCGGGAAATCCGGGGTTCAAAGGACCGCGATGCAGAAAACTATGACAGTAGCACCCTTTGTGAGCGCGTCCTTCACCGATCGAAAATCACGACTCACGATTGGCAATCTCTCTTGAACCACTTTATCATGGACGAAACAAGGGACTACAGCTTTACCCCTCCCGATCGCAGGCTGCAGGACCTGGACTTCTTTCTGCCGGATTACAACGAGTCTGAAACGCCCAGGCTCAATGTTTTGTTCATGGTTGATATCTCTGCCTCTTTGAAAGATCAGGAAGTGGCCATGGCCGCCGCCGAGATCTGCGCAGCTATTGAGCAATTCGGCGGGATGCTTAGCGGCTCCATCGGTTTCTTTGATTCGGAAGTCCGACGGGTAGTTCCCATTACCAGTGCGGAAAACCTGCTGCAACTGAAGCCATATAGCGGAGGCGGGACAAGTTTCCAGTGCATTTTTGATTATGTTCGGGAACATATGTCTGACAATGTTCCTTCAGAAATCGTCATCATGACAGATGGGAAAAGCGATTTCCCGGAATATGAGGCCTCATCCGGCATACCTGTGCTCTGGCTGCTCACCAATAACCGTGTTAGGATCCCCTGGGGGCAGGCGGCGTACTTCCGAAAATAGGAGGTATTTGTGCATACACAGGAACAACGTATTAGTCAAAATGCATTGACTTGCCAATTCCGGCCATTAACGGTACAATATGAGCACAGAATCATCACCATGGAGGTATTGCAATGGCAACGGATAGCACCCTTCAAAAAATAGCCGATAATCTTCTCGCGCAATTCGACAAGACTCTACTTGATAATTCAACAGATTTTTCTTCTTGCGACCAAATATTGAACGCAGCTCCCTCTGAACACAAAGGTGGGTTGGAGTCCCTTTACTGTGATCTACTTTTGGACGCACTTATTTCGGGTTACTACAGGTATTCCGAGATGGACACCAAGCAGTTGGTCGATGACCCACTATATACAAAATTCAAGAAAATGGTATATGGACTCGATAGATCGGATCCATACAATTTGCTGTACTACGCCATTATTGATTTGGTATCCGGAAAGAAAGAGAATGTTCTTCAGTACTTGTCGGCTTACCTAGATGAAAAAATCAAAAGCCTCAAAACAGAGTCTGGGATATTCACAGCTGAGGATTTCACATACATTCTGGTGGTTCCACTGAAAGAGGGCTTTCCCGGTATGTGGAGCGCCATAGGAAGAATGCTGGATAGAGACGATGTTGAAGCAGGAATCCCTGAAATGTGTGCTGCTCTGGATCACCTGTATTATGACTCTAAGAATGAGAGCATCATCGAGTCACTTACCCAGGTCTTACAGTGTAATCCGAAGATCCTGTTAGCAAAAGAACTCCTCGGATATACCTACTACAATATGCAGATGTTGGGAAATGCACTCTCATATTTTGAGCAATTTGAAGATGGAAAACCCACATCTCGCATTTTCCTTGAGGGCACCGTCTACTTCTGGATGGCATGGTGCTACGGAAAGAAAAAGGACTGTCTCAAGGAAGAAGAATACTATCGGAAGTCACTTGAGGCTCTTCCTGTCGGCGAAAATACCCTAAATAATCTAGGGTACTCGCTGCATAAACAGAGGAAATTCAAAGAAGCCCAAAGCGTATTTGAAGACTGCCTGCGGCAGAATCGAGATGTGCGCTATGCCGCAAATAATCTCGTGCGAACCCTTCTCGCCCAAGGCAAGAATGGAGAGGCTCAGAGAGTCATCCAAGAGCATGAGCGTTTTGTCTCAAAGGATTTGAAGAAGAGGGCTGAAAAGCCAGTTGGCAAAGTAAAAATCGCTGTCCCAGAGCCTGCCGTTACTGATGTTGAGGCGGAAACGATCGTAGACATCGGCGTAAAAAAACAGCAATTCTCCAGCGAAAAGCTTCTCGAAGATGAACTGGTGCAGCGGATGGAAATTGGCATTCCTGTATTTGGGATGCCGCTCCGTATATATCAGAAGCGAGGTGTCTATGGCAGGCAATTTGTTTTGAGGAATGGCAGGCTTGATATCCTTGGGATTGATACCGCTGGAGACCTGTATGTTATCGAGTTGAAAAAGGACTCTGGCTATGATGACGCTTATGCACAAACGCGAGAGTATATCGATTGGATTGAGGAAGATGTTGCAGTCAAAGGACAGCGTGTATTTGGCATAATATGTTTGAATGATCCGACAAAAGATCTCATTGAAAAAGTCAAGGCTGACGATCAGATGCGGCTATTTGAGTACTCCATTTCCTATTCAGAGATTATCTAACGAAGAAGGCATGTATCCAGCAAGACCGTCCGATCAACTAGACAATCCTCGTTTCCTTGAATGAAATATGTTTTATTCCTCTAATCGGTACGGATAAAGGCAAAGAAGTGATGAAGAATCTTTTCAAAAAGCAGCTTAAACGCCAGAAAAAGTAATGTCAAAAGGCATACCTTTTGACAGAGTGAACTGAACATGAAAAACACGCCCCAAGAGTGCACCAAAACATCGGCGTTCACTTTTGGGGCGTGTCATTTTTATTTGATATGTTTTGGGTCATCGAGGAGGATGAGACCCGTCTACTACTGCGCTATCATGATGACCTTTAATCTGTTCGCCAACTGACCACTCTTCAGCTCCTACAGATCGATAACTGCAATCCCAAGCTGTGCGGCTCTGTGCCGTGCTGCAGCATTGCAACATCACTTCACCATTAGTCCTCGACTTTTGTAAAGATTATCCTGTTCTTTCCGTGCGATGAACAATTTATGGCAAATCTTATTTCGGAGTGAAGGCACCACCCTGCATGGGCAGCTTGTTGACACCCTTGTAGTCCACGAACTTGTTGGCAGATGGTTTTGCAGCCGGCACTTTCTGTACGGTGCTGCCCATCATTGCCTTCATCTTTTCAATCTTCTTATCGAGCTTAGGGGTGGGTTGTCCATTCCGGGTTGCCTGCGCCTTGGCCTGCGTGAGCCGCTGGTATTGTTGTTTCAGAGAGAGTTCCTGCTTTGCCATGCTGTGCTCCTTTCTATTACAAGACTCCTATTTTCTTTATAATATCAAATAATATGCTTTTCTTCAAGCAATGGCCAGTTTCTTATAATACTCCTTATGAGAAAATCGGTGATGAAGTGCGGTCGCTAGCAGATGAGGTGCCGTTCGACATCCCCGATTCGTGGGAGTGGGTGCGGTTAGGCAATATTTCGTCCTATGCAGAAACAAAGCAAAAAGTAAATGCAACAAGTGCCGATCCTTCGATTTGGGGACTGGATTTAGAGGACATCGAAAAGGGCGGCAGACTTTTAGAGTATAAAACAGTCGGTGAACGCAAAGCAGTTGGTGATAAGACCGTATTTACAAAGGGTGACATTCTCTACAGCAAGCTACGCCCATATCTATTGAAAATTCTTGTCGCCCCAGATGACGGCATTTGTACGCCGGAAATCGTACCATTCCGTGTATACGGTGGAATCGATCCGAGCTACATCGTCAATTATCTGAAATCCCCTTATGTCGATAATCTCATTAACAGCATCACCTATGGAGTGAAGATGCCCAGAGTCGGCACAGAAACAATGACCTCTCTATTAGTACCAATACCCCCACTTGAGGAGCAGCGGCGTATCGTTGAGAAGATTGATGAGGTTGCTTCTGCTGTTTCTGCATACGACGTGACGTACCAAAAAAGCGAGGCTCTAAATTCAACCTTCCCAGAAGCCCTCAAGAAGTCGATACTGCAAGAGGCAGTCCAGGGCAAGCTGGTACCGCAAGACCCGACTGACGAGCCTGCAGAGGCTCTTTTGGAGCGTATCCGAGCGAAAAAACAGCAGCTCATCAAGGAAGGAAAAATCAAAAAGGATAAGCACGAATCCGTCATTTTCAGAAGGGATAATTCTCATTATGAAAAGCGTGGCTCAGAAGAGGTTTGCATCGACGATGAGATACCATTTGAAGTGCCGCCCTCTTGGGCTTTAATAAGGTTGGACGACATAGGCATCTATAGAAAGGGACCCTTCGGCAGCAGCTTAACCAAGAGTATGTTCGTACCAAAGGGTGCTGATACAGTAAAAGTGTATGAGCAAAAGAACGCTATTCAGAAGGACCACACTCTCGGAACATATTATATTACCCGCCAATATTACGAATCAAAAATGAGAAGTTTCACAGTCGAGCCGGGTGATATTCTTGTTAGCTGTGCAGGAACCATCGGGGAAACTTATGTCCTACCAGAGCAGATTGAGCTTGGCATTATAAATCAGGCTCTTATGCGAATGACAATTTTTGCGCCGATAGACTTGGATTACTTTCTCCTGTATTTCGACTATGTCCTAAAACAGACGGCAAAAGAGAGCAGTAAGGGTTCCGCCATAAAGAACATACCGCCATTCGAAATATTCAAGAAACTGATTCTGCCGCTCCCGCCATTAGAGGAGCAAAAACGCATAGTCGAGAAAGTGCGTGAACTCGAAAGTCTCTGCAATTCGCTATGTTCATAAACTCATTATTCTCATTATGAGAAGTTGGACGGTGTGGAGCGGTGTATCGATGATGAACTGCCGTTTGAGATACCTGATTCGTGGGTATGGGTGCGCCTTGGAACTGTTTTGGAAATTGCACGAGGAGGTTCGCCCCGGCCAATTCAGCAATATCTTACAACCGAGCCAGACGGGATAAACTGGATCAAAATCGGCGATACGGATAAAGGCGGAAAGTACATTTACAAAACGAAGGAAAAAATCCGCCCGGAAGGGGTTACAAAAAGTCGTATGGTCCATAGTGGCGACTTTTTACTCACAAATTCAATGAGCTTCGGACGTCCCTATATTCTCAAAACTGATGGCTGTATCCACGACGGTTGGCTCGTTTTGTCAAATAGATTTGGTTGCTACTCTGTGGATTTCATTTACTACATTCTTTCATCGCCGTTTGCATACTACCAGTTCTGCGATAGCGTTAGTGGTGCTGTGGTAAAAAACTTGAACAGCGATAAAGTGGCAAATGCGCTATTTCCGCTTCCTCCGCTCGCCGAGCAGCACCGCATTGTCCAGCGAATCGAGGAACTGCTCCCGCTGGTCAAAGGGCTGTAAAAGGAACACGGTATAATATCATAGTGAAAGGAGGTCTTTCACTATGATAGAAGAATTTGAAAGACACTTGAGAGGCACAAACCTCTCAGAAAACACGATATCCTCGTACCTTTTTGCCCTTCGGCAATACAGCTCACAGTACGACGGTATCACAAAAAAGAACCTGCGGGCATACAAGGTGTGGTTGATTGAAAATTACAAGCCCAAGACTGTCAATCTGCGTCTGAGGGCAATCAACTGCTACCTGGAGAGTATCGGCAAAGAGAGCTGGAAAATGCCGTTTGTACGAGTGCAGCAGAAAGCCTTTCTGGAAAATGTCATCAGCGAGGCCGACTACGAGTATTTCAAAACCTGTCTCAAACGAGATGACGAGCTGTTTTGGTATTTTGTAATACGCTTTCTGGCTGCAACCGGCGCACGGGTCAGCGAGCTCATACAGATCAAGGTGGAACACATCAAGCTGGGGCATTTGGATCTGTATTCGAAGGGTGGAAAACTCCGGCGAATATACATACCCAAAGCTCTGCAGAATGAAGCCCTTTCTTGGCTGAACGATAAGCACCAAGAAAGCGGCTTCATTTTTTTGAACAAATATGGAGATCGGATCACCACAAGAGGAATCTCCGGGCAGTTAAAAAAGCTGGCAGTACGGTATGGCATCGATCCGGTGGTGGTATATCCGCACTCCTTCCGTCACCGCTTTGCAAAGAGCTTCTTGGAGCGTTGCAATGACATCGCATTCCTCGCTGATCTTATGGGCCACGAAAGCATCGAAACCACCCGCATTTATCTCCGCAAAACTTCGACCGAGCAACGGGCTATCGTTGATGAGGTCATAGATTGGTAAAAGGAAACCAGGCATACGCACGGCTATGGCGTATGCCTGGTTGTTACATTCTCTCTATTATGGCAAATGTGCGTGCAAGGTTATCAACAATCCGTAATTGCTCATTCGCCGGAGGAAGTGGAAGCAGCATCTTTGCTAGTGTCTGTCCATTGCAGTTCGGCTGTGCAGTAGCGGTTGTCCCGCTTTTTAACTGTTGCCAATATAGCGGCGATTCCATGAAATACTTCAAGTATTGCGGGCAAAGGAGCGAACTATAGCGAGTACGGATCAGATATCCAGCATAGATGGATTCACATGGCACTTCACTAACAAGGAATGATTTTCCTACAGTTCCACCAGTTCGTGCAAATAGAATGTCGTTTGCCTGAAGCAGATATGTAGGAATGTCAGAATCATCAATATCACAAAATGGGACAGAACTCCATGCTACAGTATTTTCATGGATATCGCTTATGCGAACCATTCTGATGCGTCCTTCCTGTTTGGCCGGTGCATTATACCCGTATTGAATAGATTCTGCGATTGCCCCCCAGCGCACCCACGCCCACGATTCCGGGATCTCAAAGGGTAGTTCATCGTCGATACAGCGCTCCATACCGTCCAACTTCTCATAATGAGAATTATCCCTTCTGAAAATGACGGATTCGTGCTTATCCTTTTTGATTTTTCCTTCCTTGATGAGCTGCTGTTTTTTCGCTCGGATACGCTCCAAAAGAGCCTCTGCAGGCTCGTCAGATGGGTCTTGCGGTACCAGCTTGCCCTGGACTGCCTCTTGTAAAATCGACTTCTTGAGGGACTCAGGGAAGGCTTCCTGCATTGCTGTGGTTTCATCGTATACTACGCCATAGTTCTTCACTACTGGTAGGACTTCCGACAGTTTCGCCAAAATACGGCGTTGCTCATCAAGGGGAGGAATTGGTGTTAGATACGCTTTGATGGTCGCTGTGGCAAGTTCCTTCTGCTTCGTAGTACCGTCTGCCTGATCTTCTATAACGCTTTGTACGCTTGGATTGGCAAAGTAGTAGTACAAGTATTCCGGGAGAACAAACTGTTTCAGAGGGCGTATAACGGTGACATGGCTATCAGCAACAGCCAGCTCATACGGATTAGCTGTGGTTTTGTAAATAGCCATTCGTCCAAGTGTGCCAAGGCCAGTAGAGTTCCACATTAGGTCGTTGTCCTGCAAAAGACGCTCAGGCCCATAGGAGGACAGAGAATTCGGCTCAATAAACTGTGCCTTTTCAATCGAAAAACCGCTCCATTGATTGCACTTTTGGGCGACAACGGGGTACTTTTTGATTGGAGAATACTTCGGTGACTTTCCACGCTGGATGTACTCACAGACATCAATGAGCCGCACCCACTCCCACGAATCGGGGATGTCGAACGGTACCTCATCTGCCAGCGACCGCACTTCATCGCCGATTTTCTCATAAGGAGTATTATCGGCACCTTTGAGATACCAACGTCGCCTGTGGCGGCGTTGACGCAAGCATAGCATTTGTATGACAAACGCGCTTGCTGGGGAAATCCCCAGTCACCCATGCCGTCTGCGGGCGGAAACTTCTCGGCAACGTTGCCAGAAGGTGAGGGAGCAGAATCGGGTTCGGCCATATTGCCAAACCCAATCACAGCGGACTGCCCTAAAGCGCTTCAGACAACATTGTCAAAAGCGGTAGACGCTGAAAACCGGGTTCGGTGAATTCACCGAACCCGGTCAGACTTTTTGACAAGGTTGTCTGAAAGTAAGGGTTGGCAATCTTGCCAACCCTTACTTTACCAGATCGTCTCCCGCACCGCTCGAATCAGCGTCACCACCCATGACAGCGCCGCAAGACCCACCAGCACAAGGAAAATGCCGTCCGCCAGAGCGGTATGGACCAGATACCACGTGCGGAATACTGTGATAACCAATGCCCCGTACAGCAGCGGTACGGACAGCCGTAACACCTGCGCCAGACGGATAACCCCTCCCAACAGCGCCAGCCCCAATGATAAAACAGCATACATCATGTTCCGAGCCTCCTTCTTCGATTTGCGGTATGTTACCATCGGCAGACAGACTTTACAAGGGTCTGTCTGCCGATTTTTTTCACCTTGGGTGTCAATAAGACACCCTTGATTGGACGGCGAGGGTGTCTATTGCACACCCTTGGCCTTAAAGATTTTGCAGGAGTTTTTGATTCCGGGGTATTCACCACGCTGTTTTTTCGGGAAGGGTAGTGAGGGGGTATCTGAAAAAACAGAAAACCGCTTTCGGCAACATTGCCGGAAGCGGTTTCCGCTGTCGATACCAGAAAGGAGCTGGCCGAAGCAGTTGGTCTGGGCGAACGCACGATGGGCAAGGTCATACAGATCGACGAGAATGCTCCGGACGCCATCAAGGAGGCGCTTGATAAGAAGGAACTGTCCATCAACAAGGGCTATGACCTGACCCGTCAGCTTCAGGATGTGCCGGAGGATCAGCGCGAGCAGGCTGCCGCGGAGCTGCTGGAATATGAAAAGGCAAAGAAGGACCTCAAACAGCAAAATGCGGAGATCGACCGCAGGGGCAAGGTTGCCAATCTGTTCTGCAAGGCATACGAAAAGGCTTCTCTTCTGACCGCCACGGAAGAAAATGTTCGCTGCTGGACGGAAGGTACCCGCATGACGCTGGAGGAACTCCAGGACACCGTAAAGGAATCCCGTGAGATCGCCCAGGTGTTTATGAGCATCGCTGATATCATCGAGCAGACGATCCTGCCGTCAGACTGGCGGAACACCGATCCCACGGATGACACCCCCGGCGAGG
>OHYQ01000140.1_pt1 | contig 23284 bp, 19 predicted proteins | sample 1580281 | NCBI WGS metagenome assembly OHYQ01 (sample SAMEA3882525, study PRJEB24775) | human gut metagenome | biome: human-associated habitat; feature: intestine environment; material: feces | place: Netherlands | collected 2009/2010
TAATAAGCGAATCAGAAAAGTTATAATAAATGATAATGGATGGCAGAGGTCATCCATTCATTATGAGAAAAAGAAGGGATCCCACATGAACCAACAAGAAATATTCACATACATCCAAAAGCAATACCCCACCCATCCAGACACCATCAACAAATCCGGATACCTCGTCACCATCTTCAAAAACCCAAGAACCGCCGCACCTTATGCCATCTTTTACCAACCAGCTGAAAGAACAACTTTCATGGAAGTTCAGGCAGAGCCGGACATGATAGGCAACTACATCGAAATGTATCACCTTGCTCCGGCAAAGTACATGGACAAGAAGCACTGGCTGGCAGTTCCGTTGGATGGTTCTGTCAGCGATTCAAAAGTTCTGGATTTACTCGATATGAGCTACGACCTCGTAGACGGACAGGCAGAAACAGATGGAGAGACAGGAGCAGATAGATAGGGGCAGACGGACAGGCAACAGACAGTACGCCAGAAGAAAAAGATTGACAATTCTGACCACACATTCCATAATGACGATAGTGGTTCGAGAGAACTAACAGGAAAAATGGGAGAGACAACATGAAGAAAAAAAGCTCATACCGATGGCTGATATGGATCATTCTGGCAGTGGTTTTAATCGGGGTAGCACTTATGCATATCCTTCCCCCATACATCGACCGATGGAAATCCGCCAGAGATTATGACAAACTTGCCGAGGAGTATGTAAATGATGAGTCCGAACCAGATGATGGAAAGCAGAAGAAAAAAGACTGGTGGGCAACAGACGTAAAAGTAGAGTTTGACAAACTGAAAGCCGAGAATCCAGATGTTATCGGATGGATACGGTTTGATAATCAGGACGAACTTGGCATCAATTATCCAATTCTGTATTCAGGTGACAATGAGAAATATCTGAGAACCGACTTGTATGGCAACAGCCACATCGCAGGGTGTATCTTTTTGGAAGGTCTTAACAAATCTGATTTTTCGGATTATTACAACATCATCTACGGTCACAATATGAATGACGGAAGCATGTTTGGGAGCCTGAAAAAATATAAGGATGACGGATTCTGGAAAAAGAATCAATACTTTACTGTATATTCTGAGACAACCGCCTACCGTTATCGAATCTTCTCTTATGAAGATGCGGTCAATGGCGGTGATGTGTATAAAGTAGGATACCAGCCTGGCGAAGAGTATCAGAAATTTATCGATCAGATGATAAAAGATTCCGATGTCGATACAGGAGTAAAGCCGCAGACCAGTAACAAGATACTGACACTTTCTACCTGTACAGGGAACGGATACAGCAAGCGGCTTGCCATCCATGCAGTCTGCGTTGACGCACAGACTACGGATGAGTCAAAATTAAAGGAAACAGGAAATTAACTATGAAAATATCCAAAAGTATGTGAAAAAAGAAATAAAAACATATTTTTGGATATTTTTATATGGAATTATAATGTTGTAGCGGAAAATGCATTGACAAACCTGAAAAAAGGACAATATAATTAAAAATACATGGTTTGAACCAACTAACCAAAGCGTAATCGGGAAATAAGAAACAGAGGAAAAAAAGTAATGGAAACAAAGAAAGTGGCAAAAGAATACCTGCAAAAAGATATTCTGCGGACGATTTTTCAGATGTGGTATTCCTTTTACACCACAGAGATTGGAAAAGAGAGAAAAGCGGCTATCGAAGATATGCGGTTTAAACGGGATGGCTGGCTGTACATAGAGCCTTGGGAGATTTGGTTGGAACTAACGGAGCATCCGGAAAATGAGGATGATAGAATAATCTGGTATCAGAACATGCATGGAATCTGGAAGAAGGCAGAAGTAAATGATCAAATCATCAAAATCCCTGCCACAGCATTTCACATAGAGTACGAACAGCAGTGGTTGGGTGAAATACACTTCACCTGTAATCTGGGGGTGTCGCAGAGAAAAAGAAAGGCTCCAAGAAAAAAACGATATGCTTACTGGATGGAAGGCTTTTGCAGAAAATACCGGATATCGTGTAGCGGACAAATATATAAAAAAGACAGGTGGGAAAGGTAAAATGGTAAAGAAGATTGAAAACAGAAATATTGATGTGACAAAAGCCAGAGGCGAACTGGAAGAAGATCTTCTGGAATATGTCTACCGGACATGGAGGCAGGGCAGACAGATCACATCGAAAGAGTATGCCAGAGAAGTGAACATAACCGGATATGAAGCGGCAGGCCTGGTGCGGAGTCTGGTGAAAAAAGGATTTTTGTGTGAGCCGGAAAACGGACATCTGGAACTGAGCGATAAGGGAAAACTGGAAGGTATGGAGTGCCTTGCACGCCATGAGAAACTGACACAGTTCTTTCAGATGGTAAGTGGAATGGATCAGCAGAGGGCGCAGGAAGATGCCTGTAGAGTGGAACATTATATCAGTCCGGAAGGGTTAAAAGGAATTGAAAACTTTCTGCAGTACGGTGACGTATACGACAGAGTTTATGACGATATGGACTTGTATACCTTTTATGAGGATGGTGAGTTCCCGATGGCATTCGGACTGTATGAACCGGAACGACGCAATCCAAGGTTCCTTGCACCAGAGTACGGGAAACTGGAACACTCTGTCATATTAAGAGTGAAAAAGTCACAGAACTGTTTCCTGCTCAAGACAAAAAAAGACGAATCCATCGGCTATGTATGGTACAGAAGAGATGATGAATGGATACAGGCGAAAGAAGAAAAAGGTGTTTATCAGTTACCGACAGACATCTGTACTTATACTGCGAATACAGGAATCCCGATTACAGAAGCAGTGGCAATCATTGCGATTACACGCTTTGAACAGAAGCCATTGCCAATCGATTATCGGGAATTGAATATTCATGTATGGTGACGAAGAGAGGAACAGGAAAATGGAAAAAGGTGAACATCTAAAGAGACAGAACAGACCTACGATGCTACAACTGCAATATTTACAAGGTCTGTCAAAAGTAGAAAAGAAACGTGGAGCTCAGGGAAGTATCGCAGAATATTATGGCGTGAACCGATCAACGGTGAACCGTTATTTTAAGAACTGCATAGAAAGAGGAATTCTGACAGAATCACTGGAATTTACTCCTGTGGGAGAAGAATGGCTGGAAAGATATACCAAGCTGTATGAGAATCTTGAAAAATATCTGGAAGAAATCGGTGCAAAACCGGAAGAAATCGAGGAATCACTGGATGTTATGGTGGAGAATATCGACATCCACATGCTGGAACTGATGATTAACGCCTATACAGAGAAAAAATCAGTATACAAGAAAAAAGAGAATGAACTGGATCAGGAGATACAGCACAATCTGCAGAAATGTGAAAGGCATCCGGTAGTGTTCCGACTTTACCGGATGAATAAAAAGCAGGGGCAGGGAAGAGACTCTATGGCGATGAGAGGATTTGAAGAAATAGCCGAAATCGTTCAGGAGAATGGAGAAAGCTATCTGGAATTAAAGCTGAAAGAGATGGCAGCACACTCCAGAGTGAGTGGTGAAATGATGGCTGGAAAACTGAAAACATTGAAGTATGAGCATAATGAAGTCCTTGAAGAAGCAAGAATAGAGAATAATATAGTGAAAATCCCGATGGAAGCGTGCAGAATCCACCGATGGACGGGGATTGGCACGATGGGAATTGTACCAGTTACCGTTACCTGCAGCGTAGGACCAATGCACATGCCGGAAAGCACTGCACTGTTATATTTCTGGGTATAAATAAGAAGTGAGAAAAATTCTCATTTACGCATATCATGTAACAAAATAAGAAAAAATTTCAATAAAGTGTCGCTGTTGATAAAACACTATCAATAACGGCACTTTTACGTCTATTGTTGTCTGAATAGCAACAAAATCAAAGGAAATAACGGCTCGTTTGTTGCAATTCAGGCAACAAACTTGTAAAAAATGGTGTTGACATTGGATGGCAAATTATGGTATCTTTTGGACAAGGAGTTAGACGTGGGTAACCGGAATAATTCTCATGGAACTCTAAGTATCATAACTAATAAATTATTAGCAAAAAAGCTAATGCCAAAAAACGAAAAGGAGGATTACAGTTATGAGAAAGATCAAGAAATTAGTTGCTACACTGTTAGCAGCAACAATGGTAATGGCAATGGGAGTTACAGCGTTTGCTGCAGATTCATTAGCAGATGGTAAGTACACAGCAAAGCAGAATCTTTATAAGAACTCAGCTTGTACAACAACATCTATGGGAGATGCTGCACTCAATGATATGCGTGCAGAAATTACGATTGCAGATGATGAGGCAACACTTGTTGTTCATACTCATGAGATTACATATTTAGGTCTGACTGGACATTTAGGAAAAATGGTAGTTAATGGAAAAACAGTTACTCCGAAACAGACTACAACTAATGGCGTAACAGATTACTACTTCACATTCACAGGTTTAGATGCATCTACAATTTATGAAGGCTGTGTAATTACTGGTAAATTCACAACATACGTTGGAAGTATGCCGATGAACGCAACAGGATATTTGAAACTTACAGACATCACAGCAAAATAAAATAAGTAAATATGTATGTAAAGCAAGCCGCTGTACCCAAAAGTGCAGCAGCTTGTTTTAATTGATACGGAGGAAAAATGAAAAAAATAAAAAAGATATTAGCCTTTGTATTGAGTACAAGTATGTTACTTGGCGGTATGAATATACAAGCGTTTGCTGGTGAACAGAAAGAAACAAATACCGCAAATACAGAGTTAGATAACCAAAATGAATATGTTGTTCCACTGACTTTTTATGGACCTTCTGGAAAACTGCTTACGGAGGAGCCTTATTCGGGTACAGTTCAGGATTACATGGATAATGTTGCACTAGTAAAAAAGAATGATAATGGAACATATCATGTAACCTTACAGATTGAAAATTATGAAAAAATTGATATTTTGCAGTTCTCAAAACCGGGTGTAATTTCAGATGATATAGCACCTTCGAATGCACCTATGGGAACTTTTAATATTCCAGAAAAATATATTGCTAATAATGAGGAAAATCCATCAGAGGCAACGGAATATTTGAAGGAACAAGGACAAATTAATGAAGAGTGGAATGATAAATACATTCAAAATTATTCTGTTGAAAAAGCAACAACGGGTGTGTCGTGGTATTCTTTTGATGTGGATACACTGGAAGGAACGATGTATACTAAAGCTTTCTATAGTTATGGAAGAACAGATGATGACTTGGAAAGCTATATGTACGGAATTGTAAACGGAAAATTTACATTTGATGTAAATAATGCAGTAGTTGCTAAAGAGATTAACGAAGAAAATTATAAAAATATTGGATTGGAGCTTTCTAAAGTTGTAACCAGTGTTGGAGATTCACCGGATTTCACAGGATTTGTAGCAGAAGAAAAAACTGCAAATGATTTGTTTAGTGGTACTTGTGAAGCAAAAATTGAGAATGGAAAAGTTACTGTTACAGCAGAGACAAGTAGCATTGATTCAATAAGAGTACTTGAAGAAATTAAGGATTTAGGCGAGTGTACTTATCCTTCAACTTCTTCATATCGTCAATATATGTATGCGTATTCGAGAGAAGTAAAAAAGAATAAGTATATTTCTGTTTATTCAGACAATATTTTGGAAGATGGAAAATTTTCCATTGAATACGAAAACTTAGAAGAAGCTATTTTTGGAAAACAGGTTGAGATACAAACAGAAGATGGTACCTACTATGGAGAATTGCGAGTAAGAACAACACCGAAAGAAAAACTCGAATTGACAGATGGTGATGTTACACTTGTAACAGATAACTATACAGTTAATAGTAAAGCAAAATTTGGAGCAGAACTTTTACAGGAAACCTCAGATGAAGATAGTGAATATAACAAATATTATTCTTTATTAGCAGGAAACGCTTCAAAAGCATTGATCTATAATTTGTCATTAAAAATGAATGACTCGCAGGTTATTCCATCGAGAGCAGTAGAATTAAGAGTAAAAATTCCGAAAGACTGGGATACGAGCAAAATAGAAGTTCAATGGTATTATCCAGTAAATGAAATGTTTAATCCGATAGAGTATTTTGATTCATCTTCCTATAAAAATGATGATGGAAGTATTCACATGGAGGGCGATGAACTGGTTATAACAGGCACTACTCGTGTTTATAATACAATCGCCATTACACAAAAAGCGGATAAAGTAGATATTTCAGAAATCCAGGACGGAACATATAATGTTAATGTTACTATGTGGCAGCAGGATCAGCCGGATAGATTGTCTATGAGCAATTCTGCGGTTGTAAATGATTCAGCTCGTTTGGTAGTAGAGAATGGAAAGAAACATATCTATTTTGATACACAAGGAATTGTGATTACGGGCAGATATGGTTATACAAATGGAATATTCTGGGCAAATAATGAGCAGACAGAAGAAAACGGACTTCCGATATTAAGTGAATATACACCGCTTGATTATTATAGTTACTACCTAAATGATTCGGGAAGCACAGATATGGATTCCTATGCGGAAGAATATGACTTATATTATCCGAAGAGCGTAGGTTTTGAATTTCCAGAATCAGCAGACAGAGATGATGGGGTATATTTGAACTTCTTTGTTCCTATCATGGATGAACTTCAGCATAAAGTTCCTGGATCTGGTGAAGGATGCAGAACTGCATTTATGACTTTATCTGGTTTAACACCTGTGGCAGAAATTAACGAGCCAACCCACGATAAATCTGTTTTAGTTGTAGCAGTTGATAAAGCATCTAAATATACAGCCGACAATTATACAGAGGAATCTTACAAAGTATTATCTGACGCAGTAGCAAAAGCTCAGAAGGTAATCGACGGAACAACTTCTGCAAACGATTCTGAAATCGTAGCATTAGATAAAGAAATTTCTGATGCAATCAGCGGATTAAAAGAGGCAACTGGACTTGACAAATACAATAAAGTCCTGAAAAATGCCAAAGCATTAAATGAAGCAGATTATACAGCAGAAAGCTGGGCAGACCTTCAGGCAGTGATTACTGCTCAGGAAGGAAAGGTAACAGAAGAAAATGCAGATCAGGCATCCGCAGACCTTCAGTCAGCAGTAGATGCACTTGTACCGATGTCAACAGCCGTTTCCATGGAAAAAGGTGTTTACGAAGTACAGGCAACACTTACCAATCAGGATGGAACAGCAAGTGATTTGAATGCAGGATTAAAATCTGCTCGTTTATATACAGATAAAGACGGCAATGTAACTGCTTATCTGTACGTGGACGGAATTACCGGTATGCAGTATCGCAAGGGTGCCGGATATGCGGATGCAGATACAGACGCAGGCAGACTTGTAGTGAAACTTCCTGCAAATGTAGAAAACCATAAAGTAAAAGTAACAACAGAAAGCGGAGAAGCAGAACTCCTGTTAAATCTTGATTTAAAATCTGCAGTAAAACAGGAAATTAAAAAATCCGATCTGGAATCAAAACTGAATGATGCAAAAGTATTAAAAGAGAAGAATTACACAAGTGATTCATTTGCAGTATTGACAAATGCCATTGCTACAGCAGAGAGTGTTCTGGCAGACAAAGTGGCATTCCAGTCAGAAATCACAGCAGCGGAAGTTACTCTGGACACAGCAACAGCAGGTCTTGTAATGAAAGAAGACGTAAAAGCAAGAGCAGAACTGGATCAGGCAGTTTCCGATGCGAAAAATAATTATGCAGAAGCAAATTATACAAAAGACAGTTATGAGAATCTGAAGGCTGCAATCAAGGAAGCTGAAGAAGTATTAGCAAAATCTGATGCGACAGTAGATGAAATGAATGAACAGGTTGACAAGCTGGATAAAGCAGTGAAAGCACTTGTTCGTCTGGATGATGCAGTAGATAAGTCAGAATTAAATGGCTATATCGAAAATGCACTGACCAAGACAAATGACGGCACTTATACAGACAACAGTTGGAACAGTTTCCAGGCAGCAATCAAATCTGCTCAGAAAGTATCCGCTGATGTCAATGCAACAAAACCAGAAGTAGAAAAGCAGACAAAACTGCTGACCTCTTCTTATGAAGCACTTGTTGTTAAAAACAAACAGAGTGATCTCTTTGAAAAATATCCGCAGATTTTTGAAGGTACATATTCCGTACCGATCAAACTGCTCAACGCAACATCCGATGAAGATTCTATGGGAAATGCTTCCATGATTCAGAACGGAATTGTAAGAGTTACGGGTAAAGGTGAAGTAACACTGGAGATGAACTTCCAGTCCATGAAATTTGCCGGAATGACAGGTTATCTGTACAAACTGAAAAAAGTAGATATGGATACGGTTGAATACAACAAATATAATTATCCGGTAAAATATGAAGCTTCCGATGCAACAATTCTGGAAGAGTACACAGATGTTTACGATTTATTTAATGACAAGAACTCTGAGTATTACGACAAGAATACAGAAGGAAACTGGTATCCAAAAAAATTATCAATCCCGATTGAACTGAACGACAACCTGTTCTATGTAGAGGTTTATGTTCCGGTTATGGAAAGCATCGGTGAAGGACAGGGTACAAAGGTTGCCAGAGTTTCTATCGACTGGGCAAACATCAAACAGGAGACAGGAGTAGAAAGAGACAACAGTGTAATCGAAGCACTTCTGAATCAGGTATCCGGTATGCAGCAGGGTGATGTTGCTGACGAATACTGGAACGCTTTAAATGCGGCTTACATGACAGCTCAGGATGTTTACAATGATATGAATTCTACACAGAAAGAAATTGATCTGCAGGTGACAGCTTTACAGGCAGCCGTAGATGCAGTAGAAACTCAGATCGTAGACAAGACAGAACTGAATGCTTTGATTGAAAAAGCAACAGCAGAAGCAAATCGTACCGATGTTGTTTATACTTCTGCAACATTAGAAGCATTAAAGACAGCAATCACAAATGCACAGGCAGTAGCAGCAAAAGAAGATGCTACCAAGGCAGAAGTTCAGGCACAGGTTACAGCACTTCAGACAGCACTTGACAGTTTAAGAGTTGTTGATAAGACAAACTTAAATGCCCTGATTGAAAAAGCAAAAGCTGAGGCAGCAAAAACAGATGTTTATGAAAGCAGCAGTTTGACGGTCCTGAATACAGCAATTACACTGGCTGAGAATGTTGCAGCAAATCCAAAAGCAACAGAGGCAGAAGTTGCAGCAGCAGAGAAATCTCTGACAACTGCATTAAACGGACTGGTAGAAAAAGCAGTTGTAGATAAGAGCAAACTGGAAAGCAAGATTGCAGAAGCAAAGACATATTTAAGCCAGACAGACATTTATACAGAAAGTTCTCTTGCAACATTACAGAGTGCAGTAGGTCGTGCTCAGAATGTAATGGATAATGATTCTGCATCACAGAAACTGGTAGATGATCAGGTGACAAAACTGACAGAAGCAATCCAGCAGTTAGCAAAGAAGAGTGATGGAAAACTGGATATCAAGAACCTTGCTGATGGGGTTTACTCTATCTATGGAACAATGGTGAAAGTAGACAAGAATACTTATTCTATGTCAAATGAAGCAATCAACCATACAATTAAACTGACAGTGAAGAATGGTAAATACTATATCACTCTGAACTTCAACGGACTGACCGTAGGACAAAAACTTGGATATTTAAGCCAGCTGAAATACTTCACAACAGGTTATAGTGTTGATCCTCAGTATGGTAATCCGCAGGGATCACTTGCAGATGTTACCGTAGATAGTTATCAGAAGAATGCAGATGGAACGTTAGTATCTGATTCTTATGGAACAAACTATCCAGATGTCGTTACATTCGAATTGATTCCGGAAGCTCTGAATGATGGATATGTTCCGTTACAGGTATTCGTTCCGATTATGGACGCAATCAGCTCTGGTACAGGAACACAGCCAGTATACCTGAAACTGGATTGGAGCTCATTAAAAGCAACAACATCCGATGATCCAGACTTTGATAAGAACGACAACAATAATAGTAATTCCAACGGAAATAACAACAGTAATTCTTCTATTGGAAACAGCTCACTTGGAAATAATACCCTTGGAAGCAGTTCTCTTGGAAGCAGCAAACTTGGTTCTTCCTCACTTGGAAGTGGTTCTTCAAGTCTGAAGAGTGGAACATCCAGCCTTGGATCAGGTTCCAGCCTGAAATCAGCATCCAACGTTAAGACTGGTGATGTTGTACAGAACAATACCCTGTGGGCAGCTATCCTTCTTCTCGGAGGAGTCGCTTTACTGGCAGGAATCATGGAGTACAACAGAAAGAAAAAAGCAAACATAAAATAATTAAGTAGAGATTTGGCAGACGACCCTCCCATTCCTTCGGGACTGGGAGTCTGCCAAACTCATTTAACAGGAGATAAGGAATGAAATTAGCAGCGAAAAAAAATAAAATATTGTCTGCCATTATGACTTGTGTGCTTGCCATTACTTTAATGGCAGGCTTTCCTGCTGTTAAGGCTTATGCCGCAAGCGGGACAGTGTATAGCTGTACAATTAACAGATGTTACGCACACCCGGTTACCGGAGTAATCGAAGATTCCGGTGGAGAGAGTTCTTATGCAACAGGACAGGGCATGGTAGAAGGTTGTGTATACAGCAATGGTATCTTGGAAGTATCAGACGATGGAGCTTATTATCTGACCATCCGCATGAGTCTGATGGACTACACCAGTGGACATAGTTTTCAGGTACAGAATGTAGGAGATTCCGGCTGGTCTACACCATCAGAAATCGGTATTACAGGAAATGGTTCAGACAGCAACGGTACAACAGCCGATGTGTGTATGCGTGTGCCAAGCGAAAACTGTGTAGTCAGAGGTTCCATGTATGTAGAACCGATGGGAAGAGATGTTATTTTCTATCTGTATCCGAGCAACTACAGTGAAGGAAACAATACAGACATGAACGCAACTATGGTAACAGAAAGTTCTGATGGAACAGCAGTAGAATCCAGTGGTTCTGGTTCAGTAGATAATTCAGGTTCTACTTCCAGTGGAAGTTTAAGTTCTGGAAGTTCTTCTCTTCAGAGTTCCGGCTCATCCGATAAAAGCAGTTCTTCCAGCAGCTCATCAAAGAAACTGGAGAGCAGTATTACAGAAGCTGCAAAACCGAGCAGTGATTCTTCTTCACTGGATACAGAAAATCCAGTAAATTCTTCAGAAGGATTAAGTCTTTCTACTGCGAAAGATGGAACAAGTGACAGCGATTCCGATAGCGGAAATACTTCTTCCGGCAACCGGATTTTTCAGATTGCATTGGCAGTTGTAGTAACAGGTCTGATTCTGCTTGGAGCAGTATCCGGAGTGATTTATTTCTTCCGTAAGAACTGGAAACGTTGGGGAGGTGCAGAGGACGATGATGAATAGGCGTTTGAAAAAAGCATCGGCTGTTCTCCTTGCAATGACCATGATTTTTTCTCTGGCAGGTTGTGTAGACCAGAGTCAGGGAAAGAAAAGCAGTGATTCTGCTACGCAGACAGAGAGCAGTACAGATGAGACAGCCAGCAGTAAGACGGCAGATAAAAAGACTTCTGACAGCAAATCGGACAAGGATTCTTCCGATGAAGATGCAAAGTCTCTCTTAGAGATTGATGATCCGGAAGAAAAGGCAGCCGTAGAAGCAGCCAAGAAAAAAGTACAGGCTATGAAAGAAAGCCCAAGAATTATAGCGACTTCTCCGGCAACCGCAGATATCTGTGACAAGCTGGAACTGGATTTGGTAGGTGTTTGCAGTAGCACCGTATCCACAATTCCAGACAGATACAAAGATGTAGAGACAGTCGGAACAGCCATGAGTCCGGATATGGAGATTGTATCCTCACTTAATCCAGACTGGATTTTAAGTCCGGTGTCATTGCAGAGTGATCTGCAGCCGAAATATGAAGCAATCGATACAGACTGGGCGTTTTTGAATCTTAGAAGTGTGCCGGGTATGTACCGTTCCATTCAGGAACTGGGTGAGATTTTCGACAGAGAAGATCAGGCACAGAAACTGGTGGACGAGTTTACAGAATTCTATGATGATTATAAGAAAAAGAATGAAGGAAAAGACCATCCGAAGGTAATGATCCTGATGGGACTTCCGGGGTCTTATATTATCGCAACACCGAATTCCTATGTAGGAAGTCTGGTGGAACTGGCAGGCGGAGAGAATGTATACTCTGACACCGATCAGGAATTTTTGACCGTAAATACTGAAGACATGAAAACCAAAGAGCCGGATATTATCTTACGTGCCGCACATGCACTGCCGGATCAGGTGGTAGAAATGTTCAATAAAGATTTTGCGGAGAATGACATCTGGCAGCATTTCGATGCTGTGAAGAACGGCAGAGTTTATGATCTGACTTATGAATATTTCGGTATGAGTGCTACGTTTAAGTATCCACAGGCACTGGAAGAATTACAGCCAATCCTTTATCCGGAAAGTGATGAAGATTCAGCAAAAGCAAAAGAAACCAGTGATAATGCACAGAAGAAAGCAAAGGATTCTGACGCAACTGAAAAATACAACGAACAGCAGAGCAAGTAGAAAGGAGAGGACAGATGAAAGAGACAGAATTAAAAAATACTTCTGAGACTTCCGAAAGGGAAGTCCAGAACCTCTCCGGTCAGGATAAAGCAAGAAAGCATCGGAAAACAGCAAAAGCAGCCATTTCCTTTATTGTAATGATCGTATTGCTGGTTGCATTATTTTTTGCGGCAGTGAATATCGGAAGCCTGAAAGTCAGCTTCCCGGAACTACTGAAAGGATTATTTGTAAAGTACAATGAAGACGTGGCAACAATCTATGACTTACGATTCCCACGAATTGTAATCTCCATGTTAGCCGGAGCTGCGATAGCGGTATCGGGTGTGTTATTTCAGGCGGTATTAAAAAATCCACTTGCCGATCCGGGAATCATCGGTATTTCCAGTGGAGCAAGTTTTGCGGCGGTACTCATTACCGCATTTGCACCGACTTTATTTTTCTTCACTCCATTATTTGCATTTCTTGGTGGTGTGATTGCATTTGTCTTAGTTTACAGCCTGTCATGGAAAGGGGGATTAAGTCCCTTAAGAATTATCCTTGTCGGTGTGGCAGTCGATGCAATGTTCACCGGATTATCCAGTGCGCTGAATTCAATGAATGGCGGAAACATGTCTAGCGTGGCAGCCATCGTCAATGGTAATATCACAATGAAAACTTGGGATGATGTGAAAACCTTAGTACCGTATGTAATTATCGGACTGGTTCTGGCACTGATTATGACGAAGATGTGTAATCTGTTAGCACTGGAAGATAAGACAGCACGAAGCCTTGGAATCAATGTCAATGCAATGCGTATCGTGATTTCACTGATAGCAGTATTGCTTGCAAGTATTTCCACAGCAGTAGCCGGAGTGATTAGTTTCTTAGGACTGATTGTTCCGCATATCGGAAGAATTTTAGTAGGAAGCGACCACAAGGCATTAGTTCCATTTAGTGCTTTGTTCGGAGCGTTTACGTTCCTGCTGGCAGATACCATCGGAAGAACGATAGCTGCTCCGTATGAGGTATCCGCATCCATCATTATGAGTGTGGTCGGAGGCCCATTCTTCATCATTCTGTTAAGGAGGTCTAAGAAGTATGCGAAGTAAAGAAAAGAATATGGATTTGACTTCTACAGAGAATGAAGCAGCAAAGAAAGTGAAAAAAGCGGATAAGTGGGCAGACAAGCCTGCGATGGAAGTTAGAGATCTGCACTTTTCCTATGGAAAAAATAAAGTCTTAAAGGGCGTATCCCTGAAGATTGAAGAAGGTAAAATCACAACGATTATGGGAGCAAACGGATGTGGAAAATCTACATTGTTTTCCCTGATGACGAAAAACTTATATCCGAGAAAAGGAAATATTTTCCTCAAAGGAAAGAATATCCAGAACCTGAATTTAAAAGAATTTGCCAGAAAGGTTGCGATTGTTCAGCAGTATAACAGTGCATCAGACGATATCACCGTTGAGAATCTGGTGGCATTCGGAAGAACCCCACATAAGAAAATGATGCAGGGAGACAGTGCCGAAGATGAGCGTATGATTCAGTGGGCATTGGAAGTAACCAATCTGACAGAATATCGTGACAGAGAAGTGTCAAGACTTTCCGGTGGACAGCGTCAGCGTGTATGGATTGCAATGGCACTTTGTCAGGGAACAAAGACGCTGTTCCTCGATGAGCCGACTACCTATTTGGATATCCGGTATCAGATTGAGATCCTGCAACTGGTGAAAAAACTCAATCAGGAATTTGGAATAACCATCATCATGGTACTGCACGACATCAATCAGGCAATCGCATATTCAGATAATGTCATCGGCATGAAAGATGGAAAAGTGCTGGTGGAAGGTGATCCGGAAGAAGTGATTACGGAAGAGAGCATCCGGGAACTGTATGGCATTGAGCTTGGTGTGACAAGGGTTGATGGACGGAAGTTTGTGCTGGCGGTGTAAGAAGAAAATAGTAGTAGAACGACAAGAAATAAAGGGGAGGAAAACTCCCACAGGAGAACAGAAAGAAGATGAAAAATCCTTTAAAAGTAGTATGGATCGTGCTTGGATTTCTTTGCCTGGGACTTGGTACGATAGGAATTGTACTTCCTATCCTGCCAACCGTTCCGTTTTATATGGCAACACTGTTTTGCTTTGCAAAGAGTTCTAAGAAACTGCACGACTGGTTCGTAGGAACAAATTTATATAAGAAACATCTGGACAGTTTTGTTCAGAAAAGAGCCATGACAATAGGAACAAAATGCAAGATTATCGGAATGGTAACGGTAGTCATGGCAATCGGCTTTATCTGCATGAAGAATGTACCAATCGGAAGAATCTGTATCGCAGTGGTTTGGGTATGCCACCTGTTATACTTCTTCCTTCGAGTGAAAACTTTAAAAGTGAGAGAAGAATTACCGGAAGGTGCAGAAGTGGAATAATATGATGGATAAAGTAGAAAAGAAACGACAGAAGGAACAGCATGTCGTGGAAGAGATGATCCGGCTGTATTGCCGGAAAAAACATCCGAAAGAAGACAGGCAGGCAGGGCAGATTTGTCCTGTCTGTCAGGAACTTTTGGATTATGCAAGACTTCGAAGTGAAAAGTGTCCTTTTATGAAAGAAAAGACATTTTGCGCAAACTGTAAAGTGCATTGCTATAAGCCAGAGGTGAGAGAACAGATCAGGCAGGTTATGCGTTTTTCAGGACCAAGGATGTTATTATACCATCCAGTTCTTGCAGTATGGCATCTGGTATGCAGTAAAAAAGAATCGAAGAAAGAAACAAAAGGGTAAGATTTTTATGATTAAAACAAGACTGGTGGGGCTGTTGTCCCACGCAAAAAAGTATATCGTGTATACGATTTTGTGGCAGTGGGCAGCCCTCCTGTCGCAAGTGTTGGCAGTCTTTTCTATCGCAGATTTACTGGAACGGGTAGTGTACCGGGCAGTAACCGTACCGATCATTGAGCGGACAATACTGATTTTAGTTCTGGTTGTGGTGATCCGATTTATCTGTGAACGGATGGGAGCAAGGTCTTCCTATCTGGCGTGTGTGGATGTAAAGCGGATTCTGCGTGAAAAGATTTATGAGAAAATGTTAAAGTTGGGAGCTTCCTACAGTGAGCAGGTATCCTCTTCGGAGGTCGTACAGGTGTCAACTGAGGGTGTGGAGCAGTTGGAAACATACTTTGGAAAATATCTTCCACAATTATTTTACAGCCTGATTGCACCACTGACATTATTTATCATTCTTTGCAGAGTGAGCCTGAAAGCGAGTGTGATCCTGCTGATTTGTGTACCGCTGATCCCGATTTCTATCGTGGTGGTACAGAAAGTGGCGAAGAGATTATTAAATAACTATTGGAGCATCTATACTGGACTGGGAGATTCGTTCCTTGAAAATTTACAGGGACTTACCACACTGAAGATTTATCAGGCAGACCAGCAGAAAGCAGATGAGATAGATGTGGAATCCCAGAATTTCCGTAAGATTACGATGAAGGTGCTGACCATGCAGCTCAATTCCACAAGCATGATGGATATTGTTGCCTATGGTGGAGCTGCGATCGGTATGGCAGTCGCGGTGTCCGAATTCTTAAAAGGAAATATCAGTGTAGCAGGAACGTTATGTATTGTTCTGCTTGCCAGCGAGTTTTTCCTGCCACTCAGACTGCTTGGTTCATTCTTCCATATCGCAATGAATGGTATGGCAGCGAGTGATAAGATTTTCAAGATTTTAGATCTGCCGGAACCACAGGCTGGAGAAAAAACACTGCCGGAGGTCGCGTTAGATGTTACATTAAAAGATGTGCACTTTTCTTATGAAGAGGACAGAGAGATTTTAAAAGGAATAGGCTTAAATCTTCCGGCAGGAAGTTTTGTATCACTGGTTGGTGAATCCGGATGTGGTAAGAGTACGATTGCCGGAATCCTTGCAGCAAAGAACCGGGGATATAACGGAGAAATTACCATCGGTGGCGTACCGCTTAATGAAGTGAATGAAACCAATCTGATGCAGAGGGTTGTTCTGGTTCGCCATAACAGCTACCTGTTCAAAGGTACAGTAGAAGAAAATCTGAAGATGGCAAAACCGGACGCAACGAAAGAAGAGATGGAAGCTGTCCTTCAGAAAGTGAATCTCTTAGGGTTCTTACAGACACAGGATGGCTTGCAGACACAGTTGCTGGAAAAAGCAAGTAACCTGTCCGGCGGTCAGTGTCAGAGACTGGTGATTGCCAGAGCGTTGCTTCGGACAGACAGTGCGGTTTATATTTTTGATGAAGCCGCATCCAATATCGATGTAGAAAGTGAAGAACTGATCATGAATGTGATTCACGAACTGGCAAAGACAAAGACGGTGCTTCTGATCTCTCACAGACTGGCAAATGTTGTGAAGTCTGACAAGATTTATTTCTTAAAAGACGGAGAAATCAAAGAAAGCGGAAAGCATGACGAACTGATGAGCCAGAATGGTGCGTACAGACATCTGTATGAAAGCCAGATGGCACTGGAAAACTATGGAAAAGGAGGAATGGCATAATGAGTGAAAATACGAATACAACAAAACGCAGAAGTGCCATCCAGATCATGGGAAGTCTGATTGGTCTGGTAAAACCCCTGCTCCATATCATGCTGGCAGCAATCATCCTTGGAACATTGGGTTATTTATGTGCAATCTTCCTGACGATACTGGCAGGACAGGTTATCATGCATGGTCTTCTGACAGGAGTAGCCGGAATGATTGTTCCGGTGGACAATATGTGGCGGGTATTTACTCCAGTAAAAACGATTATTACAGTCATGATCGTAATTGCAGTGCTTCGTGGAATCCTGCATTATGTGGAACAGTATTGTAATCATTTTATCGCATTTAAGTTGTTGGCAATCATCCGTCACAAAGTGTTTGCGGCACTGAGAAAGCTCTGCCCTGCAAAATTGGAAGGACGGGATAAGGGAAATCTGATCTCGATTATTACAACCGATATCGAATTACTGGAAGTGTTCTATGCACATACCATTTCCCCGATTGCGATTGCAACACTGACCTCAATTATTATGGTGATTTTTATCGGAAGATATCACTGGTTAGCAGGCGTGCTTGCACTGGCAGCTTATCTGATTGTCGGAGTAGCCATCCCGATGTGGAATGGAAAACGTGGCAGCCAGAAGGGAATGGAATTTCGGACAAACTTCGGAGAACTGAACAGTTTTGTTCTGGATTCTTTACGTGGACTGGACGAGACCATCCAGTACGGACAGGGTGAAAAGAGAAAAGAGCAGATGTCTGAGCGTTCCAAAAATCTTGCAGGAATGCAGGAGTCATTAAGCAAAATGGAAGGCTCACAGCGTTCATTTACGAACATGGTTATCCTGCTTGCATCCTTTGGAATGCTGGCACTGACAATCTGGCTGTACGACAAAGGTGCGATGGGATTCGAGGGAATCTTAACCTGTACCATCGCAATGATGGGTTCTTTCGGACCGGTAGTAGCATTATCAAGCCTTTCCAATAACCTGAACCAGACACTGGCAAGTGGTGAGCGTGTTCTTTCTCTTCTGGAAGAGACACCGCTTGTGGAAGAAATTCCGGGGGATGTGGAAACTTCCGGTGTAGAGAGCATGGAATATGAATTTAAAGGAGCAGAGGCAGAGAACGTAACATTTGCTTATGGTGAAGAAGTTATTTTAGATAACTATTCACTGAAATTACAGCCGGGTAAAATCACAGGGATTCATGGTGCGAGCGGCTCCGGAAAATCTACGCTCTTAAAACTGCTGATGCGGTTCTGGGATGTGCAGGATGGAAGTGTATCGGTAGACGGTACAGATGTCCGCAAGATTCCGACCAAGCATTTGAGAGATATGGAAAGTTATGTCACACAGGAAACGCACCTGTTCCATGATTCGATTGCAAACAATATCGCAATCGCAAAGCCGGGAGCATCCAGAGAAGAGATTATGGAAGCTGCAAAGAAAGCGTCTATCCACGATTTCATAATGACACTTCCGAAAGGATATGATACAGAAGTCGGAGAACTGGGTGATACGCTGTCCGGTGGTGAAAAACAGAGAATCGGAATTGCAAGAGCATTTCTCCATGAATGCCCTCTGATCCTGCTCGATGAGCCTACATCGAACCTCGACTCTTTAAACGAGGGAATCATTTTAAAATCATTGAAAGAATCGGCCAAGAAGAAAACGGTTGTCCTGGTATCCCACAGAGTATCCACAATGAACGTGGCCGATGTAGTATATGAAATGGAGAACGGCAGAATTTCTTAATAAATTCTTAGAACTGATAGGGTATCTCCAGAAACTGCAAATCATGATGCATGCCGGATGGAACATACAATCAGCGAAGAATCTTTCCAGAAGATTCAGGAACTGGTGAAGAAGATAAAAAAGAAGATTCATCAAAGGAACAAATGGAAAAACAATGGCAATGCCATTAAGTCAGTTGTTCGAAGTTTTGTTCGATAGCTCAGTTGTTGTCAAATATCCGATATTTTGAACTCAAAAAGCCAAAAACAGGTATGCCAAAAAGACAGATGCTGTCCATCTGCCAAAAAGAAGGATATTCAGTTGCAGAACTTACCGATATCCAAAATGAATTGCGCTGATTCCACGGAGAGGCCGTTGAAACTGCCGGAACCTGTCTTTCACTGCGTGGACATATTTCATCATCAGCCGGATAATATCGATGTGCCTTCCAGAATCCCTGCGCATGAAGAACTTTCTGGCTGTTTTTAATGCTGAAGAAAAGTCAAGTTCATAGAGATACTTGTTGCTGCCATCCCGTTTCTTTTTCAGGTTTTCTTCTGCCGCTTCGTTTGCGATAAAAATGCCGAAATTGCATTGGAACAATTGGTGCCTGACACAATAAACTTGCAATAGGCTGCTTTTTTCTGTTGAGCAAGAAGTATCTTTTAATTCATATTTAGGTGGTTTGTCAATAGCAATAATATTTAATGCATAATCTGATTTAAGAGTGAATTTCAAATTTTAGATTTTCAATAATCATGGGATAAAAATAACAGGGAGGATTATAGTTTTCGGAATAAAGCCGATATATAATATTAGAAACAATAAATAATAAAGAACGGATTCAGAGAAGGAGGACAAAGGATATGTCAATGAATGTGAATACAACGGGTACTGTTTATGGAAGTTATCAGAATACCTACAAGGCAGGTACAGTAGATAAGAAAAAAGAAACAGCGAAAACAACAGAAAATGATAAGGTCAAGAAAAATGTGACAGAAAGTATAGCCGAAAAAAATCTAAGTAAAGAGGCACAAAAAATGCTTAAAGATATGCGTGGCTCAAGAACAGATATGGACTTTATGGTTGCAGATTTTGAAAATGGTGATAATGCTAAAGATATTTTAGCACAAAGTGATAAAGAGTTTACGGTTATTTTCTCAAAGGAAGAAATGGAGAAGATGGCATCCGATCCCAAATATTATGCTGAAAAGATGCATAGTATTGAAGGTGCTTTGCGTATGTCGGATGAAATCAATGCTCAGTTTGGATTTGAAAGAGCATTTGGTAAGACAAACGGAATAGAAAACAGTGCAGATACTGATACAAAAATAACAAAGTTTGGTATTTCTTTTAATAGTGATGGAACTACAACATTCTTTGCTCAATTAGAAAAAACATCAGCTAGTCAGAAAGAATATCTTGAAAAAATTCAGGAAAAGAAAGCTGCGGAGAAGAAAGAGGCGAAGAAAAAGGAACAATTAAAGCAAATTGAAGTAAAAAAAGCTACTGTTCAAGCAAATTCAAAAGATGAACTTTTGGATAAAATTAAAAATATTGAATGGAATTCTATCAAACCAGAGGATAATAAAATCGGTGGAAGATTTGATTTTTCAATTTAGTATATTTAGATGGGGATGATTACATAAAGTATGGAGGTAGATTCATTATGAGAAAACGTTTTTTTTCTATTATTGTATGTGTTGTCATGCTTTTTACAATGAATGTCACAGCTTTTGCGGCAGAAACTCAGGAAAATTATTCGGAGACGGAGAAAACAATGACATTTGAAATAACTCCGACAGCATTAACTTCTGGATCATCACGACATTCTGTTGGAATGTTAAATTCCTTTTTTGGAACAAATGATACAGTGGCAACTTCCGCTCTTGGTTCTTTTACAATCAGCAGCACATCTGTTCCGTCAGGCTCCACAATCAGTAAAATAGTGGTTACATCCACAAAAAGTAGTGGAAGTAGTGGAAACATCGAATTATTTGTTGCTAAAGATGAGGATAATGGAGATGGCACATTTGACAGATATACAGACAGCAAAAGTTGGAATAGTTCTCTTACTTTTGCAGATTTTGGCAATTATAATTTAAGCCCTGTTGGAAATTATTATGTTCAATTTGAATCTACAAGGTATTCAACGGGAACTGTTGCAGCAGCAACATTAAAAAATATTTATGTCACAGTATACTATCATTAAAATTTTATAATCCCCATTCTAAACAAGCAAAGATGTTGTTATTCAGTTAGCAGCATCTTTGCTTTTAATTGTATAATTGATATGACTATTGAGTTAGAATGACATTGATAGCGATAGAAAGCTATATATTACAGAAGCAGACTTTGATAAAAAAGCATTTGAGAGATTATATAAATTGAATATTATATAATCAGAGGTATATAGAACATGCACAGAGACACTATATTTCAATATGAAACAATGGTGCCTGACACAATAAAAACGCATAGCCAAACTTCGCTCGGTATAACTGCCTGATTGTGTCGAAATTCGTATTTTATCAATTATATCTGATAAAACTGGATTTGCGGTATTGAAAATCAGTTATAGCCGTGGTACCATATAGACAGTTTCAGAAGGGAGGCTGGTCTACATGATTAAACGAGAAATTTATATGAGCCGTATCCGTCCTTTTATCGGAAATGAGCTGATAAAGGTTCTGACAGGGATTCGCCGTAGTGGAAAATCTGTCATGCTGAGCCTGATCCAAGAGGAACTTGCCCAAAACGGGGTCCAACCAGAACAGTTTATTTCCCTGAATTTTGAGAACATGAGCAATGCACACCTTTGTACGGCTGTTGCATTGCATGATGAAATCCTTCGCAGAACAAAAGAAATCAGCGGCAAGGTTTATCTGTTCTTCGACGAAATCCAAGAGGTGGCTGATTGGGAAAAATGTATCAACTCTTTCCGGGTGGAGCTGGATTGTGATATATACATTACCGGTTCCAACGCCAAGCTGCTTTCCGGTGAGCTTGCCACTTATCTTGCCGGACGGTATGTGGAGTTCGTGATTTACCCGTTTTCATTCAGAGAGTTTATGGAGCTGTATCACACCGTTTACGAAGGTGCAGACGAAAGACAATGCTTTACAAAATATCTGACGCTGGGAGGAATGCCCTATTTGAGCAACCTTCGCTACGACGATGCCGCCAGTCGTCAGTATTTGCGGGACTTGTTCAACTCCGTAGAGCTGAAAGATATTATCAAGCGAAACAATATCCGTGATGTGGATATGCTGGAGAGAATTATTGCTTATATAACTTCCAACATCGGCACTACCTTTTCTTCCACAGCCATTTCCAAGTATCTGAAAAGTGAAGGGCGCTCCGTTTCACCAGAAACGGTACTGAACTACATCAAAGCCTGCACGGACGCATTCCTGTTTTATCAGGTGAAGCGCCAAGACCTCCAGGGAAAGAAAATCCTGACCGTCAACGAGAAATACTATGTTGCAGATCATGGTGTCCGGGAAGCCGTGTACGGTGGCAACATGAAGGACATTAACCTTGTCCTTGAAAATGTTGTCTACATGGAGCTGCTGCGCCGTGGTTATTCTGTGACTGTTGGGAAAGTCTCTGACAAGGAGATTGACTTCGTATGTGAAGATCATGGGAAAAAGCTGTATGTTCAGGTTTCCTATCTACTTGCCTCGGAGGAAACCATCCAGCGTGAGTTTGGGGCGTTTGCCGGTGTTCGTGACAATTTCCCGAAATACGTTGTAACGATGGACGAACTGGATATGAGCCGAGATGGAATCAAACACCGCAATATTCGTGACTTCCTGCTGGCAGAGGAATGGAACTGAAATGTTCTTCTTTCACCAGAAGATATGCAGAAGTTCTTCCAATGCCGAGAATGAAAAAACAATGGTGCCTGACACAATAAATATTATGATATGTCTGTATTTAACCGCTGTATAGAAACCGGGAATGTTCTCTTAATACTGGAATGTTGGCAGGATGTCCACCCGGCGCTTGTCAGTATCCCAGTGAAATGGGAATACAGCTCGCCGTATGGACTTTTGTATGCTCTGAATCCGCCGGATGATGTTATGCAGTTTGAAAACAATGGTGCCTGACACAATAAATATTGTATAAATGTCAATGCTGTTGTGGTACATGTTGTATTCTGCGTAAATGGTATTCATGTTGTGTCTCCTTTAAACCAATAAAAATATAGAAGCATTTCAATCAGTTCACAATGTCACTTTTATTTTGTGTTATACTGTTTTATATAATTTTCTTGCCCTTGTTTTTGCCCTTATCAGAGTTCGTAAACACTGGTGGGACGATATAACGCAAGGGAAACAATAAGGGAAAGCTCACCTGCGATAAACTTTGTGTTTTCAAGGGATTGAGAGATATTTGATAATAAAATATAACAGTTATTAAATCCCTTGGAATATATGAAATCTCAATTCAAATTTTGGGGAGAAAGCATGAAATAGGGCTTATTATATTCATAAATGTATATA
>OHYQ01000143.1_pt1 | contig 22689 bp, 17 predicted proteins | sample 1580281 | NCBI WGS metagenome assembly OHYQ01 (sample SAMEA3882525, study PRJEB24775) | human gut metagenome | biome: human-associated habitat; feature: intestine environment; material: feces | place: Netherlands | collected 2009/2010
CCGCCTGTCCGGCGGGCAGGCCCAGCGGTTGGCGCTGGCTCGTACCCTTGCCCATCCCCGGCCGGTGCTGGTGCTGGACGATCCCTTCTCTGCGCTGGACCGCAGCACCGAGGACGTGGTGTTCGCTCATTTGCAGGACTATGCCAAGGACAAGGTGGTGTTCCTGATTTCCCACCGGCTGTATCACTTCCCACAGCTGCGGCAGGTGATCTTCATGGAGAACGGCAAAGTCACTGTGGGGACCCATGAGGAACTGATGGCATCCGCTCCGGTGTATCGCCAGCTGTATGAGAGCCAGACGGGAGGGGAGCAGTCATGAAAAGCAGACAGAAAAAAGGCGTGTTTGCCGCCATCCGGGCGGCGGCGGGGGAGCACCGGCTGCTGACCGTGGGGACGCTTTTATGTGTGGCAGTCTCGGTGGCGGCGTCGCTTTTGCCGCCGCTGGTGCTGGCCCGCATCATCGACCGGCTGACAGGAGGACTTTCCCTGAGCTTTCTGGCGGTGCTGCTCTATTTTGGCAGTCTGGCGCTGGAGGGAATCCTGTCCTCGGCGCAGGAGAGCCTGCTGGTGCTGTTTGGACAGAAAATGACCCATGCCCTGCGCCGGGAGATGTCCCGGAAGCTGACGCAGCTGCCGGCGGCCGCACTGGTGAATCAAAACCCCGGTGAGGTGGCCGCCCGATTTTCCGGCGATGTGGATACCGTGGAGGCACTGTTCACCTCCGGCATCATCAGCATGGTGGCGGATGCCTGCCGCATCCTCTCCATTCTGGGGGTCATTGCCGTGAAGAACACCGGTCTGGCGTTGGTTTTGTTGCTGGTGCTGCCGCTGCTGGCCGTGTTCACCCGCCACGTGCAGAAACGGATGCTGGCGGCGCAGCTGGATCACCGCCACGCCGTGGCTGCCGTGTCCGGGCAGGTGCCGGAGACACTGCACAATATCCGCACCATCCGTGCGCTGGGGCTGGAGGACTACATGGAGCGCCGCTATGACCGGCGCATCGGTGACGGATATGCCGCCGTGGAGCGCACCAACTTCTATGACGCCGTCTATTCGCCGGTGGTGCTGCTGCTGGACGCCGTGGTGGTGGGGGCGGTCATGCTGCTCTCCGCCTCCGGCAACGCAGAGATACTGACCCTGTTTGGAATGTCCGTGGGTACGTCGGTGGCGGTCATCAGCTATATCTCCCGCATTTTCGCCCCCATCGAGAGCCTTGGCATGGAGATACAGGCCATCCAGTCGGCCATGGCGGGCGTTCGCCGCATCGATGCCTTTCTGGCCCAGCCGGAGCGAGACATTCCCCCGGAGCGGGGGGAAGCCCGCGGCGACGTGGTGCTCTCCCATGTGACCTTCGGCTATGGGGAAAGCCACGTGCTTACCGACTTCTCCATAACGGTGAAGCAGGGGGAGCAGGTGACGCTGGTGGGCCGGACGGGAGCCGGAAAGAGCACGGTGTTCAAGCTGCTGCTGGGGCTGTACCCACCGGAGGCGGGGACAGTCACCATCGGCGGAGTGGACGCCTCAGCCATCCCGGACCGACAGCGGCGCATCTGTATCGGCTGCGTGGAGCAGCATTTTTCCCGTATACCGGGGACCGTGCTGGAGCAGATCACCCTGTGCGACCCGCAGATCACCGGAGAGATGGCCAAGGAAGCCGCCCGGCTGGCGGGGATCGACGAGGCCATCCAGGCGCTGCCGGAGGGGTATGATACGGTGTGTACGGGCGGGATGTTCTCTCAGGGAGAGTGGCAGCTGCTGGCCATTGCACGGGCCGCAGCGGCAGACCCCGCTGTGCTGCTGCTGGATGAGATCACCGCCAATCTGGATGCCGAGACGGAGGCCCGTGTACGGGAGGCCCTGCGTCAGGCCTCCCGTGGGCGCACCGTCCTCTCCGTTTCCCACCGCATCTATGAGAGTCTTGGCGGCAGGACTGTGGAGATCCGGCCCCAAGGACAGTAAATACCGGGAGTGCAGCCCCGGAGGCCATGGGGCCTCCGGGGCTGTAAAAAACCGGGGAAAGAAACGGTTGACAGTGCCGATGGGTTCTGCTATGATGGGTTGTGGTCAAAAAAGACCTATTTCAACCATCAACGGAGGTGAATGTTCATGGATAGCTGCGGAAGTACAGGGCGAAGCCGGATATGCGGCGCACAGAGACACAGATACCGGATGTGGTCATCCATGAGCAGGAGCTGACCACATTCTGTTTTGCCGTGCCCTCCTGCACCGCACCGGAGACGTCTTGCTGTGGCAACTATCTCTGAGGCGGTGTATTTTTGCGCCCATTTTGCCCAAAGTAGCGTCAAAGGAGGACAAGAACATGATGAACAGAATGGTAAACAAGGAGTTCGCACAGGAGATCGCAGCGGTCATCCGCACGGCCCAAAACGGGGACCGGCTACCGGAGCTGCTGAAGCACTACCACTGGCGGGATGTGGCCAAAGCCATTACGCTGCTGGCGGATGCGGAGCGGGAGCGGCTGTTCCGGCAGATGGACGCCCAGACGCTGGCGGAGATATTCCCCTATCTGGACGATGCCTCCCGCTATCTGGCGGAGCTTCCGGCGGCGCTGGCGGCAGAAATGATAGCCGACATGGACACGGCGGATGCGCTGGATATGCTGCGGGAGCTTCCGGAGGAGAAGAAACAGACCCTGGCCGCACATCTGGACGACGATACCCGGAAGGATGTCCGGCGGCTGCTGGCCTTTCATCAGGAGGAGATCGGCAGCCGCATGAGCGGCAATTTCGTCTGCATCCCGGACACACTGACCGTCTGCGGCGCCATGAACGAGCTGGTGCGGCAGGCCGGTGAGCACGACAATATCTCCACGCTGTATGTGGTGGACGGCAGCGGCGTCTTTGCCGGGGCCATCGACCTGAAGGATCTGATCATCGCCCGTGAGAACGACCCGCTGAGCGGGATCATCCGCCGCAGCTATCCCTATGTGCTGGCCCACGAGCGGGTGGAGGACTGCATCGACCGGATCGCAGAGTATGAGGAGGATTCCCTGCCGGTGCTGACGGAGGACGGGAGGATCGCCGGTATCCTCACCGCTCAGGATCTGGTGGAGCTGGTGGACGACGCCATGGGCGATGACTACGCCAAGCTGGGCGGCCTGACCTCGGAGGAGGACCTTCGGGAGCCTGCCGCCGTCAGTATGAAAAAGCGTCTGCCGTGGCTCATCGTGCTGCTGTTTCTGGGCATGGGCGTCTCGTCGGTGGTGGGCATCTTCGAGTCCGTGGTGGCGGTGCTGCCCATCGTCATCTGCTTCCAGTCGCTGGTGCTGGACATGGCAGGCAATGTCGGCACCCAGTCGCTGGCCGTCACCATCCGGGTCCTCATGGACGAGAACCTTACCCTGAAGGAGGAGCTGGCTCTGCTGGGCAAGGAGATGCGGGTGGGTCTTCTCAACGGCGGGTGCCTGGGACTCATGGCGCTGGCGGTTTTAGGGGTCTACATCCATGTGTGCAAGGGCTATGCGTGGGGGCCGGCTTTTCTGATCTCCGGTTGCGTTGGGGTGTCGCTGGTGGTGGCCATGGTGATCTCCAGCCTTGTGGGGACGATGGTTCCCATGCTGTTTCATAAGATCCACATCGATCCGGCGGTGGCCTCCGGCCCGCTGATCACGACGGTCAACGATCTGGTGGCCGTGGTGACCTACTATGGACTGGCCCTGCTGTTTCTGGTGAATATGTTCCATCTGTGAAAAAAGAAGCACCCCTGTAACCTGACGGTTACAGGGGTACTTGTCATAACGCAACACGATCCGCATGGAGGTATACGCTTTTTTTCGCAGCTGCCCGCAGGGACAGATGCTGCCAGTCGTTCTGACTGCTGCAATCCGGATTGATGTTGGCGATCTCCTCGTCCTCCGTACCATCCGAATACTAAAAGCGCAGCACGATCCCGAATCTGCGGCTTGTGCCGGAGGTCAGCGGCACGGAATCACCTTTGGCCCAGCATCCTGATGCATGGATATCTCCAGCGCTGCCGGAAATAAGAATGTTTTGATAAGCCTGTTTGATAGAACTACTCCCAGTGCTCTCCGTTTTTCCCGGATTCTACCCAATCCTGCATTCTGAACATGATGTCCTTGTTCTTATTGGCCTCATACCATGTCTGGACAATATGGGTGATATATCGTTTTCTGCCCTGATTCACAGCCTGATGAACTTCTACATCGGCACCACACAGGCTGGGGACAACAAATTTGTCTCCCTGATGCTGGTCTGTGCCCGCCACATGGCGAAGGCGGGCACCCAGTGGGGCTGCAAGAAATACATGAACAGGAAGCATTTGGAGGCGGCTCTGGATGACGTCTCTATTGCCGGCTGACTTCACTCAGCCGGAGCCTGCAAACAATTTTGCGCATAAATCTTGACGGGACCCCCGCCCTTGTAAAGAGCCGATGTGGAGCAGACGCGGATAAGATCCGCCCGTCGGGGCAAAAGGAAAAACGGCAGGCATCCTGTGATGCTTGCCGTTTTTCTGTCATAACTCAACACTATAGATTTTTTCGAAATTTACTTTCAAAAAATCGTCGTATGACGGCAAGAAAACCTTGACGTGCAACGCTCACTTGTCTTTCGGTTTTTCCGTTGTGTCGGAGACTGCGCCCTCCAGCAGGTCCGTTACGACTTGATTGAGCTGTGCGGCGTTCTTGGGTGTGATGACAGGAACACCCGTGCGCTCCTCCACTGCTTTCCGGGCAATTCCGGCGGCTTCACCGCCCTCGCGGGCAACTGCCATATTCTCCGAAAATGTACTCGGTGCTTTCTGCTTGGATATCTCCGTGGTAGTGGCCTCTGCCAGCATGTTCAGCACCAGTTCCAGTGTGGTCATATTATCACGGAGATTCTCTTTTTTCAAGCCCTTCAGATTCTTGTACTGCCGGGTAGACATGCCAGACCATGCTCGGGATATCTCGTCTGTGAGGATGGCATACTCTACGCCTTTTTGTACACCACGGGCATCCCATTCATCTGTCAGTTCTTTGCGGACCTGAATGGCCTGCAGCCGCTGGTTGATCCACTCACGACTGTACCCCTTCTTGAGGTAGGTTTCCAAGGCCCGGTCGATGGTCAGCTCCGGGTCGATAGTCTCCTCGATACGCTCTCTACCAACCTGCGCCAGCCACAGCTTGAACGGTTCTGCCTTCGGCGAAGGAATGGACTGGATGATACGGAGAAGCTGCTCGGTGTCAGCGACATCGGTCAGACGTTTCTTGCCATCAGGAGCAGTCATTTTCAAACCGTGACAATTTGTCACGGTTTCATTTCCCTCGGCTTTCAAGCGTTGCTTGAGCTTCCGCCAATACGCTGCGGGATCAGCGCTGTCCGTCAATACTCTAACAACGTCGACAACGGAAAAATACCATTCTTCCTTTTTCTCATCCCACGCAGTACGAATGCGCTTGTCCTCGAATAACTGAATTTTATCATTCTGAGACATCATTTTCACCTCCAGCACCATTAATAACTTCAGATGTAGGTTCCCCCAGAAATTCTCTTGCAGTTTCATCGGAGTAGAACATATCCGAATAGTGAATATTCCGGTCTGTATCACTACTTATAAAAGGAACTTTTATAGGGTCTCCCTCATCAAGTGCATCAAGTTTTTTGCTTATTTTCTCATAATTATCAATACGCATAGAATCGATTTTCCGAATTATCGTAGTATCAAATGTCTGGCCAAATAGCTCCACTTGCATTCCCAAACTGCAAGAAAATCCACACGCAGTCTCACCTATAGTGCGAATCGACTGTCTCAGTTCTTCAGTTAGATTGAACGACATAGTAAAACCGCTACAGCTCCCGCAGTATTTTCCATCTCGTATCATAGAATAAAGTCGATTTATAACTTGATGGTCGCTGATTTCAATGCTATCCGGGATGGTTAGCGATATGTGAAAATGATTTTCAATAGCGACTATTTTTTCGAGAAACTCTATTTCAATGTCTAAGTTTTCGAAATTGTGTGGTACCAAATTTGCCTTTGAGGAAATAAAAGTAGCATTATGCTCCAAGTCCTTGAGCTCGATACAATTTGCAGATGATGCCTTCTTTAGAAAGCGTCTATAGTTCAGCGCACCGACATTGGACGGGGAATTGGGCGTAATAGATAGATTTAAACTTGCCGCAGAAGTATTAACCTCAAGCGTAACCATAAAGTTGAAGTTTTTCTGTTCCTCATTTGTAATGGCTATAGTGCCATCATCTTCAATTTTCTTTGTGCGCAGAAGTAGATAGGCTATTACAAGCTCACCATCAATAAATACACTACATGGAAAAGCCGGTGGAAATGTTGGCGGCTTTAGAACGACATGAGTTCCTGTCAGGTTCTCTGCCTCATGTTGAATCGGGTCAAGGACATTGCCCAGATACTTTTGAGCAGTAGTAACATCAAACTCGATAGGACTTTGGGTGCGGTATGCACGGGTAAATGTGCCGGCATCTACATTGGGCAGCAATGTTCCGCCCATTTTAAATGCCGTAGCGGTAACTTCAAAATGAGGCGGATATAATTCCACAGCATCGGGCCGCAAGGGAATGCTTTTAAGACATGATACCCCATCCATAGTAAAGCCGTAGTAAGGTGTGAGTACATGAGCTGTGCCAAGTGCCGCAAAAAATGCAGCAGCATTTTTCTCAACAGTATCTATTTTCCCGCTCCTTGCCAATGACACGTTCTTGTCAATGGATAGGAGACTGTTATCTTGAATATTTTTTGCTAAAGCATCAATTTTGTGGTCTTGTGCTTTGTGTTGCTCAGACATCTCGCCGATAACCGTATCTTCGATTTCAGCGGCTGCAAACAAGGTACTACAATCAATTTTGCTGCGAAAAAAGCCTCGTAATATATCTACCGCGGTAACTGCTAAGTGCTTTGCTCTTTCCTTAGACAGTTTTGTTTTAGCTTGAGCATAACAGGCAGCCTTATCTGCTATTACTTCTCGTACAATTCTGCGTTCCTGTTTTCTCCCGAACAAGCGAATCTTGACATCATCCATGAGATCGTTGTGGATATACTCTGCCAGACCTTCAAAATCGATTTCTTCTTCCAAGGAACAATCGAAATTATATTTTTCCTGTCGAGTTAAATATTCCGACAGTTTTTCTTTCGCTTTAGCTTCTAACCGCTTATTTTTGAAATGCTCTTTGGCAACATCGATTCCAATATCGGCAATGACTCCGATAGCCTTCTCAGTTATAGCCACTTTACGACCTCCCTTCAATGTAATTAAAATTCTCTCAGAAGTCCTTGACACCCCTCCAGCACATCCTGCCAGGTCGCCTCGAAGTCCTCGGTATACCACGGGTCTGCCACATTGCCGGGACGAGCGGTGTGATCCATCAGGAGGGACATCTTTTCGGCATAGTCGCCGCCGCAGATGCGGTACATATCCCGGAGGTTGGCCTGATCCATGCCAATCAGGAGATCGTATTCGTCGTAATCCCGATTGGTCAGTTGCCGTGCGGCATGGCCTTCGCAGGAGATCCCATGCTCGGCCAGCTTGCGCCGTGCCGGAGGATAGACCGGGTTGCCAATCTCCTCCCGGCTGGTGGCCGCCGATTCGATATAAAATTGCGATGCCAGTCCTGCCTTTTTCACCAAGTCCTTCATTGCAAACTCGGCCATGGGGCTGCGGCAAATATTGCCATGACAGATAAACAGAATCCTCTTCATACTGCGTTCTCTCCGAAATCTCATCGTTGTCCTCATTATACCACGCATCGACCTTTTCGTCGAGAACACTTTCCAAATGCGCAGAATCCGTAATTATTCGCAGAAGCTCCGACTTGGATAGGTTCTGTGCAGCGGCCTGCCGGATGTACCAGCGGCGCTCCTCTGCGGTCAGCTCCGCCTCCATGATGACCACATTCTGCGTCCAATTCAAGCGAAGTGCTTCGCCCAGCAATTCCGGCATGTCGCTGTACAACTGCCAGAAGTTCCGCATCCGGCGCACATTGCGTGGAGAGAAGCCGGTCATGTCCGGGTACTGTTCTTTCAAGAACTCCGCAGCGGCTACCGCCGCACCCTTTTCCGAGCGGACACAGACGGCCTTGCCAATCTCGCAGTACAGCTCCATCTGCGGCAGATCCGCTTCCATGACAGCTTCCAGTGCGGCAAACATTGTGCTGTAGTCCACAGCTTTTCGGATATTCATAGCTTCTCCTTTCCGGCGCATAGCGCCTGATTCAATGTTCAAAGCAGAGAAAAGCACAGTGACATCGCCGTGTTTTTCTCTGCTTTGACCTATCTCAGATAACCTGTACGATCTGCTCCCAGAGCAGTATGTGCTTTTCATCAATGGCCCGGTTGTCGTGGTAATGGCCGAACAGCCAGTAGTGATAATGCGCTCTCTCCTTGACCTCCTGCAGGAAATCTGTGAGCGGGCCTGCCTCATTGTGGCGGTTTTCCATGAGAGCAATGCTGGTGGGAGCGCAGTGCGTGATAACATAGTCCACCGCCCAATCGACCTTGGCCAGATTTTTCCGTGCTTCAGCGTACTCCTCCTCAGAAGGCATCTCCTGCGCCCACCACGAAATGTGATTGATGCGATACCTCGCTCGGGGCTTTCTCTGCAGCATCAGGAGCTTTCGCTCAAAATCCGGAGCACCCGGTTCCAGAATGCCGTCCTCCGTATCATGGCTTTTTGCTCCGCCCATGGTGAAGAAGTGATAGCCTTCCAGCTCGAAGACCTGTCCACGCATCAGGTGCAGGACATGAGAGCGAATGCGGTGTACCTTGCCGCCGTGCCAGTCTTTCACCGGATATCGTTCCAGTGCGTCGTAGTTCTCATGATTCCCGCAGACGAAGGCCAGCGTGAACGGAAGACTTTCCAGCCAGTCCAACGCAGCATCGTCACGGCTGTCTCCAAACCACACACCGCCAAAGTCTCCGGCACAGATCACAATGTCCTGCTTTGTCATTTGCGCCTGCTCCGGGAAGTATTCCGGCTTGAAGCGTTCAAAATTTCCGTGGCAATCGCCGGTCACAAAAATCATTTTCTCGCCTTCTTTCAGTACATAATTTTCTGTCGGATCTCAATGCCGCCCTTCAGGGTGACTGCGATCTCGTCTTTGGAGAGGACTTTTACTGTCTCCACCAGTTGGCGGACAGCACTCTCGTCCCACTCTGTAATGTGGGGCGATGCATTTTCCAAGGTCTGTGCGGCATCCATGATGCGCTGATTGGCTTTTGCCTGTTCGTTGTTATCTGCGAGGATCCCGGAACGCTTTTCCTTCAGGAAAGTCTGTTCGTCCAGTATTTCTTTGAACTGACCGCCATAGGCGGCAGGATCCTCCGTGGCCTTTTCCAGCAGTGTTTGGAACCGCTGCTCCAGTTCTCTCAGCCTGCGTTCGATATCTCCAAGACTCATCGTACCACCGGGGAATGGGATGATCTCCGTTTCCATGGCAGCCGTGATCTGCCGAATCAGGCTATTCTTGTCGGCCATGGCTGTGTTCAGGGCTGCAAGGATCGCTTGCTGGAGCGGCGCTTCGTCCAGCGTAGGTGAGTTATGGCAGTATTTCTTACCGTAATCCAATCGGCTCACACAGCGCCACACGACCCGTTTTTCACCATTTCGTGTCCATGTGCAGCGACGATACAGGGTCCCGCACTCACCGCAGACCAGACGCTCCGAGAGCGCATACTTGCTGGTGTAGGAGGACATCCCCGTGACTGCGTTTTTGGAGGGGCTTTTTGCCGCATTTCGCCGTGCCATTTCTGCCTGCACGGCATCATATTTTTCTCGACTGACAATGCCCTCGTGATGATTTTCAATGAGGTACATGGGAAGCTGGCCTGTATTCTTGATAGCCTTTCGGTTGATAAAGTCCTGCCGGAAGGTCTTCTGCATCAGCACATCGCCGCAGTATTTTTCATTCTGCAGGATGCTGCGGATGCGGGAGATGGTCCACTCCGGAGAATCCTCGGAGCACTTGACGCCTTGCTGTTCCAGCTCCTCCTTGATCATCCGCAGGCTGGCTCCGGTGAGATAGCGCTCATAGAGCCATCGGACGATCTCCGCCTGTTCCGGAACGATCTCCGGCTGGCCATCCTCACCCTTGCGGTAGCCGTACAGCTTTTTATATTGGATGCTGACCTTTCCGGCTTCCATGGCACGGCGTTTACCCCATGTGACATTGGCGGAGATGGATTCGCTTTCAGATTGAGCGAAGGCCCCGGAGAGAGTGATTCGCAGCTCGCTGTCCTCCTCCTCCAGAGAATTGATGTTTTCCTTCTCGAAGATGACTGCGATGCCGAGCTGTTTGAGCGCTCGGATATAGTAGAGGCAGTCCACCGTATTGCGGGAGAAGCGGGAAACCGACTTGGTCAGGATGACATCGATTTTCTTCTGGCGGCAGTGCCGGATCATCCGCATGAAGTCCTCACGCTTCTTGGCCGAGGTTCCGGTGATGCCCTTGTCCGCAAAGATGCCGGCCATCGTCCAAGCGGTGTTGGACATGATTTTGTCGGTATAGTACTCTTTCTGCACCTCATAGCTGTTTGCCTGGTCCTCCTCTTTGGTGGAGACTCGGCAGTAAGCTGCCACCCGGAGCTGTCTGCGGGCTTCTGCCTGGCGGGTGGCCTCCGGCTTGGCAGGGATCTTAATTACTTTCGGGGCATCATCTTTCATTGCAGGTCACTCCTTTCTATGACTTGCCCATTTTTTAATCGCAGTTTGACATTTTGGCGGGTCACCAGCACTTCGGATACGGTGCTTTTCAGAAGATCTGCGTTCAGTTCCGCCACACATTCGAAGGCGGAGAAGAGACGCCGGAGACGATTGGTTTCATATTCTTCATTTCCCAGAGCGGCATATTGCTCCGCCGCAAGCTGAAGGATCAGTGTCTTGGCGTTGTCCTCGTCGATTGGCTGCTGTTCCAGAGCACTGTCCAGCGCCTCCTGCGTTTTGGAATATGTGGCTGGTGTAGGACTGCGCTGATGCTGTATGCGGTCCGGGTGATTTGCGAGACCGTTGAGCAGGTCGGTGACACTTTGTTCCACCCGTTCAGATAGCGGTGTGCCGCAGAGCCTGCGCAGCACCTTTTGAGCTTCCGTCTTTTTCGGAAGCTGGGGCTTGTTTAAGCGCTTTTCATTTGCCGCGATGAGCTGTTCCTCATCGATGAGCTTGGGATATCCTTTTTCTCCGGTATAGCGTATGTCCGCCAGAATACGGGCGACCATATTTTTATTCCAGAGCCGTCCCTCGTCGTATGGGATATCCTGCTGACGAAACGCCTCGGTCAACTCATTCAATGATCCACCTTCGATATATCGGCGGAAGATCTCCTGCACAAGTTTCGCCTCTGATTCCTGTATGACGATCTCTCCAAGAGCCAGCTTGTAGCCGAAGGGCTGCTTCCGGTTTCCCATCACCGCACCGTCCTCTCTATGGACTCCCGCAGCTCCAGACCATTTTTCAGGCAGAAGCGGACGGAGTCGTTGCTCTCTATGATAATTTTCTCAACGAGTTCACCAAACAGTTCCGCGTCAAAGCTGTCGAGGAAGTCCGGCCCACCTTCCAGAAGGTCTATCAAGTCTCGTGTCTGCAGGGCGGTCATGTCGCTCTCGGCATCCATCAGCTTTTCTTTTTCCAGTTTGGCCTGCCGGAGCTGCTTGGTCAGCTCATTGGTTTTGGCTATAAAAATGTCAGGATCAACAAGGCCCTGCTGTTTGAGAAAGGCCAATGTCTGATTCTGACTGGTTAGATCTGATATTCTTTTATTCAGGGCAACGATGTCAGGACTCCAGAGCATCCTGCGATTGCGGATCGTCTGGAGGTTTGTAAGCATCTGTTCCAGAATGGGGATGCTCTGATGTTTCAGCTTGTAGTATAGGCGGCAGAAGGATTCACATAGGCTTGTTTCGGAAATTGGCATTAACGGGCACTCTTCACGATTCGTATCGTGTCTCATGCAGCACCAATAGTATTTACCTCTCCGCGGTTTCCTTCGCAGCACTGTCTCACAACACCCACAGATAACCTTTCTTGAGAGAGGATGAATCGTCTCTGATGGAGACTTCCCATAGTTTTTCTTTCGCATTTGGATAAGTGTTTGAACTTTTGCGAAGACTTCTTTCGAAATAATAGGAGGATGAGTTCCTTCTACATAATACTGCTCACGCGCCCCTGTATTTCTGTGCCGAACTGCAGGAATTGCTTCAGTTGTATAGGTCTTCTGCCATAAAGAATCACCAATATACCGTTCGTTTGTGAGGATGTAGTGGATTCCACCAGCTCGCCATGCTTTATTCTGATTACTAAGTACACCAGCTTTATTTAACTTGTGGGCGATCTGCTCTTTACTGATGCCATCAAGATACCACTGGAATATTTTGCAGATAATCACGGCCCGTTCAGTGTCGATTTCGATTTTTTTATTTACGATTCTATAGCCATAAGGTGTGGAGGGTGGAAGAAATGTTCCGCTTTCCATCCTGCGCTGATAGCTCCATCGCATATTGCCCGAGATAGACTCGCTCTCTTTTTGGGCGAAGGCAGCGTAGATGGCGGTGATGAGCTCGCTGCTTACATTGACAGTATCGATCCCTTCACGCTCGAATCGGACATTGATACCCAACTCCTTCAGTTCACGGATATTCTGGAGACAGTCCTTGGTGTTGCGGGCAAAGCGCGAGATAGATTTGACAAGAATCTGGTCGATCAGGCCCCGACGGCAGTCCGCCATCATCCGCTGGAAGTCATCCCGCTTAGCCACCGAAGTTCCGGTGATCCCCTCGTCGGCTCTGGTACCGGTTATGCCCTCGTCGGCATAGATGTCAACCATGCGCCATTCGGCCTTACCAGAGATCAGCTCCGTGTAGTAGCGGTTCTGAGCCGCAAAGGAATTGAGTTGATCCTCGGAGTCTGAGCTGACACGAGTGTAGGCAGCGACCCGCAGCCGCACATTTTGAGGCCGTTCCGCAGGTTCGATTTTTATAACACGGGACTGCTTTTCTGCCAGTGCCGTTGTTCCGTCTACCAGCCGCTTTTCATCCATATCCGCTCACCTCCTTTTTTGCAACACAAACACTACCACAACAACGTCCGAATAGCTACTGAAAGATGAAGAAAATCAGAGAAAAAACACGACTTCAACACCGCTATCCGCAGCGATCCGTGCGGCGATTTTTTTGAGTTCTTTTTCGGTGAAACTGCCGCATTCCCGGAGTTTTCTGAGCAGGATCACAATCCCATAGTAATTGATGTTGGGGTCCATAGTTGGTCTCCTTTCTACATTTGACCATCTCTGCGGCACAAGCATGGGAACCGTCCGAGGAAGGAAAAGGTAGGAGAGAATAGAGGTGCCATCGGACAGAGAAAAATCGAATGCAAAAATATTGGAGAGGTGGACAGTTCCCATGCTTCTGCCGCAAGAGTGTGGCCGCTCCGGCAACGGAAGCAGATGCTCCCATTACCGGAGCGGCCAGAACTTTACGGTTTTGTTTGCCTGTATTCGACACTACTTCCCCAGGCAGGGCGGCAACTTGAACTGTGCTGGGCGCACATCACGGGACTCTCACCCCTCCGAGGATCTCTCGAAGCTGCGTACAGGAGTATCATTATGGGCTGACGGGATCATGGCGGGGACAGCTTGCCAAAGCTGTCTTGGCCTGAGTGGGTATCGCTCTGCACCTTACTTGGCCGTCCTTTGATGCGGAGTTTCTCCGCACAGGTGGTCTTCGCGCACTCGGCCTGACGCTGGCTCCGTCGGCTAATGTATTCAAGTTGCCGGATATGACCTGAGCGGTATTTTTCAAGGAACAAAGCCGCTGATTTATCAGCAGCGGGGGGAGGTTCAAAGCCCTCTCACTCTATTAGCCGTTGAAAACACCGTTTGCACCAAACTTTTTTGTCATCTCAGCATCTTTTTCAATTTCTGCAAGATACGGATCTTTCGATTATGGATCGTCATTCGATGGATACCCATCATTTCTTCCAGCTCACGCTCGGAGCGCTCGTCGAAAAACAGCGCATAAATCAGGGATCTTTCTCCTTCGCTCAACTGATCCAGTGCGGACCGTAAACGGCATAGATCATCTTTCCTGATCACGGCATCCTCGATGCCTTCAGCATCGTCCGCAAACTGGCACTTCGCAGAATATATAAGCCGCTCCAGCGAATCCTCTTTGCTGGGAACATAACTCTCCGCACCATTCGCAGCATTTTTCCTGCGCTGCTCACTTTTCAGATCCACCTCCATGTATTTCATCTTGCGGTCACTTTTCTTCAAGACTTCCAACACATCCGGGCGCTCTTTTAAGCAGGGATATATCTTCAAATAATCGACCCGATATGGGTCATTGTGATGCGACATTTTCTGTCCTCCGTTTCATCATTTTGAAAATTTCAAAAACGATGAAGCGGAGGGCCTCGGCATCTCTCACAGGCAAAAGGCCAGCAAAATAAAACGCTCATTCAGTTCCTTTCTGGAACCAAATGAGCGAAAAAAGCCGCTTGATCTGCCTTCCCACTATGGCCGCATTGATTCGTCTCACTCTCTTTGAGAGCAAAGACTGCAAATCAAGCGACACATGGGAAGGTCACGCATCAAGCGGCTCCGGGGTACAAACTTGGATATTCAATTTTTAGTTGTCACGGGTAAGGCGTTTATTACACGCCGTTACATCTCAGAATCTGTTAAGTCGAAATGCCACCGGCGGGAAAAACACCTGTTCTCCGCAATGGGGGCACTTCACATAAACTGCGCCGTGATTTCCTTTGCACAGGATCTCTAACTTGTTCTGGCAATACGGGCAGATCCTCGCCATTGTAATATGGCTGGAATACTGCTTTTTCAGTTCCTGCTGTTCTGTCTGAATACAGGAATAGCGTTGTGGATCAAGTTCCCTTGCATTGATTTTTGCCATACTTTCTCCCTGCCATATCAGGCGATCTCATTTTTCTCCGGAAATATATCTACCAGTGCATACGGGTCATACAAATCATTTCTTCCAACCAAGCCGAGTTGGGATAATCTTATGGCCAGTGCTGTTTTGGACACGCCGAGCCACTTTGCGGCCTCCGAAAAACGCTCATAGTCTTTGCGTGCGTATATGCGATTCAGCACGGTGATGCCATCTTTCAGGCCAACATCTGCCATGTGGCGATATACCAGTTCCTTTGGCAAAAGGAGAAATGAAGTCAGCACATTGGTCTGCCACTCCTCCCAATCAAGAACAGGGTATTGCGTATGTTCATCTGCCATGCGAAATACGCAGCGAGGAATTTGCACCTTGTATTCTTCCGGATACAGCATCCAAAACAGTTGATGTGCTGCTTCGTGCATCATAGTAAAGTTCAAACGGCCAATCTGATTTTCTGCCACAAGGCTCTGATCAATGAAGGCTGTTTTCCCGTCCAATTCATAGTCGAGTCTTGTGCCATCCCTTTGAGGGATCGTTATGATCACCCCCGATGTTGCCGTAAGGCCGATGGCGTCATGTGCTTCACTGATATCTGCAAAGGTAAATTGCAGGTCGCACATCTTCTCCGCAAAATCTGCCGGATCAATATGATCGACCTTTTGAGGGACTTTTTTTAGGTAATCACGAAGCAATCTGCGGGAAATGTGTTCGATGTCTTTCCGTGAAAGCCAGAGCATCCATCTGCGCCCCCTTCTATTCCCACGCGTCCGCAAATTAGAACATTTGTTCGTTTCTTGTTAGAAAGTATAGCACGCCTACTAATCTATGTCAAGTGAAATAAATCGCTCATGTTTTGTACAAAAAATAATCGCCATTTCCTTCGTGTTACTATTACACCAACTGCTGGTAAATGAAGGTTTTGATTTGGCATTTTTAATAATGATAGTTCAGGAGTTTTCACAAAATTAACAAAAATTTCGACTTGATATTGCCAAAGGAGAATATATCGTATAAAATAATTGGCAGAAATGGAAAAATATAGCCGAATTGCGAGATATCACAATAATCAGAAATCTGGAGGAAAGAATAGTTGTTTTATGCGATTAGAGAAAGCAAAGCGCTTCTGCTTTAAGCAACATTTTCTAATCGCATCATGGGGATCGTGTCTGATTTAAGAACGCACATGGTATAGGAAAGGGAGTGATGCCTATCCATAGAGGTTCCAACGGTGCTGTTTCAGAAAAGAGAAGGAAAAACGTATTCTACTTACAGGAAAGGAAGGATTTAAGTGAAAGGTGCGAAGAAGCATTTTAGCAGAGCATTAACATTGCTGTTAAGCGTTCTAATTATGCTCCAAACAGTTACTGTTCCGGCATTTGCTGCTGAAAATACTACAGAAAATGTAGAAGTAGCAACTAATGACGCATCTACGGAAGAAGAAAGCACATTCAACCTTATAAAAGCCGATGTTCAGATCGATGATGAATATGGCAACGAGACAGATTATATATCGGAGGTACAGATCCCCGATTTGGAACAACTTAGCGAAGAAACGCTTGTGGAGAATGGCGTTTCGATTTATAGCGACTATCCTGGTGATGCTATGGTCTATTTGACCCAAAGATGGCTGAATCAGGAGTACGGTGATGTGCCGGGCTTTGGATATGTCACCGAAGACGGCAGAACGGGGTGGGATACCGTTTACGGTCTTACGAGAGCTCTGCAGGTGGAACTTGGAATCACAGATTTGGCGGATAATTTTGGCCCAACTACAGCGCGCCTTTATAGCCAGAATCTGCTGCGACGGCAAGATGGCGTCACAAATCGGAAATTTGCAATATTGCAGGGAGCACTTTGGTGCAAAGGGTATAACCCTGGATATAATCTGTCCGAAACCGAAGATGGCACCGTTGTATTCAATGGCGTGTTTGATGCAGATGTAGAAAAGGCCATCATTGAATTAAAAGAAGATGCCGGCCTTATCAATCCAGATGGAGTCGTGACAGTTAATATCATGAAGGCCCTGATGTCCATGGATTCATTTAAACTGTTAAGCTCCTATGGCGGAACAGAGGCTGTTCGTGAAATGCAGCAAAAGCTGAACCGCAAGTATGAGGCATATACTGGGATCACGCCTTGTGATGGTGTGTATGGCAGAAATACAAACAGGGCTCTGATTTATGCGTTGCAGGCCGAGGAGGGCATGCCAACAGATGTTGCAAATGCAAACTTTGGCGTAACGACAAGATTGTGTTGCCCCGAAATTCCGTATATTCGAGATTCTGTAGCCGCCAGAAGATATCCTGGAACGTCGTCAGGAAGCTACTATTCGGCTGCACAAATCACATCCATTACGGAGTTGATGCAGTTTGCATTGCTTGTTAATGGATATGATACCGGGGCAATAGACGGAAAATTTGGCCCTGCAACACAGCAAGCTTTATACGATTTTCAGGAGAAAATGAAAATCACGCCGACTGGAAAGGCCGATAAAGCTACTTGGCTGTCGTTGTTTATTAGTTGCGGCGATACATCAAGATCGGCTTTGGCCGCAGACTGCGCAACCCAGCTCACAGCCGCAAAAGCAAAATCACTATATGACAATGGCTATCGATACATTGGAAGATATTTGACCGGAAATAGCAAGAAAATCACACGCAGCGAGGCACAAATCATCTTTGATGCAGGGCTTAGTTTCTTCCCAATCTATCAGACATCTGCTGACGAAAATTCGTATTTTACCTCAGCTCAAGGGACAAGGGATGCAAAGGCAGCTATTGCGGCAGCTGCCGAATTAGGAATACCTCAACATACGATTATTTATTTTGCTGTGGACTATGACTGCTTGGATTATCAGGTCACTTCAAATATAATCCCTTATTTCAAGAGTGTCCATGAAGTTATGAGCAATAGCATTTACAGGGTTGGTATTTACGGAACAAGAAATGTTTGCACAAGAGTTTCCAATAAAGGCTATGCTGAATGCAGCTTCGTGGGCGATATGTCTACTGGATTCAGTGGAAACTTGGGCTTTGGCATGCCATCTAACTGGGCGTTCGATCAGTTTTATACCACCTCGATTGGCAGTGGAAGCGGCTACCTTGAAATTGATAAGGATGGTTTTTCAGGACTTGACAGCGGCGTATCTAAATTGGATGAGCCTAAAAATGTAGTGGAATTTCCAAATCTTATTACCACCAGCAATTCTATTGAATTAGATGGACCAATTGTGAATATCTTTGGAGTTGATACATCTCTATTTAAGATGAAACTGGACTGGAAATTGGGCTTGGATGATCTGGTTGATTACGAATATGATGTTAAAGAAGGTACCTATAAAGTCACAATAGGCCTGAAAGAGTCCGAACGAGATCCATCGCTTAAAACAAGCAATTATGCTGAACTGAAGGAAATGATTCAGTTCTTTGGTGGACATACGACAACCGCTACATGGAATAAGTACCAGAAACTGAGAAGCAAATTGAAAAAAACCAAGTTAGATTTTGGATTCAAGTTTGACGGTACCTTGAGTGGATATATTGAAATAGATGCCAAAACAGGTTTGGTGCGTGAAAGTGGACTCCTTCTGGTAGCCGAGACTAAAACCAGCGCCTCTACACCTATGCCACTATATCCGTGCACATATTTCCGCTTTGAAATAAATGGGTCTGTAAAACAAAGCCTCTATGTTGAGTTAAAGGAAACGGGGCAGCTTGGAATTGATGGAACGGGCGATTATTCCGTGGAGCTTAAAGCGGGCATTGCAGCTGGAGTTGAAGATTTTATGATGGCCTATGCGGGAGGTAGTGGAACTTTAAGATTAAAATATGAAAAACTCACAAACTTGCGAGAAACGAATATCTCTCTTAATTTGGCACTGTTCTTAGAAATAGAGACTCTTCTATGGGGCAAAACATTTGAGTGGGAATTTAAAGAACTTCAGCTATATCCTAAAACAGAGGCAGCAGAAGCTCTAATGACAGTATCGAGAGATGATCTTAAATTTATAGAGCCATTACAAGGGCCTGTAACTTATAGCACAAATCCCGCAGCATATAAGGCTAATGTGCAAAAGTATTGCTCACCGAAAATTGTCGAACTGAATAGCGGGAAAATGCTTATGGTATACATTGATGATGTTTCATCGCGGTCAGATGAAAATAGAACCGTTCTCATGTATAGTATTTATGATGGTACATCATGGAGCGCTGCAAAGCCTATCTTTGATGATGGCACCATGGACTATGCACCGATTATGTGCGCTGACGGAAATGGTGGTGCACATATTGTGTGGCAGAACGCAAAAAAAGAATTTGGCACAGATGTCACGCTCGATGAAATGTCAACCAATATGGAGCTATATTATACTCATTGGGATGGCGAAGCATTTTCGGGAACAGTGGCCCTCACAAGTAATTTGGACTACGAAACCAATTGCAGTTTGACTTCCAATGGCAACGATGTGACCGTTGTTTGGCAGCAAAATTCAGAAAATGATCCGTTTTCTGTTGAAGGGACTAACTCCATTCATAGGAAACAGTTGGTTGGTGGAAAATGGCAATTGGAGGAAACCATCGCATCGAATTTGCCCATAGTAAACAGTATTGCCTGCTCCTACATTGGCAATAACAGTGTAGTCGCATATTCCGCAAAAACAAATACGGATATGTCATCTGTTGATGATATGGAAGTATATTACTATGGCGATGGTGAGTTGAGCAGAGTTACAGAAAATAGCACATCGGATACATCGGTATATTTCATGGATGATAAACTATACTGGATGGGCGATCACGCTATTATGTGCATGACAGGTGGAAGTGCAGCGACAGTTGAGACTGTGGTAGACAATCTTCCGGAGTCCGTTTCGACATTCAAGGTTCTGAAAAGTGCAAATGGACAGAAAGCGATTGTTTGGGAAGATGTGAATGAAAAGGCACAATTTTATGGCACTTACTATAATGAGGTGCTTGATAAATTCGGGAACATTCTTCCGCTTACAACGGGAGATGATGTAATCCGCGGATGGGATGCCTGCATGATGTCTACAGGTAATATCCAACTGACATATTGTGCTGCGGATGCTTTGAGCGAACCTGAAAATGGCAAAGCGTATGGACAACTCGATTTGGTTCAAAAGGAAGCAGAGGCGTTTTGCGATGTCGCTGTAAATCCGATAGTGACTTATTCCGGAGAGGTCACTGGCGGGGAAACGATTGTCCTGAGTGCCGATGTATACAACAATGGGTCGGTAGATGTTTCAGCCTTTGATATTGAAATCGTTGGTTCGCAAGGAAATGTTGTTGACAGTCGTACATTAAACGAAACTCTGGATATCGGTGGAAGCGCCAATTTGGAAATACCGTTTACACTTCCGCAGACAATTTCTCGGACAAACTATGCCCTAAGAATAACACCACATGGCAATACAGATGTTCGGCCAACAGATAATGAGGCTTCTTTTGAAATTGGATTGGCTGACATCGCAATCGAAAATGTACAGGAGTCAATAACTGATACTGGACGACAGCTGCAAATCACAGTAGCTAATAAAGGCTATGAAAAAATTGATGCGGCAAAGCTGGTGGTTTATTCTGACAGCGTCCAAGAAGAGGTACTGGCCGATATTAATATTGCAGCCCTTGATGCCGGAGAAGAAATCGTTTTGAGTTACGACATAGCCGAAACGAGTCTGGACTCTGATCCGCTTCAACCCAATCTATATCATTTGGTAGTAGAAACGGATGCGGACGAGGCCAATTATGGCAATAATGAAAAAGATGTATCTGTCCATGCGAAATGCGTAATTTCTCTGAGCTCCGGAAATGGTGGTACAGTGCGAGGAACAGGCAGCTATAGTTATGGTTCTACAGTAACTATTTCTGCAATTCCCGATGAGGGCTATATGTTTGAAGGTTGGTATGAAAATGGAAGATGCCTCGATAATATTTCTGATGAGTATACCTTCACTGCCTTCACAAACCGTATAATAGAAGCAAAGTTTGTCCCTAATGATCTGACGATTTCTAATGTCGAAGTAATTGGAGACATGGAGCCGGAGACGGAATTGGTTTTCTCAGTTAAGGCGGAAGGTGGTTACCAGCCGTATGTATGGGAGTATACTATTTACAAAGGTGATACTCTGTACTATACTCTAAGTGATTCAACATTCGACTATCTTGAGTGGTCGCCAACAGAGACAGGAAACTATACCATTGTTGTCTGCGTTACAGATAAAACTGGATTTAGGGCAACATATTCGGAACAGTTTTCTATTATTTGAATCAATCACAGGGAAGTGGCATCAGCCACTTCCCTGTGATATAACAAATCACTATGGGTATAATTTCATGGAGAAAACAGATGGAACAAAGAAATTGGAAGTATAAAATCACCAACCGGACCGGGGTCATCGTGGCTGCGTTCATGCTGGCGCTCTTTGGCGGGGTCACGTTCTGGCTTTACACCGAGCGCAACGGCGCCTTTATTCTGGTCGGCTGCATTGCGGCTCTGATGGCGATCGCCTTTCTGCTGTCGGTATACAGTGCGCTGTTTTTTAAGGTGTTCGTGGCGAAGGACGGCTTTTATTTCCAGACCTCGCCCACTAACGGGCGGTTCTACCGCTACGCCGAGATCTACGACATGTGGCTCAGCTCCGGCAGGGAGACAAACGCACGCCAGTCGACCTACTGCAACTTTGAAACGGTCGAGGGGAAGCGTCTGAGATTCCTCGTGACCGGCCAATACGACGACGCAGTCGACTACATGATCGAGCGCATCGAGGCCGCGGGAGCCAGCCGCGGGGAGGACGAATTTGACCGCGAGATCGTCATCACCGGCAAGAAGGAGGCTGGGTTCGTGCTGATCCCCACGATTCTCTCCGTGCTGATGGCTGTCGTGGCGGTGATGATATTTTTGGCGAGTAACCTGCCGCCGATTCTCGTTGCAATTCCCATCATCTTTGAGCTGGTGTCGCTCTCGCAGATTCTTTCTCTTGCCCTGTTTTACAAGGTGCAGATCCAGAAGGACGGTTTTTACTGCCGCACCAACCCCTTCGACGGGCGGTACTACCGCTACAGCGATATTCTGGACTGCCGTCTCGTTGAGTCACAGCGAAAGTTCGGCTCCCCTTACAAAAGGGGTGTCCGCCAAACGTACTACTTTTACGACATGAAATTCGTTGACCGTGCACACCAGACGCACAGGCTCCCCTATAACAAATCGCTGTACGAGGGAGAAATCGACGAGTTGGTTGCCAGAATTGAGAGGGCGCATAGCGATGAAACCTAACTATATTTCCCGTTTGGTGGTGATCATCATAGGAATTACCATGCTGATCACCGGTATCCGTATGCTTGTTATGGGAGTGGATGCCTATATCCAGCCGCTCCATCATACTGACTGGGTGACCAGCAACGCAAATATTACCGATATTTCCGAATCGGTCATAAAAGGCATTCGCGGTAGACATCTGAGCAGCCGCACAAGCATCAATTATTGGATGACCTACGAATATGTGGTGGATGGAACGCACTATACAGGCGAGTATGGCCCCTTGGCGAACTCTATTGCGGTGGGCAAGTCCATCCAGATCAAATATGACCCGGAGGCTCCGGAAAACTCAACCGGCGTTTTAGCCCCGAGTTCCAGCGACATTGTCTTTGCTATTGCAGGATTGATCATTGCTGTGGTTGGGTTTTTCATATCAGGTATCTTTGGCCTCATTCGTAGGTTGATTGGAAAGGATCGTTCCGACGAGAAGGAAGAGAAAGACGGCATGTCCGCCGAGGAAGCGGCATACGAGAT
>OHYQ01000172.1_pt1 | contig 19273 bp, 14 predicted proteins | sample 1580281 | NCBI WGS metagenome assembly OHYQ01 (sample SAMEA3882525, study PRJEB24775) | human gut metagenome | biome: human-associated habitat; feature: intestine environment; material: feces | place: Netherlands | collected 2009/2010
TCTTTTTTTATGATTTCCTCCGCCTTTTTCAGAATATCCAGCTCCATCTGCCGGCGGCGTATTTCCTGATTCAGTCGGGCGACTTCCTCCCGCAACGCATCGCGTTCTGCCTCCAGGGAAGGTTCGTTATGTTTACGCATAGTCTGGTAAGCACTGTTGCCGATAATTTCATCTTTCTATTTATACAATACCGCACGACTGACACCAATACGCCTGGCGATCTCACTGGCTGATACTTGTCGTGTACAGAGTGCCATGACAGCCTGACGTTTGACTTCTGGTTCAAAGGGCGCAACCGGGTTGGCCTTACTGGTAAATATACGTCGTCTGTCGGGATAAAGTTCATTAACCCAGCGAGCGAGTACATCAGTGCAGGGATAACCCAGGGCTCTGCTGGTAAACGCCAGGCAGCAGCCGTGGTTAAGATAATGTTCAACGGCAACCTGTTTTTGCTCATCGGAGTAACGGTGCTTATGACGAATGGATTCTTTTGCGCCACCACCTGCTTCCCATGAGCGGATCCAACGCCGCAGATTTCTTTTCGAAGGGTAGCCCAGTTCGCGTACGACGGGAGCCAGCTTCTTACCATATTTGAAATAAAGCTCAATGGCGCGGATTTTTTCTTCTTCAGTAAACATGTTTTATCTCCTGAGAGTCCAGGAAATCGTCCGCATCCCCCAACGAGCTGCTGTTTAAATTCGGGAGGATAATTAGGGCAGCCTTTTCGCCTGCCGGGAGTCACATTTTTCTGCATATCTGACACTTTGGTTCCCACTACTTATTTGGTGGACACCACTTTGTCTAATTCGTCAGATTCTGACCAGACGGTTCAGGCTGTACGCTTACAGTTGTTCAGGAGTAATAGTCCAAAGTATCGGGAATTTTCCAGACAATCCTGATAATACGCTTATGAACATTACAACACGCTCATGCGGAACCTGGATGGGGGAAGGAACGGTGAAGCTGTTAGCGAATGACTGGCGTTTGTATAAACGCCGGTCATGATGAATGATATTTCAGAATATACCTCGGGCTAAAATACCGGGACAGAGATCAGGCATGATTAATCTGCAGCATTTTTAATAACAGAAGTACTGAGCTTACTTTACCTTTGATGATGGAATAGTTATTTCCGTCGGTACTCATTTTTCCCTGAAATAATGTCACGGATGTTTCTTCCTGCTGATCCTGCAGGCGCAGTCGTAAGGTCATATTTTTAATGAGCTGAGATCCGGGTGGCAAGGGGTATTTGCTGTCAGATACTGGGCGACTGAGTCTGATGTGGCGCGTATACAGCCCGTTTTCGTACAGGGTGGCCTCTGTTATGGTGTCAGTGACCAGCATGTGGGAGACAATGCTGTATTCTTTTTTAAAGCACCCACCAGAAACGGTGATTGTAATGATAATGGTCTTCTCGATCGAGATGTAAATACCCGTTTCGTTATACTGTCCGTATCGGAACCATGAGAACTCAGTTTGAGGTGTACTGGCAATAGCGGACACAACCATTTGTTCTTTTTTTAAGCAGCCATCTGATGATATTTTTCCCTGAAGGCTGCCGGGGAGATATTCCCCAGACGAGAGTGACGACGCTGACGATTGTAGAAAATCTCAATGTATTCCCGTATTACTGAGATGGCTTCATCCCGGTTATTAAAACGATAGTGGCTCAGGCTCTCATTTTTCAGCGTTCCCCAGAAGCTTTCCATCGGAGCGTTGTCGTAACAGTTACCTTTACGCGACATTGATGTTTTCAGACCAAACTGCTCCTGTATGACCCGGTAATCGTATGCGCAGTACTGTGAACCTCGATCAGAGTGGTGGATTAGCCCGGCAGGTGGGCGCTGGCTCCTGAGCGCCATAAACAGGGCTTTACCTGTCAGCTCTTTTGTCATGCGCTCTCCCATGGCGTAGCCGACAATTTCGCACGTATAAACATCTTTGATGCCAGCGAGGTACAACCATCCCTCCTGTGTGGCAACATACGTCAGGTCCGCCACCCAGACCTGATTTGGTGCTGTAGGAGCGAACGTCTGGTTCAGCAGATTTGGCGCAACTGGCAGATTGTGGTTCGAGTTCGTAGTCGCTCTGAACTTGCGTTTCTGCTTACAGCGTAGCCTTAGCTCCTTACGAAGACGTGCCAGTCGGTCACGACCAACGATGATGCCATTCTCTGCCAGCTCCGTCTGGAGCCGCCGGGTTCCATATGTTTCGCGAGTGCGGATATGTGCCACCTTAATCTCCAGTTTTAGCCGCTCATCACTTTGTTTTCTGTCTGAGGGTTCATGCTGTACCCAGTTGTAATAACCGCTCCTGGATACACCAAATACCTGACACATCGCTTCAATGGGAAATTGTTGTCGCCATTGTTCGATTAACGCGTATTTTTCAGCGACTCCTGTGCAAAATACGCGGTTGTAGATTCAATCTGTCAATGCAACACCCCTTTCAATTATCTCTTTCGGTGTTTTGAACTTCAGTGTCTTTCTCGGTCTGTTGTTTAGCTGAGCAGCAACCAGATCTAGTTCATGTTGAGTATATTGGGCAAGACATGTCTTTTTAGGAAAGTACTGCCGAATTAGCCCATTTGTGTTCTCATTTGTTCCCCGCTGCCAAGGACTCTGAGGATCGCAGAAGTAAACTTTAACGCCGGTGCTGACAGTAAATTCTAGATGTCTGGCCAGTTCCATTCCTCTGTCCCATGTCAGTGATTTTCTGAGTTCTGACGGTAAACTCAGGAATTTGTCGGTAAGAGCCTGATTTACTGAGACAGAATCTTTGCCCCTGAGTCTAAGGATGATCGTATAACGTGATTTTCGGTCTACAAGTGTGGCTATATGAGAGTTTTTTGTACCTGAGACTAAATCGCCCTCCCAATGTCCCAGAGAGCGTCTGTTATCGATATTTCGGGAACGTTCGTGAATTGGTGTTCCGTTCACTATGTTAATCGTACCTCTTTCGCCTTTGCGGGTATGACGCCTGCCATGGCGAAGGCTATGCGACCGTCGCAGATGCTGTATATTCAGGTGGTGTAGCGCTTCACGGCTACGAAAGTACAGCGTTTTATAAATTGTCTCAGGTGATATTCGCAGCGTTTTTTGACGTGGTTTTGTTCGCCTTAACCATCCTGATATTTGCTCTGGAGACCATTTCATCTCCAGCTTTTCCAGAACAAGCTTTCGCAATGGTAAATTTTGATCCAGTAAGCACGGTTTTGGCCTTTTCGCCATTCTGTTGGCTCGGTTATTAGCATCAACAGCTTTGTAATAGCGTCTGCCCCGATTACGCTGAACTTCACGTGAGATCGTCGAAGGACTGCGATTCAGCGCAGTAGCTATCGCACGAATGCTCATTTTGGCTGACAAACCAGCTCGTATCTCCTCGCGCTCAGACAGTGTCAGGTGAGCTACAGCCCGCTTACGCTCATGGGGTTTTATGCCGCCAGTATCCCTTAACATAGTGAAGATCGTTCCGGGTTTTGAACCCAGGATATTCGCTATTTCACTGAAGCCTGTTCCGTTCTTCCATAGTTCAAAAACAGAGGCTTTTTCCTCTGCTGTAAATGTTCGTCTCATTCAAAAAACCTCCGCAACCCCATGTTTTCACATAACTGTTGCGTTGACCAATTGAATCTACAGTTGCTTTTTTTAATATATCTCGCTCAAGGCGAGCTTCATTTAACGCCTTACGCAGTTGCAGAATTTCAGATTCCAGTTCAGCCACCGTGCGGGAACCAGGAGTACCGAGCCCTTTTCTGGCGGCGGTAACCCATTGTCCTAAAGTGCCTTCAGGAAGAGATAATCGGGAAGCGCCTTCACTGATCGAAAGTTGATTTTCAAGAACCGTTCTGACAGCTTCGGCTTTGAACTCTTTAGAGTAACGTTGGGTTTTTCTGCTCATTATTAGCTCCTTCTGATGCCATTCTATTTCAGGAAGGAGTGTCCGTTAAACTCAGGCTACCTCAGTTGCATTCCAGCCATGATCCAGAATATGTGCATTTTTTTGCCTGATAGTTTCTTTTTTTATTCGCTCATGTTTAAGGCATAACAGGCAGATAAATAATGTCAGAAAAAGAAAGCTAATAATGAGAGCAAGAGCGATATAGTCTGTCACAGGGTAATACATATTCTCTCCGGTAGAAGAAGGGCCGCAAACGCGGCCCGGGCTGTTATCAGAAAGAGTAACGGAAGTTGGCGTTGATCGCGTTATCCACGTTGTATTTACCAAATGCCGATTTCTCAAACTCAAGACCGAAGCGAAGATTATCGCGAATTTCAGCGTTGAGACCAACATTCATGAGCATACGACCGTCTTTTTCACCTTTGATACGTTTCTCACCGGACGCATCACGCAGTACGGTTTCACCGTTGGCAAACAGGTCAAACTGGTAGCCAAGGCCGGCGCGGGCTGTGACTTTCCAGTCCTTACCCGAGAAGGATTTACCCACATCAACACCGGTACGCCCAATCAGCGGATTAAAGTCCTTATCCTTCATGGTGAGGTTCATTCCCTGGTCCTTCCAGGAGAACTGTTTCCCGGATACAGCACCGTAAACAAGTTCCGCCTGCGGCTCAATCCATGCAGAGTCAGTTACATGGTAACGGTAACCGACTTCCGCACCGGCATACCAGGAGTGGGAGCTGTAGTCTCTGGTGCCAAGGCCGGCGAAAGTTGCGGTATACTCGTTGTCATGGTGAACGTACTTACCGATGAGGTCGATATATGCTCCGGACTCAAACATGGCAGAGGCATAGAGACCGGCACCCACAGACTTCGTTTCACCACTGAAGGCATCACTGCCTGCATGGCTGTCGGTATAGGTCATGGTCACCCCGGTGAAGAGGTCAAGGCCATCGAGTTCATGTTTGTTATCCGCACCGACCTGAACGTGGGTGTAGTTGTCACTGAATCCACCGCCGGCAGACCCGGTTCCGCTCATGATTCGGGCCCATGCACCGGACTCACCGTTAATGTCACGCAGATCACCCATACGTTTGTTAAGGTTGTTGACCTCAGCAAGGAAGGCTTTATAGCCGCCTGACATCAGTAATGTTGCCTTTTTAGCCGCATCGGCGTTGGCCACAGATTTATAGCCGATCAGAGTCCATGTTGCTTTGTCTGTATCGTTCTTTTGCTCGATAACCGGTGTTACATCACTGAAGCCAATACTCCGAGTCGTAGCTTTAAAGACATCTACTGCAGTTCCTTTTGGTGCGCTGACCAGATCGATATTCAGTCCGTTGCTGTTTCCATTTTTCTCAATGAAGTCGACTAACAGAAGGTTGTTTTTACCAGACAACGATTTATTGACAACAAGCTGATCTGCTTGGGCCAGATTTGCACGCAGCACAAATGCACTGTCATCTATAGTAAGGTTGTCCACTGTAAGGGTTGTAAACTTCCCATTATCACCAGTAAAACGCACCATACTGTCTTTTGTTTCTAGACGATTAATTGATGACTGGCTATTTAGATGCCAGATCGCATTATTCATGCTAACTGTAGCTTTGGGGGCTGTTATTGCGCCTCGATAGGCGGTATCAAAGCCATACAAAAGAGTCTCTGCCCATGCCTGATAAGCAGACGATATAGTCGGTGTTTCAGTTTCAGGCTGTCCCAGAGTAATGGTTGCTGCATCATCAGCATAAATATTTCCGGTGACAGATGCCATATTTCTGGCAATGAAATTTGCATTTCCACCACTCAGCCTGAATCCATCAGCAGCGTAGTGGAGACCCGGCGTTACAGTTTTACTATTCTGTTCAGGGATTCCCATCATAGTCAGCTCACCGGAGATATCAATACCTTTTGTTGTGAACATGGAATTTTGTGCTATAACTTTTGCTCCTTTATCTATACTTATAGGAGTATTATTCAGAAAGGTTGCACCATTAAGTGTAACTACAGCTTGATCACCTATGGCTATTTGGCTGTTATGTGCAGTGATGCCACCTGTAAATTTAGTTTCTCCTATGGATAGATTAGTACTGATAGTTTGTTTGAAGTCAAAACCATTATTAGTAATATTTTTCCCTGCAAGATTATCAATGTAAGCATTTTTATCGCCGATTGTGATAGCTGATTTATTTGCTGATATATTTCCTTCAACATTGGCATTGCGTGATATTGAAAAGTCAGCATTGTTCAGGTGTAATGTATCAAATTTAAACACCCCGGTTTTCCAGTCTGGCTGATCAAATGAGGTCTGCTGATTATTACTTTTGTGATCAGAATTGAACTTTTTATTATATGAACTCTCTGTTTCTTTCAAAACGGTGACCCAGTCCGTTCCACAAAGAAATACCAGGGAGCAATGATTCGCTGTGCTTCTGAATATTGCATGCTCTGTTGCATGGCCTTGCATGGTAAGACTGGCATTACTGACTTCAACATCATTTTTTGTGTTGACACTACCATCCAGAATTAATTTTGCATTAGTTTTCTTATCCTGAGAATTAATATTGTGCGTTAGTTTTATATTGCCATTTATGTTCCCATGATATATGTAGGAGTCTTCGTTATTGATTGCCAGAACGGCTTCTTTCGTTGTATCTGAGTTAGTTATTGTTGTTCCATCGTCAGTGGCGGCAATTCTAGTAAAAGTCTGATTGTGTCCATTTAAATCTAGCGTGCCACCACGTTTAGTAAAAAATATCCCCGCATATTGATCATTGCCAAGGGAATTATCTTTATTTAGTATTACCTTACCATTTCCGCTTGCAAGGTATATATTGTTAAATGTTCCTTCTTCATTAAGAATAACATTTCCTTCACCTATCTTTATATTTGCCCCCTGTTTTTTTTGAACATTCAGAGTACCGGGGCCTATTTTGTGTAAAACATCATCACTGGAATACAATGCATTCCAGTTTACAATGCTTTCTTTTCCGATATCAATTCCTGCTCCTTTAAATGTAAATCCCTGACCGTTTATGTTATATTCATGGCCTTCGTCAAAGATAATACCACCGCTACCAAAATCCAAATTATCCTTAAACAGGACATTTCCCCCATTTGTGAACACAATATCTTTGTCTTTAGTTATTTTTTCTTGAGTACCAGTGGTATCTGCATTGTTTTGGTGTAATGTTATATCTGTGTTTTTTATGGTTACATTATTGCCATTCAGATTTATTTTATGACTATAGGTATCTTTTAACTCACTAACCAGTTTATCATTGTATTTTGTTATCCATGTCAGTTGGTCACCATTAACGCTGGCAATACCATGGGTTGTTCCGACTAATACCCATTTTTCTAGTTTGTTATCATATAAGTATGCTCCAGAGCCGCTGTCTCCGAATATTTCAAGATTACGAAATGTTTTATCATTTTTATAAATCATCATGCCGTATGAGTCCCATTGGGTGACCTCAAATAGACTAGCACTTAACAGATCATGGCTATATGCTGAATTTGTTGAGATTTTGGATTCACCATTAATAAATGATGTTCCTCCAGAGCCAGCACGAAAACCTATGATTTTTTTTGAACCGTCAGAAGTGACTATACCGTAGCGTTCTAATGCATCAGAATATGTTGTAGGGTTGGTCTCTGCCGGGGTGGCACCTACTGTTTCCACAACAAATTTATTTAACCTCTGAATCTCAAAATCATTGGAATTTCTTCTGTCAACAACCTTGTAAGAAGACTGAGCGTAAACCTGAGTTTCTGCGGCCTGAGGGTTCTTTTTGTTATGTGCAACAGTAACACTATAAGAACATCCTATTGCGGTAGCTGCGCCACTCGCTGCTGCACCAGAAAAATCCGGAATTGAGAGATTATGGAAAGAGAATTTATCTCCGTTTTTTAAAGTGATTGTTACGTCTGTTGCTCCGGGCTGGAAAATACCTTTATTTTGTGCAAGATCAAGATAGTCTCTCGCCCATACATTTGATATATCAATATTTGCTGCATTTACTGTACCGGCAACAGCCAGAGACAACATTGTTGCTACAAGTTTTCGGTTTGTTTTACCAGAAACTCTTTTCGCTAATTCAGAAACAGCAATGAGTCCGCCAGTGGCAGCACTATATTTAAGGGAGTATATTTTATTCATATATTCTCTCAACTCATTTATTGAATGAACAAAGTATTAAGAATTAAAATTATTAGTAACGGTTGGTTACTAACAGCTTGCTAAAAGTAACAGTTCTATATTGTAAATATGTGACAATGTTCTCATTAATGATGAGAGATTATGTGAATCAATACTAATTGATCGTTAATTGATCGTTTTTTGTTTTTTTTTGCCCAATGTGGGGAGGGGTAATGTTTAATATTTCGATATGATCGAATATCTGTTCGCATGGAACATCGTTCAGTGATTCACGACGAATTAGCGATCGACCACGATGCGATTTTGCAGTGTGCCGAAGAAGTTCTCCATCGCTGCGTTATTCAGACCGTTTCCTTTGTGCGGCATATTTTGTGCTACTCCATGGGGCTTTAACTTAGCCTATAGCCTGCCATTCGATATTGCCAACCCTGATCCGTATGTAGCTACGGGGCATCCTCCGGGCCGGGCACTGACAATGCATCGTGCACCATCGTATTAACAATCTCCATTACCGGACTTTATGACAGGCGCAGGAGAAAATCTCCCGGTTAAACTGAACGGAGAACCAGCGACAGGTACCTCTTTTTACCCTGTAGCAAGTACTCTATAACATACTCCCCCATTTTTCGTTGGCCTTCATTGCAGCAAAGTTCCGGCTCAGGATATTGGGCGCAGATCATCCTCTAAGGAATTTCAGGATCTGCCAGACGGTGCTGAGACGACGCTTACTTGTAAGGTTAGTTTTCAGACGGACAATGAAATGAGGATATGCGATAAATTTCAGTCAAAGATCCATAAAACAGACATAATGTTATTCAGTGGTGAACAGTCCATTCCGGAGACGGAATATCTTGTTAAGGCTGTATATTATACTGGCTGTAAACAACATGGCCACCAAGGACCATGTTGTTTACAGCATACCCTTGTTGCAAAAGCATCCCCGTCAGAACAGCACAGAGTAGTTCAGACCAAAGGTTCGGCCCCTGCCTTTGTAGTCGTACAGTGACGCTGGGCCGTAACCCGGGCTGTAGTACAGTGGTGCACGCTGCCCCCAGACAGTGGTGTAGTCACGGTCGAAGAGGTTTTCAATGCTGAAGCTGAGTGTACCCACCGGAAGCTGATAACTGCCGAGCAGATCCACGGTGGTATAGCCATCGACCTTGTAGCCCTGCGCGTCGCTCACGTCAAAGGAGGTGGTGCTCTGCACGCGCAGACTCCACGGGTCCGGTGCCCAGCCAATGTAGGCTGTCGCTTTTGATGGGCTTGCTGTCTTCACATCGTATTTCTGCCAGGTACCGTTCACTTTCGACTCAGTTTTCAGCACGTTGAAGTTCACTCCGGTACTCCAGTCAGTATCAGGAATCAGGTAGTCCACCGCACCTTCCACGCCGTAAATACGGCGTTTGTCGTCCACCACGCTGATGGTCAGATCTTTATTCGCCACCACGCTCTTATCAGAAATCGAATAGTAGGCCGCGATTTGGGTGCGCAGATTATTGCCAGTAAAGCGCCAGCCCAGCTCATAAGAATCGACTTTCACGCCTTCCAGCTTGCTGTCGCTGACGTTCACACTCTTTGTTAGAGGAAGATGGCCGTTCACTGCAGCACCATAGATGCCGCGACCATAGTATTTACCCGGGTCCGGCAGCTCCACGCCCTGGGAGAAGTTGAGCCATGCCTGCTGGCGTTCGGTGATGTGCATCAGCAGACCGGCGTTGAACAGGAAGTTGTCGTAATCGACTGAGCCGCCAGGAATGGCGTCGGCGGATGTAGCCTTCCCGGCGGCAATCTGCCGTTGCTGCGCGTAGCCGATGAAATCATCAATCTTGTTTTCAGTGTACTGATAGCGTACGCCACCGTTGAGGGTAAAGAGATTATTGATGTCATAGTCTGATTGCAGGAAGGCCGCCAGGTTGGTGATGTCATACGACGGATAGCGCCCGGTGGTGTAAATCTTCTTGTTGTTCAGCCCTCCGGAAGCGCTTGCCTGAGCCAGGTCGAAGAACATCTGGTTGGAGGTAAAGCGCTCATGATCAGCATCCAGCCCCCAGGTGATTTGCCAGCCGTCCATCGGTTTGCTGTTCAGAGTCAGTTTCATGCCGTACTGGTCGGTGTCCTGCTGTGACGAAGAGAAAGCCGTCACCTGTTTGTTCGCATTTACCGTCGGGAACGGGTAGAATCGCAACGACTCATCGCGGTAGTAAACCTGACCGACCAGCTCCTGTCCCAGAAAAGCGCTGTCAGAGTACTGCAGGCTGATCAAATGCCGCTCAGTGCCGGGAATACGGTCGGAATTCAGCCCGTTACTGACGAATGGCGTGCTGGTCCCTCTGATGGCAGAGAAGCCTTTCCCGAGATTAAGCCCGTAATCGTCGTCGCCCTGGCTTTTATAGTACTGTGTGATCAACTGAAGCTGCCGGGATTCATCGATGTTCAGCGTACCAGTTCCCATGATGTCCAGCCGATCGGAGTACTGCAGGCCGGTCTGGGTGTTATCAAGCAAGGTGGCATCGCCGTTACCGTCAAACCAGCCGCCAAATTTCTGATATGCCACGGAAAGACGTCCGGAGATATGCTCATTTCCGCCGGAGACAGCTCCGGCAATGCGTTCATCGTGATCTTTACTGCTGCTAAAGCCACTTTTGGTGCCAGCCTCAAACTCCATCATGGTTTCCGGCTGGCCTTTTTTGGTCACGATGTTGATCAGGCCACCGGTACTGCCGCCGCCGTACAGGGACGTCGCACCGGAGATCACTTCAATATGGTCGATATTAAAAGGATCTATAGAGTCCAGTTGTCGGCTGTCGGTACGTGAAGAGTTGAGACGCACGCCGTCAACCAGCACGACCAGCGGGCGGCCACGCACATTCATACCGTAGTTGGTGCGGCTCCGGCTGCTGACGTCAAGGCCAGGGATCAGCTGAGCCAGTGCGTCTTTAAGCTCTTTGCCGCCCTGAATCTGCTGTTCCAGTTCGGCGTTTTCGATAACCCAGGTGGTTTGCGCCATCTCCGCTACGGTGCGATTGCTGCGGTTGGCAGACACCACGAACGTTTCATCATCGGTTTGTTGAGCGACTGCTGGCGCCATCATGGTAAGAAGCAGTGGGTTGAGAGCCCAAAGCGTATACTTTTTGCTTATCATCATTATTCCTCCATACGGGCGGAAAAAATCAGCCCAAAGATGCTGTGTAGCGAGTTAAAGAAGCAGCCTCCGGCTGCGTTTTCCCTAGGTGCCGCTGCGCCACTGAATCAGGGCGGGCGGCATACTGAGATCGAATAAATCACGTCCCATTACGCGATTAAGAATACGTGCAGATCTCCATGCCATCAGGCTGAGCTGGGGTTCGGCGATGCCATGGGTTTGCATACTGGCGTTGACCACGAAGATGTTGTTCTCTTTCGGGCCACTCCATTCCAGAGTGAAGTCATCACGCACTTTAAAGGTGTTCTTATCGTGCATGGTGATCAGGGGCATCAGTGAGGGAAGTATTTGTGGCAACGCAGAACGGTAACCTGTGGCGAAAATCACCACATCACTTTCCAGGCTCTCCCTGCCCTGATCCAGATGATGCTCCATCAGCAACTTCCAGCCAGGACCACTACTTTCCAGAGTTGTTACCGAGCGGCTGGGTAGCAGACGGATATTTCTTGGTTTTCTCAGAACTTCAAAACGGTGGTACAACTCACGATAAATGGTCAGTAAAGAATCGGCAGTGATGCCATCCGATGTCATTTTCTGCTCATCCAGTAACTGATGGCGAATATCTTCCTCCAGTCCGGAGAAGCCTGAAATATATTCAGGTGTAAAATACTCATCAGCAAAAGCAGCCTCATCCAGTGCGTTAAAATTATTACGCCGGGAGACCCAGTTTATTTCCGCCGCTTCTCCCCATTCCCCGCGTAATACATTAAGGAACAGGTCTGCACCACTCTGTCCTCCACCAACCACGGTTATCCGTTTTCCACTAAGGTCCGGCCGACGAAGATTCATTTCACTGGCATGGAAACAGGATTGTGTCATATGCTTCACACAGGGTGGTAAATAAGGTTGTTTTCCTGTACCAAGGCAGATATTGCGGGCAAAATATTCTCCCTGGCTGGTTTGCACCAGAAACAATCGACGTTTTTTATCGAAATCAATGTTTTCAACGGTATGACTGAAATACAGGTTATTCATATCTTCAGCAGCCCAGCGGAGGTAGTCAGAAAACTCTTCACGGGATACTGTACGTAGTCTGCTTGTAAGGAAGCGATAGAACTTTTTGTGCTTCACCAGATAGTTAACAAAACTGTAGGGATTTGTAGGTGCAACAGCACTGACCAGATCTTTCAGAAAGACGGTCTGCATATGACAATCCGGTACCAGCATACCCGGATGCCAGGAAAAATGAGGATGTTCATCAAAGAAGAGACAGTCCAGTTCTTCGATCTGATGTGACAACGCAGCAATGCTGAGATTAAATGGCCCTGTCCCTACACCAATAAAATCGACACTTTTTTTCATGATTCATATTCCTGAGTTACCAGCCACAGCGGATTTTGCAGATCCTCAAGGTAATTCGGCAGCATGCGGCTGCCGCCATCCAGATCAGGCCAGGTCAGTTTTACCGGGTTCAGCACCACGCGAATGATTTGTGGCCTGAAAAGTGAGAAAAGCGCAAAACGCTCTGACATTTGTGGATGTTTTTTCATGTAATCACTCAACACTGCTGCCAGCAGTTGATAAAATCGCCTTTCAGGTACGCCAAGACGAACCATCAGTGGCGAAATAAAACGCAGTACTGTCACGAAGTGACCCGTCTGCAAATCATGGATTAAGTAGTCCGCACTCAGGCGGGATGTAACATCACGAACCTCCTGAGGCAAAGAGTCCATTTCGGGGAACTCTTCTTTCACCAGTCGCATATCGCCCTGGAAGTCTTTCAGCAGAACACGCTGTGGAACCCCCTCTTTCATGGCGAGAGTTATATTTTGTCCATGTGCAATAAGCGCGACACCGTAGCGGCAAAGCAGGTGATACAGAGGAACCACGACCACCCGGAACAGTTGCGTAAGCCAGGTTTCAGCGTCCAGCCCGGAGCGGTCTATATATGCGCCTGCCAGCGGCTGATTGTTTTCGTCGCACTCCATCAGTGTTGCCATCAGAACCGGACTTTCATCCGGTTTCAGCCAGCGGCACGGATTCTCCCGCCAGATAACACCAAGCATTTCCTGGTAGCGATAGGGAGCCCGGGCAAGCGCGGCATAGCCTTCATGGGAGACATAGCCTGCAGCCGGTTCACCAAGTATCACTGCGCCGCTTTGCACTAGGGTGGCGTCGGTCGCAAAAACCTGTTGTAGCCAGCGTGAAGCCAGTGGTCCGGCAGCGATGTATCTGCCAGGGATCCCCCGGTAGCATGAGGTGTTGTAGATGGTCAGCGGCAGCTTGATATCCAGCCCGCCCCGGCGACTGGCGTTGGTCAGGGTACGCAGCGACTGCTGGGCGAGCCACTGGTCGCCAAACTCGCCGAGAGACACCATCCTGCCTTCGGCAAAATCAGCGATGAAGTCGGTAGCGATTTTTTGCTGCCACTGCCACGGATGTACCGGCAGCGGCAGCCAGTTGTGATCCAGTCCGTTTTCCTGCCAGACCTGACTGAAGCGTGTAAACTCCTGCGGATCCATTGCGGCAGTCAACAACTGCTGAATATCCAGATCGTTATCGCAGCGCCAGATCATATGTTCACGTTTTACCGCCAGCCAGTGCAGTCTGAAGGTGTTGGTATACTCTGGCGCATATCGTTCCAGCGCCTCTTTGCCCCAGCCACGGCGACCTTTATTAAAAACGAATTTAGGATGACCGCTCAGCAGGCATTGCAGACGATCGGCATCAAGATTAATCAGGTCACTGGCACTCAGTCCGCGACGGGCCTTCAGCAGTTGCAGGTCGCCCAGTAGCGTGGCATACAAATCCTGCATATGCTCTGCAACAGTGGCATCACTCATTGACAGCACCGGCTTTAGCTGCATCAGCAGCGTCTGCGCCAGTACTGGTTCGTCCGTGCAGCGCAACGTTTGGGCATCAATCCACAGCCAGCCCCAGATACCACGTTCAGCGATGAAGCGCCATTGTGCTCCCGGCAGGTTAATGCAGTAGTGGTCATCGCCCTGAGATTCCGCGTGGAAAACCTGCTCATACTCCATCTCAGACAACATTTTTGCCACCAGCCGACGGTTAACAAAATCCCAGTCCTTGTGATTCATTACAGACCGACCTCCGTGAAGAAGTGATGACGATCCGCCATCACCATGCGCGAGCGCTTATGTGGGAAGTCGAACTCTTTAATTGTCCGGTATCCCGCAGGCTCAAGATGGCGGAACAGGCGCAGGTTATCGGTGCGTGGCTCCAGTACTGTGCGCTGCGTACGGGGCTCATCCAGCAGCAGGTAATGTGTCAGCCCGCGCAGCCAGCTTTGCACATAGTGGGCCCCGCGCCATTGCTGTTCACCAACCAGCAGATGCAGGCCACGGTCAAAGGGCTGCCACGAATAGTGACGACCAATGCGGTCTTCCGCCGCCCAGTAGATTTCGAAATAGCTGAATGGCCGATCGTCGAAGCACCCAATCAGCGGGAATGCATGTTTACCGGTGAGCTGGCGCTCCAGATAGGCGGTCTGTACCTCCAGTGAGCCACTTTGCTCCCAGAAATACTCAACGCGCGGATCATTCATCCAGCGGGTGAAACGTTCTGCATCAGAAACGGGATCGGCAATGCGGAAACTCAGCATCCTGCGAATACGTGGATCGTAACGGCGGTAAACCTCACCCTGTGGACGGGGTGGGCGCTGCGGGAAATAAATCTCACGCTCTGCATCAAAAACCATTTCACCGGAGGCCCGGTTTGCCGGTGAACTCAACCATAACGGTAACTGCCAGAAGGCAGTACGATGGATAATGTCGCTTTTTACCTGCCCAAAAAGCGTCAGCGCCTGTGGCTCCTCACGCCATTCGGCCCAGGGGAGAGCCACTGCTGACAGTTGTGGAGCGGCGATAAATATCTGATCCAGCGCATCGCACAGCCACCCTGTCGGCAGCTCCCCGGGACAGTGCAACACCGCGCTATTGTCCAGTCCCCAGCCAAGATTCAGGGGCTTGTCGAGTTTTTCACAGCGCAGTCCATATCTGCTGTGAATAATGTTTGCCTCAGACATTCAGACCTCCTGAGCCTGCAGCGGGTTAGCGAAATCGAAATAGATCACCGAAGGGTCAACAATGGTGTTCTCGTTATGATCGTTCAGATAACAGAAAAAGTTACCTTTTACGTTCCAGTACGGACTTTCCAGCACGTAGTTGAGACAGGTTTTATGAGTCACCTGATCACGCACTTCAGCCAGCGATGCTCGTACACGAGCCATCAGATTCGATTCGCTGTCCAGCCCGGCAGCCCCCAGCGCAGCGGTCACAGCAAAAGTGGAGTTAACCAGCAGGTAATAAGGGAAATAGCGCAGCAACTGCTCATGGGTGAAAATATTTTCCGCCTGCGCCTCGCCAATAGAATCGAGCCAGTCTGTCGCGTGAGGCATAAAAGCGCTGCCCTGACAGTCACGGTAAATAAATCCGACCGGCAGATCCCCAAGCATCTGGACAAGAATATTTTGCTGATGCGCCAGCAGCACCAGGCCGTAATCCGCTTCAGCCGTAAACAGCGGCTTTAGCACTTGCTGACAGTATGCATCGACCCATGCATGGGCGGCCTGTTGCACAGTGATACCGAGGCGATCGCTCAGGCGTTTTACCGCCGAAACCAGCAGCGAATCACCGCCATCAGGTGCGGCCTGAGTCAGGGAGACCAGTACGTTAGTCTGGCTTTTCGGCTGATCCACCAGCAGATTTTCACGCAGGGCAAACAGACTTTCCTGCATGATGTTGCCGTTAAGATCGCGCAGCCCGGCCCAGCCATCCTCCTGCATTACCCGGAAAGTCGGGAAGCGGACCTGTAGCATCTGCCAGCCGTCGGTTTGAGCCAGGCGTGCCAGGCGCATCCCACGCTTCATTTCTTTCACGGACAGAGTACGGATGGAGTTGGTCAGCCGTACGCTCAGGGAGAACTTGATCATATCGCGGCTGGTGGCACAGTAGAGGGAACGGGAAGAGGTGGTCGGCAGCCACGACGTGCCGGCCTCACCTAAGTCTTTAATCAGCCCTTTAGCAACAAGTGCCTGGCACCACCCCTGCTGCAAAAGATATTCCCCCTGCCACGGGTGCAACGGGAACAGCCATTGGTTGTCACTTAATTCGTTGAGTAACTGAGGCGCATTCTCTGCGGCAAATCGCGTCAGCCGCTGTTGAAGGTTGAGATGCAAACTTTCACCGGCGATTTGCGTTTTATCCACCGAAAACCACCGCAGTGGGAAGTGGGGTGCCATATCAGGCAGGTAGCGTTCAGCCTCCCGCCGGTTAAACGGTTCATGAGACTTAGGCGCAGGGTGGAAAGCGTGTCCTGTCAGCAGCGCCTGCTCAGCCTCGCCAAAATTCAACGCTTTTTCACGCAGAGCGGCCCAGTCATGACGGGCATCAATTGCCTGTTGCGTATGGACATGGCTTTCCAGCACGCGCTGGTGGAAAGTTTCGCAGAGGGGAACGGGCAGAAACAGTTGATGGCGTAGCTTATCAATAATAAGCCGGGAGAGAGTGGTAAAGTCGACAGGATAACTGCCTGATGCCGTGACCAGACGTGCAGGAAATGCAAAGCGGTGATGCTGGGTTGGGGAGAAATAAGCCACTCTGAAATGGAGCGATTTCTGCTCATCCAGCGGGATGAGCAATTCGTCTGGCGGGTATTCTGTCAGTTTCCAGTCTGTGGTTTCACGAATCAGTGCATTCAGGAAGCACTGCGCAGCCACATCTGTGGCTGGTTTTTCAGAGGGCAGGGTCATAGTCAAACAGCTCCCACACAGCAAAATAATAACAATTATGTCAATAATGATTCTCATTATCAATAATAAATGTTATTGTCAGATAAATTAATTTTACAAATAAACACAATTAATACATGGAGTTGAAACATTATAATGTCACCAGGGATCGAAGATACGCCCCAAAAACCACTGTCCTGCTGGCCACTTGCGTTCAGTGCCGGGCTTCTCGGTATCGGACAGAACGGTCTGCTGGTTGTGCTCCCTGTTCTGGTCATACAGACAAATCTGAGTCTGTCTGTATGGGCTGCCCTGCTGATGCTTGGCTCAATGCTGTTTCTGCCATCGTCCCCGTGCTGGGGAAAGCAAATTTCCCGTACTGGCAGTAAACCTGTGGTGTTGTGGGCTCTGGGAGGATATGGCATAAGCTTTACCCTGCTAGGGCTGGGAAGCGTGCTGATGGCTACCAGCGCCATAACAACAGCGGTGGGACTGGGAATATTAATCATCGCCCGGATCGCCTACGGGCTGACCGTGTCGGCAATGGTGCCAGCCTGTCAGGTCTGGGCATTGCAGAGAGCTGGAGAAGGGAATCGCATGGCCGCTCTGGCAACCATCAGCTCCGGCCTGAGTTGCGGCAGGCTATTCGGGCCGCTGTGCGCGGCAGCAATGCTGGCCATTCATCCTCTGGCGCCACTGGGGCTGCTGATGGCAGCCCCAGTGCTGGCGCTGCTGATGCTGCTGCGGTTGCCCGGCACACCACCACAGCCCACACCGGAGTGCAAGAGCGTCAGTCTGAAGCGGGATTGTCTGCCTTATCTGCTTTGCGCAATATTACTGGCTGCGGCGGTGAGCATGATGCAGCTTGGACTTTCGCTGCCCTTACTCGCCAGTTCGCCACGGATACCACCGCCATTAGCCAACAGGTGGCCTGGCTGTTGGGTCTGTCCGCAGTAGCTGCGCTTATCGCGCAGTTCGGGGTACTCCGTCCGCAGCGCCTGACTCCGGTGGCCCTGCTCCTGAGTGCCGGAGTGTTGATGAGTGGTGGTCTGGCTATCATGCTCTCCGAACAGCTATGGTTGTTTTACCCGGGCTGTGCAGTGCTGTCATTTGGAGCAGCTCTGGCAACACCCGCTTATCAACTTCTACTGAATGATAAGCTGGCTGATGGCGCAGGCGCGGGCTGGCTCGCTACCAGTCACACACTTGGCTATGGACTGTGCGCTTTGCTGGTGCCGCTGGTATCGAAAACAGGTGTCGCAATCGCGCTGATTATGGCAGCATTATTTGCAACTATATTATTTACCATTGTGTCTGTATTTATCTGGCATTACCGTACTATCAAATAAAGATATGATCATCACCTTACTGGAGTAAATCAGAGGATATGAGAGAGGACCTGCGTCTGATGAAAACATGTCAGGCAGTGTTCTGGCTTGCTGCCCCCGCCTGGATTTGCCCCTATATTTCCAGACATCTGTTATCACTTAACCCATTACAGGCCCGCTGCCGCAGATATTCCCGTGGCGAGCGATAACCCAACGCACTATGCGGATGCCATTCGTTATAATGCTCGAACGCCTCTGCAAGGTTCTTTGCTGCCGTTAACCCGTCTGGTTTGGGTATGATACTTATGTAGTCACGCTTTATCGTTTTCACGAAGCTCTCTGCTATGCCGTTACTCTCCGGACTCCGCACCGCCGTGTTTTTCGGTTCAAGCCCCAACATCCGGGCAAACTGCCGTGTTTCATTAGCCCGGTAGCATGAACCATTATCCGTCAGCCACTCCACTGGAGACGCCGGAAGCTCGCTGCCAAAGCGGCGTTCCACTGCTCCCAGCATGACGTCCTGTACTGTTTCACTGTCGAAGCCACCCGTTGTGACCGCCCAGTGCAGTGCCTCACGGTCACAGCAGTCCAGCGCGAACGTGACCCGCAGTTTTTCTCCGTTATCACAGCGGAACTCGAACCCGTCAGAGCACCATCGCTGATTACTTTCTTTCACAGCCACTCTGCCGGCATGTGCCCGTTTCGATGGCGGTACAGCGGGTTTTCGCTCAAGCAACAGCGCATTCTGGCGCATGGTCCGGTAAACACGTTTGGCATTGATCGCAGGCATACCATCAAGTTCTGTTTGTCTGCGAAGCAGCGCCCATACCCGACGATAACCATATGTGGGTAGCTCTCCGATAACATGGTGTATACGGCGAAGCACATCCGTATCATCCGTGTGACGGCTGCGGCGGCCGTCCTTCCAGTCATCGGCTCGTCTGAGAATGACGTGCAACTGCGCACGCGACACCCGGAGACAACGGCTGACT
>OHYQ01000189.1_pt1 | contig 18466 bp, 19 predicted proteins | sample 1580281 | NCBI WGS metagenome assembly OHYQ01 (sample SAMEA3882525, study PRJEB24775) | human gut metagenome | biome: human-associated habitat; feature: intestine environment; material: feces | place: Netherlands | collected 2009/2010
CGGGAACACACGGGAAACTCCCGCCACAATGTTGGTGTCGCTCTCGAAGCATACATAGCCCACGTTGGTGTCCCGGCCCAGCACATAGGTGTCCGGCTCTTTCAGATCCTCCAGCTTCTGCCGGGCATCGTCCAGTTCCCCCTCATGGTCGGACAATTCCCTTTCGCCGTCCTCCAGCTCCTGCCGGGCGCTCTCCAGCTTGGGACCTGTCTCCTCCAGCTGGGCCTTGGCTGCCGCCAGCTGCCGGGCCGACTCCTCCAGCTTCTCCTGCGCCTGTGTCAGCTGCCGCTCCGTGTCATCCAGCGCCGCACCCGCCGCATCCAGCTGGGCCTTGCTCTGGGCCAGCTGCGCCGCCGTTGCCTCCAGCTGAGCCTGATTCTGAGAAAGCTGCGCCGCTGTGGCGTCCAGCTGCTCCTTCATGGCCGCCAGCTTGGCCTGCAGGACCGGCAGCTCCGGGCTATCCTCCGGCAGGGCCGCCGCCTGCTGCTCCAGCAGCTGATACTGCGCCAGCGCCTCCTGATACTGCTGCTGTGCCGCCTGATACTGCCGCTGGCCCTCCTCATAGCCGGCCTGCCCCTGATTGTATTGGCTCACGCCGTTTTCATAGTCCTTCCGGGCCGTCTCATAGGCCGCCCGGCCACTGTCGTATTCTGCCAGCCCATCCCGGTACTGGCCGGCGCCCTCTATATAGGATGCATGTCCGTCCTTGTACTGGGCAAGGCCGTCGTAGTATTCCGCCCAGCCCGTTTCCAGCTGCTTCCGGGCGTCGTCCAGCTGCTGCTGGGCATCCGCCAGCTTTTCCTGCGCCTCACTGCGGAGAGAGTCATACCGCAGCTGCGCCCGCTGGGCTGCCAGATCCTTCAGGGGCTGCTCCATGGCCTCCACGGCATCGTCATAGGCCGCCGTATAGATGCGGCCATCTGCCCCGGTGAGGGTCACATCGATCTCCGTGTAGTAGTCCATCGCAAAGCCCTCCGGCAGTAGATAGACAAACGCCGCCACGGTGCCGTTTCCCAGCGCCGTGCCGCCCCGCTCATAGTTGATGTACATAGGACTGGCAGCCACGCCCACCACCGTATATTCCCGGCTGGCGAAGGTATCCATCGTATCGGCGGAGTTGTTGTCCGACAGCCGGATGACGCTGCCCAGTGCGCTCTCATCGTAGCGCCATGCGTCCACCACGCACTCGTCAGCCTTCTCCGGCAGCCGTCCCGCCTGTAAGCTCAGGCGGTTCACCTGCTGCGTCAGGGAGTGGGCCTTCAGCACCATGTCGGAGCCGTCCTCCCCCACGCACAGCACGTCGGCGGAACGGGCGCCCTCGGCGGCGGATACGCCATCCAGCTTCCGGAAGGCATCCACATCCTCCTCCGTCCAGCCCAGAGTGGAGAGGATCCGGTCATCGAACATGGCCAGATCCTTCAAATAGTGATTGGCGGTGGAGATCATAGCGGTGCGAGTCACCCGCAGTCCGGCAAAAAAGCCCACACCCAGCGCAATAATGGCCAGAATGGCCAGATACCGGCCCAAGCTGGTTTTGATCTCCCGAAAAGCAGTTTTCAGCAGCATATCCTCACCACTCGATCTCTTCCACAGGGGTGACGTGTTCATTCTTCCGCACGGACTGGATGGTGCCGCTCTTGATGGAGATGACCCGATCCGCCATGGCCGTCAGAGCGGAGTTGTGGGTGATGATGACCACCGTCATCCCCGTCCGGCGGCAGGTATCCTGCAGCAGCTTCAGAATGTTCTTGCCGGTAACATAGTCCAGCGCACCGGTTGGCTCGTCGCACAGCAGCAGCGGGTGAGCTGGGCCGGGAAGTTTTTCATCGGCTCGTCGCACAGCAGCAGCTTGGGGTTCTTGGCCAGCGCCCGTGCAATGGCCACCCGCTGCTGCTCGCCGCCGGAGAGCTGGGCCGGGAAGTTTTTCATCCGCTCCCCCAGTCCCACCTCCCGCAGCACCTCTGCCGCATCCAGCGGATGGGGGCAGAGCTGGGCGGCGATCTCCACGTTCTCCAGCGCCGTGAGGTTCTGAATGAGGTTATAAAACTGGAACACAAAGCCCACGTCGCGGCGGCGGTACTCCGTCAGCTGCCGCCGGTCATAGCGGGAGATATCCCGGCCATCCAACTTCACCGTGCCGCCGGTGAGGGTATCCATACCCCCCAAAATATTCAGCAGCGTGGTCTTTCCGGCACCGGAGGCCCCTACAATGACGCAGATCTCCCCCTTCTCCACCTGAAAGGTGGCGTCCCGCAGCGCCGGGATCTCCACCGCTCCGGTGTGGTAGATCTTGCTGACCTTTTCAAATTCTACAAAAGCCATTGTGACCTCCTCGCTTCTCCAGAATGTTTCTTTTATTATACAATTCCGATTCCGGATTATCAATGGACAAACTCTGAACTTTTAGAGAAAATACGTAAAAATTGGACACCTCCCCCATTTTCCTGACAGTCTGTGGACATCGTATGGACCTGCAAGGGAGCCGCTTTCCGTCCGTTTTTCTCCTCTGGACGCCCCGGTTGCTTCCGGGGTGCCATCGCCCTTTGGGAACAGACATCTCTTCTTAGGACGCATGGGCAGGATATGTATATTCTGCATAAAATCCATCTGCATCTATCAATCTATTTTTACGTATGCGCATCTTTACACTACCTCGCTAAAGTGTTAAAATATATCCATCGTCAGCGGGACAACCAGTCGCTGTGAATAAGCGACCGGGAGCATATGGTCAATCGGAACCGCAAACTACGGGAGCGGCTGCCCGGTGCCATGCGATAGACCGTAGAAAGACGAGAGAGACAGCTTTGATCCATGCGGTTTCGTCAGAAATGAGGTTTTGGTATGGAGCGACACCATCGATAACAGATAGAAAGCACAGGCGCCCCAAAAGTGGGGCAGCCTCCGGCGGGGCAGCTTCCATAGCACCCTCGATGCCCCAAGGAAACCGGTGAAAATCTCGGCGGCGGTTCTTGATAAAGGCCCGCAGAGAGGAAACCTGCGAAAATCCCAATAGAGCGGTGGCGAAGGTGGCTGGAATCTGCCGACGGAAACAACAACGGAAGCCAGCAACAGAAACGGCGCTGCGATGAGGGCTGTCGAAAACCACCCATGGAAATCTGCGGCATAGACCATCGGCAGAAGGGCCAGTAGGGTTGTGGTAAGGACAGGCGGAAAGTCGCAGAAAACGGTGGCGGGAATCTGCGGCGGGGCTTGCAAGTTCCGGAAAAGTAAGCGATAATAGTGCAAGACTCATGATGCCCAGCACAGGATTTGGGCTGTCCATCACAACACCGTTCCGTACAACGTTCCGCCGAGACAGCCTGATGGAGTGTGGGCTGAACCGATATCATGCGGCACGGCGCAGGGTACTCCCTCATTCGAGCAGCGCATCCCTTACTCCGGTGCGGCTGATCAGACATCAAGACGGAGTAACCGAGAGCAGGCTGAACCGGCATTTTGCATCGCAGAACATCCCCCGCACAGCGCCGGTAAATGCGGCGCAGCATGAGCCACCTCACACAATACAGCGTGGCCCCACACAGCGCATCATCTAACACAATACATCTGTTACAACACATCCGTGTACCATAGCAAGGAGGATATTCCCATGAAAAAGTTCAAGCAGCTTCTGTGTCTGGCGCTGGCACTGACCATCAGCGCCTCCCTGCTGGCCGCCTGCGGCCAAAAGGACAACGGCGGAAGCAAGGATTCCGACGAAAAGGTCCTGACCTACGCCGTGGAGGGTGGCTCCGCCGGCGAGGAGATCGCTCTGGAGAAGGGCTGGAAGGTCACTACGCTGGAGGATCAGGCCGCCGCCCTGATGGAGGTGGCCTCCGGCACCTCCGACGCCGCCATCATCGATCTGCTGATGGCCGGGGCCATGATCGGTGAGGGTACCAGCTACCCCGATCTCACCTACACCGACAGGCTCACCGAGGAGGAGTACGGCATCGGCTGCCGCAAGGGCTCCGATCTGGCGCAGTACATCAACTGCGTGCTGGGCGATGCCTATCAGAGCGGAACCATGCAGAAGCTGGCCCAGCAGTACGGCATCACCGAGGAGCTGCTGGTCCCACAACAGGAGAGCACCTTCACCACCGGAGAGGACAGTGACGTCAGCTATATCCAGCAGAAGGGTACGCTGGTGGTGGGCATCACGGAGTTCGCCCCCATGGACTATAAGGATGAAAATGGCCAGTGGATCGGCTTTGACGCAGACCTTGCCAAGCTGGTGGCGGAGCGTCTGGGTGTGGAAATTCAGTTCGTGGTCATTGACTGGGGTCAGAAGATCAATGAGCTGGACAGCAAGGCCATCGACGTGGTGTGGAACGGCATGACCCTCACCGACGGCGTTACCAGCGCCATGGCCTGCACCAACGCCTACTGCAAGAACGCACAGGTCGTGGTGGTGCGTGGTCAGTAAATAACGACCAGAATGCCGCTGCGGGGGCTGTCCGCCGCAGCGGCATTTTTTATGGCGGCCCGTGAAAAGGGCGGCCTGTGAAATCTGAGTGTAAGGAGTTCTTCCCATGTTCTGGTCTGTGACACTGTCCCTGCTGGAGGGGCTGCGTGAGGTGGTGAAGCTGTTCGCCCTGACGCTGGTATTCTCTCTGCCGCTGGGGCTGGCGGTGACCTTCGGCTCCATGAGCAAGTGCCGTCCGGTCAGCTGGTTTTTTAACGTTCTGGTGTGGATCGTCCGGGGAACACCCCTGATGCTGCAGCTGATCCTGATTTTCTACGGCCCCGGCATCTGGCTGGGCCACAACATCTGGGGCAGCCAGCGGATGCTGGCGTGTACCGTGGCCTTCGTGCTGAACTACGCCTGCTACTTCTCCGTCATCTACCGGGGCGGCATTGAGGGCGTGCCTGCCGGGCAGCGGGAGGCGGGAGAGGTACTGGGCCTCACCCGCAGGCAGATCTTCTTTAAGATCACCCTGCTGCAGATGGTGAAGCGCATTGTGCCGCCTATGTCCAATGAGATCATCACGCTGGTGAAGGACACCTCGCTGGCCCGCATCATCTCCATCATGGAGCTGACCAAGGTGGGCGAGAGCTACATCAAGGCGCAGGGCATCACATGGCCCCTGTTTTACACGGGGGTATTCTATCTGGCCTTTGTGGGGCTGCTGACACTGCTGTTCCGGTACATCGAGCGCAGGCTCAGCTATTTTCGGTAAGGAGGGGGTACTATGGCGATCCTGGAGGTGGCACAGCTGGAGAAAAGCTTCGGCGGCACCAAGGTCCTGCGGGACATCAGCTTTTCGTTGGAGGAGGGACAGGCTCTGTCCATCATCGGCTCCTCCGGCAGCGGAAAGACCACGCTGCTGCGGTGCCTGAACTTTTTGGAGACACCGGACAGCGGCCGCATCGCCGTCCGGGGACGGAATCTGCTGGACGGGAGCCTGTCCCCTCAGGAGCGGCGGCGGAACCGGCTGCACTTCGGGCTGGTGTTTCAGGATTTTAATCTGTTTCCCCAATATACGGCGCTGGAGAATGTAACGCTGGCCCGGCGGCTGCTGGCCAAGTCCGAGAGAACCGGGGAGGCCCCGGAGGCCATCCGCCGGGAGGGCGAAGCCCTGCTGGAACAGATGGGTCTGGGAGATCGGATGGGACACTATCCCCACCAGCTCTCCGGCGGACAGAAGCAGCGGGTGGCCATTGCCCGTGCGCTGGCCATGAAGCCGGACATTCTGTGCTTCGATGAGCCCACCTCGGCGCTGGACCCGGAGCTTACCGGGGAGGTGCTGAAGGTCATCCGGCAGCTGGCCCGGCAGCGCACCACCATGGTCATCGTCACCCACGAGATGGTCTTTGCCCGTGATGTGGCGGATCAGGTCATCTTCATGGACGGTGGCGTCATCGTGGAGCAGGGGGAGCCACGCATGGTGATGGATCACCCCAAGGAGGAGCGCACCCGGCAGTTTCTGGCCCGGTACGCACAGGGATAAGGCTTTCTACGAAAAAAGAGCGCAGGCATAGGCACCGACCGATAACGAAGTTTTTGGCAAAGTAATCGGGATGGCAAAGGCGAGAGAAAACATCGAGTACAAGTCATTAGACTTTACTCGATGTTTTTCTTTTTATTCGCACATTCGATTTTTAAAAATTTTCCCGATACAATGGTTATAGAAAAAAGCCAAGAAATTCAAGGTTACAGAACGGAGGATATGAATATGGAAAAATACAAGTTTGATGACAGAAACGGTCTGTGGTACGAATTGCAGGGCGACTATTACTTGCCTTGTCTGAAACGGCCAGAAGAAGAACAGGCATATATCAGGATATGGGGACAGCGGCATCGCCGCTATCTCAAGAAACATCATCGTGTACGCTATGCCAACCTGCTGACCAGCGGCAAGCTGAACGGCTACCTTGTTGACATCGACCGACAGGCGGAGGAAATGTTCGAGCGTCTTGTAAAGCAGATGGCAGAGCGCGAAGGTGTGACCGAGCAGCTGAAAGCAGCCAATTCGATGGAGTGGGTGCGGAAGTTGAACAGCATCCGTAACAGAGCGGTAGAAATCACAAACAGCGAACTGATATATGCTTAAATGGAGCGGACTACCTATTTGGTAGTCCGCTCTAAACAGCTTGCGCCACCGCAAGGCAAGGTGAATAAAGGGTAAGTGTTAGCAAGAGAATATGCCATGTAACAACGCCCGGGGCACTGCGTCGCAGTGCCCCGGGGCTATGTTGGGCCTTAATTTGTCTTTCGCTGCTCGGACATCAAATCAACTTGCTGTCCACATATTTTAGCGCAGCAGTCGCAACACCTTCGGATGCAGCCTTGATGATTGGCAGCAAATCCTTTAGCAATTTCGATTTGCTGAAGTCGCTTGCGGTTATTGCTGCATCGTAATATGTGACACCGTCTGCAACCCGCATGGATATGTAGCCCGCAGCAATCAAGCGATCAATATATCCATTAAACTCATCATCACGCATATTATATAAGGCTGGGACTACATGGCAGAAATTCATACACGCCTTTACTATACTGCAATAGACAGCATCGCTGTTTTTAGCGCGTGCTTTTGTATAAGGTTTTCTTGCTGAATCGGGAACATAATTGTTCTCAACGCTTGCACCCGGAATATAACCATTATTTATCCATTTGATGACGGTTTTCTCTGAAGTTTTAACTTCTGTTGCGAAATCAGATATTGTCATGTTCATCCTCCTTATGACGACTATATTGGGTTTTCCTGCTGTCGGAGTCACTCCAAGCTGATCCACATGGACGGGCGAACACCGACATAATCGGCAGTGACTGTTAAGAATCTGTTGCTTCCTTCTATTACACCTCTATCAACGACTGCTGGACAACTAACATATTTGTATCCATATATTTGATCTGTATCATCGCTTGTTCCTCTTAAAAAATATTCGCAAAACTCGCCGCTACCGTGCCACACGCCGTTAGAAGCGGCATATTCTGTTGGCCTGCAATATAGGTTACCATATCGGTCTGCTTCAGTTGAGTCGAAAATAAATATTTTGTCAGTCGTGGAATTAGATTTTCCGGATTTCGGGATTTCCGTTTGTAATATAAATATTTGCTCCTCTGGACTGAAGGCTGTGTTTATAAATGTACTATTTAACCATGTTCGGAGCGTACAATTTTCCCAAACAATGTTCGAAGCGAAAGTATCGTTATATGGCTTGCAGTCCAGTGCTTTTTCGCTCATAACCAAAATCTTGCCTTCTTCCTTTTTTACCACAATCCATCTTATACTTTCTTTTCCATTGTCTAAATTATTGTCCTGCTCATATTGGCCAAACGATATGATTGAATCTTCAGCGGCATCTCTAAACTTATAATTCGGATGCTGTGAAAGAATCTCGCTTGTTTTGGCAGAACTATCCTTGTAAGAAAGGCCCTTCAAGAGATCATAGGCCATACCGCTATTTCCATCATTAAGGGCCTCCATTGCACGATCGTACTTGTTGGACTGAACATCCTCGCTTTCGCCCAATTCCTCCAAAATTGCATACCCGGCATCATAATCGCCAGACTCAATCAACGCCATCGCTTGATTCAACGCTTTATTGCGTTCGATTTTGGGGACAGCGAGTTTGACGAAAAGGATAATTAGAATAACAACTGCAACCAAAATCGGAATGAGAATCTTTATTCTTTTCTTCCACTTTTCTTTTTCTTCTGCAATTTTCTTTTTACAAATTATGGCTTGTTCATCAGCATATTTCCAGCCCGCTATTTCCTCCAACCTCTGCAACGCCTCTGCATAGCGGTTCCACCGCATATGTTCCATTGCTACATTATAAGTACGATCTTTATCTGCTTCTACTATTGCAAGTCTGCACTTCTCAGCCGACTGCTGGCACTCCTCCCGCTTTTCCGCTGCATCCTCAAACTGCTCAATAGACGCAAACATATTCGCGGCATTTTGGAATTCAGCCATGCTGGTGGCATTTTTGGCGATCTCCGCCGCACGATCATAAACCGCTTTTGCATTACGCCGCCAAATCTGCTCGTTGGCCTCCGTCAGCATCGTGTGCAGCGCATCGTCCGCGAAGCGGAGCGCCTTTTGATAATTGTCATTTTGAGCCAGCTCCGTGGCACAGTTCGGCAGTTCCTCTTTCGCGGTAATATGCAGCTGCGCCATCATCTTCCCCAAATACGCCCGGGCATTCTCCGGGTCCTGGTCCAGCACCTTTTCACAATAGGTGTCCGCCTCCTGCCAGTTGCCGTCCTCCAGGAACATAAAGGCACGCTTCAAAAGCGGCTCCACGGCTGCATTGCCGCCGCTTACCACAACGGTCTCCTTCGCCGCCGCTTTCGGCGCATCGGCGGAGATAATCTTCTTGATACCCCGGATCAGGTCCTGCATGAAGCCCAGCTTGCCCATGTCCTGGGCCTGCAGGTGGGAAAACTCCTCCGGCAGATCATAGGGGTCCATATCCTTGTAGGCGGGAATCAGCATCTTCTTACCACCGCTGTTTTTCACCAGCGCCAGGTAACGGCTCCACTCGTTTTTCACCCAAACGGCGTTAAAATACTCCGGCTTGGTGCCCAGCACCACCATGACCTTGGCGCTGTTGAGGGCGGCGAATATGTACGGCTCGTAGGCGGTGCCCAGCTTGTCCTCCAGGGTGATGCGGGCAAAGAACACCTTGAAGCCCTCCTGAGTGAGCTGGTGGTACAGGTCGTTGGCCAGCACACTATCCGGGGTGCGGCGGCCGCTATTGTCCGTCTCCTTGTAGCAGATGAACACATCAAAGGGCTGCTCCTTTTGGGAAATGGCCAGGATGCCCTTTTGAATCTCGTTGATGGCCTTGGCCTCGGATTCGTAGACCTCCCGCTGGGCGGCATCGGCATAGTGCAGGGCGGACTTATAGTTGTCGTCGTCAAAGATAGAGGTAAACTGGGCACGGTTCACCGTGGGCACGCGCTTGTGGGTGGCCGGGTCCTCCACATACTCGATGCCGTAGCGGCACAGAACCAGGGACCAGTAGGCCTCGGCATCGGTGTTGTCCTCGGCCAAAATCTGCTCGTAGATGCCCATGGCCTTGTCGTATTCGTTGCTGCGGCGGAAATGGTTGGCCCGGTCATAGAGATTGGCCCGCCGGTCATCGTCCAGCTTGGGCAGGGTCTGCTTGGTGCCGCAGCTATCGCACACGGCCACGGTGTCGCCGGGGTTAAACTCCAGCGTCCCACCGCACATTTTGCATTTGAAGATTGTCATTTTGTCTGCGCTCCTTTTATTTGATTCGTTTCTTCTTTGCCCAGGCACTTAATTCGCCTAATGCTATAATGACATTTTCTGCGAGCAAACTGCCTTCTTTTGAGAATTCCTTTTCTTCGACTTCAAACGGATCAATAATAGATAAAATTTCTTTAATAGCACCATACCACTTGCTTCCCTTTTTCCCTACCTTAGAAATATACCTAAGTTGTTCCGTTGGGCAGTAGACTTCATTCCTTTCCATTACTTTGAATAGGAAATCCATCCAAAACTGAAAGACAAAGCGGTTTTCTTCTTTTTGCTTAGTAATAAGGTACACAATGAATCCAGAAGCAATTCCGCTAACTAAACCTGTCATTAAGCCGATAAGAATATCAGTATACATGAATTAGCCTCATTTCATCGCCTTACACTTTCTATTCCGCTCCGCCAGGGTTTCCAGCAGGCTCTCCGCTGCCTCTGTCACGCCTTGGTCAGCAGTCACGGCGGCTTCCAATGCCTTGCATTTCTCCGCCAGCTCCACCTCGATCTCGCCCAGCGCTTCGCTGCTCATGGGATCGGAATACCGCAGCGCCTCATAGACTTTCTTGGCCGCGATTTTCGCATCCGGGGTCTTGGCCCTGCCCAGCAGCGCCTCGGCGTCCGCCGTCAGCAGCTTTATGAACTGCGTCTGCGCCTTGACCCTCTCATGGGTGGCGCTGACGGTCTCCCCGGCCCAATCGGCCTTGACTACGGCCACCGCCGTAAAGGCGGCAATGGCTACGCAAACGACAGCTGCAATCCACGCCGGGCAGTTGGGAATCAGCATCAGCGCCCCGCCCAGCACCAGCATTCCGATCAGCCCCCGGTAGCTGACTGAGATCAGCGGCACCTTGTAAAACAGCTTTTCCAGATTTTCCGCCTGGAACGCCTTGTTCGCGCACAGGAGATTCCCTACAAACGCGGCCATCACAAACAGCCACGCGATCCAAAACCGCAGGTCATAATGGATCTCGTAGCCCGGAATGATGGGGCGGACTAAATACACTATGACATTGAACGCCACCAGGAAAATCGCCCAAATCAGCGCATAGGACTTAAAATTCTTTTTCATCACTCTCTCCCTCTATCACAAAATATTTTTCAGCAGCTCGGCCTTCATGGCGGCAAATTCCTCGTCGGTAATGAGGCCGGATTCCTTCATAATGCCCAGCTTCTCCACCTTTGCCTTGAAGGCCGCCATCTCGTCTGCGGGCTGTGCCGCCGGGGCGGGAGGCTCCGCCGCTGCCTGCATGGCTCCGTTTACGGCATTTCCTACCACGCCGCCCACTGCGCCGCCCACGCCCGCCATGGTGCCCAGGCCAACGCCCATGTTGGTGAACTGGCCCACGGCCTCGTTCTGCGCCACCTTTTCTGCCACATCGAAGCCACGCTCCTGGGCGTAGGTGTAGCCCTCCTGAGCCCGCTTGGTGGCCTGGGCCTGAGAGTCGATGACCACCTTTTGGGCCTCCGTCTGGGCGTAGATCAGGTCCGTCTGCTGGCGGAGCTTCGCCTCGGCAATGTCGGCATACTGACGGAAATGCAGCTCCTTGAATTTCTCGTACTGCTTATCGCCGTCAGGCTTGACAATGGTAGTGACAAAAAAACGCTCCAGCGCCACGCCGTAGTCAGCAAAGTCCGGGATCAGCAGCTTGTGGATGCTCTCGGAAAATGTGGTGAGATGCTCGTCAATTTCAAAAATATTGATGGCGCTGGCCTTCATCACCTGAGCAATGTAGGTCTTGACCCGGGTCATGAGAAATGCCCGGAAAAAGCCCACCAGCTTCTGCTGACCCAGGAAATTCTCCGTACCCACCAGCTTCACCAGCAGCTTGCGGCTGTCCTCCACCCGCAGGCTCATTTCGCCGCTGGCACCGATGGAGAGGGGGAAGCCGTAGGTGGGCTCAATGTACTGCACCTTGCTGTCCGTGCCCCATTTCACCGACATTTGCTCGGTCTTATTGATGAAGTAGACCTCGCAGTGGAAGGGGGAGGTGTCGCCGGTGGCCCGATTCAGCAGCTTGCCGATTTTGGGGATGTTCTCCGTTTCCAGCGTGTAGCGCCCGGGGCCGAACAGGTCCAAGGCCTGGCCGTTCATAAAGAAAATTGCTTCCTGTGATTCGTGGACCACCAGCTGCGTCATGCTGTTAAAGTCCTCGCAGGGGTGCTTCCAGATGAAGGTACTGTTGTCCCCCTCGTATTTGATGAGATCTGCGACTTTTCCCATAAACATTCCCTCCACATAAAATTGTCCAAAACATAATCCGCATTATGTTGCAGTCGTTTTGCCAGCACGAGAGCTTGCCTATGAGGTATACCGCTGCCAACCTGCAAAACAGCGCAAAAATCCAAGCCTTTTCAATTTTTGTTTTGAAAAGGCTCTCTTTTGCTGTGTCCAGATAGACAATTTTCGGCAGAATCATACTTTTCTCTGTTAATCATATTGCATTACGCTAAAATAGGTGATAAAATGCTAATGAATAATTGAATACTTTTAGAGAAATTTCGCCTACATGCAACATAATGCGGATTATGTGCTCGCCGCCATTTTCGGCGGCTTTTTTCATAGGATTAGGTGCATATTTTCCATCCGGCGGCGATGCTCTATGCCGGTGGAAATGATGTAGATTCGTGTGGTGTTAATACTTGAGTGACCGAGAATGTCCGCCAGCTTGGCAATATCCTTCTCAATGCCGTAAAACACACGGGCGAACAGGTGGCGCAGGTTATGCGGGAACACCTTTTGCGGGTTGACATCTGCCTCGACGCACAACGCTTTCATCTCCCGCCAGATATTCGTGCGGCTGATGGGTTTGCCTGTGCGGGTCACAAAAATTATACCGCTTTTAATATTTTGCTCTGCTGCGTAGCGGAGCAATTTTTGCCTTAGTTCCTTTACGATAAATACGGAGCGGGTCTTGGCCTTACAGTTTACGACTGCCTCTCCGTGTTCTACCGCCTCAACCGTTATATATTGCAATTCGCTGACCCGGATGCCGGTGCCGCAGATGGTCTGCAAGATGAGGTTCAGCCGTTCGTTGTGCCTACGCTGCGCCGCTTTGCAAAGTCGGGTGTATTCCGCTTTTGTCAGTTCTTTTTCTTCGGGACAGTAGACCTGCTGCTGCAGCTTCAGGGCTTTTACCTTCAGATCGTGCCAGCCAAGAAACACAAACAGACTGTTGATGCTGGCCAGCATGGAATTAACGCTCCGCACGGCGTAATGCTCCTGCAAGTGCTTCTTGTAAGCAATGACAGTTTCCCTTGTGACCGCTCCTTCTGCGTACTTCGCAAATGCCTTGATATCCCGAATATATTTCTGAATGGTTGCTGCACTCCGTTCCTCCAAAATCAGATGATCTTTGAATCCGGCAATATCCTTGGTCGTAATTCTTAGTCCTTTCATTCGTATTTACCTCCGAGTTTTTCTGATATTTTACTCGAAAAGTATGAAAACAGAAAATTGTCACCGATCATTGTAGAAAATGCGGTGACAAAAATCGAATGTGCGGATATAAACGAAAGCCCCGATGAGTTTCAGATTTTCTCTGTACTCATCGGGGCTTTTTGCGTTTATATGGTTTGATTTATTCCCACAGTTCAAGATGGAAACGCAGCGTTTTTCTCATTTTCTCTAAGGCGTTATTATAAGTCCGCTCGGAGGCCTTATCCGACTTGCGGCTGGCGGAGTGAGAGATTTCTTCAAAAGCCATGGGCTTTATGGGCCTGTACTCGATTTCACCGTTTATCAGCAATGCTTTTCTGACCGACCAGCAGGTATCACAGAAGCCCAAATGCTTGGCAACCGTGCGCTGCTCCCGGTAGGTCAGGTTGTCGTAAGCCTCGTGCAGTGCGTTATATAGCAGTGCCCGAAAATACAGCTTATCCGGCTGGGAGGTGGTGTCCACCAAAATGTCCTCCGCCGTTTCCTCGCCATTCTCATCATGTTGCCGGTAAAAATCCACTCGGCGTTCGTTCAGTGTACCGATGGCAATGTACCTTCGGACAGTCTTTGTATCCATGCCAACTTCATCGGCAATTCGCTGGATGCAGCTGTCACTGCAATCATCGCCGTTTAGATGGTAAATCGCCATAATGCGCCGCAGGACGGGATAAGTATCTGCCGTCATGGTGATAACACCGCTTTGCGCCGTGCGGATATAGTCACCCACGCCGTCCTGCATATACCGCGTTTGAAAAGCGGCAAACGGTGCGCCAGCAGCCGAATCGTACTTTTGCAGGGCGACCAAGATACCGCACACCGCCGCCTGTTTGATGTCCGCAAAATGCTCCATCATAGCGTATCGTTCGCAGGCGGCCTGCGCCAGTTTATTAAGCGCAGGCTCCTGATCGTGGAGGTACCAAGCAAGATACTTCTCCTCTTTTTCAGTGAGATAACGGACGATGTATTCTTGGGCTGGCAGTTTCGGCGGCGCAGGGTCAAGGTGGTACATCCGGCGCTCCAAAAGATACCGCTGTTGCTCTAAAACTTCATTCTGTTCTTCAGACACCGGATGCACCTCCTGTCATTTCATTCTTTTGTCCGTGTCAGCGTACAGCTTGGCGCGCTGCAAATCTGCATAATAACTTGTTTTGGCGTAGGCATCGTCCTCCTCCGCCTGCTCCAACCGGCGTTTTGCCATTTCCTGCGCCGCCTGTGCAAACTCGGCAGAGATCGTTCCCCGGCTTTTTTCGGAGCGGATCGCCGAGCAACGGCGGTCATAGGCGGCCTTCAGCGGGTTATCCTTTGCCTGCTCCGCTTTGCCCTGAATGATGGCGTACCGGCGGCAGCTGATCTTTTCACCGTGGTACAACTCCGGTGCCGTACCGTAGGTGCAGTATTTCTGTCGCCGTGCGCTCTGCATCAGGAAATACTGCTTGCAGATTTCACATCGCCTCGGATAGTGCCCGTGGTGCACCCCTTCAAAGAAGTCCGTCAGCACAAAGCTGTAATAGCTCTCAAAGGTCATTCTTCGGGCGGTGACGAGAATGCGGCTGTTTCGCCGTTTCGGTAGCGCAATATATTCTGTGTGCAAGGGAAATGAATTCGTCCCGAATATCTCCGTTGCAATGGGCAGCAGGTGGTATTCGTCAAATCGGTCGGCTTCGTCTACACGGGAAGCGAATTTCTTGAGCTGTTCAAAAGCCTTGCGCATATCCTCCGGGATAGCATCATAGAAGCGGAGGGTACTCAAAACGGTTGCGCACATCGTTTCGCCATTTTTGAATAGAGCCTTATTATATTCAGGAGGGAACACACCATCGAATTGCGCTGTTGCTGCTCTGCGCCGCAGATAGTCGGAAAGGGCAGCAGCGTTGCCTTCCGTGAATAGCTCTGCAATTCGCTGCTTCTCCGCTGCAATGTCCAAGGAGGAAAAAGGCTTGAGCTTTGGCAGGGTTTGCAGGATCGTAAGGATCTCCTTTCCGGCCTTAATAAAATCTGTTTCGTTCAGATACCCGGCGCATAGCTGCTCCTGCACATTCCAGTTACTTTGCCGGAACACGGCGATCCTCGCCGCCGTGTCATCCTTATAATACTGGTTCAAAAGCTGCACCGCAAAGGTACCCGCTGGGTAGCTTTTGCCGCCTATATGTACACGACCGTCCCGGTAAACGGCAGTAAGAAAGCCTAATCCATCGCCCATATGCCCCGCCTCCTTCTATATCCTATCATGCAAAGTGTCCAATAAACTGGAACCTATCATTGACACGCCCCGAAGTGAAAGAAAAACTGAAATTATTTTTCACTGTACCGCATATTTAGAACATTAGTTCTATTCAACTATATCAGAAAATCGCCTGATATGCAAGGGATTTCCCTTAGTTGCGGACATCGTTTTCGCCGTGTTGCTATAATCATACCTTTTTCAGCCGTTTCCCCCATTCAATATACAGAAGGCAGTCATCGAGCCGTCGAAATCACACTCGGCGGCTTTTTTGCTGCCCGAAAAACGGAAAGGAGGTTTAGCCTATGGCACTCAAAATCACGCCGAAGCAGCGAACAAAAATCAATGTCCTTGTACGCAAAGCTTGCTGTAATTGCTATAAGGAAAACTGTCTGCTGCTGGATGACCTTGAAATGTTCGGCTGAGCCAAAATGCCGAGATGTGGCTCAAATTGCAGTGTTCTCAGCAGAAGCAGAGCCATTTTGGCTCAGAAACAAGATGTATCCCCAGGGACAAGAAAGCGGTTTGCGGCATCGTGCAGCGCAGAAATGCGCTGAAATCTCGGTATCTGACAGCCGCTTTTCCTTATGCCCTGCGGGGGGCGTCCTATGGTATAGCAAGCAGGGACTTTGTGTGCCACAAAAGTCCCAATCACAGCCGAAAACGGCTGACTCTTTGGGGGCTGCGCCCCCAATCCCCCAAGGGAAGGAGTGTGATGCTATGGGGAAAGATGTGCGTATTGCCGTCCGTGTGACGGCAATAGAGAAAGAGAAGATTCAAGCAAAAGCCCGAAAATGCGGGCTGAGTACAACTGAATATGTGAAGCAAAGAGCGTTGGGGTACGAGCCGAAAACGGTTCCGCCTGACGCTCTTTTTGCTTGTCTTGAAAAGCTTGGCAAGCTTGCGGACAAGGCGAGTTCACCGGAGCTGGACAAGGAAATTTACACGGTGCTGAAGCAGATCACAGCAGAGTTTCTGCTTCCCGGAAAGGGGTGATGCGCTATGGCTGTGACAGGCTTTTGGCCTGTGTTCAAAAATCTGAAAGCCACGCTGGACTACGCCGACAATCCCGACAAGACCACCGCACCGGAATATCTCGATGAGGATCTATACGCCGCTCTGCGTTATGCGGAGAACGATGACAAAACCGACCGTAAAATGTTTGTGGGCGGCATCAACTGCTCGGCGCAGAACGCCTATGCCGAGATGATCGCCGTGCAGCGGCGATTCGGTCTGCGTGGAAAGGTCGTCGGCTACCACGGCATCCAGAGCTTTCGTGAGGGTGAGGTCACGCCGGAGCAGGCATTCGCCATCGGCAAGGAGACAGCACGGCGGATGTGGGGCGACCGGTATCAGGTGCTTGTGACTGTGCATTTGAACACCGGCAATGTTCACTGCCATTTTGTCGTGAATCCTGTGTCCTTCAAGGACGGCGCAAAGTTCAAGAACAAAATCGGCGACCACAAGGAACTGCGTAAAATCTCCGATGAGATCTGCAGGGAGCACGGGTTGTCCGTCCTTGAAAACAGCGAGTTTTACAGTAAGGGCAAGAAAAAGGAATATTGGGTTCACAAGGCCGGCAAGAAAACCCACCGGGACTATCTGCGGGAGGATGTGGAATACTGCCTGTCCTTTGCGACCAGCCCAAGAGAGTTTGAAAGTCAGCTTTATGCGCTTGGCTATACCCTTGACCCTGTACGCTTTTCGGTCAAAGCGAAACATTGGGAGCGAGCCGTGCGGCTGAATAGTATGGGTTTCTCAAAGGAGCGTGTCAATGAACAGCTGCGGCAGAATGCCGAAAACCGCTATCGGCTGTTCACCTTGGAATACCGACCGCCGTACAAGCCGAAGAAATTCCCACTGGAGGACAAGCTGCGAAAGCTGGAATTCTCCATTGAGCACAGTTATGACACCGCCACCGTTTTGGTGGATGCGGTGTTTTATATCATTATCACCATCGTTCAAATCGTAGCCGAGCTTGCCGATGTAATGCTGTTGTCGCCGGATCTGCGGGCGGCGGAAAAGGATTTGAAAGAGTTGATTGGTGACTATCACTTCTTGCAGGAACACAACATCCACACGGTTGCCGACCTCCAAGCAAATATTGAGCAATCCAAGGCAGAGCTTTCTGCCTTGGAGCGTGAGCGCAGCGGCATCAGCAACCGCATACGCCGCCCCAAGTCGCCGGAGGAACAGGCGCAAAACAAGGAACGCCGCAAGGCGTTATCCGGGCAGATGAAACCTGTAAGGGCGCGCCTGCGCCGTGCGGAGCGGATTTTAGAGAAATCCCCGCGCCTGTATGAATTGCTAAAACAAGAGCACGAGCTGGAGAAAAAAGCCCGTGCAAGATACAAAGAAAGAGGTAGATAAAATGAAAAATACAATGAAAAAACCGGTGGCAATTCCGGTGGAAAAATTGCACCCCTTTGACGGACACCCGTTTAAGGTCAAGGACGATGCGGAGATGAACACGCTAATCGAAAGCATACAGACGCAAGGTGTTCTCTCGCCGCTGATCGTCCGGCCCGTAGAAAATACAGACGAATATGAGGTCATAAGCGGTCACCGCCGATTGCACGCCGCACAAAAGGCAGGGATTTTAGAAGTCCCTGCCTTGATTTATGCCCTCGACCGGGATGCTGCCGCCATTGCCGTGGTGGATAGTAATCTGCACCGGGAGCATATTCTGCCCTCTGAAAAGGCGTTTGCGTACAAACTCAAGTATGAGGCATTGAAACATCAAGGAACTTCGTGCCAAGTTGGCACGAAGTCACGCACCGATGAGCAAATCGCAGAAAATGCCAATGAAAGTGCAAGGCAAATTCAAAGGTATATCCGCCTGACTTACCTGATTCCTGAATTCCTTGAGAAGATGGATCGAAACGAGATCGCCCTGTCCGTCGGTGTGGAGCTGTCATTTCTTGACGAATCCAGCCAGCGGGAGGTGCTGGAGCAGTGCGCCATTAACGACTGCACCCCGTCCTATTCGCAGGCGTGGCGGATGCATAAGGCCGACCGGGAGGGCGCATTGACCAAGGCAACCATCCAAACCATTATGTCGGAGGAAAAAGCAAACCA
>OHYQ01000212.1_pt1 | contig 16958 bp, 17 predicted proteins | sample 1580281 | NCBI WGS metagenome assembly OHYQ01 (sample SAMEA3882525, study PRJEB24775) | human gut metagenome | biome: human-associated habitat; feature: intestine environment; material: feces | place: Netherlands | collected 2009/2010
AGGGCCTCGTCGCCATAGGTGCCGTACACCAGAGCGTCCAGATCCAGCGCATAGATCACGGCCTGACGGGCCTCCATGGTGGACATGGCCTCGCTGTTGGGGTTGATCTCCATGAAGGTGATGCGGCCGTCGGGGTAGGACACCACCTGATACTCGTCGTTATCCTTATAGTTGGCCAGCGTCTCGGCGTTGCTGATGGTGAAGATGGAGAGCTCCTTGTTGCGGAAGGCAATCTCCTGCGTGCTGGCATCGGAGACGCAGCGGACCTCGAAGCCGTCGATGTGGGCGGCCGTGCGGTAGTAGTTGGGGTTCTTCAGGCACACCAGCTTCTCGCCCACGCTGAAGCTATCCACCACGAAGGCACCACTGGTGGCGATGTTGGCGTTCTGCTCACAGGTCAGTACCTCAGTGGCGGGTACACCCTCGAAGCAGTGAGCAGGCAGGACATACAGGGCGCCCAGAGCCTTCTTGAACAGGTTGGAGGCCCGACCGACCTTGAACACGATGACGGTATCGCTCTGCTTCTCATAGGTGCAGAACTCGCCGTCCACCTTGTAGGCGGCAGCGGTGCTGGGAGCCACCTCGGGAACGGACAGCGTATCCAGCGTAAAGACGATGTCGTCGGTGGTGATCTTCTCGCCGTCGCTCCAGGTGATGTCGTCCCGCAGGGTCAGGGTGTAGGTGGTGCCGTCCTCGCTGATGTCCAAGTTCTTCGCCAGACGATAGTCCAGAGAACCGTCGGTGTTGGACTTCCACATGGGGTCATACAGGTTCTGGAACACCTGCTTGCCCAGATCCGTGGAGCTGTTGTTGTACCAGTTCAGGGAGGTGATGGGCTCCTCGATGGCGTAGACGAAGGTGCCGCCCTCAATGGGCTTACCCTGGGCATCGTCCGCCCCGCCGGCCTGCTTGCCGCAGGCCGCAAGGCTCAGCAGCATCAGAGCGGAGAGGACGAGGCAAATGACTTTGGAAAGCTTCTTCATGTCTTTTCTCCTCTTGTGATTTTGATGATTATTATGTATAGAAGTCCGTTGCCGGGAGATCTATCAGATGAACACGTATTCCTTCAGCCGATCCATGGCAATGACGACCTTCTCCATGGGCAGGGCCAGATTCATGCGGATGTGGTGCGCCCCGTGGAAGGGACGGCCGTCCTGCCACACAACGCCCACCTCGTAGCCGGCCTTTTTCACCTCGTCCAGGGTGCGGCCACTGCGGCGGCAGTACTCCTCGCAGTCCAGAAACAGCATATAGGTGCCCTCCGGCTGCTGCACGCTGACCCCCGGCAGGTTCTTGCGGATGAACTTGCAGGCGTACTTGACGTTCTCCGTCAGTACCTCCCGCAGCTCATCTACCCACTGACTGCCCTCGTCACTGTAAGCGCCGATGAGGGCGTGCATGGACAGCACGTTCATGCTGTTGTAGTGGCTGAGGCTGCTCTCCTTCTTCATCCGCTTGTGGAGGGCCTCGTTATACACGATGTGGTAGCTGCCGATGAGCCCCGCCAGATTGAAGGTCTTGGAGGGGGCGTACAGGGCCACGGTGCGCTGCCGGGCATCGTCGGACACGGATTGCAGGGGGATGTGTTGATGGCCACGGAGGGTCAGGTCCGACCAGATCTCGTCGGAGATCACCGTCACGTTCAGCCGCCGGGCCATGTCCATGAAGTGCTCCAGCTCTTCCTGCTCCCACACACGTCCCGTGGGATTGTGGGGGGAGCAGAACACCACCGCACGGATGTCATTGCGCTTGATCTTAGTCTCCATGTCGAAGAAGTCCATGCGCTGCACGCCGTAGCGGTCCGGCTTCAGGGGGCTGGTGATGACGTGATAGCCGCCGTTTTCAATGGAACGGGTGAAGCCGATGTAGGTGGGGGAGTGGACCAGCACATGGTCGCCTCTGGCGCATACGGCGGCCAAGGCACTCATGAGCCCGCCCAGTACGCCGTTTTCGTAGCCGATGTGCTCCTTCTCCAGCCCGGTGACGCCGTTGCGGCGCTGCTGCCAGCGGATGATGGAGTCAAAGTACTCGTCGCTGGTCATAAAGTAGCCGAACAGGGGATGCTCCAGCCGTTTCCGGATGGTCTCCGTCACGGCGGGGGCCGTGGCGAAGTTCATATCTGCTACCCACATGGGGATGGCGTCGAAGCCCTCGTTGGGCTGGAATACCGGAATCTTCTCCACGGCGTCCACCGCCATGGCGTCTCTCCCACGGCGGTCATAGATGGTGGTAAAGTCGAATTTCATATGCCGCTCCGCCTCATAGCATTTCTACGAAGGCGGCCATGCGGGTCTGGATCTGGCCTACGTCAGACTGAGAGTAGTCGGTCTCCACCACGGTGTAGGGGATGCCCTTCTTCTCCTTCACCAGCTTGCCCACCAGCGCCGTCTCCACGTTGTAGGTGTGGCAGGCCTGCAGGATGATATCCACCACGCCGTCCACATGGAACTCGTCAATGAGCTTATCCAGCATGGCCAACCGGTTGGGGTTGGGGGACATGCAGGAGCAGCCGATGCCCAGATACCGCCGGGCCAGAGCGTCGTAGACGTCGGGATTCTCCTCGTCGGTGAGGAGCATGGATTTCAGGCCGCTGCAATTCTCAAAGGCCACCACCACAGCGCCGGCGTCCTCAATGGCCCGGATGACCTTCAGGGCTGCGCCGCCGGAGGGGGAACCCGTCACCAGGATACGGGGCTTCTTGCCCTCGTTCTTGCCGGCGGCGTACTCCGCCTCGATCTGGTCCGCCAGATCGTTGATGCGGGCGGGCAGGGACTCCACGTCCATGTTGAAGCCGCTGCCGTAGGCGGTATTGACAATGTTCAGACCGCTGACGGGGGCGGGATCGTTGGCCATGAGGTACTGCAGCCGCAGCAGGGACTTGGTGATCTCGTTGTTCAGGTGGATCTCGTGGCGGATGGCCTCCTCGGTGATGGTGGTCTCGAAGCGCCGCTCCAGCTCCTCCTTGAACCGAATGATCTCCCGGCGGTACATGGCGATGCCCTCCTCGGACTGCCGGTTGGGCAGCTCGATGACGTAGACGGGCTTGAAATCCGCCAGCATCTCATACATCTTCTTCTTGCCGTCGCAGGTGGTCTCGCCCACCACCAGATCGGAGAAGTAGAAGAAGGGACACTTGTCCGTCTTGGCGAAGCCGTAGCTGGACTTGATGAGCGGACACAGATTTCGGGGCAGGTCCTTCTCGGCGTCGGGGATGGTCTCATCCGACACGGAACACAGGCCCACTACCGCAGCGCCCATGGCACGGGGCAGCTCCTTGGGGAGGTAGGTGCAGAAGGCACCCACCACAGGTACGCCCTGCTCTTTCAGCTTCTTGATGGCCAGAAAGGAGTTTCTCCGCTGATCGGCAAACTCTTCAAAAATTTCCGGCAGGTCCTTTTTCAGTTCAACCATATGACTGTTCCTTTCTTTTCACATATATCCTGACCGGCTGGAGCCGGTCCTGTTCATTTACCGATTGATCCGCTTCCAGCCCAGCACCGCAGCGCCGATGGCGCCGTTATACTGGCACAGGGGATGGGCAGTGACGCTCTCTACGCCCAGATACCGGGCCAGCACCTCCCGCACCACCTGCGACTGGGCCAGTCCGCCGGAGAAGAACACCTTGGGGTGCTCCGGGGCCAGCTTCTGGGCAAAAATAGCGGTGCGGCGGCAGATGGAGTAGATGCACCCCAGAGCGATGCTGCCGGGAGGCGTCTCCTGTGCCAGCAGACCGATGATCTCGCTCTCGGCAAACACGGCGCACATACTGTTGATGGTCACCGGCTCCGCCCCCTCCACAAAGGTATCGATGGAGGCGATGTCGCTGCCCACCCGGCTCATAGTCATTTCCAGAAACCGGCCCGTTCCGGCGGCGCACTTGTCATTCATCAGGAAGTCCTTCACCTGTCCGCCGGAGGGATCCAGCAGGATCACCTTGCTGTCCTGCCCGCCGATGTCGATGACCGTGTCGCAGCCGGGGCAGAGAAAAGCGGCCCCGGCTCCGTGGCAGGTGATCTCCGTAATGGACTTGTCCGCCTCCGGCAGCAGCGCCCGGCCATAGCCGGTGGCCACCACAAAGGCGGTGTCGGGGGTCCTCAGTTCCTCATAGAGCCGATGGATGACCCGGCCGGGGGTGGAGCCGCTGGGCTCCATCCGGAAGTTCACGATCTCCTGTCCGTCAAACAGCACCGCCTTGGTCATGGCGGAGCCGGAATCGATTCCCATAGTGAGCAATTTTGCCTGCCTCCTGTTGTGCCTTGACGGCACGATATCTTCAAAGCTTCGGAATAACCGTCCTGACCGCATGGTTCACCCACTGGCAGCGATCTGCCGAAGCACTTTGCAACAGAGATTCTACCATCAGCCTCCACGAGTGGCAAATAGCGATTTCAGGAGATAAGGCCGTTCTATCGGTGTTTTCGATTCAAATTATGTATACAAAATTGTATTACGATATGCCGGAGGCACACGGCGATAAAAGGGGGAGTGAGACCCCCATGGCGGGCCGCCGCAAAAAAAAGAGCGCCCCATCGGGGCGCTCCTCTGTGCAACCTTATTTTTCCGCCTGCGTCTCGCAGTAGATGCAGCGATAGACCCGCTTTTCCCGGTCGGTGAGCACGAACTCCTGGGGCAGCTCCTGCTCCACGGAGGTGATGCACCGGGGATTCTTGCAGCGCAGCACGCCACGGATGCGCTCCGGCAGCTTCAGGGTGCGCTTTTCCACCAGCTGGCCGTCCCGGATGCTGTTGACGGTGATGCTGGGGTCCACGTAGCCGATAAGATCCCAGTCCAGCTCCATCTCACGGTCGATCTTGATGATGTCCTTGCGGCCCAGCTTGCCGCTGGTGACGTTTTTCAGGATGGCCACGGTGCAGTCCAGCTTGTCCAGCCCCAGAATGCGATACAGCTCCATGGCCTTTCCGGCGGAGATATGGTCGATGACGATGCCGTTCTGAATGGAATCAATAATCATGATGATGTCCTCCCTTTCAAGCGATGTTCAGCAGCTTCAGAATCAGCGCCATGCGGATGTACTTGCCGTACTGCACCTGCTTGAAGTAGCAGGCACGGGGGTCCTCATCCACCGCCACGGAGATCTCATTGACACGGGGCAGGGGATGCAGGATCCGCAGGTCCGGCTTGGCGTTTTTCAGCTTCTCCGGGGTGAGGATGTAGCTGTCCTTCAGGCGCAGATAGTCCTCCTCGTTGAAAAACCGTTCCCGCTGGACACGGGTCATATAGAGGATATCCAGCTCCGGCATCACCTCATCCAGAGAGGTAGACTGGATGTAGGGGATGTTCCTGCTCTTGATGTACTGCTCCTTGACGTAGCGGGGCAGCTTCAGCTCCTCCGGGGAGATGAGCACGAAGCGGATACCGGTGTAGCGGCTCATGGCGGCCACCAGAGAGTGGACGGTGCGGCCGAATTTCAGGTCGCCGCACAGGCCGATGGTCAGATCGTCGAAGCGGCCCTTTTCCCGGTGGATGGTCAGCAGATCCGTCAAGGTCTGGGTGGGGTGGTTGTGGCCACCGTCTCCGGCGTTGATGATAGGTACCAGCGAGTGGCGGGAGGCCACCAGCGGAGCGCCCTCCTTGGGGTGACGCATGGCGATGATATCGCTGTAACAGCTGACGGTGCGGATGGTGTCGGACACGCTCTCGCCCTTGGCGGCGGAGGAGCTGTTGGCGGAGGAGAAGCCCAGCACCTGCCCGCCCAGACTCAGCATGGCGCTCTCGAAGCTGAGACGGGTGCGGGTGGAGGGCTCGAAGAACAGGGTGGCCAGAATTTTGCCGTCGCACTTGTGGGCGTAGGCGGCAGGATGGTCGATGATGTCGCAGGCGGTGTTCACCAGCTCCATGATCTCCTCCGGGGACAGCTGCAAAATGTCAATGAGATGGTTCATACGGTTCATTCTCCTTTTCTGATCCAGTTTTCGTCGGAAGGGTCATCCCGGAAAGCCAGCAGCCGGGCCACGTCTCCCTGCGTGATGTATCCCTGCTGGACGCCCACCTGAGCGATGGTGTCCAGATCGGTGAGGCTGACGCACTTGACGCCGGCCTCCGCCAGCCGCTGGCGGCCCTTGGCCATGCCGTAGGTGAAGATGCTGATGACGCCCAGCACCTCCGCTCCGGCGGCCCGCAGGGCGGCCACGGTGTCCAGCACGCTGCCGCCGGTGGAGATCAGGTCCTCGATGACCACCACCCTCTCGCCGGGGGTCAGCTTGCCCTCGATCTGGTTCCTGCGGCCGTGGTCCTTACTGCCGGAGCGGACGTAGCCCATGGGCAGGCCCAGCAGATGGGCGGCGATGGCGGCGTGGGCGATACCGGCGGTGGCGGTACCCATGAGCACCTGCGCCTCCGGGTACTCCCGGCGGACGGTGTCGGCAATGGCCTGCTCCACCTCGTTCCGGGCCTCCGGAGCGGTGAGGATCAGGCGGTTGTCGCAGTAGATGGGGCTTTTGATGCCGCTGGCCCAGACAAAGGGCTCGTCGGGCCGCAGAAACACCGCTCCGATGGAGAGCAGGTGCCGGGCAATGTGGGTGCGGATGTTGTCCATAAGTTCCTCCTATTCCTGCAGCAGAAGCTGCTTGAGCTCGTGAAGATCGGCGGCCAGATAGTCGGCTCCGGCGTTTTCCAGTTCCTCCCGGCCGCCGTAGCCGTAGAGAACGCCGATGGCGGGCAGACCGTTTTCATGGGCGCCGGCGACGTCGAAGCGGCGGTCGCCCACCATGACGGCGGGGCCGTCCGTGCCGCTGCGGCGCAGGGCGTCGGCCACCACGCTGCCCTTCCGGGCGCTGGCCCGGTCCTCCCTCTGTGCGCCGCAGATGCGGTGGAAGTAAGCGGCCAGACCGAAGTGTTCCATGATGCGCAGGGCGAATTCCTCCGGCTTGGAGGTGGCGATGACCAGCTTCAGCCCGGCCTTTTGCAGGCTCTCCAGAAATTCTGCCATGCCCTGGTAGGGGATGTTCTCCGCCCAACCCTGCCGGGAGAAGTACACCCGGAAATCCCGGATGGCCCGGTCCGTCTGCGTCTCCGTCAGGCCGAACAGCTCCGGGAAGCTCTCGTGGAGGGGCGGGCCGATGAAAGGGGTGAGGGTATCGGGGTCGGCGATGATGCCCTGCTGCCGCAGGGCGTAGGCCACGGCGCAGGTGATGCCCTCCTTGGGATCTGTCACCGTGCCGTCTAAGTCGAAAAGTACCGTGTTCCAGCGCATCAGCCCGCAAACTCCTTTACGCAGCGGCGATAGGCAGCCACGGGGTTCTCCGCCTGCGTGATGGGGCGGCCCACTACGATGTAATCGGAGCCCAGTTCACGGGCCTTGGCGGGGGTGGTGACCCGCTTCTGATCTCCGGCATCCCCTCCGGCGAACCGTACACCGGGGGTCACCGTCAGGAAGCTGGCCCCGCAGCGCCGATGGATGGCTCCGGCCTCCAGCGGAGAGCAGACCACGCCGTCCAGCCCTGCCGCAGCGGCGTTGGCGGCATAGCTGAGCACCACCTCCTCCAGCGGGGCGTGGATCAGAAGCTCCCGCTCCATGCGCTCCTGATCGGTGGAGGTCAACTGGGTGACGGCGATGAGCAGAGGGCGGGTGCCGTCGGGGCGGGTGAGCCCCTCCAGAGCGGCGGTCATCATGGCGGCGGTACCGGCGGCGTGGAGGTTGACGATGTCCACATCCAGCGCCGACAAGGCGGCCATGGCCTTTTTCACCGTGTTGGGGATGTCGTGGAGCTTCAGGTCCAGAAAGATGCGGTGGCCCCGGCGGCGGATCTCCCGGACGATGGTGGGACCCTCGGCGTAAAACAGCTCCATGCCCACCTTGACGAAGGGCTTCTCCTCTGTGAAGCGGTCCAGAAAAGCCAGCGTTTTCTCCCGGCTGTCGAAGTCCAGTGCAATGATAACGTCTTTACCCATGATGTGCTCCTCCTATGATATCCGTAAGCTGCTGAATGCCGTACCGCTCCATGGCGGCAGGCAGATCCTGTATGATTTTCCGGCAGGCGCAGGGCTCCACCAGATTGGCGGCTCCCACGCCCACGGCGGTGGCCCCGGCCAGCATCAGCTCCAGCACGTCCTCGGCGGTGCTGACGCCGCCCATGCCCACGATGGGAATGTCCACGGCCTCGTAGACCTGATACACCATCCGCACCGCCAGCGGAAAGATGCCGGGGCCGGACATTCCGCCGGTGCCGTTGGCCAGCAGGGGACGGCGGCGCTTCAGATCGATCCGCATCCCCGGCAGAGTATTGATAAGGCTGACACCGTCGGCTCCGGCCTCCTGACAGGCCCGTGCCACGGCAGCGATATCCGCCGCAGCCGGGGAGAGCTTCATGATGACCGGCTTTTTCGTCACGTCACGGACGGCCCGTGTGACGGCGGCTGCCGTCCGGGGGTCTGCGCCGAAGGCGGCTCCGCCGCCGTGGACGTTGGGGCAGGAGATATTTACCTCCAGCCAGCCTACCTGCTCCGCCCCGTCCAGCTGGCGGCAGACCTGAGCGTATTCCTCTATGGAAAAGCCGCTGACGTTGGCCATCACCGGCTTGTGAAAGACCTCCCGCAGACGGGGCAGCTCCTCCCGGATGACGGCCTCCACACCGGGGTTTTGCAGCCCCACGGAGTTCAGCAGGCCCCCGGCGTACTCAGCGATGCGGGGGGTGGGGTTTCCGTACCGGGGGGTGAGCGTCGTCCCCTTGAAGGAGAAGGTCCCCAGACAGTTGATGTCGTAGATCTGTGCAAATTCATACCCGTAGCCGAAGGTGCCGCTGGCGGGGATGACGGGATTCTCCAGCGGCAGGCCGCAGAGGGTGACGGCGGTATTTACCATACGATCTCCTCCCTTCGCAGGACGGGGCCGTCCTTGCAGATGCGCTTGTGGCCGTACTTGGTGCGGCAGGTGCAGCCCATGCAGGCCCCGAAGCCGCAGCCCATGCGCTCTTCAAAGCTGAACTGCCCATCGGTGCGGCAGCGCTGCCACACGGCGTGGAGCATGGCCTCCGGCCCGCAGGTATAGAGGTGGGTGTAATTCACGCCCTCCATACCGTCGGTGACAAGGCCGCAGGTCCCGGCGCTGCCGTCGGCGGTGAGGAGGCGGACGGTGACGCCCAACGCATGCAGTTCCTCCGCCAGAAAAATATCTGACGCCCGGTTGTAGCCCAGCACCGCCGTGACCTGACGGTGCTCCGCCGTCAGGCGGCGGGCCAGTCCGTACAGGGGCGGGATGCCGACGCCGCCGCCCACCAGCAGGGGGCGCTCCCCGGCGAGAGATGTGTCGTAGCCGTTGCCCAGCCCTGTCAGCACATCCAGCTCCGTTCCGGCGGGGAGATGGGTCATGGCCGCCGTGCCGTGGCCCAGCACCTTATAGATAAGGGTGGCGGCACCGGGCTCCCAGTCGCAGACGGAGATGGGGCGGCGCAGGTAGAAGCCGGAGAGCTTCAGGTTTACGAACTGACCGGGGGCCGTGATGGCATCCGTGTCGCCGGCAAGGCGCAGTCGGTAGGTGTCCGGCGTCAGGGGCATATTTTCGGTAATGGTCCATGTGACCTGTTTCATGTGCGGTCCTCCTTGGAAAAGAGATCGCCGTCCTGCCAGACGAGGTGGCCGTCGCAGACCGTCAGCAGGCAGCGGGCCTGTACCGGCCAGCCGGTGAAGGGGGTGGCCTTCCCCTGAGAGAGGAAGTCCGCCGGGTCGATGGGATACGAAGCCGACAGGTCAAAGACCGTGAAATCGGCGTGGGGGCCATCCAGCTCCCCCTGCGGGAGGCCGAAGCGGCGGCAGGGAGCATCGTGGAGCAGCTCCATCAGACGGGGGAAGGAGAGCAGGCCCGGCTTTACCAGATAGGTATACAGCAGGGGGAAGGCGGTCTCCAGCCCCACGATGCCCATGGCGCTCTTCTCCAGCCCGCGGGACTTCTCCTCGGCGCTGTGGGGGGCGTGATCGGTGGCGATCATGTCGATGGTGCCGTCGGCCAGCCCCTCCAGCAGGGCCTCCCGATCGGAGGGACTGCGCAGCGGGGGATTCATCTTGAAGCGGCCGTCCTCCTGCAGCATGGTTTCGTCCATCAGCAGGTAGTGGGGAGCCGTCTCGCAGGTGACATCCAGCCCCTCCGCCTTGGCCCGGCGGATCAGGGCCACGCTCTCCTTGGCGGAGATGTGGCAGACGTGGTAGCCGCAGCCGGTCTGGCGCACCAGCTCCAGATCCCGCCGGATCTGCCCCCACTCGCTTTCGGAGCAGATGCCCCGGTGGCCGTGGGCACGGGCGTAGGCCCCGTCGTGGATGTAGCCCCCGTGGAGGAGGGAGTTGTCCTCGCAGTGGGCCACGATGAGCTTATGAAGCCCCTTGGCGGTTTCCATGGCAAGGCGCATCTGCGCCTCGCTCTGCACGCCCCGGCCGTCGTCGGAGAAGGCCGCCACATAGGGGGCCATGGCTGCCATGTCCGACAGCTCCTCCCCCAGCTGGCCACGGGTGATGGAGCCGTAGGGCAGCACCCGGATGGCGGCATCCCGGCGGATCAGGGCCAGCTGCTGCTCCAGATGGGGCAGGCTGTCCGGCACCGGGTCCAGATTTGGCATGGCACACACCGTGGTATATCCGCCGTGGGCGGCGGCTTGGGTGCCGCTGGACATGGTCTCCTTATAAGAAAAGCCCGGTTCACGAAGATGCACGTGTACATCAACGAAACCGGGACATATCACAAAAGAAGAGGCGGGAATATGAACGGGAGAAACACTGGCGCCGTGTTGGATTTCAAAAGAGAAAACAGCATCCCCACGGGTGAGAACACCTCGGCGGAATATCTGGGCATTCTGAAAAACGACGGTCACAGTCATCACCTCCGCATGGCAAATTTTTATTAGATTACCACACGGCGCGTCACTTGTCAAGATGGAGCACCACGATTTTTGCTGCATTTTTCGTTGCGTTTTGGCCGGGAATATGTTACCATGCAGAAAAAACCACAGCGGCGCAGCACAGCGCCGGGAAGGAGCCCCTTATGAAAAAACCTCCCAAACCAAGAGACACGGCCCAGCGACTGAAGGAAACCATTCGCAAGCAGCCGGCGGTGTTCGCCGTATATGTGGCCCTGCGGCTGATCGTGCTGGCGGAGCTGGTGATGTCCATCATCCGGGGCGAATATGAAAGCGCCTTCATCTGCCTGCTGGTGCTGGCGCTGTTCATCCTGCCGTTTTTCATCCAGCAGAACTTCGGTATCCAACTGCCGTCGGTACTGGAGATTATTATCCTGCTGTTCATTTTCGCAGCGGAGATACTGGGGGAGCTGGAGTGTTACTTCATCACCTACCCCAACTGGGACTCCATGCTCCACACCACCACGGGCTTCCTCTGTGCCGCCACGGGCTTTGCCCTTATCGACATTCTGAACCGCAACAGCCGCATCAAGTTCCAGCTGTCGCCGGTATATGTGGCGCTGGCGGCCTTCTGCTTCTCCATGACCGTGGGGGTGCTGTGGGAGTTCTTCGAGTTCGGCATGGACCGGGTGTTCCATCTGGATATGCAGAAGGACACCGTGGTGCAGAGCATTACCTCCGTGATGCTGGACCCCACCAACAGCAACACCCCCATCACCATCGACGGCATCCACTCGGTGGCCGTCAACGGCACGGATCTGGGCTTTGACGGGTATCTGGATATCGGGCTGTACGATACCATGGAGGATCTGTTTGTCAACTTCATCGGCGCTGTGACCTTCAGCGTCATCGGCTACTTCTACATCAAGCGCCGGGGCAAGGGAAAGCTGGCGCAGGCATTTATCCCCACCCTGTCGGAGGATGAGGACAAGGGGGCATCGCTGCCGCAGGGAGACCCCGGAGCGCCGCCGGAATCGGAATAACGACAAAGAGGCAGGCACTTTTGTGCCTGCCTCTTTTGCTATAGGGGGTCAATCGTCCCGCTCCATATCGTATTCCAGCACAGCGCCGGTAGAGGCGTCGATGACATATTCGTACTCCATGCCATCCGCTTTGAATTCCACCTCGTATACCCAGCGGCCATCCTCGTCATCCAGTTCCACATCCATGTCGTAGGCCTGACTCTCTGACACACCGGCGTGGGTCAGGGCAGCGGACTTGGCTGCGGCGTGGCCGATCTGCCCGGTGGGCTGGGCACTGCCGGTGGGCTGGGCATCATCGTCGTCATCGTCGTGGTCATCATCATGGTCATCGTGGTCATCCGCATCGTCGTGATCGTCCGGCTCCACATAGGAGGTGAGCACAGCGCCGGTATAGGCATCGATGCGATACTCGTACTCCGTACCGCTGCGGTCCTCCAGCTCCACCTCGTAGTGGGCGGGAACCTCGTCCAGCTCAGCGTCCACCTCCTGCTTGGTCAGCTGGTCAGCGGACTGCCCGCAGGTGAGCAGGGCGATCTCCAGTGCTCGCTCCATGCCGATGGGCATGGCAGGAGCGCCGGTCTCGGCCAGATCCTTCAGCTCACCGATGGAGAGCCTGGACAGCTCCTCAAAGGACAGACTGTCGTTCAGGGCGAGGATACGGTTCACCAGCGCCGCCTTGCCGGTGGAGATGTGGTGGTCCTTGGCCTGCTTCTCCAGAGACGTGTCCTGCGTGACCGTCTGGGTCAATACGGAGGCCTGAGAGGCGCTGTCCCGCAGGATGCCGTCCACGGCGGCGGAGAGATCCTGCTGCAGTCGGTGAGCCCGGCTCTGATCCCGATCCTCTACGGAGATCATGATGGCGGAGGAGATGCTCTCCAGATAGCCGTTGCGGACCAGACTGCCGACGATGGCGTTTACTGCCACATCCAGCTTGGCCCCCTTCAGATCCTCGCCATCGCCCATATCCGCCAGAATGGCATGGGCGTCATCGTTCATAGGCACGCAGGCCAGAACCTTTTCATTTTGGTTGACCCGCAGCTCGATGCTGGGGTTGACGTCGATGGAGACCACGGAGGCCACAGCATTGGCCTGCCGCAGAAACAGTCCGCCGCCGCACAGCAGCAGAAGGGCCAGACAGGCCGCCATCGCCATCCATTTTTTCAGGGAGTGAGGTTTTGTTTTCATGGGGATTTCCGTTCCTTTCCGCTTCTCACAGCGGGAGAGAACGCCGTCCACGTCATGGGGGGCTGTTTTTTCCAGCGCTTGTGCAAGGCACTGTTCCAGCTTTTCATTTGTCATGGGCGTTATCTCCTTCCAGATCAGCACGCATTTTTCGGATTGCTCGGTGATACTTCGACAGGACGGTGGGGAGGGGCAGCTCCAGCAGAGCGGCGATCTCCCGGTGCTTTAGCCCGGTGACGGCATGGAGCAGTACGATGCGCCGCTCCTCCTCCCCCAGACGGGACAGAACGTGCTGCAGCAGCGTTCGCTCCTCTGTGGTCAGACCGGTCTCCTGCTGGGGAATGGCGTCCCATTCTGCCTCGCTGAGAACGGCGTGGCGCTCCGTGCGCCGCAGGCGCATCAGGCACAGATTCCGGCAGACCGTCAGCAGCCAGCCCATGGGAGAGCCGGTGGGGCGATACTGCGGGGCGTGATCCCACACATGAACGAATACATCCTGCGTGATATCCTGTGCGTCGTGGGTGTTTTTCAGGTACGACAGCGACAGACCATACACCGCCGTTCGGGTGAGATGGTAGAGCTGCGCCAGCGCATCCTGCTGCCCGGCGGCGATGGCGGCCAGCAGCTCCGTCAGATGAGCACTGCTGTCGGCATATTCGGTTGTGGCGGGCCATGCAGTCATAGGCTTTTATCTCCTGTCATCCCTGTAATGCGTGGAGATGCGGTTTTATTGCGTGAAAAATAAAAAAATTTGCCAAGCCCGCAAAGAAGGACTCTGCGGGCCTGACAGACAGCTTAATTGTTGCCGGTGGGGATATAGGGCAGCAGGGCGGCGGCTACGCCGGAGATGGGCATGGTCTGCAGCCAGATACGTCCGGGACCGGTGAGGACGGTGTTGAAAAGGCCCTCGCCGCCCAACAGCTTGTTCTTCATGCCGGGAACCTGACGGATCTCCATCTGCACCCCGGCAGTGAAGCCCGCCACGTTGCCGGTGTCTACCACGATCTGCTGACCCGGCTGGAGGTCGTACTCCACCAGCGTGCCGTCGATCTCGGCAAAGGCCATGCCGCTGCCGCTGAGGCGCTGCATGATGAAGCCCTCGCCGCCGAAGAGACCCGCGCCCAGCCGCTGGTTGAAGTGGATGGACAGCTCTACTCCCGGCACGGCGGCCAGAAAGGCGCTCTTCTGGAGGATCATATCGTGGCCGGGAGTGATGGCGATCTCCTTGATCTGGCCGGGGAAGCTGGAGCCGAAGGCGATCATCCCGGCGCCGTGAGCGGTGTAGATGTTCTGGAACATACTCTCGCCGGAGAACATTTTAGAGAACATCCGCCCCAGTCCACCGCCATGGGTCTGCATCTCCATATTAGGGCTCATCCAGACCATGGAGCCACGCTCCGTGACCATCTGCTCGCCGTCTTCCAGCTGACAGATCACCACGGGGAAGGGAGTGCCTTTGATCTCATAACGCATGGTGGTATCCTCCTTACGATTTTCCGGCAGAGAAGGGAAGAACCTCCGCCGTGTGTTTCTTGGTATGGCTCCAGTATAGCAGAGAAACGGAACGAAAGGAAGAAGAAAATATACCCGAAGCCTTGCACTTTGCAAGAAGCGGCTCAGGACTCCGTCGTCTCCGGCTCCTTGCGGAGGGTCTTGACGAAGCAGAGGAAGTACACCAGATGCGCCACCCATACACAGACCAGAATGACACAGGGAATATAGAGAGCCTTACGCAGCATCATCCATCAGGGGAGACGTCACCAGCTCCACGCCATTATACTCGCAGGCGTGGAGGAAGAAGCCGTAGGCCGGGGTCATGGCGCGGTACTCCTTTCGTGTAGTTACCGCCACGATAGTGCCGGGCATCCCGACCGTCAATCGTCCCGCCCGCCTGCCGAACGGAATCACCGGCAAAATGTGATTTTGCGGAAAATACCTTCATAGAGCGGCCTGCGAAGGAAAACGAGCAGCAGCCATTGACAACGCGAGCGGATGCACTATAATGGTTGTACATACAACGATGTAGATACATCTTTTTTGGAGACAGGAGGGGACCATGGACATTACGGAACGGAAGATCACGAAGATCGCCCGTGAGGCGGAGAAGCTGGTGGTGCGTACACTGCGGGAGAAGGACGTGGGGACGGCGGAGATCGACCTGATCCATGCGCTGCGCCACCACCCCGGCTGCACGCAGGCGGCGCTGGCGGAGCTTCTCCACGCCGACAAGGCTGCCATTGCCCGGAGGACGAAGAATCTGGAGGCAAAGGGGTATCTGGTTCGCCGGGACGCCCCCAACGACCGGCGCAGTCAGCTGCTGTACCCCACGGAGAAGGCGGAGAGCCTGCGCTCCTCCAAGGCGGAGATCGAGGCGTCCTTCTATGAATACCTGACGGCGGCGCTTTCGCAGGAGGAGGCTGCCGCCTTTGCGGCGACGCTGCATAAGCTCTACACAGTCTCCAAGACGGAGAGCCGGGCGGGGTTTCCGCACTTCCGGCAGGCGGCAGAGAGAGGGATAGGTGATGAGGGAGAATAAGGCGTTTCGGCCGGATCGGATCGGCTCCTACTTCCGCACGGAGTGGCTGCCGCTGACCCTCGTGACGATATCGGGCCTACTCTATAACGTGGGCCTGCTGGCTGCCCCATGGTTTGAGGGACGGCTGGCCCAGTGTCTGGCGGATATTCTGGGGGACCGGGAGACGGCGGCCCGGATGGTGACGCTGGTGCTGAGCTACGTCCTTGTGACGCTGGCAGTGCAGGCAGCCCGGTTCGTCAAGCGGTTTTACGTCCGGCGCTTTGCCAACAACGTCAGCCGCCGGATGAAGGGCATCCTGTACGCCAACTTAGTGCTCCAGAGCCGGGCCGCTCTGGAGCAGGAGGGGGCCGGGGAGCTGATGACCAAGGCCATCTCCGACGTGGACGACTGCGTGGAGGGGATGCGGAAATTCACCACGGAGTTGTTCGACACCGGTGTGGCGCTGGCGGGCTATGCGGTGATGCTTCTTGTGTATGACTGGCGGCTGGCGCTGCTGAGCCTGCTGTTCACACCGGTTTCCTATATCTGTGCGGCGTGGATGAAAAAGCCGGTGCAGCGGGCGGGAGCCGCCTATAAAAAGGCGGCGGGAAGCCTCCGGGCGGCTACGCTGGACCGTGCGGAGAACGCCGTCACCTACCGCATCTACGGCTGCGAGAGCGCCCGTGAGCAGCAGTACGAGGAGACACTGACAGACTATGAACGGACTGCCGTCCGCAGCAGCGTGTGGCAGGCGGCCCTGCCGCCGCTGTATCTGGCGGTGTCGGAGGCAGGGGTGCTGTTCATCCTGTGGTTCGGGGCGAAAAATGTGCTGGGAACGGGGTGGAGCACATGGAACATTGCGGCCTTCACCACCTTCCTCTCCTGCTTCACCAAGCTGACGGTGAAGTCCTCCAAGGCGGCCAAGCTCTTCAATGCCGTGCAGAAGGCGGAGGTGTCGTGGAAGCGCATCCGGCCACTGATGAAGGCACCGGAGGAGTTGGAGCCGCTGGCCATCCCAGCCCCGGCGGAGGTGGCGCTGAAGGGTCTCTCCTTCGCCTATGGGGACAAGCCGGTGTTCTCCGGCCTGACCCTGACAGCGCAGCCCGGCGACATCATTGGCATCACCGGGCCGGTGGCCTGCGGCAAGTCTACGCTGGGGCGGGTGTTCCTATGTGAAGCGCCCTATGGCGGCTCGGTTCGGTTCGGAGGGCGGGAACTCTCCTCCCTGACACCCCGGCAGATCGCCGCCGCCGTAGGCTATCTGGGCCACGACCCGGAGCTCAGCGCCGATACCGTCCGGAATAATGTCCTCTGCGGAGATCTGCAGGACGCCATGCCGTATTTGACCGCTGTGGCGCTGGAGGGGGAGGTGTCGGCGATGGAAAACGGACCCGATACCCTCATCGGCAGCGGCGG
>OHYQ01000230.1_pt1 | contig 16032 bp, 8 predicted proteins | sample 1580281 | NCBI WGS metagenome assembly OHYQ01 (sample SAMEA3882525, study PRJEB24775) | human gut metagenome | biome: human-associated habitat; feature: intestine environment; material: feces | place: Netherlands | collected 2009/2010
CTTCCGTGGAGGCTTTCGTGGACGCCATCAATAAGTTTATAGTAGACTAAAAATAGACAAGACAATGAGCAAGACATTATTTGAGAAAATCTGGGACATTGCCACAAAAGAGGGGCTGAATGCAGTGGCAGAGGGTTCCAACATGGACGACAATGGTGATTACAGACCTGGTTTACAGGCTGTTGCAGAGCTGGGGGTGAAGAGCCCGCTGCGCCACAGCGAATTGTATAAAGCGGACATCCGTGCCCTGTCCAAAGATCTTGGCCTTCCCACCTGGGAGAAACAATCCTTCGCCTGTCTTTCTTCCCGTTTTGTATACGGTGAGACTATCACGAAGGAGAAACTTGGTATGGTAGACAAGGCAGAACAGCTTCTTCTGGATCTGGGATTTCATCAGCTTCGTGTGCGTATTCATGGTACATTGGCACGAATTGAAGTATTGCCAGATGAACTCCAGAAAGTCCTGGAGAACCGCAACCAGATCGTGAAAGCATTCAAAGAATACGGCTTCACATACGTGACCATGGATCTTCAGGGATACCGAATGGGAAGTATGAATGAGACATTGAAGAAATAGTTTTCGACTTATGAATTATCGTCTATACTATGCTGTTAGTTAATTGCTTTAAATGCTGTTTTGCTTTATCATTAAATCAATCGTCTGACAAATTTGGGGAGGGAGTATGCTGCGGGCTCATTTGCAGAATAGCAGGTTATCCATTTAGAGGAAGCGTTTATTGTTATGCAACAGATATTAATGGAAAAATCTTTGCCTCTGGAGTGTGTTTGAAAGGACGAAAAAAAGAATAGCGAGGTAAAGCGTATGAGAAACAGACGACTGGCATTGGCTGCAGCATTGCTGCTGGCAATCACAAGTGCAGACGGAGCAGCACTGGCAGTAAGTGGAGCTGATTTTTCTTCTGAGGAAGTAGCAGAAGCAGTTTTTGACGAAGTGGAGAATGAGGGTCTGGACAATCAGGATGAGGTTCAGGAACCGGTTCAGACTCCGGAGATGGATCAGGTGGAGGAACAGTCATCCGAGGATTCATTCTCAGATGCGTCTGGCATGGAAGCAGCTGCAGAATGGCAGAATGAGGAAGCGGCAACAGCAGACGAAGCCCTGGTTTTTTCAGATGGAGAAGACACAGGAATTACCTATACCTTGTCAGATGATGGGAAACTGGTAATTTCCGGAACTGGAAGCATAGCAGATGATGCATTTGCTGGCAACACTAAGATAACAAGTGTGGTTATCTCAGAAGGAGTGACCGGCATTGGTTCCCGCGCATTTACTGGCTGCACCAATCTGACAAGTGTGACAATTCCAGAAGGCGTAACCGTCATAGATGGTATGACCTTTGGCAATTGCACCAGTCTGACAAGCGTAACCATTCCGGGAACGGTAACCTCTATAGAAGTTCAGGCATTCTGGAAGTGCAGCAGTTTGACAAGCATAACTATTCCTGCAAGCGTAACGAGCATTGGAAGCGGTGTATTCCAGGGGTGTACCAGTCTGACAAGTGTAAAGCTTTCAGAGGGCCTGACCAGAATTGGAGATCAGACTTTTGGCAGATGTAATGCGTTAGAAACCATAGAAATCCCGGCAAGTTTGACATCTATAGGAAATGATGCGTTTAAAAACTGTGCCAAGCTGAGAAGTATCCGCTGCTATGCAAATAGCAGCACGTGGCAGCCCAGATACATTTGTGATTCAAATACAACCGTATATTACAGTTACAATCCGAACCATACCCATTCCTACAAGTCACATGTGATAAAAATGAGTGGCTGTACCTATTCGGGATCTGAAGAAGAAATCTGTGAATTTTGCGGTGATTACTATACAAAAGAAACACCGGCACTTGGTCATGACTGGAACCGTGGGGAAACAACAGAAGATGCTTCCTGTGAAAGTGACGGAGAAAAAACTTATACCTGCAGAAGATGTGGTGACAAAAAGAAAGAGACAATTCCAGCAACCGGACATAGCTGGGTAAGGTCATGGCATGAAGATGCAACCTGTACAGATGACGGAGTCGATGAATACACCTGCAGATATTGCGATACGGAAAAGAGAACTACAATAAAAGCAACCGGACATAAATTTTCTGCATGGGCAGTAACACAGGAAGCAACTGTGGATGAGGAAGAAGTCCAGACACGTACCTGCAGTGCATGCGGTGAGCAGGAAACAAAAATTACCCGGGACAGACTGCAGCCAACAATGAAATTGAATCAGTCCAGTATTGTGCTGAAGACCGGACAGAAGACGAAGTGTCTGAAAGTAACCGGGCTTGCAAAGGGAGATTTCATTTCCACCTGGAGTACGGATAACTGGAGTATTGCAGATGTATCTGTTAGTTCAGATGGAACCTGTAACATTACCGCCGGTAAAACTACAGGCAAAACCCGTATTCACATATACCTGAACAGCGGATATGAAAAGTCTGTTACCGTAAAAGTCCAGAAAACCGCTGTAAAAACCACAAAGATCAAAGGTGTGCCGAAAACACTGAAATTAAAGAAAAATCAGAAATATTCCCTGAAACCGGTTTTAAAACCAGTAACAAGCAAAGAAAAAATCACCTACAAATCCAGCTCCTCCAAGGTGGTAAAGGTAGATTCCAAGGGCAGAATTACTGCAAAGAAAAAAGGAACAGCCGTAATTACGGTGAAAGCAGGGAAGAAAACAGTTAAGTGTAAGGTGACTGTGAAATAACGTATATTTTGAAAGGACAGGAATGAAATATTTTCTGTCCTTTTTCATGAATATTTATTGATTCTTTTTCTCACATTTCCTATAATAAGCCTATGTGTTATAAATTTACCCATGTGACATGTAAAAACGCCGGAAAGGATATTGTATCCCGTAGAAGTCAGCGATGCATTTTACCTGTTGCAGGGGCTTTTTGTTTTGAAAATTTGGGATTTCAAACACGCTCTGGTCTGCCATGGCAGCAGGTCTTTGGACAGTGTTGCAGACAGAAGTATATATTGAGTTAAGCTGCGGTATCAGGTGCCGTGAGGGAGTAAAAGAGTATGAAGAAAAAATGTGTGGCAATGATGTTAATCGCAATAATGACCGCATCTTTAGCTGGTTGTGGAAGCAGCAAGGACGGAAGCGGTAAATCTGTAAAGCTGGATTCGGATCACCCGGTGTCCCTGACGATCTGGCATTATTACAACGGTGCCCAACAGGCAATGTTTGACACCCTTGTAAAGGAATTTAATGCCTCCGTTGGAAAAGAGGAGGGTATCTACGTGGAGAGCTACAGTCAGGGTTCCGTATCCGACCTTGAGGAAGCAGTCAACAGCTCTTTGAACGGAGAAGTAGGAGCAGAAGAACTGCCGGATATTTTTTCTTCCTATTCTGATACTGCTTACGCAGTACAGCAGCAGGATAAGCTGGCAGACCTTTCCGTGTATTTTACAGAAGATGAGCTGTCCAGGTATGTAGATTCCTACATCCAGGAGGGCTATTTTAACCAGGATGGCGCTTTATTTTGCAGAAGCGACTGGAACTACAGTGGATGAACTTGCCACTACAGAAGGTATTACAGAAGCTGCACAGCGCTACTATGAGTGGACGGATGAGCAGACCCCGGATGTGCCGGACGATGGAAAAGCATTCTACGGCAGAGACTCCATGTCCAACTATTTTATCATTGGCATGAAGCAGATGGGAAAGGAAATTTTCCAGGTGAAAGATGGAAAAATGACCTTAAATACAGACGAAGATCTGATCCGCCGCCTTTGGGATAATTACTATGTACCATATATGAAGGGCTATTTCGCATCTCTTGGAAAATTCCGTTCCGATGATGTGAAGACAGGAGATATTCTTGCATACACGGGCTCCACATCTTCTGCCGTATACTTCCCGGATACCGTGGAAATAGGGAATAAAAGCTATCCGATTGATTACATCGTATGTGATTCTCCGGTTATGGAGGGCGGCGAGAACATAAAAGTTCAGCAAGGTGCCGGAATGGCAGTGACCAAGTCTGATAAGGAACATGAGTATGCTGCAAGTGTATTCCTGAAATGGTTCACACAGAAGAACCAGAACCTGCGCTTTGTATGCGAATCCTCCTATATGCCGGTTCTGAAAGAAGCCAACAGCGTAGACGCACTGGATTCCGTTATTAAAGAGAATAATATAGAAGTCAACCAGAAGGTTTACGATTGTTTTACAACGGAAATGGAAGACTTTGATAAAACAAGTTTCTATACAATTGGAGCCTTTGACAATAGCTACAGTGCCCGTAAGATCCTGGATTATTCTCTGGCTGACAAGGCAAAGGCTGATAAAGATGCCATGGACGCTGCAATCGCAGACGGAGAGAGCCGGGAAGAGGCTCTTGCACAGTATCTGACAGATGAGAATTTCCAGAGCTGGTATACAGAATTCTGCCATAGCCTGGAGTGTATTTGAAAAAACATTCAAAGTGTTTTTTTAGACAGATTCTGGACATAAGGAGGTGCGGAGGACTGTGAAGAAAAAGAAATCTCTTTGGAACATATTTCTGATTCCTATACTGATCATTGTGTTTGTACAGGGTGCAGTCCCATTCCTGACATTGATTTTCAGCGGAATCCGCTCAAACATGGAGAATGCGGTTATCGGTCTGGACAGTCATACGGTGGAGAACCGTAAGGTGGTTCTGGAGAACGATATGATCGAGCAGTGGAGCAGCGTGTACAAGGAAAGTGACAGTCTGTCCTCTGCGCTGACAAAGGTATTGAGCGATCATCAGATGGATATGCAGGGCTTCATGGGCTCAGGGAAAGTCCAGGAGGAATATCTGGAAACGGTTTTTTATGATATGGTGGAGGTTTTGCAGTACAATTCCACTTCTGGAATTTTTCTGGTTCTGGGAAATGACGGTGATACAGATTCGGAAGGGGAATACAAAGGCTTCTGGGTGAGAGACTCAGATCCCCAGACCAAAACGGCTTCCCGCACGGATCTGCTGATGGAGCGTGGAAGTAAGGTACTGTCGCAGAATATGTCCATTTCACTGGATACTTCCTGGCATACAGATTTCCGCTTCCAGGGAAATGGGAAAAGAGATGCTGATGACTTTTTTTACCAGCCATATATAACAGCAGAAAATTACGTTGATTCCCGCACCAGTATGAAAAATCTGGGCTATTGGTCGAAGCCGTTTATTCTGGAAGATTTCTATAAGGATAACCATAAGATGATCACATATTCGGCACCTCTTGTTTATGATAAAACCGTTTACGGTGTGCTTGGAATTGAAGTGGGAGTGAATGATCTGACCAAATTTTTTCAGGTAAAAGATCTGGATTCCGATCTGAATGCAGGATTTGCCCTTGTGGTAGACCATGGAAATGGAAATTATGAGGGAATTGCCGGTGAGGGTGCGCTGTATGATGCAGTTTCCCGGGACGGAAGTGACTTTGTTCTGGAGGAGCCGGTGCAGGAGAATTTGCGGCTGGTACAGGGGGCTGCCATTGGGAAACAGCAGATTTACGGACTTGTGAGCAATCTGGAGCTGTACAGCAGAAATGTGCCGTATGAAGATACGCAGTGGGCATTGTGCGGTTTTGTTACAGAGGATTCTGTGTATGGATTGATTTCCGATGTTTATGAGAGAATTCTGGGAGCGATTCTGGGAAGTGCCCTGATGGCGGTTATTCTGGTTTATTTTCTTGTCCAGTATGCGACGGAACCGGTTTACCATCTGGTGGAGAGTGTACGAGGCGGAGTGAAGGGAATTCACGGTTTTCAGGAGTCAGGTATTCAGGAGCTTGATGAGCTCCATAAAGTGATAGAGAATCTGACGGATATCCAGATGCAGACAGAGAATCAGCTTCTGGAGGAAAAGGAGCGCTATCGGATTGCGGTAGAAAGTTCCCAGGATGCCTTTTTTACCTACAAATGTAAGGAAAAACTGCTGGAAATAGTTAACAGTAAAGGCAATGACGGTGTATGGGACTGCGGAAAGCATCCGGAATTTCTTGATAATGACAGTATCCATCCGGCAGATAAGGCAAAGCTGGTGAACGCAGTAAAAAGCTCAGACGGCGTTCTGGATGTTGACTTTCGTCTGCAGCATGCCAATGGAGAATTTCAGTGGGTAAATCTATCCGGAAGCATTACTTTTGATGAGAATAAAGAGCGCAGCAGGGTCGTTGGCTGTATTCACAATGTGCATCAGCACAAGCTTCTGGAGCAGGCGCAGAAAAGAAAGCAGATTTATGACTCCATTACCTCTTTTTACCGCCTTGGAAGCGGACTGGAAGTTGTGGAAACACTGTGTCGGGATGACCCGGAAGGGGTACTGGTACTTCTGGAAATCCAGCAGTTTTCCAAAATCGATGAGCGCTATGGCCTGATCTTCGGAGATATTATTCTGGAGCAGTTTGCCGGTCTGCTGGCGAAGCGCTTCCAGGAGGACGGTTTAAACGGTGGTATTTATATCAGGGCTGGTGCAGACCAGATGCTGGTATGGCTGCCGTTATGTACGACCGGACCGATCGTGAGAAGTGTGCAGGGACTGGAAAAGGAGTTTGGGGCGCTTACAGATGAGAAGCATCTGTCCCTTTCCCTGAAATGTGGAATCGCAGTTACAGGCAGCAGAAATTCGCTGTCTGAGGCACTTGAACAGACGAAGACTGCTCTTACAGCTGCACGTCATGGAAAGCAGGAAATCATGTTCTATGAGGAGCTTTCAGCGGAGGAAAAAGCCTGTGCTGCTGACGTGGCATTTGCGGAGGTAGCTTCTCTGGAACGTCTGAAGGAAATGACACTTTCCTCCATAGCTCTGAACCTGTTTGACAGAGATGGTGATACTTCTGTGGTTCTTGATATTCTGGCGTTGAAGCTGCAGGAGAAATACCATCTGACAGACATTGTGATCACCCATTTCAATGGGGAATATATGGTAAATAACCTGCTGTACTGCTGGAAAACCTGGGAAAAAAAGGATGGCTGGGACGGTATGGTCCACTGTTCTGAGAAGCAATACCAGCACTTTGTGGAGACACAGGAAATGCAGCAGCTTCTGACTTCCGGGGAAAGCATATGGAAAGAGCCGCTGATTCAGCCTTTTGCTTCAGGCAGAAACGATATTGTATTCCATATGACAGATAACGGACAGTATTCCGGAAGTATTGTATTCCGGGACATTGACCAGGATGTTCTGGAGAAAAAAGAAGAGTGTAAGTGTCTGGAAGAAATCAGCGCAATTATTCAAAACCGGTTGAATCTGGAGCGTCACGATCTTTCTGCCAAGGCGAAATCGGATTTCCTGGCCCGTATGTCTCATGAGATCCGTACTCCTATGAACGGTATTATAGGTATGACGGAGATTGCATTGAAAGATGGACAGACTGAGGAGCGGCGGATCGACTGTCTGAGAAAAATCGAGTACTCCTCGGAATATCTGCTTGGACTTATCAACGATATTCTGGATATGTCCAAGATTGAGAGCGGAAAGATGAGGCTGATCGAAGAAAAATGCAATCTCATGGAGATGATACAGGGACTTCGTCCTTTGCTGGAAGCGAAGCTGAACGAAAATAACATTCAGTATATAGCAGATATCCAGCTGAAAAACCATTGGTTTATGGCAGATTCCCTGCGGCTGAACCAGGTTCTGGTAAATCTTCTGGGAAATGCGCTGAAGTATTCCAGACCAGATGGACATGTGTGGCTGACCGTTCGCGAGACAGAAGAAGAGAAAGGCTTTTCCAATCTGTATTTTCAGGTCAGGGATGATGGAATTGGAATTGCACCTGAGAAACAGCAGCTTATTTTCCGGCAGTTTGAGCAGGCGGATAATTCTGAAAATGCAAGAAAACAGGGCACTGGTCTTGGTCTTGCCATCAGCAGAAGAATTGTGCGGATGATGGATTCCGATATTAAGTTGGAAAGTGAGCCTGGTAAGGGAAGCAGCTTCAGCTTTAACGTGAAGCTTCAGCCGGTAAGCGGAGAGAAGACTACGGTCACCAGCCAGCCGGAGGAGATCAGCTTCCCGGGAAAAAGAATCCTGGTGGTTGAGGATAATGAGCTGAATATGGAAATTATCTGTACGATTCTTGAAAATTACGGAATTAAAACCGAGCAGGCAGTTAACGGAAAAGAAGCTGTGCGGCGCATGGAAGAATCCGTTCCCGGATATTACGATATGATCTTTATGGATATTATGATGCCGGAAATGGACGGACTGGAAGCAACCCGGACCATCCGGAATCTGGATCGTGAGGATTGCAAAAAGATTCCGATTTACGCAATGAGCGCCAACGCTTTCGACGAGGATGTGAAACGTTCCCTGGCAAGCGGTATGAACGGACATCTTTCCAAGCCTGTGAATCTGCAGGTGCTGGAGAAAACGCTGCAGAAAGTGCTGGGATAAAAATAAATGGTTTTTTAATGCATCTTGTGCAATATATTGACAGTTTGTGATAACCCCGTCTTTTACAGACGGGGTTATGTTATATTTATGGCAACATAGAAGGGAGCGATCACAAGCATGAAATATCAGAATATCATAGATAACATGACCCTGAAGGAAAAAGCCGCATTCCTCAGCGGAAAAAGCGAGTGGCAGACAAGAGATTTCCCGCGTCTGGATATCCCGGCGATTTTCTGTTCAGACGGACCGAATGGTGTGCGTAAACAGGTAGGAGCAGGAGATCATCTGGGAATCAATCCAGCAGTACCGGCAACCTGTTTTCCTACAGCGGCAGCTATGGCAAACAGCTGGGATGAAGAGCTGGAGCAGAGGGTAGGCGTTGCCCTTGGTGAAGAATCCATGGAAGAAGACGTAAACGTTCTTCTTGGACCTGGACTGAACATTAAGAGAAATCCTCTCTGTGGACGTAACTTCGAGTATTTTTCCGAGGATCCCTATCTTTCCGGAAAAATGGCAGCTGCTTTTATCCGCGGTGTGCAGAGCACAGGAGCAGCAGCCTGTGCAAAACATTTCGCTGTAAACAGCCAGGAACTTCGCCGTATGGCAATGAACGCGGTGGTAGATGAGAGAACTCTCCGTGAAATCTACCTCACCGGTTTTGAGATTGCCATCAAAGAGGGTGGCGCGAAAACGGTTATGAGCAGCTACAACGAGGTAAACGGTGTTTACGCCAACGAAAACGAGCATCTGCTGAAAGACATTCTCCGCGATGAGTGGGGCTTCGAAGGCTCTGTTATCACTGACTGGGGCGCTTCTAACGACCATTCTCTCGGTGTAAAGAACGGTTCCACTCTGGAAATGCCGACTCCGGGACTTGATGCAGCGAGAGAGCTTCTTGCCAGCGTAGAAAGCGGCAAGATCAGTGAGAAGGACATCGACGAGCGCGTAGACGAGCTTCTTGATCTGGTACTTACTACCACCGAGAATGCAAAGCATTATAAAAAAGTGGCGGACAAGAAAGCCCTTCATGAGGAGCACCACAAGCTGGCACGTCTTGCCTGCGAGAACAGTGCAGTTCTTCTGAAAAATGAGGACGGAATCCTTCCGGTTGGAGCGAAGGTTCAGGCAGCCATAATCGGTGACTTCGCTTTTGACCCAAGATACCAGGGCGCAGGTTCTTCCATGGTAAATTCCACAAAAGTAGATTCCATCAAGGACATGCTGGAGACCAGCGGAATCTCTGTGACTGGAATTGTACGCGGTTATCAGCGCGATGGCAAGGAAGACGAAGCTATGAAAAAAGAGGCCGTAGATCTTGCCCGCCGTTCTGATGTGGTTCTGTTTTTCTTCGGATTGAACGAGAAAAGCGAGACAGAAGGTCTTGACCGCAAGCATCTCCGCATTCCGCAGAACCAGATCAACCTGATCCAGGAGCTGGCAAAAGCCAACGCAAACATGATTGGTATCATCAGTGCAGGTTCTGTTATTGAAATGCCATGGCACCATCATTTCAAAGCCCTGCTTCACACCGCTCTCATGGGTCAGGCAGGTGCAGGTGCAGTGCTTGATATTCTTTCCGGTAAAGTCAACCCATCCGGAAAGCTTGCTGAAACTTACATTAAGAAATATGAGGATACTCCTTCTTACAATTACTATCCGTCACAGGAGCGGAACTCTGAGTACAGAGAGGGAATTTACGTAGGATACCGCTACTTCGACACCGCAGGTGTGCCGGTAAACTATCCATTTGGATATGGTCTTTCCTACACTACATTTGAATATGACAATCTTCAGGTGAAGCCGGATGGGGCGACGTTTACCCTTCGCAACACCGGAAAGTATGATGGTGCAGAGATTGCCCAGCTTTATGTAGGACTTCCGGGAGCAAAAGTTTTCCGCCCGGTCAAGGAACTGAAAGGTTTTTCCAAGGTGTTCTTAAAGGCAGGCGAGGAGAAAACCGTTACCATTAAGTTCGACGACAAGACATTCCGTTACTGGAATATGAAGACAAATAAATGGGAAGTAGAAGGCGGCGTTTACAGCATTATGATCGGTGCAAGCTGTGCGGATATCCGTCTTCAGGATTCTCTTGCCATTATCGGAACCACTGAGGTAATGCCATACTATACTAACCGCGTTTCTTCTTACGTGGAGGGAAAAATCCAGCAGATCGGAAATGAGGAGTACGAGACGATCCTGGGACATTCCATTCCGGACGGAAGCTGGAGCGGCGAGCTTGGCATGAACGATGCCCTTTGCCAGATGTATTACGCGAAGAGCGGAATTGCCCGCTTCATCTGTAAGAAGCTGGGTGAAAAGTTGAAAAAGAGCGAGGCAGCGGGAATTCCGGATCTGAACACCCTGTTCCAGTACAACATGCCATTCCGTGCAATCGCCAAGATGACAGGCGGTATGGTTTCCATGGAAATGGTAGAGGGACTTCTAAAGGTTGTAAACGGTCATTTCAGCGGACTTGGAAAAGTAATCAGCGGATTTTTCAGAAACCAGAAGCTGAACAAGCAGTATGAGAAAGATCTGGAAGAGCAGAAATAGGAGGAGTATCATTATGGGAAAAATCAAACAGTTAATCGAAGATCACCCGAATATCTGGGAATTTATTAAATTTAACGTATTATCCAACTGTGCAACTATTACAAACTTCATTATCATGTGGCTGTGTACCGGTTTTATTTTCAAAAGCTTTGCAAATACACCATTTAAGTTTCTGGTGTTCAATTACGCAGATAATATCGAGTCCAATCTTGGTTTATGTGGATTTTTAAGCTTTTTGGTTGCAACTGCAGCAGCTCAGACCGTAAACTTCTTTGTACAGAAGAATCTGGTTTTCAAATCCAATGCAGCGTTTGAGAAGGCTGTACCGAAATACATTGTACTTGCAGTTGTGCTGGTGCTTGTATCCGCAGCACTTCCGGCTTACAGCCAGAGCTTTTTCGTAAACATCGGTATTTCCGAAGCACTTGCACCTACACTCGCAAATGTTCTGAACATTCTGGTTCAGGTAGTTCTCAGCTACCCGACCATGAAATTCTGGATCATGCCGAACAAATAAAGATGATTGTCCTTTACCCGGATTGCCTTGCAGTCCGGGTTTTTTAATGCTAATATTAAAAGGCGGAATTTAACAATTTAAACACATTTTTCCCACAAAGAGAACACAAATTGTCTCTATACTGTGAACTATCAAATGAAGAGAACATAAAGGAGTTTCTAAAGGAGGCTTTTATCATGAAGAATAGAAATGAAGAATTAAAGAGAAAACTTAAAAAGGCAGCAAGCATTAGTCTTTGTGCAGTACTGGCAGGCGGCCTTGCAGCAGGAACATATACAGGAGTTAACTATCTGACAGGCTATGAGCAGAGCGTACAGGCAGCAAGCGAAGATAAGGTTGAGCTGCTGAAATCCGAGAAGAAATCGGATGATTCCAAGGATGACAGCAAAGATGAGAGTACAGCAAAGGGTAGCCTTGATGTATCTGATATTGTAGAAGCGGCAATGCCAAGTATCGTTTCCATTACAACTAAATCTGTAGAAGAGGTTCAGAACTACTACGGAATGTTTGGCCAGTACGGTGCTTATTCACCATCCCAGGAACAGGAGGTTCAGGGAAGCGGTTCCGGTATTATCATTGGTAAGAACGATTCCGAGCTTCTGATCGCAACCAACTATCATGTAGTAGAAGGTGCGGAGACCTTATCAGTTGGCTTCTGCGACAGCACAGCATGTGAGGCTAAGGTAAAAGGCTATGACAGCGAGAAGGATCTTGCAGTTGTAGCAGTTTCCCTGGATGATATTGACAGCGATACAATGGATGCCATTACGATCGCAACCATCGGTAATTCCGATGACCTGAAGGTTGGCGCACAGGTTGTTGCAATTGGTAACGCACTTGGTTACGGTCAGTCCGTAACAACCGGTATTGTAAGTGCCAAGAACCGTCAGCTGAATTCTGATGATACAGTCGGCGATTATGACAGCGACAGCAATTCCGCTACGAACCTGATCCAGACAGATGCAGCAATCAACCCAGGCAACAGCGGTGGTGCTCTTCTGAACATGAACGGTGAGGTTGTTGGTATCAACTCTGCAAAGCTTGCTTCCACAGCGGTTGAGGGTATCGGTTATGCAATTGCAATTTCTGATGTAACAGATACGCTGGAGAGCCTGATGAATGAGGAGACCAGAGATAAAGTTGATAACCACGGTGTTCTGGGAATCACAGCTCAGAGTGTTGACAGTGAAGTAAGTGAAGCATATGGTGTTCCGGAAGGCGTTCTTGTAAGAGACGTAACAGAAGGCGGTGCAGCTGATGAGGCTGGCATTGAAGCAAAATCCATCATTACAAAATTTGCAGGCAAGGTTGTTACAACCAAGGAACAGCTGGTTGATTTCCTTTCCTACTACGAGCCTGGTGAGGATGTAGAGCTTACCATTGAAGTTCCGGATGGAAAAGGTTACAAAGAAGAGACAGTAACTGTAACTCTTGGCGAGAACACAAATACACAGAGTACGGATTCCAAGGACAACGGTGACGGTCAGGGAAGCAGCCAGGATGATAATCTTCTGGAAGACTGGGAGAATAACGAAGGCGGCTCAGGTCTCCAGTACGGCGAGGGCTGGAATTAAACACTTGGGCGAATACGCTCTAGTAAGGCATACAGATTGCCGGAATGCTTTTTAGACACGCTCTAAGGCAGGAGAACCGGGATTGATTCAGCCACGGAAATGTAAATAATAGAATGAGAGAGGTTCATCTGTAAAAAAGGTGAACCTCTTTTTTCGGGCAAAATTTCCCACAAAGCGAGGCATGCCGGTTGCGAAACAGATTTTTCAAATATACTCTGCTTTGAAATAGTTAGAAAACACATAGAAAACTGAATAATAGATTGCGTAACCTACCTTAAAAAGGTATAATTATTTTATTGTCTGCAGACTGCGGCATAATATTTTTAAGAGTCATACGAAAAAGGAAAAGAGTCAGTAAAATGAACAACGAAAGATTTCTGGTTTTCGATATAGATGATACCTTATACAGCCAGATGGAGCCGTTGCTTACAGCCTGTGAGTTCAGTCTGGGCAGGAAGCTTCCGGATCCGGAGCTGTTTTACCGGATTTTCGGGAAAAGAAGCGCTGAAATGTTTCTGTTCAGCGAGAGTGGACAGGTTTCCATTCATGAATCCCGGATTTACAGAATTGAAAATACTATGAAAGACCTGGGAATTCCATTTACCAGAGAGCAGGCAGAGCTCTTCCAGAAGAGATATAAAGAGAATCAGTCCCATCTTCATGTTTCAGGGGTAATGACACAACTGCTGGACGAATGCGAAGCTGCCGGAGTGAAAATGGGCGTGATCACCAACGGACCTTTTTCCCATCAGGTTCAGAAGTTTCACACACTGGGACTTGATAAATGGTTTACAGAGGATCAGCTGATCGTGTCTGCAGGTGTGGGCGTGGTCAAGCCGGATGTGAAGATCTTCCGCATGGCAGAAGAAAAATGGGGAATGAAGCCGGAGAATACTTTTATGATCGGGGATTCTCTGGAGAATGACATTGCAGGTGCAAAAAATGCCGGATGGAAGACCATCTGGATGAACTATCACCGTTATACGGTTCCGGAAGGTATGGAAAAACCAGATTATATTGCATATACAGAGGAAGAGTTGAGAAAGCTTATTGTCCAAATATGCTTTACAACGAAGAAGGATGGATAAAGTATGGTATCAGATTACAAAATCACCATGGAGCAGGCAGAATACGAGATGGTCTGTTACCGTAGGGTTTTTAACTTTGTAAGGCTTCTTGACCAGGAAAAACTGGAGAAATTGAATGCAGAAGGTCTGTTGGCAGCAGAGGGCGGACAGACAAAAAAAGCAGATTTGTGCATAGGACATTTTTGCCAGGGCTGTGTGGCAATGGAAGCCTTTTTACGGAAGGCAGAGCTGTGCAAGCTGGAATTTATTGGAGATGACATTTATCAGATCATGGCTAAATATCTGGAAATTGACGGTAATCCTTATGTAATGGAGCTTTTGAAGAAAATGGACAAAAACAGTCTGATCGATCGGAAAGACCATGAGCGCCTGATCAACAGTCTTACCGGATATAACGAGAGACTGTATCAGGATGTTCTTACGAAGGCATACAACAGACGTTATTATGAAGAAGAATTGAAGTCCAAGATGGGACCGGCTGGAATTGCCATGATCGATCTGGACGATTTTAAGCTTTATAACGACACATATGGACATAATGCCGGGGATATGGCACTGACTGTTGTTGCAGAAACCATATGCAAGCATATCCGTAAGGATGATATTCTGATCCGCTATGGAGGGGATGAGTTTCTTCTGGTGCTTCCCGGAGTAACAGAAGTGAAATTTGCCGGAAGACTGCAGGAAATCCATGATAAGATCCATCTGGCTGCTGTGCCGGGATATGCAGGGATTCAGCTTTCTGTGAGCATTGGAGGTACAATTGCCGGGGCAGATGAAACGATCGGAAGTGTGGTAGGAAGAGCTGACCGCTTTATGTACCAGGCGAAAACCCGTAAGAACCTGGTGGTAACCGAGTCTAATGAGATAAAAGCTGGAAATGCAGATGGCGCAGAGGTTAATCGTGATGAGCTGAAACAGCAGATTCTGATCGTGGATGATGCTGAGCTGAACCGTGATATTCTTGCGGAGATTCTGCACCATGATTTTAAGACTATGGAAGTAAGCAATGGGGAGGAATGTCTCTCCGTGCTTCGGGAGTATGGTGCAGGAATCTCACTGGTGTTGCTTGATATTGTAATGCCTGGCATGGACGGCTTTGCAGTTCTTGAGGAGATGAACCGGAACCATTGGATTGAGGACATTCCGGTCATCATGATCTCCAGTGAGGAGACAGAATCATATATACGCCGGGCGTATGAAATGGGAGTTTCAGACTATATCAGCCGTCCGTTTGATGCCAGAGTTGTTTACCGGCGTGTATATAATACTATTAAATTATACGCAAAACAGAGGCGCCTAATCACACTTGTAACGGATCAAATTCGCGAAAAAGAAAAAAATAGTCAAATTTTGATAGATATTCTCAGCCATATCGTAGAATTTCGTAATGGAGAGAGCGGTCAGCACGTTCAGCACATAAAGATGTTGACCGGATTTCTGCTGGACAGACTGATGCAGAAAACAGACAAATATGATCTGAAATGGTCTGACCAGTACATGATCACAATAGCATCTGCCCTTCACGATATTGGTAAAGTGGGAATCGACGAGAAGATTTTGAATAAACCAGGCAGACTGACAAATGAAGAGTTTGAGGAAATGAAAAAGCATACCCTGATCGGTGCTTCCATGCTGAAGAGTCTTGGGGTATATCAGGATGAGGAGCTTGTGAAGGTGGCTTACCAGATCTGCAGATGGCACCACGAGCGCTATGACGGCAAGGGCTATCCGGATGGTCTGAAGGGGGAAGAAATTCCGATTGCAGCTCAGGTGGTTTCTGTTGCAGATGTATATGATGCTCTTACCAGTGAGCGATGTTATAAAAAGTCTTTTTCACATGAAAAGGCAATGGAGATGATCTTAAATGGAGAATGCGGGCAGTTCAGTCCGCTGATCTTAGAGTGTCTCCA
>OHYQ01000232.1_pt1 | contig 15962 bp, 17 predicted proteins | sample 1580281 | NCBI WGS metagenome assembly OHYQ01 (sample SAMEA3882525, study PRJEB24775) | human gut metagenome | biome: human-associated habitat; feature: intestine environment; material: feces | place: Netherlands | collected 2009/2010
AAACATGGTGGGAGCTGCAATGTCAGGTGGAGGATTACTACTCCGAGGGGAAGAAACGGCTGCGCCCGCCGCTGTCTCAGCAAAAAGAATTTCGTCAAATCAAGAACGCAGTCATCCGTGAGGCAGAGCATATTCGCATGAACAAATTTTCCTTTGAGGACGAGGAAATACAGGATGACGGCGAACAGATCAGTACCTATGACATGAGCTATGCGTGTCAGGATCTGCAAAGCGTGGCGAACGATGAGAGCTTTCCGTTGGAGGAACGGGATAAAGCTGCGGAGCAATTGGAGCAGCTTGCGGAGGACGGTGACGCCTACGCCCAGTACATCATCGGCACGGCGTACCGCGACGGCGGACTGCTGATACTCGACACAGCCAAAGCGCAAAAGTTCTTGGAACGCGGCGCCGAGCAGGACTTGGACGCGGCGCAGTACGCCCTCGGAAAGCTGTATCTCTCCGACGATGCTGACATTCACGATCCTGCCAAGGGCATTTACTGGCTGAAACGCTCAGCCGATAACGGCAACGACTACGCTGCTTATCGGCTGGGCAAGGAGTATCTCAGCGGTGAAAATGTGTCAAAAGACACTTCGACTGCGGCGGAATACCTGCGGCAGGCCGCGGATAACGGCAGTGCCTACGCACAGTACCTGTTGGGCAAGCTGACCCTCATGGGCGAGGGCGTTCCCAAGGACCCGGACGCCGCCTACGAATGGTTCGCGGCGGCGCGGGATAACGGCCACGCCTACGCGGAATTTTTCATGAAACGCATGGAGCGCGGCGAACAGGAGCCGCCCTCCGTCCTGTTGTCAGCCACCCGGCTGCTCTACCACATGGGCAATATCTTCCGGGACAACGCCCCGGCTCCCGCTGCCAACGGTGTCCAAATCGACCGCAAGCGGCTGGCGCAGCTGCGGCAAAAACGCGTCGCCCTCGGTCACAAGCCGGATGACCATGAGTTGGAACAGCAACAGGGATTTTCAATGAAATTCCATATGTAAAGCGGGTCGAGGTGTTCAGTTTTTGCGCCGCAATAGTCAAAGAAACATTTGCAAAAACAGTAGCTTTGTGCGCCGGGTTGTGGTATGTGTTGTGGTTACCAAAAGGAGGTGCCGCAATGTACGATTACATGAAAGCCTTGCAAAAGCGTTTCGACCGCCAAGAGTATCCAGAGTTGGCCGAGCAGATCGAATACGCCCATGAGGATCTGCGGCGGGACATGGATGCCGCGGGGCGCAGAAAGCTGCTGCGGCTGTTGGACGCACAAAACACATTGCTGGTTGAATCCAAGCTGATGAGCTTCACGGCGGGCTTCAAGCTGGCGTGGGGCATGGCGAAAGAGCTGGAGGCAGATGGGCTCTACTCCTTCGAACGGGAGGAAGAAGAACGCATCTGCCATCCGGCGGAACAGGAGGACTAAATGGCGAAAAAACGTGCAAATGGCGAAGGCAACATTCGCAAACGCGCAGACGGGCGTTGGGAGGGCCGCTACACCGCAGGCTACAACTCGGAGACTGGTAAGCGTATCATCAAAAACGTTCTCGGCAAAACGCAGACGGAGTGCAAGGCGAAGCTGGCTGCCGCTATGGAAGCCACCAAGGGTGTCGACGTCAGCCGCGCCGACGAGTACACCGTTGCCACGTGGCTGCGGAGCTGGTACGACATCTATGCCAAGCCCAATGTGCGGGTGGCCACGGCAGATCGCTACCACCTGATGATCGAGCAGTATACCATCCCCCGCATCGGCAGCATCAAGCTCACCAAGCTGACCGCCCACGACCTGCAAAAGCTCTACAAGGAGCTGATGGAGAGCGGCCGCACCAGAGGTAAAAGCGGTCACGGCAATCCGGGACTCAGCAGCACCACCGTCCGCAGCCTGCACCTGATGCTTCACAATGCCCTGAACCGCGCCGTAAAAGAACGCCTGACTCCGCAACCCCACCGAGGACTGCATCGCACCGAAGGTGCAGAAATTCGAGATGCAGATCCTCCAACCGGAGCATATCAAGACCTACCTCGACGCCGCGGATAAGAGGGGACTGCTGCCCATGTTTTATCTGGAACTGGTCAGCGGACTGCGCAAGGGTGAGCTGACTGCCCTCCTGTGGAGTGACCTCGCCATCACGGACAAAACCATCTCCGTCAGCAAGCAGTACATCAAGAACCCCAATGGGGAGTTGACACTCTCGCGCCCCAAAACGGAGACATCGGTCAGAAAGGTCAGTATTCCACAGGAGGCTGTTGACCTGCTGATTGCCGAACACAAGAAGCATCCCGACAACCCATATATGTTCCCATCGCCCGTCACAGGGGAGATGTATTACCCCGATTCCATTGTGAACCTGCATAAGAAAATTCTGAAAGACGCTGGACTGCCGCATATACGCTTTCACGATCTCAGACACACATTTGCCACGCTGGCTTTACAAAACGGCGTGGACGTGAAAACTGTCAGCAGTATGCTGGGGCACTACGATGCGGGGTTCACTCTCCGCACCTACACCCACGCCACCCGTCAAAAGCAGGACGAAGCCGCACAGACCATGGGCAGCTTCATGGCACAGGTGATGTGAGCTGATCAAACTGCACCACAATAACAAACTAGAGCTCCTGCCCATGGGCAGGAGCTCTAGTTTACTCATTTCACCGCATCCAGAGTGTCATGGCTACCAACAGGACGCCTAGAAAACCGAAGCTGATGGCGGAGAACAGCACCATGAACCGCCCCGTCTGCCCCTTGACATGCTTTGTGTATTCCCGGAAAGTGATCAGGCTGGTCAGTGACGCCACCAGCGTCCCCGCGCCGCCGATATTCACGCCCACCAGCAGTCCTCGATAGTCGTCGGTGAACCGGCTCAGCAGGATGGCTGCCGGTACGTTGCTGATGACCTGACTGGTCAGTGCCGCCACCGGCATGGCCCCGTGGGTGAGCAGCTTCCGGAACAGCTCACGCACCGGCTCAATCCGCGCCATGTTGCCCGAAAAGGTGAAAAACGCCGCAAACGTCACCAGCAGTCCCCAGTCCACGCCCAGCAGCGCACGGCGATCCAGCACCAGCAGAGCCATCACGATAACGAGCAGTCCCAGCCAGTAGGGGATTCCCCGCAGCACCATAGCCACCGCCACGCAGAACAGTACGCCGTATACCGCAGTACGACGCTTGTCCGGCAGTGTCTCCTGCCGGGGGACAGTCAGCCCTTCACGGGGCAGAAACAGACAGCACAGCAGGATCAGCGCCGTGGACAGCAGGAACGGCGGCAGCATAATGGACAGGAATTCCCCGTTAGGGATGTTGTAGTGGTTGAACAGATACAGGTTCTGGGGATTGCCGAAGGGCGTCAGCATACCGCCCAGGTTGGCGGCGCAGTTCTGCAGAATGAACGTCAGCGCCGTCCATTTCGTCTGGCCGGTGCGCTCCAGCACAAACCAGCTGAGGGGCAGGAATGTCAGCAGTGCTGTATCGTTGGTCAGCAGCATGGAGCCCACCAGCGTGATACCTACCAGCGCCGTCACCGCGCCGCGGGTGGTGTGGAACACCTGCACCAGCCTCTGCGCCAGCAGAGGAAACAGTCCCACGCGGCGCAGCGCACCCACCACTGCCAGCACGCACAGCAGGCAGGATAGCGTTTTCACATCGTAGTAGCCAAGATAGGCCGCGTCAGGCGGCACGAACACCGCCGTCACCGCCGCGGCCAGCACCGCAATCACCGGCATGGCGTTGGCCTTACACCATCGTAACAGCTTCATAAATACCTCGCACAGCCTCGTAAGAGGCAGAAAGAATCAACGGCAGATACTGTAGCATATCCTGCCGCAAAATACAAGAACGCGGCGAAACAAAGAAAAGGCCTTTCAGAATAACGGCTTTTCCGTCCGCTCATCTTTCAACCTTTCCGAGCATTTCCGCGTGTGGGTCACGGTGTGGGTCAGGCAGTTGACCCACATTTTGACCCACACCATTTTCGACGTTTTTGCAGCAAAAAAGCACCGAAAACCGAAGTTTCCGATGCTTTTTGGAGCTACTGGGCGGATTCGAACCGCCGACCTCATCCTTACCAACCACCGTAGAGCCTTCCAGCCCTTGCTGTATAAGGCTTTGCGGCGTTTTTTTGTCCAAAAAGGATGAGGTCGCAGCCTGTTTGTTCCATTGTTTCCGTCCGCTCATTTCCCCGTGTGGGTCACGGTGTGGGTCAAACAACTTTCAGGACGCGAACGAGGGGCGCACCTCCGACAGCGGCAAACCAAGCCGCTGCGCCCTGTCCCGCTCATAGGTGACGCGAGTCACTTCTTCAATAAAGCTTTTCTCCTTCGGTGTGGCGCTTGCCCAACGCACACTGTATTTGCGGCACAGTTGAAAGAATATCTCATAAAAACGTTCTTCCTCTGCATCTTTGCGGCAATACCACGCCGCATCAGACGCCGGTCTGATTTTATTCATATCCATGCAAAGCACCTCCTCGCAGAAAATCAATCCAGATAGGTGAAGAAAATTCGTTTGGCAGCTTCGTCCGCAATCAAATACCTTGGCGCAGAAGATTGAAAGGTTGGAAGTAGAACGGCCCCAAAGTCTTCCTCATAATGCTTTGCCAAGCTCGTTGTCTTCGCTTCAAGCACCACATCGCCGGTCAAACCGCTGTCAATGGACAGCTTGATGCCATAGGCGATCAGCAGCCTCCCTATCCCTCTGTACTTCGGGGTTCCTCCGTCGAGCGTAGGATTTGACTCAGGCTGTGCCTCCATATACACGATATGCACGACCAGCGCGGTCGGAAGGATCTCATACGTCGCCAGAGCGATCAGCTCGTCTCCAACTCTGGCTGCGTATTTTTCGTAATTTTCGTCGGCCAGATATTCGCTGGCCCAGGAGGTCTGCCACAAGGGTTCTCGGTCTGTCAACGTAGCATCCTGCGGCGTCATCGACTCAATAGCCACCGGCACTTGTCGATTCATTGCATCGTAAACAAATGGTCGAAACTGCACAGCCCTCACCTCATAAACAGTATACCACGGTTTTTGTAAAAAATGAAGTGGAAAATTAAAGCTATCGCAGTCACGCTTTTTGTTCTAAAAACGCACCGCTGTAAACAAAGAGTACGACTACCGTCCTATCCTCTCCATACAACAAATCAGTAGTCTGTAACAATCATCTTATTTGTCGTCGTGCAGTTCTTTATACAGACGATCCGCCAAAGCTCTCATCACAGCCTGATACTTATCTACATCCAAGAAGAGCTGCTCATATGCTGCGGTGTTCTCCATATAAGCTTCCTGTGCGGTTGTGTCAAAAATCCCCGGAAAGAGACTTCTCTCATACACTTGGCGATCCTCGGTCTTTGCGGCTTTTTTTGCTTTAGAATCCTTGCGCATTTTTTGATATAGCGTATCAACCATTACACGGTCAGCATCTGTGAATTCGCCATAGAATTCTTCATTGATGCGCTGAATGATCTCGTCCAATGGACTGGTACGATCTTTTCGACCACCTGCTCGTTTTGGTTGAGTCGGTTTCCAAGAACCAGGCTTACTATCAAGTTCAATTGCGCCTTCATATGTTTTTTCCAGACGATAGTATTCCAACTTAACCCTATTATCAAGATCAAAAGGCTGCACGGGATCGGAGGGAAGCAACTTTGCCAGGTAAGAGCAGAAAACATACTCTTTGTGCAGTTCCTTATCGAACATTCGGGTAATTTGAGAAATGTAATTATACCACTTAACGAGCGCGCGGACTTCTCTACGAAACTGATAGCGTTGCTCCTGATTGAGTTCGTTGTACCTATCAGCCACGGGTTTCAGTGCATTGGATATTTTCCCTTGGGTTAAATTTGCCTTGCGCACATCTGGATCAAAATAAATTCCGGAAACTTTTTCAATATCCTCATCTGTATAGACACTAAATCCCCGCAGTGTTTTCTGCGTAGTGTAAATCAAATCGAAATTTATTTCTTCGTCCAGGCTGGTCTCCTGATAGAACTGCTGGAAAGCTTCACGGATGCGTTCAATCGGATTTACAAAGTCAAGAATATAGGTGTCTTCTTTGCCTGGATAGATGCGGTTGACGCGGCTCAAAGTCTGAACGGCCTTCACATCACGAAGTTCTTTGTCAACAATCATCGTGTGAAGCAGCGGTTCATCAAAGCCTGTCTGATATTTTTCGGCAACAATGAGAATGTTACCCTCTTCATGGAATACCGCCTTTGTCTGGCTTTCCTTCACCCGATTTCCATTGCGATCCACATTCATACCGCTTTCGGTGTACTCTGCTCCCGTTGGATCGTCCGGATCTTTCAGACTTCCGCTAAAAGCAATCATGATTTCTACATCGTCATAACTGTTGCTTTCGAGATAACGTTTGATCTCATGATAATAGCGTACTGCTGCCAATCTGGATGCCGTGACAACCATCATCTTTCCGAGACCACCAATTTTCTTCTTTGTGACATCGCGGAAGGTTTCTACGATAATAGCCGCTTTCTGTTGAAGATTATGCGGATGCAGTTCCTCGTACCGACGGATAGTTCTAACTGCCTTGGAAGTCGGCACTTCCGGGTTGTCCTGTACATTTTTGGCAATCTGATAACACATTTTGTATGTAGTATAGTTTGCCAAAACGTCGAGAATAAACCCTTCTTCAATTGCTTGCCGCATCGAGTAGATGTGGAAGGGATGGAACGAACCATCCGGTTGAGGTTCTCCAAATATCTCCAAAGTTTTTCCTTTGGGCGTTGCAGTAAAGGCAAAGAAACTCATGTTGCTGTGTTTACCTTGGCTGAGCATTTCTTGCACAAGAATATCGTTTGCCTCGACTTCTTCGACAGCCTTTTCTTCCAGTTCGGCATATTCTGCAAGAGCATCGCTCACATCGGCAAGAGCAGCCTTGAGTTTTAATGCGCTCTGTCCAGTTTGGCTGCTGTGTGCTTCATCTACAATAACCGCATAATGCTTACCAACAGCGGACTCGACTTCATTGTAAATCACTGGAAACTTCTGCAAAGTGGTGACAATGATGCGCTTTCCATCGTTAATGGCATCACGCAGAGCGCCAGAATTTTTCTTTTCATCAATGGTAACCACACTTCCCAAAGTATGGTCAAAGCTGGAAACGGTGGCCTGCAACTGTTGATCGAGAATACGGCGGTCTGTAATAATGATTACGCTGTTAAAAATCGCATCGTTGTTTTCGTTGTGGAGGCTGGCCATACGGTAAGCCGTCCAAGCGATAGAATTAGATTTGCCGGAACCGGCACTGTGTTGGATGAGATAGTTATGTCCAGCGCCATTAGTTCTAACATGATTGACCAGTTGACGCACGACATCCAACTGGTGATACCGTGGGAAAACGACTTTGCTGCTGACGGTTTTCTTTGTGGAACCGTCCGGCAAAGTCTCTTTTTTTTCTGTTCTCTCGTAGTTAATGAACTTTTGCAGAATATCCAACAAGCTATCCTTCTGGAGGACTTTCTCCCAGAAGTATGAAGTTACATAGCTGCCATCGGTGCTCTTCGGATTACCTGCACCGCCATCCTTGCCTGCACCGGCACTGCCTTGATTGAAAGGAAGGAAAGTTGTCTCCGGGCCTTTCAGCTGGGTAGTCATATATACATTGTAGAGGTCGCAGGCAAAGTATGCGAGAACACGCTTATTAAATCCGAATGCCGGTTCATTAGGGTTGCGGTCATATTGCCACTGACGCATAGCGTCATCCACCGACTGTCCGGTGAGCTGATTCTTCAGTTCAATCGCCACAACGGGGATGCCGTTGACAGCCAGCATCATATCGACTGTATTTGTGTTGCGTTTAGAATAGTGCCACTGGCGGATACACTGGCAGACATTCTTTTGGTAGTTGGTGATGGACACCTCGTTCAGCGCAGACTCTGGCTTAAAATAGCACACCCGAAAATTGATGCCACGATGCTTAAAGCCGTGACGCAGGACAGAAATCAGACCATCCTGCGTGACGGCATTTTCAAATGCCTTATAAAACTGCCGAACCGGGTTGATCGTACACATCCGCTCGAAGCGTTTCCATGCCATAGGCTGGGTACTTTTTACGAAATCGGTCAGAGTGACGATGTCCAGAAACATATCTTTGCTTTCATCGCTACAATAACCGGCATCCGATGCCTTTGTCCATCCGCCTTTTTCGGAAATAAGATAATTCTCTATGAATTCCTCAAAGCGTTTTTCTGTTTCGTTCATGGTCACACCACCTTTCTTTTTCCTGTTACAGTTTCAAAAATTAATGATTTTTTATAACTTTCAAGTTCAAAAATCAAGGATTGTTTGTTTTCTATGATGGAATCGATCGAATGGCATATATCATTAAGATATGTGGAAATTTCAATTTGTTCTTCTATTGGGGGAAAAACTGTTTTTATGTTTTGAATTGTATTAACAGATAAGCCCGGTTGAGCAGCACTATTCGAAGCATATCGGTTAAGGTTCATGCCATTCAGCAAATAATACAAAAATGAAAGTTCTACTCCTTCTACATTTTTTGTTACCACTGCGTGTTCTGTTGCCCAAAAACATTCCTTTATTTTATGAACGTTACCGCATAATGCACCTTGCCTACCTATAAGAAGATACTCTCCTTCGTAATTATACTTGGAATAATACCCTCGAATACCGTTTCCTCCGTATACTGGGTATTCTCCAGCTTCATCAATCTGATCAGACACAAGATTTTTCCCGGCTTGCATAGAACATAAATACTTAAGCGAGAGAATCCCCCAATGAGCAGGCATCTGGCCAATCCAATCAATATGGCTATCCTTCATTTCTGCTAAAGGATTTAGTCCCTTGGTGACTGCTTCAAAAACGATAGAAGCTCTCCACTTTTTGTATTCTGCAATACTGAGCTTTGCCTCCTCAATAACGGTATCTATTTGAGCACATTGTTCATCGAGGAACTGCACAATGGTGTCTTTTTCATCTTGGCGTGGAAGAACTATGCGTAATTCCTTTACTTCTGAATAATTTAATCCCTGTCGCACACCAGAACCCATACCGTAAAATCCTTTTTTCAGGTCAAAGGCATGGAGCAGGTAGTACAAGTATTTTGAATTGCTTGTGTCCATTGGACGCAAGGTTGTGTAAGCAGAGGTAATAATACCACGCTCTGTGGCCAAACCTACCCGAAGGCTTGTATGGTCGTTCTGTAAATCTGTTAAACGAAGGACTATATCCCCATCTTCGATAATATTATAGCCGTCAAAAGACGCAGGAAGAAGTCCATCCGGCGAATCAATATCTTTACGTTTGATTTTGCCGTAACTCAAAGACAACAGATTCTTTTCCTGAAGATTGCTGTTTTTTTCCTTGACCTGGATCACAAGTTGATACAAGGTGTGGACACGCCAGTGAGAGGGAATACTGCCTATCCATTCGATGCCGCTATCTTTTGTTTTTTCATAGGTAGTAATCTCACTCATTTTGCCCACCACCATTTCCAAATAATGCCTGCAATTTCTCCATCAGTACCTTTTCACGGGCCGCAATGCGTTCTGCAATATCAGCCGCCGGTTCCAGTTCCTCGTATTCATAAAAGGTACGAGTGAATGGGATCTCATATCCGACCTTGGTCTTGCTTTTGTCAATCCAAGCACCAGGACGATAAGGAAGAACTTCCCGTGCAAAATAAGCATCCACATCTTCATCAAGTGGAACACTTTCAGTGTCACGCTTGGAGGTATCGGCTACTGGCTTTTCTTTTTTTACAATCGGGTTGCCGTCATCATCCAAAGCAGGACTTTCCACTGTGATTTTATTGTATCCAAGCGATATGGCATCAAGCACTTTACTTTTGCAAGTCAGCACTGTTTTTTTATCTTCTAAGGTCTTTGTGAAAATTGCACTTCTATATTCGCTGTATGCCTGTGTGATCAAATTGCGGCAAGATTCCGTAATATCTACACGCTTATTACCGATAGGACGTCTGCGTGCCTCACAGCACTTGCTGGCATCAATCAGCAAAATGCGTTCTCTATGCGTTTCGGGTTTGTTTTTGGATACTATCCAGATATAGGTTGCAATCCCGGTGTTATAAAAGCTGTCATTGGGGAGCTGAACAATGGCATCTAACCAGTCATTTTCAATAATATAGCGGCGGATTTCACTGGGGCCACTTCCTGCATCTCCTGTGAAGAGAGAGGAACCATTTTGGATAATAGCCATTCTGCCGGTGTCCTTCAATTTTGCAATGCCATTCAGTAAGAACAGCATCTGTCCATCGGATTTTTGAGGTAAGCCAACGCCAAACCGACCTGCATCGCCCAGTTTATGTTCTTTCTCGACATCAGCTGCTTCACGCTTCCAATCGATACCAAATGGAGGATTGGAGATGATATAGTCGAAAGTATAGCCCTTGAATTTATCCGCATTTAAGGTGTCTCCGAACTGCATATTTTCAGGATCCCCGCCACGGATCAGCATATCCGCTTTGGCGATACCAAAAGTAAACGGGTTGATTTCCTGACCATAGCAGATGATTTCTGCCTCTTTGTCAAAGGCGTGGATGCGCTCTTCCATACAGGTAAGCATCTGACTGGTACCCATCGCCATATCATATACAGTCTTGGCGGGAGCATCTTCACCAGAAAAATCAGCATTCATGGTAAGCAAGTCACACATCAAATAAATAATGTCACGGCTGGTGAAGTGCGCACCTGCTTCTTCATCATAACTCTCAGAAAAACGCTGAACAAGGTTTTCAAAGACATAGCCCATATCGATTGCGGAAATTTTTTCCGGATTCATATCTGCATTGTCAGCAGTGAAGTCGCTGATGACCTGATACAGAACTCCCGCATCTGCCATGCGCTCGATTTGCGTAAAGAAGCCCATATTCGCCAGAATGTCGATAACATTATCGGAGAAGCCGTTGATGTACGCCTCGAAATTGGTCTTAATATTCTCTGGGTCAGCTTTCAGTCGCTCGAAGGTGTACTGACTGGTATTGTAAAAACGATAGCCAGATGCAGTACGCAGAAAACCATCTTTGACGGCTAACTGTTTCACCTTTTCATAAGTGGCCAGCACTTTCTCTCTGGTCGGGAGTAAGCAGTCATGGAAACGCTTAATCACGACCATGGGCAAGATAACCAGACCATATTCATGAGGCTTATATGCTCCGAATAGACTGTTCGCCACATTCCATATCAGATTTGCTTTTTCTTGAATGTTTGTACCGACTATTTTGATTTTTTCATTGGTATCCATAATCTCGTTCCTCCCTAATATTGGCTGAGATCTCATTGATTTTCTCGATTAAACGACTTGACTTAATGCCGTATCGCCACAGTTCTCCGTTTTCCTCCATGGTGTCGTGAGTTATAGAGAAGATGCAGCGACCACGCATTACATCGAAAATGCAGTGCGGCATATCCTTGATAGCGTCACAGATGCCTTGCACCGCAAACTGATAATTTTTGGGTGGCTTCTCGCCCAGTATCAAAAATCCGCTTAATTGCTCGCCAAAGATATCAATAATATCACCAACTGCCCAAAACTCATCTACCTCTGCCGGAATCTGGTCTGCCCATGTTCGGAGATCTTCCATCGACCACTTGGTTTCCATAAGCTCCAACAATCTCTGATGGTGAGTGTAAGCCTGTTGTAACCTCGGCCTACTCTTCATCCCTTCCTTAATTCTGGGAATGACAGTTCTATCATCCAGGTCTCTGTGGAGTACCGTCAATCGCCGGTCTTTATGAACCACCGGAAATCGCTTTCCGTCGGAATGGATAATATCAAGCATAGCGTTTCTGGCATATCGCCGAATCGCCTCATCAGTCACCACAATTGAAGCCATTGGAAAGTACTGATTCACGGTATTAAATAAGCTATCGACTGGGTCTACATATATGGTTTCAACTTGGTTAGCATTCAATGTTTTCAGAAATGCACCACAGGTTTCCTCAGATGAATCTCGCAAAATATCCAGGCAATAAACCTCTCCATCCCAAACCCCTAAAACAGCGGGATAGCGCTCCCCAAAAAACACTACCTCGACAACGCTAATGATATGCGGTGTTCTGACCGGGGGCAATAATGACTCCCTGTATTGGATTCTGCGTCTCATTATTTCACTCACTGAAGCAGTAGAAGCTGGGACACCGTAATGCTGGCATACTTTTTTATATGAGAATTGAAAGGTTCCATCTGCCAAGGCATCTGATAGCCGATTTGTGAATTTGCATCCCTTTTCTCCAAATTCTGTAGGCTCAGGGAAAACGCTTTGCCTGCAGTTATCACAACGCATATAACGCTGATGAAAAAGTAGGCTGATTATTTGAAATGTCTTGTGGTCCTCGTCAAGGCACAATAAATCCTTGAGTTTTCGATCCACAATTTTAGAGCAGCGTGTTTTAGAGGAACGACAAGCAGGGCAGAGCAATTTCTCATCCTCAAAGTATCTACGATGTACAACTTCTAAACCAACATCATCACTATTTGTTTTTAATACCACAAGTTCGGGTATGCCCAGCCGTTCGGTTTCGGCTTTGGAGATATTTTCTTTTGTATATAGCCTTTTTCCCAAGGCACACTCCTCCCATCTTATTTTATTATACAATATTTGCCACCAAAAATCAAATGATTTCAATTATTATCTTATATTTTTTTAATTTTGCCACCAAACAACGAACATCTTAATTTTTAATATAGCAGAAATAGCTGTATAATGGAACCATCAAAAAAGGGAAAATCACCGACCTCCACGGAAGCCGTGAACAGGTGAATTTCCGATGCTTTTAAGGAGGTGGTGTCTTATGTACAAATAAAAAGAGCGGCAATCTGCTGGCACAGATTAACCGCTCATTTGCAATATGTACGCTATCAAAATATCATGTATCGCTTGTTTGGTCAAGCAGAAAGGAAAATTATATGTATCATTATTACTATGTTAACAACAATCAGACGTTAAATCCTGGCTTTCATCATGAAGTCCATACTAAAGAGCATGCTGAACAGCTTGGCATCCGTAGCGCACAGTATGTGGGCTACTTTGAAAGCGAGGTTGAGGCAGTAGCTCATGCGAAGAAAATCTATCTCGATGCGGACGGTTGTGCAATCTGCTGTCCTAAGGCACACAGGGGGTAATCGTATGGCTCGTTCTACTCATCATGTCGTTCACAATCCCAATGGTGGCTGGGATGTAAAACGTGGCGGAGCCCAACGCTCCAGTGGCCACTATTCCACTAAAGAGCAGGCAGTAAATGCCGGAAGGCAAATCAGCCGAAACCAAGGTACCGAGTTTGTCATTCATGGGCTGGATGGTCGTATTCAGTCTGCGGATAGCCATGGAGGGGACCCTCATCCGCCGAAAGGCTGATTTCGATAAAACATTGGTCTCCAAAGGCTTCACGGAGTCTGTAAGGAGAAAGTGGGTAAACTGCTCTTGCCAACTATAAGGCAAGTTAAGACAAAGGGCATCCATTCTTCCGTATGGATGCCCTTTGCACGTCAAGATTTATAGAGTTATCAACCAGAATCTAACTGAGGGATCTCCGTTACGGTTCGCAAGTATTTTTCTGGATCACCATTCAAAATCAATTCCGCATAAAACGGCGGATCATTGTAGATGAGTCAATCCAGTTCAGACACGCTGGAAACGACTATTCGCAACTTCTTCCTCTACAGCAGAGCAGTTAATGGAAATTATGCTGCCGCCAGAATATTTTAGTTCAATGCAGTCTGTGTCCATGTTAAATTCACAGGAAAGTAATGCTTTCATAATACTATCCTCCAATATGGCTCTGTTAACAAGAAAAAACTTCCGCCTAATTCCTGTTAGGAATCAGACGGGAGTTTCGTGTGCACCCGAAAATCATCAGCTAACAGTTGATAAGTGATTTAGTTCCTTATCACTGTTAAGCCAGCATTTACGGGCATTTGTGCGTTTGCGGAAAGTTTCAGAAACAGGCTCGTTTTCGACGATACCCAGTTTCACATTCTCCCAACCCATTTCCCCTTTCGTAGCTTTTGTTTTGTATATAGGCCTTACCTTGACAATCCTCCGCATTCACTTTATATTGGTAACAGGCGAAAGCCAAATCTCGCGGCTTTCCGGTGAGGTCCACACCCCGGTGTGACCTCAGGCGTTCATGGACCCCGTAGGGCATTATGACCACCCTGTACGCAGGCAGTTCCATGAAGGTCGACAGTTTTTGGCGCTGTACCGGCAGCGCGGGTGTGTACCCTTCCGTTGAAAGCGGAAAGGACACAAAATGAACGACTATGTCGTTATTATCTATAACGGTGAGCAAGTATCAGTGCCAAAGGAGGTCGCAGACTTCCTTGAGCAGGATCGGAAACGGCAGCAGGCGCAGGACAAACAGGACGCAAGGCACCTGAGTAAAAGTGAGTTTGAAACGGTGCTGTCCGGTTCGAATTGCGTCAAGCGTCCCGTGGAGGATGCAGTGCTCAGGAACCTCCGGCTTGAAAATCTGCGGGGAGCCATTGCGGAACTGGATGTGCAAGGTCAAAACCTGCTCTCCCTCCGATACAGCGATGCGCTGACGCCGGATGAGATCGGCCAAATCTACGGCATCTCCAAAATGGCGGTATCAAAGCGACTGAAAAAGCTGCACGAAAAGCTGGGAAGCTCTGTCTCATGACAGGGCTTCCCAGTTTTTTTGAAAATTTTTCTGATCTCTGGTTTACAAATGCGCTCTGAGTGTCCTTATAGGTGAGAGACAAATTTTCCGACTGAGTTGGCCGCAGTCATGATCGTCTCACCTGAACACAAGGAGCGTGTATGACCATGAATCCATTTGAACAAAGCACACAGCAGCTTCTGCGCTTCCTGACCTCCCACGCTGAGTGGGAGGTCATTGACTACATCCGGCAGGAAATACAGCATGACGCACCGGACAGTATTCCGACCGAAGAAGAACTGTTCGCCTTCTTCCAATCCCCGGATGCGCCGACCGAACTGGACACCTACCAGCAAATGTTGGTGACCGATAAGCTGCTGGAATACGCGGAGATCAGTCTGCGTACCCTCTGCGACCTGATCCGCTATCAGCTGCTCAAGGAATTGGGCGTTGTCCATTCCGCAAAGGAGTTCATTCAACTCTTCCATCCCGACGAACAGGAGGACACACCATGAATCAATTTCCCAGTAAAAACTATTTTACACTGCCGAACGAAATTTTTTCACTGGGGCTGAGCGCAGGTGAGATCGCGGTCTACGCCTACCTCCGCTGTCTTGAGAACCCCAGCACCTACCAGTGCTGGCCCAGCTACGCCACGATCGGAAAAGCTATTGGCCGTACAAAAAATACGGTCATGCAGTATGTCGACGCGCTCTCGGAGAAAGGACTCATCTCCGCAGAGCCAACCTCTGTCCTGACAAAATCCAGGATCAAAAAGAACGGCAATCTGCGCTATACCATCAGGCCGATCCATGAGGCCGTTGAAATTTTTCACACGCGTCAACTGTCTGCGGTTGAACGAACAACAGAGCGGCGGCAAATTCATCGCAAGCTGTCCGCGGTGAATTTGTTGCCCGGTGCATAAGGAAAGGAAGAACAGAATGAAGCATTCCACCTACACAAGCTATGACGAGCTTCCGCTGATGCTCTCCGTGGCAGAAGTCGCCGCAGTGCTTGGGATCTCCCGTGCCGGTGCCTATGAGTTGGTGCATGGCAACGAATTCCCCGCGCTCAAAATCGGCAGCCGGATCGTTGTTCCAAGGGATAAATTTCTCGCATGGATCGACGCGAACAGCGGTTCAAAAAACGCACCGCTGTAACTAAAGAACAGGCGCTTGATTTTCCGTGTGCCAACGATGCGGCTGACCAAAACCATGGAGTTCCTCGGTGCAGAGAAGCAGCAAGGGGATCACGCAGCCCAGCGGGGCCGCGACGCCTCGGAACAGCGACGCGCATGAGCGCATCGCTGTTCCGAAGGCTTTCTGCGTTCTTTGGGAGCACCCCCGGCCAAGACCCAAA
>OHYQ01000265.1_pt1 | contig 14494 bp, 9 predicted proteins | sample 1580281 | NCBI WGS metagenome assembly OHYQ01 (sample SAMEA3882525, study PRJEB24775) | human gut metagenome | biome: human-associated habitat; feature: intestine environment; material: feces | place: Netherlands | collected 2009/2010
GCTTTTTAATGTAGTCACCATCAACATCTGTGAATAGTCCATATACCCAAACGCATACTTTGTTTGGATCTTGGTTCTTGAATTGTCCTTGACGATTGATTGTCCAGCTCATTAACCAGCTAGAATCTCTACAAGTGACAATACCTCCAGTAACTGTTTTTCCGCTGCGAGGATCACGTTTACAAATATTTGTGATATAAGGAATAATCTTATCATCTAATGTTGTGACTGTGGCAGATTCCCAGTTTGTCTTTGAAATGTCTGAACAGAATTTTTCTGGGTGACCAAAGCTTGGATCTTGTTTTGCGATGTTTTTCCATAAGCTCCAGCATCCACTTGTTCTTACTTCAGCATCTCCATTAGGCGCATGGTCTTGATCGCCATAGATTGTTCCCTCTGTACAGCTTCCGTTTGTCACGAATACTAAATCGTTTTCAGTTAATACAATGCCAGTTTCGGTTCCGTTGACTTTGCATTCGATTGTCTTCGCAATTTTTTTGTCACCTACAAATTCAAACTCAACATTTGTGACTTCTGTATTGAATTGGAAGTCTACGCCATGAGCTTCTAGATATTTTTGCATAGGAAGAATCAATGATTCATATTGGTTGTATCTTGTGAATTTTAAGGCGCTGAAATCAGGAAGTCCTGAAATGTGGTGAATGAATCTTTGGAAGTATAATTTCATTTCTAATGCAGAGTGCCAGTTTTCAAACGCAAACATACTTCTCCAATACATCCAGAATGTTGAATCGAATACTTCTTCATCAAATACATCTTCAATTGTCTTATCATATAAGTCTTCGTCTGGTGTCATGAATAATTTTGCGATTTCCATAGCACCCTTTGTACTTAAGTCAAACTTACCATCTGTATGAGCATCTTTTCCCTGATTGATTGTTGCACGACACAATGAGTAGTTAGGATCATGTTTATTTAACCAATAGTATTCGTCTAGAACGCTAGCCCCTTCAATTTCTAAGGAAGGAATGCTTCTGAATAAATCCCATAAACATTCGAAGTGGTTTTCCATTTCACGTCCACCTCTCATGACATATCCACGAGTGGGATCATAGATTCCATCACATGCACCTCCAGCAATGTCCATTGCTTCTAATACGTGGATGTTTTTTCCTGGCATTTGTCCATCACGAACTAAGAAGCAAGCAGCCGCTAGTGCAGCAAGTCCACTACCTACGATATATGCATTCTTATTATCAACGCCAGCTGGCTTTTCTGGGCGGGCAAATGCTTCGTAGTTACCGTTTGTATAATAAATGCCCTTGCTGTTTTTCTCATTTTTGCCGCGCTCTGTATTGCGGTAATTCGGGTCTACGTGTGCTTCTGTGATCTGTTTCTCTTCGCGGCTCTTGTTTGCCAGAACTGCTGCTCCTGCACCTGCTGCAGCAAGTGCTGCCATACCTAATACGGAATGTTTTTTCTTTGACATAAAAATTACCACCTTTCTGAAATTTGCCGTTACATTATTTCCGGCTATCTGTGTTTATTCTTGTTTTAACTTTTCGAATCAGCTTCTAAGCTTTTTCAGGTTTGTTTCCCGACCTTCAGATAAAAAGCTTTTATTTGACTAATTCGAAATTCTGCTGCCTTTTATTTAGTATTTCCTGTTTCTGAGTGTATTCTACGTCAAAAAATAATTTTCCTCAATTTACAAAACAAGACGGATGACAAAAAACTTATCATCCGCCTTACTTTGTAAAGTTGATTTCGAAAACTTTATGTCCCGCCCTTTCAGGATTAAAGCTGCTATGCCATAGTTATCCCTTATTTTCCGGATAAACTTAATCTTTATTGCCCTTCCTTCTCCATATTCCGCAGGGAATTCCCAACATTTCCATGCATGGTCACGCAGACCATATTCGCGATTTCTTCCGGGGCTTCCTTCATTCCTCTCTTGATCCAGTCAAGCATGACACCTACGAAACTGTATTTGTAAAAATCCGCAATAAATTTCTTCTGTTCCTCTGTAACCCTCAGATTCTCGCTCTGCTCTTCCACCACTCCTTCGATCAGCTGATAGGTCAGGCTGTACAGATAATTTTCCACCTGCTCTTGTTTCACAGAGCGATACACGTTCAAAATAAATGGTTTATTTTCCAAAACAGCCTCAAAAATCTGCTGAAGCCCTTCCTGCCAGGTGTCGTAAGTCTTTTTTCCCTGCAAAGCCCGGGAAGCGTCCTCAATACAGGACCATTCTACCAGGTCATAAATGTCTTTAAAATGATAGTAAAAAGCCATTCGGCTGATTCCGCAGTCTGTAGTCAGATCGCTGATGGTGATCTTGTCCAGAGGCTTCTGAAGGAGAAATTTTTTCAAAGACTCTTCCAGTGCATTTTTTGTGATATTGTTCATTCAGATGTGCTCCTCCTGATAATATTTATTTTGCAGTATGGCATCATGCAATACATGAGGTCTGTACAATTTCTAAATCATTCCCATAATCTGCAGGCTCTAAGGATTTTATAAAGCCTTTTTGAATTTTTGTCAACAGGAGCACTATGGAAAAAAGCAGATATCCGCCTCCGAACTTATATATGCATATATTTTCTGAAATATTCATCGCCATCCTGAAATATATTTGGAAAAGGTTTTCTGCAAGATGTGCGTCACAATTTGTGGGAGAACATCCTCCACTTTACAAGAAAAACTCTCAATGCTACAATATTCCCCAGATATTTGACAAAAAAAGACCCTGTGGGGGAATACATAAGGAGAACACCATGGAATTAAAGTTTGAAAACGGACGTCCCGCAGATACCACGGGCAGACTTGAAAAAGAGATACGTACTTATGATTTTCTTGATGCACTTCAGGTGCCTTATCAGAGGATTGACCATGAAACTCTGATGACCATTGAAGCTTGTAAAGATGTGGATAAAGTGCTTGATGCAGTAATCTGCAAAAACCTGTTTCTCTGCAACCGCCAGGAAACGAACTTCTATCTGCTGCTCCTGCCAGGCGACAAGAAGTTTAAGACAAAGGAAGTATCTTCCCAGCTTGGCGTTGCCAGACTTTCCTTCGGCAATGAAACTTATATGGAGAAATTCCTTGATATTACACCTGGTTCTGTCAGTATACTTGGACTTATGAACGATAAGGAAAATCATGTGCAGCTGCTTATTGATGAAGACCTCCTGAAGGAACCTTACATCGGCTGTCACCCTTGTATTAACACCTCCAGCCTGAAAATTAATATGAAAGATATGATGGAAAAAATTATTCCGGCTATGAAACATGAACCGATTTTTGTGAAATTGGGACAGGAAGAATAAAATTGCAATTAACTAATTTGTATGTTACCCATTCTTCCATTATGCCCAAAACAAAACAGACAGATACACATTTCAATCATGTACCCGCCTGTCTCATTTCATTCTTTATTCAATTTTTATTTGCTCTTCCGCTCCTTTACCAGTGCAAATACACTCTGAAGTACAATGAAGAAGCACAGCAGGATTGCTGTTACAATGTTGGACCAGGAGCTGATCAGTTTTCCATTGGTTTTAACCAAAGTAGAAATCGTACCATTGATCAATACACCAAACAAGGAACCAAGTACATTTCCTACACCACCGGTAAGAAGTGTACCACCGATGACTGCGGAGGAAATAGCGTCCATTTCAAGGCCGGTTGCCTGGGTGGTGGTACCTGCCATGGTATTCAGGCAGTAGCAGATTCCGCCGATGGAAGTAAGGAAACTGGAAAGAATATATGCCTTCATCTGTGTTTTCTTAACATCAAGTCCCATCAGGGTTGCAGACTGCTGATTGCCACCTACTGCGTAAATACTGCGGCCGAAGCGTGTGTATTTCAGCATCAGATAAATAGCAAGAACTACGATCAATGCAACTACAACAGTTACACGAAGGTATGGAAACTGCATGATTCCCTTTTTGTTCAGATACCCTCCAAATGGAAGGGAAATCTTAAAGCTGGAAAGAGTGGTAAAAATCTTGTCAGAAACAATACTTACCTGCTCTTTACAGATCACAGCTGTCATACCTCTGGCAAAGAACATTCCTGCCATAGTAACGATGAAAGGCTGGATTTCCAGGTAGGAAATACAGAAGCCCTGAACAATACCAAATATAATGCCAATTGCAAGGATCAGAAGCATAAGTACCGGGCTGGACCATCCCCACTGCTCGATTCCAACTGCCAGGATCATACAGTCCATAGCAACCAGGGAACCTACGGAAATATCAATACCGCCAGTAAGCATAACGCATGTCATACCAGCTGTGATGCAGATCAGACCTGCATTGTTGATCAGGATGTTCAGAAATGTCTGGAAACGGGTAAAGCCTTTGTCCGCATATACGATACATCCTGCAGCATACATTACAAAGAATAATACAATGGTGATCAGCAGCAACAGGTTATTGCTGTTTATTTTTTTCTTTTTCATGCCCGAGCTGCCTCCTTTCCTGATTTCTTTGTCAGCTTCTTAAAGAAGGCTTTGGCTGGCTCAGCCTGAATTACTACGATGATAATAACTACGATTGCCTTAAATACCGGTGCCTGTGCAGAAGAAACACCAAGTGCATACAGAGTTGTGGTAATCGCCTGGATGGTGTACGCTCCAATGATGGAACCTGCCAGGGAAAACTTACCGCCGCCAAGGCTGTTGCCACCAAGTGCTACAGAAAGAATTGCATCCAGCTCCATGTTCAGACCGATGTTATTGGTATCTGCTGAATAGATTCTGGAGGTTGCAACCATACCTGCAAGACCTGCACAAAGACCGCAGATTGCATAGCACATAAGGATGATCTTTGCGGAATTAAAGCCTGCGATACGGGAAGCTTTTTTGTTAATACCAACACTCTGGATGTAGGTTCCAAGTGCTGTGTAGCGAAGTACGATAGAAGCAATTGCCACACACACAGCAGCCACAATGATCGGTGTTGGAATGATTCCGCAGTAAGCGCCAAGCTTCTGGAAGGACGGAACACGAACATAAACGATCTGGCTGTTGCAAAGAAGAAGTCCCACTGCTCGGCCTGCTGACCATAGGATCAGGGTGGCGACCATAGGCTGAATATTCATATAGGCAACCAGAAATCCATTAAAAACGCCACAGATCAAAGTGACAAGAAGTCCGGCTCCAATGCCAACCAGCAGCGGCTGCGCATATTCCTGCACATTTACATTTCCGTATCCTGCAAGGATCATACAGCAGACACCTGCGTAAAGACTCATTACGGAACCAACGGAAATATCAGTACCACCGGAAGCAGATACAACAAGTGTCATACCGATTGCCAGTATGGCGATTTCACTTCCACGGTTCAGGATGTCGATCAGACGTCCGTAAAGTACACCATTCTTAATGGAAATCATAAAGAAGGAAAGCGGTGCACTTCCTGTTGCAATATCATATACTACGTTGATCAGCATGACCAGGATCATACTGAAAACCGGAAGGAACAGACGTTTCTGCGCCAGTTTTTTGAAATTACCCATTACTGCTCACCTCCTGCGATTGCTTTCATTACGTTCATCTGATTCATATCTGCCTCATCAATCTCTCCAACCTTCTGACCGTCACGGAGAACTGCCATACGGTTGCAGGTACGGAGCATTTCCTCAATCTCAGAGGAAATGAAGATCAGACTCTTTCCTTCATCCGCAAGCTTCAGAACCAGCTTCTGGATCTCTGTCTTGGTACCGATATCGATGCCTCGAGTAGGCTCGTCCAGAATCAGGAAATCCGGGTTTGTTGCAAGCCATCTTGCAAGGATAACCTTCTGCTGGTTTCCACCGGAAAGCTGTTTGATCAAGGTCTCACGGCTTGCACATTTGATCTGGAGAAGATCAATATACTTGTCTGCAATCTCACACTGTTTTGCCATAGGGATCTTTTTCAGAATTCCCTGTTTTGCCTGAATTGCAAGGATGATATTTTCTCTTACGGACAAATCTGCAACAATTCCCTCTGCTTTACGGTCATCAGGAAGAAGTCCCATTCCAAGATGCATGGCATCAATAGGATTTTTCACCTTAACTTCCTTGCCTTTTACTTTCAAAGTACCAGTCTGGGCGCGGTCAGCACCGTAAATAGCACGTGCCAGTTCGCTTCGTCCGCTTCCAAGAAGTCCGGTAAGACCGATAACCTCTCCTTTGTGGATATCAAGGTCAAATGGTTTGATGGTTCCTGCGTGGCTTAAGCCACGGGCTTCGATTACCATCGGCTCTTTTCTCTTATCTCCTGTGCTCTCCGGTTTAATGGAAGCAAGATCGTCGAAATCTTTTCCCATCATAGCTGCTACCAGCTTCACTCTCGGAAGATCTGCGATCTCATACTCGCCAACCAGCTGACCATTTCGAAGAACGGTAATTCCGTCACATACTGCATAAACCTGTTCCAGGAAATGAGTAACAAATATGATTCCTACACCTTTCTCCTTCAGTCTGCGCATCATGGTAAAAAGCTTTTCTACTTCACGATCATCCAGTGAAGATGTGGGCTCATCCAGAATGAGCACCTTACAGTCCATATCTACAGCACGGGCAATTGCGATCATCTGCTGCAATGCCAGTGAATATTCTTCAAGATTACGTGTTACATCAACGTCAAGCTCCAGCTGTTTCATAAGGGCAGCTGCCTGACGGTTCATTGCCTTTCGGTTGACCGTTCCAAGCTTTGTCAGCGGCTCGCGGCCTATGTAAAGATTCTCTGCCACCGAAAGGTTTGGACAGAGGTTTACTTCCTGATATACAGTAGAAATGCCCTTCTTCTGGGCGTCCATGGTATCTTTATTTACGATGGGATGATCAAATCCTTCCAGATAAATCTCTCCAGCCTCAAATTTATTTACGCCGGTCAGGCACTTGATCAATGTGGATTTACCCGCGCCATTCTCTCCCATCAGCGCGCGGATTTCACCTTTTTTCAATGTCAGATCCACGCCTTCCAGTGCTTTTACACCTGGGAATGTCATGCAGATTCCCTGCATTTTCAATACTACTCCTGCTTCCAACGCGATTCCTCCCTTCCCGTTATCAACTTCATTTTTCATTCTCCTCGTTGCTCGCGAAAATTAAGGGGAAGAAAATCCGCCTTGGGACTTTCCTCCCCTATTTGTTCATCTTTATCGTTTTTCAGCTGCTTGCTGATAACCAATTTCGATGTTTACGGATTGTTTCACAGCTCTGCTGTTTTCACACTCTCCGATTGATTTTTCTGATTAGTAAGCACGTCCAGCCAGAACTTCATCAGTCATAGTTGTTGCATATTCGCTCTCGATTCCAGGTGCTACGAATGCCTGATCCTCAACAAGTGTTGTCTTCTCAAATTCTTCGCCTGCCTGCATTTTCTCGATTACGCCCTTAACAACTTCAGCCTGGATCGGGTTACACTCAACATCACAGTTGATCTTTCCATCTAATGTATACTGAAGTCCATCATGTGTTGCATCGAAGGAAATAAGAGTTACATCGCCATCAACACCGTAGGTGATACCTGCTGCATCCATTGCATCCATTGCGCCGTATGCTTCGTTATCGTTCTGGCAGACAACTACATTGAACTGTCCCTCATAGGATTTGATGAAGGATTCCATAACTTCCTGACCACCAGCCTGTGTAAAATCACCGGACTGAGAATCAAGAATCTTCCAGTTATCATGCTCGCCAGCTACCTGATTGAATCCTTCTGTACGTCCAAGTGCTGCGGAAGCTCCTACGGAACCTTCGATTACAAGAATGTTAGCGTCTTTATCGCCAAGGTACTCAGCTAACCAGTTACCAGCTGTAATACCTTCGTTTGTTGTGTTTGTTCCAACCCATGCATCATATAAATCGTCGCTTGCTTCGATTTCACGGTCTGCGATGATTACAGGGATTCCAGCATCCTGTGCTTCCTGAAGGACGGTGTCCCAGCCAGCGGACTGGATCGGAGCGATTACGATGTAATCCATATCTTTACTAATGAATGTACGAACTGCTTCAAGCTGTGCAGCATTGTCATTGTCGCAGTCTACAAGATCAAGGCTGTATCCGGCATCTTCTGAGAAAACATCCTGATAGTTCTGGGTGTTTGCTGTACGCCAGTCTGATTCATGTCCAACCTGAGCGTATCCAACTGTTACCAGATCGTCAGCGTAAACCGGCATAGCCATCATGCTGAGTGTTGCTGCTGCGAGTGCCATAACTGCTAATTTCTTTTTCATAGTGATTATTCCTCTCTTTCTTTTAGAAAAAATACTTTTGCAGGTCGCGCCTGCCATTGGTTTCTCGTTCAACACTGATCCGTTTGCTGTCTTAGCTTTCCGTCCGTTCTTTGAATCCGTGTTCTTCTTGATGTCTATAATTTAGCGAAAATCAACATAAATTTCAATATTGTTTTCCCGTCTTTTGGTTGTTTCGTCAGTTCAAACAATACAAATTTGTTGGTTTTCATAGTGAAATACAGACAAATTTATATTATAATGAATTTCAGGCAGGAAAAGGGGTGATATTTTATGATTTCTCATTTAGAAAGTTTGTTTTCTTATGATTTTGTGAAAAATATTACACCTTTTTCTATGTTTTTCGATTTGGCAAACTGTCTAAGCTGGAAAAAAAAGGTTTGATCATTTGAAAAAAGGTATAATATTTTGGGTTTTAGAAGTGAAAAAGCAGAAGATTTATTGGGAAATCATAAATAATTCATGTGAAAATTTTATGAAATAACTATCCCAGCAAAATAAAAAAACCAGAGTGGCGCGACAGATTGCGGGAATACTTTTTCAGACACGCTCTAGAGCGTGTTTGGAAAAGGCTTTCTGCAAGATGTGCGTCATAATTTGTAGGAGATTTTGCCCGGATGAGGGCGTCGTAACGAGCTGCGACAACCGAATTCGGACAAAATATACCACAAAATTTGGCACGCAGATTGCAGGAATGATTTTTAAATGCATGCCACAATTCACAGGAGCTTTAACTTAAATTCAGTTGCTGTAGTGAACCACAGCGACCGAATCCGAATAAGATATATAACAAAGCAAGGCGTGCAGATTGCAGGAATGATTTTTTAGACACGCTCTGGCGTAGCCCGCCACACATTTTTTTCCATCTGCACCTTCAACTTCACGCATCCAGCTTGATTGATATCGTTATTTGCAAAACGATGTACGCGCATATTCATATCCAGTAGAATTCTTATGTAACAGACAATTCAACAGTTTTTTTTCAAACAGTAAAAAAGATCCTTGTCCTGTTTTTTTCACAGGCAAGGATCTTTTTTATTCATTTTTTCAGCTACTACTCTTCAGCATCCTCTGAAGCCTCTGTCGTTTCTGTTTCAGCATTATCTGTAGAAGCATTTGTTTCAGGATCTGTTGTCTCAGCTTTTTCGTTTTCCTCTTTCTCACCAGTTACAGATTCAAATGCCTGAAACAGTTCTTTTACTGTCATTTTATTTACCAGATATACTTTTTTGTTTATAACAGCGGCATAGTAATTTGTATCATAGGAATAATACTCCACTTCCATTTCATTGCCATCTATATCTGTAAATTTCACAGTCATTTCCGGATCTTCATTGGACTTAAATTCATCAGTCAGACGTTTCTGCGCTGTCATGTTGATCAGCTTATTGTAGAACGTTGTAAATGTTGTGCTGTCCAGATCTTTTCCATTTAGTGTATAAGATAAGGTTACACTGGTTGAACTTGTGGTGCTTGCAGTAGAAGAACTGTCATCTGTATTTTCAGTATCTTCGCCAGTCAAATCACCTGATGAAGTGTTATCATCAGCAGCATTTCCCTCTACATCGTTGCCGTCGGCAACATCACTGCTGGTATTATCTGTTGTATCTTCATCTTCCGTCTCATTATCCGATGTTTCTACGTTTTCATCCTCAGATGTTTCACGTGAAACATTTACGATATAATCTTCTCCTCCGTAGTTCACATCCAGAGTATCCAGATTATTTGCAGACAAATAGCTTACTGTCAAATCCCAGAAATCAGCATTTGTTTTTCCAAGGAAAGTATCAAGAGAATCCTCGGATATTGTATAAATTTCGTTGCTGTCATTCACCCGAACATATCTTCCACCATCTGAAGATTGATCTCCAACCTGAATTACAAGTTCTCTGTCAACCATTTCAGTTTCCGGTTCTGAATCTTCTTCTGCATCTTCAGAACTTTCTGCGGATTCAGTATCTGCTGTTTCCACCCCAGCCTCGTCATCTGATTCAGTTACATCTGTATCTTCTGCTTCGACGTTGTCATCTGCTGTTTCATCTGTATTCTCATTTTCTACAGCTTCTGAATCTTCTGTGTCTGCCACATCCACATCTTCATCTGAGCTTTCGTTTCCATCTGTCTCAGAATCCGCATCTTCATCCAAGCTTTCGCTTCCATCTGTTTCAGAATCCGCATTTTCATCCGCCTGGTTCTCATCCCCAGATGCCTCTGAGACCTCCTCATCGCCATTTTCAGCCTCGTTTTCATCATCAGTGGACTCTTTCTCAACTTTCTCCTGATAATCCACTGTAATCTCTGCATACGGCTTATCTAATCCGTACTGAGAGAGCTCATCTTCTGCGCAGTTATAATTTACATAACTTGCATAAGCCACACTGGATAATGTACTGGCTAAGGAAGTTGCCTTCGCGGAATCTGCTTTCTCAGTCTCTCCATCACCAGTAATATTCCAGAAATTATTTTCATCTTTCTCTACAACATAGGAAGAATCTTTTCCATCTACAGAAATTTTGCTGACCGTAGAGGAATCCACAGTTGGGAAAACGCCGCTTTTTGCAAAGTCGTACAAAGTTCCCTCAAAAGAAGAAAACGTGGAATTGCTTACTACATAAACTGTAGAAGAATCCTTGTTCAAGTCAATGTATTCCTGACTTGTGGAGTCATTCTCCATTCCAAGCTGGATTACTGTCGTTTCCCCATCTTCTGTGGTAACCGTGATCGTGTTATCCGGCTGATCCAGTTCATATTCTGATGCATCCTCCACATTTTCCAGTGTTCTTTCCGCTTTTATAGAATTCAGGGAGCTGACCAGTGTATCGATTTTACCCTGATCTACCGGGAAACCAGTTTCATCACTTTTCACCCAGGAATCTCCATCTTTTTCAAAGGTAACTTCTTTTTTATCAATTACAAATTTTATTGATTTCACATCAGCAGACGCTATGGAAATAATTTCCGGATTTTCCTCCTCCGCACTTTCAGTATCCGCGGCCTCCTGCTTGGCTACGTAGGCTTTTACGCCTACGTATGCGCCGCTGAGGACAACCAAAACGCCCACTGCTGTAATAAGATTTACTGATTTTTTCTTCATCAGGCTTTTCTCCTCTTTAACCAAATCATAAATCCAATCAACAGGAATGCTCCAGGAATCAGACCAATGGTACAGATTTTCCAGAAGCTTGCATCATATGCTGTCAAAGTCAGATAAGATACTTCCAGGCTCTTTGATGGGATAGAGACTGTTGTACTGTCTTCTGTGTCTACCAGAGAACTTAAAGAAGCCATCACAAGTTTCTCATTTCCACCAGAAACCATCTGATTGATCTGGCTCTGCAGCAGGTTTGATGTGGAATAATAAATAATATGAGTCTCTTTATCATCATCTACAGTCTCTGTAATGCTGACACCCAGGTCAAATGGGCCATCCACATCACCGTCTTCCTTTTCAAGAGAACCGCTGTTCAAATCTGTCTTTGAATATGCGCTGTCGGAAGTTGTAAGAAGGCTTTCAATATTCACAGTGTCTCTCACATCATCAGATTTCTGGATTCCCTGCGCATACGGCATCAGGATGTAATATCCGGAAGAAGCAACATCTGATGTAATATCTGTGCTGTTTACAGTTGGAACCAGGTAGTACGGCATCTGAGCGGCATAATGCTGTGCATCTCCCTCAAATACCAGACCATCTACTCTGCTTACGCCGTAGTTTTCCAGCACTGCATCAAAGTTTTCCATTTTTTCTCCTGTGTAATCGGAAAAAATCATTGCTTTTCCACCATTTTCCAGATAATCGATCAATGCAGTCTTCTCATCCTCTGAGATATCTGTTGTAGGAGAATCAATCAGCAGACAGCTGGCATCCTCTGGAACGCTTCCCTCTGTAAGCAGATTCAGGGATTTGATTTCCATGTTTGCTTTCTCAATATCTTCCTTGATCGTAGAATCAAGCTCCTGCTCTCCATGTCCCTCTAATGTGTACAATACCGGCAGGTTTTCACTGGTTACATATGCGATGGCACTTGTGATCTGACCTTCGCCGTCGAATCCTGTTGTCTGATAACTGTATGTGTTGTAATCCATTGTAGATTCGTAAATATTGTTATAATTTACAACCTTATTTCTATCTCCACATACAACAATTAAGCTATTAGAGGAAAGGTTGTCACTGGTGTATTCACTGACAAATTTCGGATTGACCACCGGGTCTTTCTGTTCCACCTTAATATGATCAGATTCATCTGCATATCTTTGAAGCAGATTACTGATAGTCTCATCCTCACTTCCGCTCTGGGCAATCTGATATATGGTTACATCCTTGTCCAGATCTTTCAGCATCGCTTTTGTCTCATCACCGATGGTGTAAAGTTTCTCGGAGCTGATATCCAGCTGCGTATACTTTGAAGGAAGATTTCCAACGATCATATTTATAACAATAATGATAGCAACGAAAACAACAATCATAACAGAACTGTAGCTTCCATTTTTCAAGTACTTTTTATTAATACTGTCTTTAAATTTTCGTTTTTCTTTTTTGTTATTATTGTTATTATTTTCGACATTTTCAATATTAATTGCGTTTTTATCGTTATTATCAATATTGTTATCATTTTTCTTCTTAAAAAACATTTCCCCCACCTCCTTAATTCCAACGTCTCTTCAAAATTGTCTGCATGGTAAGGAATATACAAATGGCAATGACAGACAGGAAATAAAGAACTCCAGTCACATCAAAAATACTGTTTGTAAAGTTTTCAAAGTGTGAACTTAAGTTAAACACTTCAAGAACCTTCTGGATTCCTCCTTCAAACACGCTGGATTTTACAACGTAAACGATTACCAGTGCCACTTCTCCAATCACGCAGACAGCACCTGAGATCACTGCATTTTTAATCATACTGTAGATCATAAGGCTAAGCGCTATGATCAGAATGCCAAATGTCACACATGTAGACATTGCCGTCTCTGAGAAAAAGGAAGAAATTCCATTCATCATATAAAAAGCAAATAAAAATACAAAGGTAAGAACTGCTGCAATTACCTGGCTCTCAGTGATTGCTGAGAAAAATACGCCGATCGCAATGTTTGCACTTCCCAGAAGGAAAAATCCAAGGAGTGCTGTGTACGCAGAACCAAATGCAACGGTTCCGAACTTTGACATGATCAGCGGATAGGTTGCCAGAACTGCAATAGGGATTGCATAAATAGTCACAAGTGCAAGATATTTTCCCATTACGATGCCGGATACAGATACTGGAGAAGTAAGCAGAAGCTGGTCTGTTTTCTGCTTTCTTTCCTCAGCAAGTACACGCATGGTCAGGATCGGCACTGCGATCAGAAACACAAAGGTCATGGCATTTAAAGTATATTCAAATTTCGGATAAGCAGCTGAAAGCTGGTACGCTGAAAAGTAAATACCTGCGATCAGCAACACAAAAAACATAAACAGGTAGCCGACCATGGAGGTCAGGTAGCTTTTCAGCTCTCTTTTATAAATAGCAAGCATGGTTTACTCTTCCCCCTTTTCTTTCTCAGATGCGGCAAAACTATCCTGTTTATCACCAGACAGTCCATTATCTGACACATCATTGGATACTTTGCCCGATTCATCAAAGTCTTTTTCTTCAAGTCCATTATCAAGGACAGTATCTTCGTTTTTCTCATTCAAATACTTCTCAGCATCTGCTGCCGTCTTAAAGAAAGATTTTCCGGATTTTTTTCCTGACGCATCTTTATCTTTTTTCTCGCTCTCTGTAAGTTCAAGGAAGATCTCTTCCAGAGAAACTTTCTTAGACTGCATTTCAAGGATCGGACAGCTGGCATTTACCATACTGTAGAACACTTTTTCACGCACATCCATATTCTCTTCTGTTCCCACTGTAATGGCGTATACGCCTTCCTCCGGGCTTTTCTTTACCGTAACCTCTTTTACCCCTTCTACAGCCTCCAGAGCGGCTCTGATAGTGTCTTTCTGACCTTTTACAAGCAGATTCAGGTTGTTTGAGCCTGCTGCCAGTTTTCCCAGATTCTCAGGGGTATCGCTGGCTACCAGTTTTCCATGGGAAATGATCAGCACGTAGTCGCAAACGGCGCTGACTTCGGACAAAATATGGGAGCTAAGGATAACGGTGTGTTTCTGTTTCAGGCCTTTGATCAGATCGCGGATTTCGTTGATCTGTTTTGGGTCAAGACCGACAGTCGGCTCATCCAGAATAATAACCTCCGGGTAACCAAGCACAGCCTGCGCAATACCAACCCTCTGTCTGTAACCTTTAGAA